>Ga0209979_1004425_pt1 | contig 11640 bp, 8 predicted proteins | sample AnhtaG_FD_183114 | JGI IMG/M metagenome (GOLD analysis project Ga0209979, IMG submission 183114) | Deep subsurface microbial communities from Anholt, Denmark to uncover new lineages of life (NeLLi) - Anholt_01485 metaG (SPAdes) (version 2) | ecosystem: Environmental > Aquatic > Marine > Oceanic >...
GGAGAGACACCCGCAGAGGCCGGCGCTAATCTAGCTGTAAAACTCAGAGAAGCCAAATTACTTTAAAGTTAAGGAGGAAATAATGGCTGAATACAAAGGCATATTAGTTTGTGGTGAGCTAGCAGATGGGAAGTTAGCCTCCATTACCACTGAGTTGCTAGGATGTGGTAGGAAGCTTGCTGATGACCTAAAGGAAAATTTATCTTGCCTGCTGGTCAGCGATGCAGTTGGCGGAGCTTCTAAAGAAGCAATTGCCTTCGGAGCAGACAAGGTTTATGCTGTAGAACACACCGCCCTCAAAGAATACCAAGCTGATTCCTATATGCAAGCCGCGGAAAAATTGGTCAAAGAGATTTCACCTCGGACAATACTTATAGGGCAAACATCTATGGGTAGAGACTTGGCTCCTCGCCTTGCCTTCAGACTAGGTACCAGCCTGACAACAGATTGTCTCGACTTAAGCATAGACCCAGAGACAAAGCTGCTGGTGCAAACGAGGCCTGTTTATGGCGGCAATGCTCAAGCTATATTCACCAGCGAGTTTATGCCTCAGATGGCTACTGTTAGGACCAAGGCAATGTCACCGTTGGAGCGTGATGACTCAAGGAAAGGAGAGGTCATACCCACTAAGATTGACATAGATACGTCGAAAGTAAGAGCAAAGATATTAGAAACTGTTAAGGAAGAGGCGGTCGGCATTAAGCTTGAGGATGCCCCTGTGATTGTCTGTGGAGGCAGGGGGATAGGTGGTCCTGAGCCCTTCCAGACTACATTGAAGGAGCTAGCTGATTTGCTGCATGGTGCGGTAGGTGCCTCACGTCCTCCTGCTGATAATGGTTGGGTGTCAGAGGCAGCGCATATCGGCCTTACTGGAAAAATTGTTGCCCCTGATATCTACATTGCTATAGCTGTTTCAGGTGCTAGCCAACACACAGCTGGATGTACAGGCTCCAAACACATTATAGCCATTAATAAAGATCCTGAGGCGAATATATTCAGGGAGGCGGAATTGGGAGTGGTGGGCAAATACGAAGAAGTGGTGCCAGCCTTAACTAACAAGCTAAAGGAGTTATTAGCTGGCTAAGATAGGCTGAGATAGCAGACTTATTAGCTGACCAAGATAGCGCACTAGCTTTCAGTTGATAACTGTCAGCTACCCCGCCTTCTTCTTGTCAGCGATGATTTTCTGATTGAGATGAGCTGGCACCTCTTCATAATGGTCAAACTTCATCGCAAAGCTACCGCGCCCTTGTGTCATTGACCTTAAATCTATGGCATAACGAAGCAGCTCTGCATAGGGTGCCTGGGCTTCAATGACATTGATGCCATCGCTGGGACTCATCCCAAGCACGTGTCCCCTCTTAGTATTAAGATCGCTAGCAATATCCCCAGTATACATCTCGGGCACGGTTATAGTAAGATTCATTATAGGCTCAAGCAATACCGGCTGTCCCTGAGATAATCCCTTTTTTAAGGCCTGTGCTCCCGCAATCTTAAAAGCAATGTCCGAAGAGTCTACTGCATGGAAGCTGCCATCGTAAAGGGTTACTTTCATGTCCACTATGGGATAACCAGCTAAACCCCCTTCTTGTTTCGCCTCATTGACTCCCTTTTCCACAGAGGGAATATAGTTCTGGGGTATTGCCCCCCCAAAGATTTTCTTAGCAAATTCAAATCCCCCACCCCGGGGCAAAGGTTCCATCTCCAGACGGACATGTCCATATTGACCATGTCCTCCAGTCTGCTTTTTATGTTTATACTCTGCCTTGGTTGACATAGTAATAGTTTCTTTGTAAGGAATCTTGGGCAGGTCTAATTTCACCTCTACTCCAAATTTGCGACGTATTTTATCTTTGATTATCTCCAGGTGGCTATCACCAACTCCGGAAATAATAAACTCGTTAGTATCAACTTCGCGACGTGTTTGGAGAGAAGGATCCTCCTCACAAATCCTGGGCAAAACGGTGCTCATCTTGTCTAAATCGGTTTTCGTCTGAGGCTGGATTGCCATGCTGAAATTCGCTCTGGGGAATTCGATACCAGGGAATATCACAGGATGTTCACGAGCACAGAGGGTATCCCCAGTGGTGGTTAAACTCAACCTCACTACTGCCCCAATATCTCCGGCAGCAACCTGCGGCACTGGCTGTTGATTTTTACCCAGCACGGTAAAGAGTTGGCCAATCCGTTCCATGTTATTCTTGTTGGCATTCCAAACCTGGGAATTACTGGAAATAACGCCTGAATAAACCCGAAAATAGCTGAGCTTGCCAACATATGGGTCTGCGCTGGTTTTAAAAACAAGACCGGAAAAGGGGGACTCCGAATTAAGTTGGATTTCCTCTTGATTACCAGTGGCCACATCCTTAGCTACAAAGACATCCTTTTCTTCTGGCGAAGGCAGGTAGTAGCAAATACCATTGAGAACTTGCTGCGTGCCGATGCCCTGCAAAGCAGAGCCAACAAAAACAGGCACCAGCTTGCCAGCAACGGTAGACTTTTTTATGACAGCAAGAATTTCTTCGTTGTTTATGGGCTCGCCCTCTAAATACTTGTTAATGAGTTCATCATCAGCTTCCACCGCGGCCTCTATTAACTTTTCACGGCTAGCTTCCACTTGTTCCCGAAGTGTCGAAGGTATTTCTGCTTCCTGCGAGGCAGCGCCAATATAAGCTTTCATAGTCACCAAATCTACAATGCCTTGAAAATCACTTTGTGAACCTATGGGTAACTGAAGAGGCAAACATCTTGGTGACAACTTAGCCTGAATCCCTTCCAAAGTAGCGAAGAAATCAGCATTATCACGGTCCATCTTATTAACAAATATCAACCGAGGCAAATTTGCTTTTTCAGCATCGCCCCACATCTGTTCTGTGCCTACTTCCACACCCGAAGCGGCACATATTACAACTATTGCTCCCTCAGTTACTCTCAATCCCGATCTTACTTCACCCATAAAATCAGCATATCCCGGGGTATCAATGAGGTTCAGCTTCATACCCTGCCACTCAAATGGAAGCAAGGACAGGTTGATGCCCATATGACGTTCCATCTCGAGTGGGTCATAATCTGAGGTAGCAGTGCCATCTTCAACGTTCCCTAAACGCTGAATAGCACCTGCGCTAAAGAGCATTGACTCAGTAAGTGAAGTTTTACCTGCCCCTTGATGAGACAGCAAGACAACATTTCGGATTTGCATGGCTCTCCATTATAATATTGCCCCTGAAGATAAGCAACTGCTGTTACATTACGAAGCGTAATGCTATAATGTAACAGTTACGCCGAGATGAAACTGAGTTACGAACAGGTGAGGCATATCGCTCGGCTTGCTCGCTTGGGCTTAAGCGAGGAAGAGGTGGATAAATTTAGCCTCCAGCTATCTAATATTTTGGAGAACTTCGAAATACTCAAGCAAGTAGATACAGACAACGTGCCACCAGCAACTCATACCATCCCACTACAAAATGTCTTCCGGAAAGACGATGTAGCTGACTCATATTCCCAAGCTGAGATTTTATCAAATGCACCAAAACAAGCAGAAAAATGTTTTGACGTTCAAGCAATACTAGAGTAAGCCCATCAGGCAAATGATTAACGACATAGTTATCGCCATCATAGTTGGCTACATCTTTGGCTCTTTTCCTTCAGCATATCTTGCCGGTCGTCTGAGCAAAAGGATAGACATCCGCGAGGTCGGAAGCAAAAACATGGGTGCTGTGAACGTCTACTACGAGGTCGGGCGAGTAGAAGCCGTGCTAGTGACCCTAGCTGACCTGGGCAAAGGCATAGGAGCAATTCTTTTGGTGCGGTGGTTGTCAGGCAACCCTCTGATTTCACCGTTTGATCTTCTTACCGGGCTTACCGCCGCAGCTGCCATATTGGGCCACATCTTTCCCGTTTTTCTTAAATTCCGTGGCGGTAAAGGAGCAGCTACCGCCATCGGGATTCTCATCTTCTTGATGCCCTGGGCAGTTCCGTTTCTCTTTATTGTTTTTGCCATAGCTTTACTTATTACTCGTAATCCCACTTTTAGTTATAGCCTACTCCTTATTGTTTTCCCGTTTGTTGCGGGGTTTATTTACGTCGACCGCTACGGCGAGCCTTTGGCTTTAGTATTCTACTCCATAGGCCTGGGGATATTCCTGGGCATACAATACATCCCCAGGCTTAAAGAGATGCACGGTAAAACTGGCGGCGACTGGCGCAAAGTTATCAGGCGTCGCAGTCTCAAGGACAGGTTATAAGTATGGCGGCGAATAGACTAGACCAATTAACTATTCATGAAGCACACGAGCTTCTTAAACAAAGGAAAATTTCCTCGACGGAACTGACAAAATCTGTACTGAAGCGTATCGCTGAGGTGGAAGGGAAAGTTCACGCCTGTGTCACTATTGTTGAAGACATCGCTCTGAAAGAGGCAAAGAAAGTCGATAATTACATTAAAACTGCCCACGAAATTACTCCTTTAACCGGCATCCCTACCTTAATCAAAGATGTCATATGCACCAAGGGGATAAGAACTACCTGTGGTTCAAAGATGCTGGAAAACTTTGTCCCTCCCTATGATGCTACAGTAATAGAGAAACTGAAGGCACAGAAGGCGGTAATAGTCGGAAAAACGAATATGGATGAGTTCGCCATGGGCTCTTCTACGGAGCACTCCGCCTTTTTCCCCACCCACAATCCCTGGGATTTAAGTCGTGTCCCTGGAGGTAGCAGCGGTGGCTCAGCAGTTGCTGTGTCCACAGGTGAGGCTATCTATGCTCTGGGCTCTGACACTGGGGGCAGCATCCGTCAACCAGCGGGATTTTGCAACGTGGTAGGACTTAAACCAACCTACGGTCGGGTCAGCCGCTTCGGCCTGGTTGCTTTCGCTAGCTCTCTCGACCAAATTGGGCCAATGACCAAGGATGTCACTGACTGCGCCTTAGTGATGAATGTTATTGCCGGGTATGACTCCAGCGACTCAACCTCAGTGCCCTACCCTGTCCCGGACTACACCCAGCAACTAATTCCAGACATCAAAGGACTAAGAATTGGCATTCCCAGGGAATACTTTGTCGAGGGCATGCAAAACCAAGTACGAGCGGCTTTAGAAGCAGCCATACATAAGTTACGTGAACTCGGTGCGGAAATAGATTGGGAAGTCTCTCTACCTCATACTAAATACGCTCTGGCTGTTTACTACATACTTGCTCCGTCCGAAGCTTCAGCGAATCTGGCTCGCTACGATGGCGTAAAATATGGCTTTTCCGAGCGAGATGCCGGTAATGTAATCGAGACAACGGAGAGGACGCGACAATTTGGCTTCGGGACTGAGGTTAAAAGGCGCATAATGCTGGGCACTTATGCTTTATCCGCAGGTTATTACGACGCTTATTATCTTCAAGCACAGAAGGTACGCACACTGATAAAACAGGAATTTGACCAGGCCTTTGAAAAATATGATGCCCTGGTCACCCCAACTTCGCCCATAGTGCCTTTTAAGCTGGGTGAAAAGTTAGAAGACCCGATGCAGATGTATCTAAGCGATGTATGCACTTTACCCATAAACATAGCTGGAATCCCGGCTATCTCCATACCTGCCAGCTTCGCTGACAACCTGCCTATAGGCATGCAAATCATGGGCAAGCCTTTCAGCGAGGAAACACTGCTGCGCATCGCCTTCGCTTATGAGCAAGCAACCGATTGGCATAAGAGAAAACCTCCGTTATCATGAAAACAGTGCAAGTGACATGCTATTCAGGCTATGTCTCTGCTGAAGCGCCGCAATCTTTTATGACTTTCCATATCCTGTGGATTTGGGCACAATATGACTAGCAGGCGGAGGAGAAGGCAGGCTGAACGCAGGCTTGCCAATGCTGGCAAACGGACTCAGATTTCGATTTGGACCATCGTTATTATCGCCCTGGTGGTTTTGGTGGTTGGCTTAGCCCGAACTTGCGGATAGCTCACCGACAGAGCGGGGTCAACTGTATTTTTTACAATACATAGTAAGACAGAGCTGAATTTAGTGACGGAGTTCATCTCCGCCTAAAGGAGAGAATAGCGTCTTCAACCCCTCGAATTAGCTCGTGACACAAAAGCTCTCCGTGAAGAAGGACAGCAGAACGCTCTGCAACAAACTGACCACATATGGGTGTTAAGAAGGAACGAAGGAACTGGCTTAGGACTATTATAATACGAGGCTTAGGAAACAATCAGCTAGAAGGCACAGCCGTGACAGGCCACTCAATAAGATTCCTGGCTCAGAGGTGAATTACATCTGATTAATTCATAGATTATGCAGAGACACCCACTTAGGCTTCATATCCCTTATATTCCGGTAGACTTCATCAAAGTCGAAGCTGTAGTCAAAATGCTCCTTTGCCTGGTGCCTCATATGTCCTCGTATCTCAAGGTGGCGGATAACGATTAGCTCTTCCTCTTCATGAGATGCGTGCACAAGCTGGATTCCCGAAGGACTCCAGACGCCGCTTTCGCCGCAGAAGCGCCCACCAGTTTTTTCAAACACGCCCACGCAGTTAGCCCCGATGCTCCATACCTGGTTATGGGCAGCCAATGCTGAGTGCATCAGACTCCAGATGAACTGATAGTAGTTGTCTAGCTGCAGGTTAAGCAAGGGGTACTTACGGACTGCTTCCATCCGCCAAGCAGCCAGGGTAATGATAACATCCACATCATCGTCAAAAGCATATCTTCTGCCCAGACCTACAAAACACAGGTCATAGCACATCACTATTCCTATCCTCCCCCATTGCATATCCAGCACCAGCCTCCTGTCACTTCCTCTGTGAAAAAAGAGTTTATCCAGCGGAGTTAAAAATATCTTATCGTAGAATATATTATTGTAATCAGCGTCCGGCGTCATCACAAAGGTGCTATCGTGTATCTTTGCGTGGTGTTTATCCACTCGTACATTGCTAAAGAAGACCATCTTCAGCCCGTTGCCGTTGCCAATTAGCCCCGCTTTTATTCCATCCAGCACCCTTTTTACCTCCGGCTGGTGGTTATCACTGGCTTTCAGTTGCTCCTGTACCTCTGCCTTGTGGTTCGCGTCCCAAACACAGCCAGAAATACACAATTCTGGAAAGACCAGGATATCAGCACTCACCTCGTGGGCTACCTGTACGATGCTTTCCATGCGTGAGAGATTGTAGCCAATATCAAACTTGGGGTTTATATTCGCTATCATAAATGTAGGGCAAGCTTCGCTTTCGGAGAATGTCACATCTGTCACCTTGTATCCACTGACCAGAGTGACAGCGGCACCATCTCCTTGTTTTACACTTGCTAATGTATTTGGTTCGGTTTTCCTTTGCTTCTCACTCATTCGTACATTCTACACCAACTGTTGTTCCAGGCAAAAGCAGTTTTTGAGAGTGTGTTCTGGCTCGCTAATCCACTTCCCTGTGCTCCGTATGGAAATAAAAAGCCTGTTCCGTTGAACAATCTGGATGATGAAGCCTTTCCATCCCCGGGCTTTTATCTGAACATCAATAAACTTGGCATGCTCGGAATTGATGCCGGGAATTAAGATGGGCACATCCTTATCGTAGCGGAAGGTCGAAACACTCTTTGAGTGGCGCTGAATAGGCTGGCTGGCAGTGGACGTCATTTATGCCCGGGATTTCCCGGTAGTGCAGCTCTGTGTAATGCTGAGCTCGTCCATGCTCATCTTCATGAACCTCCTGGTGAACATGCTCTACGCTTACCTGGACCCCCGGATAAGATATCAGTAGTCTTCGTCTGCCGAAACGAAAGTGATGTAATATACGGGGGCAACTCTATTTTTCTCTGTTTCTACGTTGTTGCCAGGCTGGCGAAGCCAGCCGAGGTAATCTCGGTGGGGAAAGAGTAGGAGAAAAGTGGAGTTGCCCCCATTTTACGAGGAAATATACCCATCTCTGATAAGGAGTTCGGCGACAAGAACTGCGCCCTTAGCAGCTCCCATCTTGGTGTTGTGGGATACGAGAAGGTACTTGATGCCGTTTTTCAGGACGTTGTCTTTCCTGATTCTACCGACCACGGTGGCCATGCCATCCTCAGCATCACGGTCGAGTCGCGGCTGAGGTCGGAATGGGTCTTCGTGGACTATTATCATGTGTCTGGGGGCTGAAGGCAGGTCAGTGTCACCAGACGAACCAACATATTCCCTCATGGCCCTGGCAACCTCGTCCGCCTCACAGGCTTTCTGGGTGGAGACGAAGACCGATTCCGTATGTCCTTCCCGGACATTAACACGGGTGCAGGTGCAGCTTACATTGAACTTAGCAGGATTGACTGAATTACCTGCGAAACTGCCCAGGATTTTCTGTGTTTCACGCTGCACCTTTTCTTCTTCCCCGGCAATAAAGGGAATAACGTTGTCCAGGATGTCGAGGCCCATTACTCCCGGGCTCCGGCCTGCTCCTGACAGGGCTTGCATGGAGGTCATTATAACGGCGTTCACGCCGAACGATTCGCAAACTGGTTTTAGGGTTATCGCCAGGCCGGTAGTGGTGCAGTTGGGAATAGGTGTAATGAAGCCTTTCCATCCCCGGGCTTTCCTCTGAACATCAATTAACTTGGCATGCTCGGAGTTAATGCCCGGAATTAAGATGGGCACATCCTCATCGTAGCGGAAGGCTGAGGCCGTGCTTATAACCGCCTTGTCGCTGGCAAATTTCGGTTCCAGAATCTTTGCCTGGTCGGACTCTATAGCAGAAAAGATGATATCCAAGGCGGAGACATCCATTTCGATGGCATTCTGGACAGGCATGGGCATAACCTCCTCTACGGGAGGCTCCTGGCAAAACCAGCGCAAGGCTCCAGACTGAGCATCGGTTATGGCTTCCTTATAGCTGCGCCCTGCTGACCTCTCGGAGGCAGCAAGGGCAGCAATTTGAATCCAGGGGTGACCCTTCAGGGCAACGAGAAATTGCTGACCAACTATGCCAGTCGCTCCTACGATTCCAGCTTTTAACATAGCTCTCCTCTACTCTGTTTTTGATTTAAGAATAATCGGCCACTATAAATTAAATACTTATTTCTTGTCAAATTTCGTGCACCTGCTGACATCCTTATCAGGTGTCGCCTTGGTGGCTCCTCACGTTTGGCCCATATACCTATATCATCTCCCCGCGGATTAGGCACAAGTAGCTTGCACTTCCTTTTACTGAACCAATCGGGGCGAGAGGACTTGAACCTCCGACCTCAGCGTCCCGAACGCTGCGCGCTACCAACTGCGCTACGCCCCGTTTGTCTATGCTATTATATGATGCTTTAATTATTGGGGCAAGGATGAAGTATTGCGTTTTAATAATTGATGGAGCATCAGGTTGGCCATTGGCTGCTCATGGTGGAAGGACTTGCCTGGAGTTGGCGCATACTCCAAACATGGATGCTATGGCAAAAGCAGGTGCTGTCGGGCTGCTTCGCACCGTGCCTCCGGGGATGGAACCTAGCAGCGCCTGTGCTTGTATGTCCGTGTTAGGTTATGACCCTCAGGTATATTATCGGGGTCGGAGCGCCATTGAGGCTCGTGGCATGGGCGTTCCTATTAACGAAGGAGAGGCCGTTTTTCGCTGCAATTTGGTAGCCGTTCGCGACGGGAGGATGTGGAGCTATAGTTGCGGGCATATCAGTACTGGCGAAGGCCGAGCTCTTATCGCTAGTTTGAATGAAAAGATTGGCAGCGATGAAGTGCATTTCTATCCTGGTGTGAGCTATAGACATATATGTAAGATAAAAGGGAGGGAAGATGCCCTCCTGGCTAACTGTACTCCGCCGCATGATATTCCCGACAAAGCTATCAATGAATTTCTTCCCAAAGGGACCGGGAGCGACCTGTTAAGAGAGCTTATGGCACGCGCTGAGCTTGTGCTGCGTGACCATCCTGTGAATATGGAGCGAAGAGCACGCGGCGATATTCCAGCTACCATGGTCTGGCTTTTCTGGGGTAGTGGTAAAATACCTGATATGCCAGCCTTCAAAGAGGCCTATGGACTTGATGCTGCCATGACGTCCGGAGTGGATATTATGCGGGGCTTAGCCCAAATGATAGGTATGCAGGTGCTGGATATTCCCGGTGTGACCGGCGCTCTGGACAATGATTACGTTGCTCAGGCTATTGGTGCCCTGGAGGCACTGGAGGAATATGATATGGTGGTTATTCATGTGGAAGCAACCGATGAGGCGGCCCATGCCGGCTTGGCTAAGGACAAAATAGAGGCTATTCAGAGCGTAGATAAAGAGGTTGTGAGTCGGCTTCATTCCTGGGACAGGGATGCCCTCCGGGTGCTAATTCTGCCTGACCACTCCACGCCGATCGAGATTCAAACCCATGTTGCTGACCCCGTTCCATTTATACTCTGGGGGCCGGGATTCACAGCTGGTGGGGCAAAGAGATTTACCGAAGCAGAGGCTAAAGGCACAGGCTTTTTTGTCGAAAAAGGATATAGTATTATGGGCAGGCTGATAGAGTAAATAAAGGTGAAGAAATGGCACTGCTAGTTCAGAAGTATGGTGGCAGCTCGGTGGCTGATGCCGAAAGGATTAGAAATGTAGCTCGCCGTGTCGCTAAAGCAAAAAACGAAGGAAATCAAGTGGTGGTTGTTGTTTCGGCCATGGGATACACCACCGATAACTTGATTAAATTGGCTTACCAGGTTAATGAACAGCCTGGTGATCGGGAGCTCGATGTTCTTTTGTCCACCGGGGAGATAATTTCCAGTACCCTTTTAGCCCTGGCTTTGGAGAGTTTGGGTTACAAGGCAGTCAGTCTTACTGGCGCTCAGGCAGGCATCCAGACTGATTCTAGTTACAGTCGCGCTCGGATTCTCCGCGTCGACACGAAACGAGTGGTCAGTGAGTTAGAAAAGGGAAATATTGTCATTGTGGCTGGGTTTCAAGGTGTGACTCCAGAAATGGATATTACCACTTTGGGTCGTGGTGGTTCCGATACGACGGCAGTTGCTCTCGCTGCCAGCTTGAATGCCGAGATATGCCAGATATATACTGATGTCGAAGGCGTCTATACTGCTGACCCGCACCTTATTCCCGGAGCTAGGAAATTAAAGGACATTGGCTACGAAGAGATGTTAGAGCTGGCTAGCTATGGAGCCAGGGTAATGCATAACAGAGCAGTGGAATTGGGAGAGTTGTATAATGTGCCCATCTTGGTGGCTTCTAGCTTTAGCGATAGCCCGGGTACTATTATTTGTAAGGAGGCCTCTATGGAAGTAAAAAACAAGGCAAGGGGTATTGTCTATGATACCAATGTTTCTAAAGTCACCGTCGTCGGTGTCCCAGACCATCCTGGCATTGCTGCGGCAATCTTTGAGCCCCTGGCTAGAGCAAATATAAGTGTAGATACCATCGTCCAGAATGCCAGCATTAATAATATTACCGATCTCACGTTTACGGTAGCTCGAAATGATTTGATTAAGGCGATGTCTATCGTGGAGCCTGTGGTTAAATCTGTAGGGGGTAAGCAATGTGTCACCGACTCTACATTGGCCAAAGTTAGCATTGTAGGTACTGGCATGCAAAATACACCGGGCTATGCCGCCAGAATGTTTCGCGTTCTTCATGAACAGGGCATTAACATCCAGCTAATTACCACTTCCGAGATAAGGATAACCTGTATTATCTCTGAGG
>Ga0209979_1004426_pt1 | contig 11637 bp, 9 predicted proteins | sample AnhtaG_FD_183114 | JGI IMG/M metagenome (GOLD analysis project Ga0209979, IMG submission 183114) | Deep subsurface microbial communities from Anholt, Denmark to uncover new lineages of life (NeLLi) - Anholt_01485 metaG (SPAdes) (version 2) | ecosystem: Environmental > Aquatic > Marine > Oceanic >...
AGGAAGTAGAGGGAGGAGAGGATGCCGTCGCGGTCGGGCGGGTGATGGCGGAAGGCGAAGCCGCCGCTCTCCTCGCCGGCTATGAGGGCGTCCTCGGCGATCATCTTGGGTCCCAGGAACTTGAAGCCGACGGGCGTCTCGTGCACGGCGACGTTGTACAGTTCGCCCAGGCGGTGGATCATGCGGGTGCTGGTGAGCGACTTGACCATTGGCCCACGCTGGCCGCGGACCTCCAGCAGGTAGTAGGCCAGGAGGGCGAACACCTGGTGCTGGTTGATGAACTCCCCCTTCTCGTCGATGATGCCCACGCGGTCGCCATCGCCGTCGGTGGCCAGGCCCACGTCGGCGCCGCTGGCCGTGACGGTATCGATGAGCGCCCCCAGGTGGCGGGCGATGGGCTCCGGCTGAAGGCCGGGAAACAGGGGATTGCGCTCGCCGTGCAGTTCCTGCACCTGGGTGGCCCCGCCGGAGAGGACTTGAGGCAACCAGCCGATGGCGGCTCCGTACATGGAATCGATGACGACCCGCAGTCCGGCGGCTCGCAGGGCCTCCAGGTCGACCAGCTCGCCCAGATGCTCCAGGTAGGGCTGGCGGGGGCTGATGAACTCCACCAGGCCCCGCTCCTGGGCTTCCGCGAGGGGTAGCCGGGGCACGTCGGAGGCCAGGATAGACGGCAGGGGCTCCTCCAGGCGGGCGATGGTCTCCGGCGAGGCGCTGCTGGCGTACTCGGGCTTGTACTTGAAGCCGGACCAGCGGGCGTCGTTGTGGCTGGCGGTGATGATCACTGCTCCGCCGGCCTTCCTCTGGAGGAGGGCGTAGCTGACCACCGGCGTGGGCACGGGTGAGTCGCAGAGGTAGGCGTGGATGGCGTTGGCGGCCGCTACCTCGGCGACGGCAGCGGCGAAGTCCTCGGAGGCGAAGCGGGTGTCGTAGCCCACCACCAGCCCGCGGTCTGCCAGGCCCGTCTCCTTCAGGTAGAGGGCGACGCTCTGGGCGCAGGCGCGCACGTTGGGGAAGGTGAAGTCCTCGCCGATGATGGCCCGCCAGCCGTCGGTGCCGAACTTGATCTCGGTTGTCATCACTGAAAGCCCTTTCCTAGCGAGCTGGCCTCGCCTCCGCCGGGGCGAACAAGGGCAGATCGCGGGCTGCCTCCGTGAGGTCCTTGGCGGTATCGATGGAGCGCCAGTAGCCGCGGGCGCGGTAGCCCCGCAACTGGCCCCTCTCGGCCAGCAGGGGGAAGGCGCTGTCCTCGTGGTCGCCGACGTCCGGCAGGAGGTCGAAGAAGGGGCGGGAGAGAACGTAGAGGCCGGCGTTGATCCAGTGGGGGAGGCGCGGCTTCTCCTCGAAGCGGAGGATGCGGCCGTCGCGGGCCACGCGCACGATGCCATAGGGGCTGACGAAGGGGGTGAGCATGACGGTGGCTACTGCCCCTGAGGCGCGATGGGCGCGCAGGATGGGGGCCAGGGGTTGGTTGCAGAGAACGTCGCCGTTGGTGCCGATAAGCAGCTCCTCCGACGGGGGCACGCGGCTGAAGGCGAGCTTGAAGGCGCCGCCTCGTCCCAGGGGCTGCTCCTCCAGCGAGTACTCGATGGTCAGTCCCCAGCGGCGGCCATCGCCAAAGTAGTCCTGGATCACATCCGCCCGGTAGCCGCAGAGGAGGAGGGCGTGGCTGACACCGTTGTCGCGCAGCCAGGTCAGGTGGTACTCCAGGATGGGCTTGCCGGCCAGGAGGACCATAGGCTTGGGCCGATCTTCGGTGAGAGGGCGCAGGCGTTCGCCCTTGCCGCCAGCCAGAACTAGGGCGTACATGGGCCTAGCGGCGGGCTTTCTCGGCCAGGGGCAGACCAGCCTCTCGCCGCAGAAGGTCCGCCTTGTCCGTCTTCTCCCAGGGGGCGTCGATGTCTTCGCGGCCAAAGTGGCCATAGACAGCGGTGGGCCTGTAGATGGGCCGCCGCAGGTCGAGGTGGCGCACTATCGCCGCCGGCCGCAGGTCGAAGTGCTTCTGGATCAGTCGCTCGATGAGGTCGTGGTCGACGTTCTGGGTGCCGAAGGTCTCTACCGAGACGGAGACGGGGTGGGCGACCCCAATGGCGTAGGCGATCTCGATCTCAGCACGGTCAGCGAGACCGGCGGCCACGATGTTCTTGGCCACATAGCGGGCGGCGTAGGAGCCGGAGCGGTCGACCTTGGTGGGGTCCTTGCCCGAGTAGGAGCCGCCGCCGTGGCGGCCGCTGGAGCCGTAGGCGTCGACGATGTTCTTGCGGCCGGAGAGGCCGGAGTCGCCCTTGGGGCCGCCGATGACGAACCTGCCGCTGGGGTTGATGCGATAGGTGGTCTCGCTGTTCAGAAGTTCGGCAGGGATGACCCGGTGTACTACGTGCTCCATGAGATCGGCCTGGAGATGAGCAAGCTCGACGCCGTCGTCGTGCTGGCTGGAGACCACCACTGTCTTCACCCGCTTGGGTACGCCGAAAGAGTACTCGACCGTCACCTGGGACTTGCCGTCGGGGCGGAGATAGGGGATGGTGCTGTCCTTGCGCACCTCGGCCAGGCGGCGGCAGAGCTTGTGGGCCAGGGAGATGGGCAGAGGCATCAGCTCCGGCGTCTCATTGCAGGCGAAGCCGAGCATAATGCCCTGGTCGCCAGCTCCCAATTCGAGCGCCTCGGCTTTCTCCCACCCCTCGCGCACCTCCAGGGGGGTGCTCACCGCCCCGGCGATGTCCGGCGATTGCTCCTTGACCGACACCACCACGCCGCAGCTCTCGGTGTCGAAGCCGTACTCGGGCTTGGTGTAGCCGATCTCGTGGATGGTCTGGCGGGCGATCTTGGTGTAGTCGACGTGGTGTGTGGTGGAGATCTCGCCGATGATGACCACCAGGCCGGTGGTGGTCGCCACCTCGCAGGCCACGCGAGCGGAGGGGTCGTAGCGCAGGATCTCGTCGAGGATGGCGTCGGCGATCTGGTCGCACATCTTGTCGGGGTGGCCCTCGGTCACGGACTCCGAGGTCACCAGCATGGATGGGGAGCTCATCAGGGTCATGCGCATGGGCATGGGTTCTATCCTCCTTAGGGTCTATTCCGTGCCGGCTTCCCAGCTCTCCAGGTACTTGCGTTGCTCGGCGGTCAGTTCGTCGATGTCGATGTTCATGGAGCGAAGCTTGAGACGGGCCACCTCCTGGTCGATTTCGGTGGGCACGGGATGGACGGCTGGGGGCAGGCGCTCTGGGCGGCGGGCGATGTACTCCACGCAGAGGGCCTGGTTGGCGAAGCTCATGTCCATGACGCTGGCGGGATGGCCCTCGGCGGCGGCCAGGTTGATGAGGCGTCCCTCCGCTAGAAGGAACAGGCGACGGCCGTCCTTGAAGCGATACTCCACTACGTGGGGCCGGATCTGGCGTTTGCCCTCGGCCATCTCCTCCAGGGCAGCGGTGTTCAACTCCACGTTGAAGTGGCCGGAGTTGGCGAGGATGGCCCCATCCTTCATGACTTCGAAATGATGTTTGCTGATGACGTTTAGGTCGCCAGTGACGGTGATGAAGATGTCGCCGATCCTGGCGGCCTCCGCCATGGGCATCACCCGGAAGCCGTCCATGGTGGCCTCCAGGGCGCGCACCGGCTTCACCTCGGCCACCACCACCTGGGCGCCGAGGCCATGGGCGCGCATGGCGACGCCGCGGCCGCACCAGCCGTAGCCGGCCACTACCACCGTCTTGCCCGCCCAGAGGACGTTGGTGGCGCGAGTGATGCCGTCGATGGTGCTCTGGCCGGTGCCGTAGCGGTTATCGAACAGGTGCTTGGTGTCGGCCTCGTTGACGGCGATGATGGGATAGGCGAGGGCGCCGTCCTGGGCCATAGCCTGCAGGCGGATGACGCCGGTGGTGGTCTCCTCGGTGCCTGCCAGGACGTCGGGCAAGAGCTCTCGGCGCTCCTTGTGGAGGGTGCTCACCAGGTCGGCGCCGTCGTCCAGGGTTATCTGCGGCCGCTGAGCCAGGGCGGCCTGGATGTGGCGGTAGTAGGTCTCGGTGTCGGCGCCGCGGACGGCGAACACGGGGATGTGGTACTCGCTGACCAGGGCCGCTGCCACATCGTCCTGGGTGGAGAGGGGATTGCTGGCGCAGAGGGCGAGCTGGGCGCCGCCGTCCACCAGGGCGAGGGCCAGGTTGGCCGTCTCGGTGGTGACGTGCAGGCAGGCGGAGACGCGCACCCCGGCCAGGGGCTTCTCCTTCTGGAAGCGGCGGCGGATGATGTCGATGACCGGCATCTCCCGCGCCGCCCACTCGATGCGCAGCAGGCCCTCGGCGGCCAGGCCCAGGTTCTTCACGTCGAAGTCCAGAGACGACTTCGCTTGCACTTATTGGCCTCCTTCCGAAGCCTTTGTTTCAGCCTGATAATTCAGCACGATTCTCTCTCGACCATCCTCGGCCCGGCGGCGGGCCAGAACACGCCGCACCAAGGCGACGATGCCGGTCACGTCCTTGCGCCGCGCCCCCGACTCGATGAGGCGGCACTCCTGGCGGTAGCCCAGGCGTTCATAGATGCGGATGGCTGTCTTGTTTCTGGCGTCGACCGTCAGCAGCACATCGGGGCAGGTGTTGAGCAACTCGGCGGTGACGGCGCTGGTGGCGATGGTGCCATATCCCTGCCCTCGATAGCGAGGATGAGTCATGACGTTGCCCACGAGGGCCAAACCCTGGGAGGGGGCGGCCACGTGGGTGCCGGCGATGGCCATCAGCTTCTGGTCGACATAGACGCCGTAGTACACTCCCTCGTGCAGCACGGCGGCCGGATAGGAACCGAAGCTCTCGCTGTGTTGGAGGGCGTTGACTGCCCCGATATCCGCCCGCGTGAGGCGCCGCGCGTCGCCTTGCGCCGGCCGAAAGCTCGCGGCTGACACGGACATGCGCAGCGAAGGCCCCTGTCGCGACAGGATGAAGTGGCGCTGGGCGATGGCCAGATGGTCGAGCTGGAAGGTGGCGAAGGTGAGGCTAGGGCCCGGGTGGAGGCGAAAGAGGGCATCGAGGGCGTGGGGATCGCCCAGGGCTACCAGGGCGGGGCCGAGGCCGGTGCGTGAGTGGACGACCAGCGCCTGGCCTTGGGGGCCGTGGGCCTGCCACCACTCGCTGCGGGGGAACAGGCGTGGCTCCAGGTGGGCGAGGGCGTAGGCGGCGTAGACTCGCTGTCCTTCCAGCAGGGGCCGAATAGCCTCGGGATCGACGAGGCGCTCGACGACGTACTCCGCCCTTTGCTTGGCGGTTGCCTTGGCGCCGAAGATGCTTTCCCTGAGCCTGTCGGTGAGCATCGTCAACTTCCTGTCGGCTTGGCCACCATGTACCTGCCGATGATGGGCGCCAGGTTCTTCCTCGTTTCCTCGGGCACCATGTCCAGGGGCGTGATCAGGGCGTCCTGGAGGGCGCTGGCGCAGAGGCAATCGCGGCTGGCGGGGAGTCTGGCCAGGGCCAGGCGCACGGTACGCTGGGCGACCTCGACCGTCTTGGCCAGGTTCGACACGATCATCTCGGCGGTCACCGACTCGTGGCCCTCGTGCCAGCAGTCGTAGTCGGTGACGCAGGCCAGCGTGGCGTAGCAGACCTCGGCCTCGCGGGCCAGCTTGGCCTCGGGTAGGGCGGTCATTCCGATGAGGTCGGCTCCCCAGGAACGATAGAGGTTGGACTCAGCCTTGGTCGAGAAGGGGGGACCTTCCATGACCACGCATGTGCCGCCGTTGTGGACGGTGGCGTTGGTCTGGCCGGCCGAGCGCCAGAGGCTGTCTCGCAGGACAGGGCAGAAGGGCTCGGCGAAGGCGATGTGGGCCGCCAGCCCCTGGCCGAAGAAGGTGGCGGGGCGGCCCTTGGTGCGGTCGATGAGCTGGTCGGGCACCACCAGGTGGCGGGGCTCGATCTCCTGGAGCAGGCTGCCCACAGCGCTCACGGCGATGATGAACTCCACCCCCAGGGTCTTGAGGGCGTAGATGTTGGCGCGCGCCGGCACCTCGGAGGGGAGGAGGCGGTGGCCGCGGCCGTGGCGGGGCAGGAAGGCCACTCGCACGCCGTCGAGGGTGCCGATGACGATGGCGTCGCTGGGCTGGCCGAAGGGGGTGGTTTCGATGCGGGCCTCCTCGACATCTGCCAGGCCGTCCATCTGGTAGAAGCCGCTGCCGCCGATAATCGCCACCCGCACGTCAGGCATGGCGAACCCCTTCCTGCTGGAAGAGCTGCGGCAGGGACTCGGCGTACGGCTCGCGGACGACGCCCTGCTCGGTGATGATGGCTGAGACGTAGCGATGGGGCGTCAGGTCGAAGGCGGGGTTGAGGGCCTCGATGCCCGCGGGCGCTACCGCTACGCCGGCGAAGGTGGTCACCTCTTCTGCGGAGCGCTCCTCGATTGGTATCTGGTCGCCGCTGGCAGTGGTCAGGTCGATAGTGCTGGTGGGTGCCGCTACGTAGAAGGGGATGGCGTGCTCCTTGGCCAGGACGGCCAGGGTGTAGGTGCCGATCTTGTTGGCGACGTCGCCGTTGGCGGCGATACGGTCGGCCCCCACGATGACGCAGGCGATGGCGTCGCGGCGGCGCATGAGGAAGCCGGCGGCGCCATCGGCGATGAGGGTGGTGGGGATGCCGTCGCGGGCCAGCTCCCAGGCGGTGAGGCGTGCCCCCTGGAGGAGGGGACGCGTCTCGCTGGCATAGACCTGCGCGAGCCTGCCCTGCTCCCAGGCGGTGCGGATGACGCCCAGGGCGGTGCCGTAGCCGCCGGTGGCCAGGGAGCCGGTGTTGCAGTGGGTGAGAACGGCAGACCCGGCGGGGATGAGCCGGGCGCCGTGTTCGCCCAGCCTGCGGTCGGCGGCGGCGTTCTCCTGGTGGATGCGCAGGGCCTCCGCCACCAGCGCCTCTTGAGCGGCCTGGGGGTCGGCAGCCGCCTCCGCGGTCAGGGTCATGCGCTTGAGGGCCCAGGAGAGATTGACGGCGGTAGGGCGGGTAGCCGCCAGGGCCTCGGCGACCGGCCGCAGTTGGGCCAGGAAGTCGTCGATGTTCGAGGTCTCGATATGGCGGGCCCCCAGGGCCATGCCGTAGGCGGCGGCGATGCCGATGAGGGGGGCGCCGCGTACGCGCATCTCCCGGATGGCGGCTGCCATCTGGTGGTGGTCGTCGAGTTCCAGATACACTTCCTGATGGGGGAGGCGGGTCTGGTCCAGGAGGCGGATCCTACCGTTCGCCCACTCGATAGCCTTTACGCCTTGCAACTATGACCTCACAGTTGGAGGGGCGACCAACAAAAAACTTCTCGTGGTGTGAGAAGTTCTTTCCATCTACCCGCTCTCATCTTTCCCTTCGGCTAAACCGAAGGGTCGGACTTGGCACCGTGTCCGGCCTTGAGCAAACCACTGCGGCGCGGATCGGTTGCCGGGTTTCCTTGGGCCGTTCCCTCCACCACTCTCGATAAGAGCGTCTTCGGGCCCTATTCGATTTTCTAATTGATGTTAGCCCAGGGGGCGAAGCGGTGTCAAGCTATTCTGATAGGCGCTCCTCCTTGGCGTCGACCTCGTCCAGGCGCCAGCCGTCCTCGCCCCGGACGAGCTCATAGGTCACTCGAAAGCGCCGCTCGACCATGTCCGGCCCCTCACGGCTGAAGGCGATGATCACCACCTGTACGGAGGCCTGCTGGTCTTCTATGGTGGGCGGCAGCATCTCCTCCAGCTCGGTGCCGGTGGTACTGCGAAAGCCGTTTACGAAATCCGGCCAGGGCTGGAGCCTCTGCCGGTCGGGCGAGAAGAGGTTGTAGGCCTCGCTGAACAGCGCGCGAGTGGCTTCCAGCTTTCGACGAGCCGCCGCGAGTGCGGTCTCGCTGTCGTCGTCGGCGACCTCGTGCAGGAGTTTTTCAGAGATCGGCTCGTCGCTGCCGGTTAGCCACTGCCAGACGAAAAAGCGCTGGAGATCTTGCCAGGGCTCGGCGGTGGCGGTGGCGGCTGCTACAGCCGCCAGATAGTCCAGGACGGCCTGGGTGGGCAGATTGGCTGAGATGCCCTCCAGGGGCGGCGCTATTCGTTGCCAGTGCAGGCCGGAGCCAGTCCAGCGAAAGATGAGATAGAAGGTGGCGCCAACGCCGTCGCTCAGGCCCGTGTCCAGGAGGATGAGTTCCTCCAGGCCGTCGTTGTCGGTGTCGACGGCCAGGGCGGGCGACATGAGGCCTTCTGGCGCCAGGTTGTCCAAGCCCTGGCGGAAGGGGCGGCGATTCTGCTCCAAAGCCGGCGCCGCCTCCAGGAGCTCGGCCGCTGAGGAATCGAGAAGGCTCAGGCCGGCCAGGGCGGGCTGATCTCGGCTGTCCAGCTCGATGAGGGCCATGAACAGCCCCTCGGGCAGGTCTAGGATCTGCGACTGAGGCGGCGCTTCGTCGTCCGTGGCTGGGCCATGCAGGTAGAGGAAGGCCGCAAGTTGGGGCTGATCGCGGCGGGTGAAGTGATCGATGAGGCGTCCCAGCACCTGGATGCGCCAGGAGGGTTCGTCTTCAACAACGTAGATGGCGAGCGGATCGTCGAGGGGCGGCGGCGTCAGGACGACGCCGGGGAAGGTCAGGCTGAAGAGAGCATCGGTGGATAGCTCCGCCAGGTGCTGGCGGGTCTGGGCCTCCAGCGGCGGGGTAGGCGTTGGCGTTGGCTTTTCTTCCTCGCCCTGGCAGGCCACAAGGATGGCGGCGAGGGCCAAGAGGAGAAGGGCTGCTAGCATCTTTCCGCGCATGAGCACCGAGCCGTTGATTCGCTATTGCCGACCTGCCCCTGACTGGGAGACCCCAGGAACTATAGTATAGCCCAGAGCGGAGGCCGAGGGGAGTAGGGCCCTGCCTGCTAGCAGGCAGGGCCGCCTGTGCAGGCGAGTCGGGAGGGTAAGGGGTTCGCCGTTGGTGGGGGTCGACCATTCCGCGGGTTGAAACCCGCGGCTTCCGGGAATCGAATGATGGTGCCGCGGGATTCATCCCGCGGGGTTGGGAAGCTCACCGACCGGGCGCGAACCAATAAGCCGGGAGCGGCTGTCCTTGACCGCCTTCGTTGGCGACAGCTACAATGGAGCCGTGCTTCCCCTCAAGCCGTCTTCCGGAGGACAACCCCAGATATGAGTCGCCTTGATGACCTGAAAAAGAGGGCGGTAGACGAGATAGAGGCCCGTCGCGACCAGCTCATAGAACTCAGCCTGCGCATCCATGCCAATCCCGAGACGGCCTTTCGAGAGGCGAAGGCGGCCGGCTGGCTGACCGACTACCTGGAGGCTGAGGGCTTTGCGGTGGAGCGAGGCATCTGCCAGATAGACACGGCCTTCCGGGCCAGCTACGGCAGTGGGCGGCCGCGAGTGGCTTTCCTCGCCGAGTACGATGCCCTGGCTGGCATCGGTCACGGCTGTGGCCACAACATCATTGCCACGGCTTCGCTGGCGGCGGCCATTGCCACCAAGGCTATCGTTCCAGAGGCGGGGGGGACGGCCCTGGTCATCGGCACGCCGGCTGAGGAGGCGGCGGGGGGCAAGGTGTTCATGGCTAATCGGGGCGCCTTCGACGACCTCGATGCGGCCATGCTGGTCCATCCGGCTAACCGCGACGTGGCGGTGACCTATGCTCTGGCTCTGGTCGAGCTGGGCGTGCAGTACTTCGGCAAGGCGGCCCACGCGGCCGCTCGTCCCGAGGCGGGCATCAACGCCCTGGATGCCCTGGTCATTGCCTACAATAGCGTCAGTGCCCTGCGCCAGCACATTCGCGATTCCGCTCGCATTCACGGTATCATCACCGACGGTGGCCAGGCAGTGAACGTGGTGCCGGAGCACGCGGCGGGCGCTTTCCTGATCAGGGCCGAGGACGACGACTACCTGGAGGAGCTAAAGGAGAAGGTGTTGGCATGCTTTCGGGCAGGGGCGGAGGCCACGGGCGCCCGCCTGGAGTATCGCTGGGGCGAGGAGGCCCGCTATCGGGCCATGCGCAGCAATCTGGCGCTGGCCGAGGCGTATCGGTGCAATATGGAGGCCCTGGGCCGCCAGGTGCAGGAGTACGACAGCGGCCGCTCGCTGGGCAGCACCGACATGGGCAACGTCAGCGCCTTGGTGCCGGCCATTCATCCTATGGTGGCCATCGCGCCGCCGGATGTCACCATCCATACCCCGGAGTTCCGGGACGTTTCGGCATCAGAGGCCGGTCATCGCGGCCTTATGGACTCCGCCAAGGCCATGGCCATGACGGCGGTGGACGTGCTGGTGGACGCCGGTCTCCGCCGCCGGATCGAGGAGGAGTTCCGTGGCGGCGAGTGAGCCGCTGATCGCCCTGGACGCTATGGGCGGCGACCACGCCCCTCAGGAGATCGTGAAGGGGGCGCTGCTGGCCGCCCGCGAGCTGGGGATACAGGTGGCCCTGGTGGGGCCGCCTGCGCTGGTGGAGGAGGAGCTGGCCAAGGAGGGGCCGCGGCCGGAGGGCATCCGGCTGGTGGCGGCAAGCGAGGTTATCGCCATGGACGAGCACCCGGCCCAGGCCGCTCGGCACAAGAAGGATTCCTCGATTGTGGTAGGGCTGAAGCTACTGAAGCAGGGAGAGGCCGACGCCTTCGTCTCGGCCGGCAATACGGGGGCGGTCCTGGCGGCGTCCATCATGTACCTGGGACGCCTGCGGGGCATCGCGAGGCCATCGCTGGTGGCGCTGCTCCCCCTGTCGGGTCGCCTGACCCTTCTCCTGGATGTGGGCGCCAACGCCGATTGCAAGCCGAAGTACCTGTTGCAGTTCGCCGAGATGGGCAGCGTCTATATGGAGCGGGTGTGGAAGGTGGACAGGCCGCGGGTGGCTCTCCTGAGCATCGGCGAGGAGGAGACGAAGGGCAATCTGCTGGCCCAGGAGGCTTATGCTCTGCTGAAGAAGGCGAGCCACCTCAACTTCATCGGCAACGTGGAGGGGAGGGACATCGCCAGCGGCACGGCCGACGTGATCGTCACCGATGGGTTCACCGGCAACGTGGTGGTGAAGACGATGGAGGGTATCGGCGCTTTCATCAGGGGCCAGCTCGAGGGTGCCATCAGGAGCAGGTGGTACTACTGGCTGCCGGGCCTGGTCTTAAGGGGGGCTTTTCGCGGCGTGCAACAGCGCACCGACCCTCGGGAGTACGGCGCGGGGCCTCTCCTGGGGGTGAAGGGGCTGGTGTTTGTGGGGCACGGCCGCAGCGATGCCGTGGCTATCAGGAGCGCCCTGAGGGTGGCCCGCGAGGCAGTCGTATCCGGCATGCTGGAGGCTATGCGCCCGGCGGCGGAGGCGGGGCAGGCTGTGGCTGAAGCTCCGAGAAGGGGCGCTTAGTCTGCTTAGACAAGGGCTTTCTCACAGATCGAGGAGGTTGGGAAAGGAGCGACTGATGGCAAAGCCGGGAGACGTGAGTGACTCGCAGTTCGAGAGCGAAGTGCTGAAGGCGGAAGTACCGGTGCTGGTGGACTTTTGGGCGCCGTGGTGCGGCCCCTGCCGGATGGTGGAACCCATTGTTGAGGAGCTAGCGGAGGAATACGGCGACAAGGTCAAGTTCCTGAGGATGAACACCGACGACAACGGGAACACCGCCACCCAGTACGGCATTCGCGCCATTCCCACCCTCATTGTGTTCAAGGACGGCGAGCCGGCGGGACAGGTCATCGG
>Ga0209979_1004427_pt1 | contig 11634 bp, 9 predicted proteins | sample AnhtaG_FD_183114 | JGI IMG/M metagenome (GOLD analysis project Ga0209979, IMG submission 183114) | Deep subsurface microbial communities from Anholt, Denmark to uncover new lineages of life (NeLLi) - Anholt_01485 metaG (SPAdes) (version 2) | ecosystem: Environmental > Aquatic > Marine > Oceanic >...
CCTTCTTCTCCGATCTCCCTAAATCCACCAGAAGTTATCAACAGGTTTTTAATTCCCTTTTCTCCACATTCTTCCATAACCTTAGGAACTACTCTGGTAGGCAATATAAGGAAGGCAAGATCAGGTATTATTGGTAAGTCTTTTACTGATTTATATGCCTTAAAGCCTTGAACATTATCTAGCCGGGGATGTACTGGATAAATATTACTACTAAATCCACCACCCGCTATTATGTTTCGCAACTGCATTGAACCCATTGTTGTAAGCAAATTATTATTTGCCCCAAATACTGCAATACTCCTTGGATTAAGAAATGGAAATAAGAAGTGATCCTTGCTCAGTTCTTTTTCGTGGTTTTCAGTCAAATTTAAACCCTAACATTAGAAAAATTTATTCATAAATCAAGTAATTTTATAAAATCTTCCTTAAAATATGAGTTTTGCTTAATTTTTTGTCAAATTAGAAGAAAATGGAATTTTGAAAAGTGTTTTAGCTAGGATCTAAATTTAAGTTCGATTTTTTTAATAATGAAAAACAAGTTTAAAAAATATTTAGAGAAAATTAATTGGTCCTTATTAGCTCAATTTCAGCAGAATACCCGGGAATAACACCATCATAGGCTACAATCTTTTTTTCTTTTAATTTCTTTAAAATTAATCTTACTCCTTCAAATTCTTCTTGACATAACGTTTAAAGTTCCTTGTAATTCAATTTTCCCCCATTTTCTTCCAGCTTTTTGAGAATGAATTCTTCTTCTATTGATAGGTCTGACATAATAGTAAAGTTAAAACTTAGGTTTTAATATTTTATTCAATTCAATTTTTACCTGTGCTGCCAAACCCCCCTAAACCTCGCTCGGACTCTGGTAGCTTATCTGTTTCTACGAATTCGTAATGATGGACTTTGCCTAGAATTATTTGACATATCCTTTCTCCTCTTCTTAAAGTTATATCTGTGTTTGAAAGGTTTACAACGACCGCCATCCATTCATTTCTATACCCGGTATCAATTGTGCCAGGAGAATTTACAATAGATAATCCTTCCCATAGAGCTAGACCGCTACGAGGAACAACTTTAAAGTAATGTCCTTCTGGGATAGCCGTCGCAAAACCTAAAGGACAACCAATTCGCTCTAATGGTTTAAGGGTATAGGAGTCAGAATTAATTTCTATTAATTCTTTTTTACCTTTTTCATTAACTATTTTCTTAAAACCCATAATATGGGCATCAGCGCCAACATCTCCTTTTTTTGACGGTTTGGGGATGATAACATCCTTATTAATTTTCTTGAAAGGTATAATCAATTTCTCTGTATCCTTTTTCATCTTAACATCTATTATTTCAGAATATAAAAAAGAGTTTTTATTAAAGAATAATTAAAACTGATAAGAAAAAAAGATATTACTAATAAAATTATTATTAAGTGAGAGAATATGATAGTGACAGATAGATACGATCCACGATTAGATAAAGACGAAATTCGTCAAATCTTTGAAGATTTTATTGAAAACAAATCGTATTTCATATCAACTTGGCAGGAATTTGAAAAAGTGTTAAATAAACGAGTTTTAGACCTTCAATATAGAAATTCCATGATAGTAGCAAAAGAAGAAGGAAAAATCGTGGGTTGGGGGACCTATACCTTGATTAAAGATTATTTAGGTAATAATAGAGCTCTTATACACCAAGTTCTAACTAAAAAGGAAGATTCCTACAGAAAGGGAATTGAGGAACAAATAATTCGAGAATTGAAATTGTATATTAAAAGAACTCTTAATTTAGATAAAATATTTTTAATTTGCCAAGATTCGGATAGCGCTCTTAGGAACTTAGTTATGAAATTTGGGGCGAAAAAATCTAAAAATTATTGGTATGAAAATGATATTTAAGTGAAAACCTTTGACTAATAAAGTAAAACTGATTGAAAAAGCAGAAGGTCTAGTAAAAAACGAAGAATTCGAAAAAGCAATAAAGATTCTAGAAGAGCTTTATCAAGAACAGTCTGATGTTGACATTAAAAATAACCTTATAAATGCGTTGTTTGCGTATGGTATATACCTAAATGATTTTTATGTTCTAGAATACGAGAAATCAATTAAATATTTTAAACGAATAATTGAAATAGACCCAAATAATTACAGAGCGCATTATAATCTTGGAATTGCTTATTTTGAATTAAAACTTTTTGAAGAAGCTTTAAACTCTTACAAAAATGCGATTTCGATTAAGCCGGATTATAAACACATCTATTATAACATCGGTTTACTTCATGAAGAAAACGAAAACTTAGAGGAAGCTGTAAAGGCTTATGAGAGCGCTTTAGAAATTGATCCTGATTATATTTACGCCATGCACGCACTGAAGGCAGTTAGGTTGAATTTGGAGACTCATGGGGCAGCTAAGAATAAAACTCAAGAGATTAAGAATACAATTGAGAAATTGAAATCTCTATTAAGTATGTCAAAAAGAGTAAGATTTGATATGATACAAGAAATTCTTAATGTGAATAAAGAAACTCTTTTGAGTATTATTATTAATTGGGGAAAGGAAAACTACTGTGAAATTGATGGAGATTATTTGATTATAAATAAAAAATCCTTAACTCAATTTCTTGAGGATTTAAATCAAATAGATATAGGTATTTAGATTAACAAGATTAATTTTTCAAGAGTTTTTTATTTATGATGCAATAAGCGATTAAAACAACTAGAGTAATAATTCCTGCGAGGATATACCCCCATAAGCTTCTAAAAGTGCGTCCATAATATTTTCTTGGTAATATTCGTATTTTTTAAATTTACTTTACAAGAAACTTCAAACCATGAATGTTTTTAAAATTAGTTTTAAAAAATAGAATTATTTAGAATATTAGCAGAAATAGAAAAAAATAAATAAAATAATTTTAAAAATTCTTTATCGCTCAATCTGGAAATTAACTTGGACTCTAACTCGATAAATGAGCTTATCCTGATCTTCTTTTACCTTGACATCAGATTCGACAATTTGGATATTTCTTATACCACGAAGTGATTTTTTAGCCTCGTCGTAAGCGACGCGTACAGCATCGGACCAGTTTTTATCGCTTGTGGCAACTAGCTGAATACTTTTATATACTGTAATTTTCTTTTCACCTTCTAGTTATTTTATTGTAGAAATTATAGTAAGACTAATTGTTTTTGTTTATTATTTAAATATTTCTAGAATAAAATAGTTAGAAAAAAAAAAGAAATAAAATTAATTACATCCAAATGTTCGTTTAGGCATCTAAATTTTCGATTAGCGTTGCTACTCCTTGTCCTCCTCCCACACATGCGTTAGCAATCCCATATTTCGCTTTTTTATCTTTTAATATTCGAGCTAATGTACCAGGTAATCTTACCATTGTAGAACCTAATGGATGTCCAATTGCAGTTGATCCTCCCATGACATTTACCTTTTCCTCAGGAATGTTAAAATGTTTCATACAGTTTAAAGCAACTATACAGAATGCTTCATTAATTTCCCAATAATCTATGTCATCAGCGGTTAATCCGGCATGTTTTAGAGCCATTTCAGATGCTGGCACTGGACCACGACCCATGACACTAGGATCAACACCAGCCCAACCAATTGAAACTATTTTTGCCATAGGCTCCAATCCTCGTTTTTTTGCTTCTTCGGCTTCCATCATAATGCACGTAGTAGCACCCGCATTCAATGGAGATGAATTTCCCGCTGTTATCACGCCCTCTCCAGTTCCTTCTCTTTCTTTATAGCCTGCTCTGCCTCCATTCTTTTCCAGGAAAAACGGTTTTGATAATCTTCGTAATCCCGCAACTCGTTCCAAGGTTGATTTTCTCGCTGCCATATCTTTTTCAACCATCATTGGCTCTTCTATATTACCGTCTACATGACCCTCTATGCCAATAATTTCACCTTTAAACCAACCTGCTTCTTGATTAGCAACCGTTAAATTATGGGATCTTACACCAAATTTGTCCATATCTTCTTTCGTGAATGCTGGAATTTCTTCCTCGTACAACTTCTGAGCAGTTTGCAACATATTAATTGTTGTCATGATATCATATTGGGGTCGATACCAATCACTTCTCTTATTAATCATTTTTAAATTCGGATTAACATGAGTGTTTTGCATATCCACGCGCGTCATGTGTTCAACTCCTGCTGCTAAACAGGTTTTACTGTACCCTGTCATGATTTCCATAATCCCAACATGCATTCCACTCCCAGCGGAGCCGCATTGCCGGTCTACAAACATGGCAGGTACTGTGACAGGAAATTCTGCTAAAAATAACGGAAGTCTACCACCATAAGTCCAATTTTCGTAAACGCCCATAGCAGTTCCTACGGTAAACTCATCAATATCCTTTTTCTCGATGCCTTTATCTGCTAATTTTTGATCAAAAAACTTCATCAATAATGTAGCTAATAGTTCATCACTTCTAATCTCGCCAAAAACATCTCTCTCGGGCTGTTTTGGTCTAGACCGAGAAAAAGCTGTTCGTGCGTAATCAATTAACCAAACTTCTTTCATACTTTTGTATCCCTCTTTTTTTATAATATTTTTAAAATGAAGTTCTCATTAAAATTTTAATATTATGTTATGAATGTTCAAAAATGTATTAAAGTTTTTGATAACAAGTCTATGGGACTTAAACAATCAATTGCTCATTTCGATAATTCATCGAAAAATTATTAAGATTTTATTAGTATCATTTTTATTTTTGGAATATTTAGTTAAAGTATGGCAGATACTATTGTAACAATTTTAGCTGGGTCTGAATCTGATAAGTTTGTTTATGAGAAGGCAGAAATGGTATTGAAAGAAAATAATATCCCTTACGAACTTAAGATTTTATCTGCCCACCGAGATCCAGAGAAATTAGACGATTATTTAAAAACTTGTCAATCCCTAGTCTATATTGCTGTGGCGGGATTGTCAGCAGCTTTACCTGGTGTAGTAGCATCTAAAACAGAAAAGCCTGTTATTGGAGTACCTGTTAGCGCTAAATTAGGTGGATTGGATGCGCTTTTATCTATTGTCCAAATGCCTCCTAAAGTCCCCGTCGCTTGTGTAGGAATTGATAGAGGTGAAAACGCAGCATATTTGGCTATTAGAATTCTCAATTTGACTAAGAAATAAATTTATGGTGAATATTTTGGATGAAGATTTAGTTGAATTCGGTAAGAAAAACGCTGCGTTTAAGGCAGTTGAAGATAACGTTAAACAAGACATGGTCTTGGGAATTGGTAGTGGCTCTACCGTGGTATATGCTGTGGAAGCAATCGCGAAAATTAATAAAGATAACGAATTGAATCTAAAGTGTATCCCAACTTCATTTCAATCTCACCAATTAATAGTTGAAAACGGACTTACTTTAGTTACTTTAGATCAGTACCCCGAGATTGATCTGGATATTGATGGAGCTGATGAAATTGACAATTCATTAAATTTAATTAAGGGTGGTGGAGGCTGTTTAGTTCAAGAGAAAATAATAGCATCATCATCAAAAAAATTAGTGGTTATTGCAGATTATACTAAAAGATCAGAAGTTCTCGGAGAGAATTGGAGAAGCGGAGTACCAATTGAGGTTATTCCATTAGCGTACGTTCCTATCATGAAGAGATTAGAAAAATTGGGAGGTAAACCCGTTTTAAGAATGGCTAAAGCCAAAGCTGGGCCAGTCGTAAGCGATAACGGAAATTTTATTATCGATGTTGATTTTGGTAAAATCGAAAATCCCTCTGATCTTAACATTAAACTATTACAGATTCCCGGGGTTGTTGATTCGGGACTTTTTCTGGGCATGGCGTCAAAAGCATATATTGGCCTAAAGGATGGCAAGGTAGAGATACTTGAATAAATAAGGAGATATGCCTCTTTTTTTATAAAATTTATATTATGCACTAAACATGAAAAATATAGCAGTCTCGCTACATGCAACAGAAGATTTCAACCCAGACATCATTAATGGCTTGATTGGGCTTGATTACATACATGTTGATGTGTCAGACGGGAAATTTACTCCGATTCGAAACTTAAATTTAGATGTTTTTCGTATTTTGAATGAAGCTTATCAGACGCCAATAATCGCACACATGATGGTAACTAATCCCTCTTATTACATCGAAGAAATTATTGAATATGTTAATATATTTACATTCCATTTTGAAATCGAACGAGATAAAAACGAGTTAATTGAAGAAATTAGAAGGAAAAAAAAAAAAGTAGGTATCGCAATAAATCCAGATACTGACATAATGGAAATTGCACCATATTTGGGGTCAATTGATTTGGTATTGGTTATGTCTGTATATCCAGGTGGTTCTGGACAGAAGTTTATACCTCAATCAATTGAAAAAGTTAAAAACTTAAAGAAGTTAAAAGGAAAATATGAGTTTCTTATTGATATTGACGGGGGAGTAAACGTTAATAATGCAAAAAAACTGGAAGTTGATATATTAAGCAGTACAAGCACAATTTTAAATGCGAAGGACCCTAATAATGTTATTTATGAATTAAAACATTCTGATGAAACTTAATCAAGCATCAAAGTATTTTTTGACGAAATCTTTACGATATTGTTCTGGATCTCCACCGTTCTTAAGAATGAACATTTCACACTTCTTGTAAACAGTTAGCATATCATTATACAACACGGAATACTTCTTATTAGGCTTTATAACAATACTGTTTTGTATATCTAAATACTGACTTACCAGCTCTGTCCAATCCATAATCCTTTTTGTGGAATCAAAATAAGATTTAGAGCTTCGAAGTGCTGCTCCTAAAGCAGCAGAATTAGTAACCTCAAATTGCCGAATGTTTGTATTGAATATGTTTGCTGCAATTTGTAATATCTCCATGTTAGTAGAAGCGCCTCCCGTAGCATAAATTTCTTCAGGTTCTTCTCGTACCCATTCAGAATGTAGTTTCATTGATAGGAACTGTGCTTCTATTACAGCTCTAACATTTCCTTCTAGATCGTTTTCATCAAACCCAAATCTGTATACATTGGGTTTCAGAACAAGTGGAACAATCTCTGGGAAGAAATAAGGTAGCATAATTTTTCCGAAATTCCCAGGTGGTGTGGTTTTAAGTATCTTTGAAAAATCTTTCCATGTAAGGTTAAATCTGTCTTTAATTTTCTCCCTTGCTAATGAACCATTCTTATAGCACACCAACCCCATATATTCTCCCGTAGGTGCTCCAAAGACGTGACCCTCGCCATTTAAATCAACAATTAGTCGTTTTAGATAAGTAAAATATGTGTCGCTTGTACCTAAACTAATTGCTGCTCTCCCTTTAGTTGTAAGACCTATACCGATTAAACTGTTAGGATTATCCCCTGACCATGGAATGAGAAGAGTGTCTGGAGCAAAGTTATACTTTTCTACGAAGTAGGGGGATATTGTACCAATAATTTCATAGGAAGTAGTTAAGGGCGGTAGTTTTAGTATTAAGTTGGGAGCCGTGGCATCTAAAGCCTTTTGGTCCCATTGTTTTGTTTCAATATTCATCAAATTCATTCCTGCTCCATCGCTATGATCTATAGGTGAGTTTTTACCTAACAAAATAGAAGATAAAAAGGAACTTACTAGATGAATTACAGAAGTATTCAGATAGTCGTCATAATTCTGTTTGAAAAATTTTCTTATTTGGGGTCCAGAAAACCTCTCAAATGTGTTTGAACCAGTTATTTTAATTGTAGATTCCATCCCCCCTAATTTATGACGAATCTCTTCGCATTCTTTAGTAGTGCTCGAATCCATCCAAACCGGGCTTGTTTTTCTTGTAAAAACATTTACTATTTGACTAGCTAAAGTTTTGTTTGAATCTAATTTTTTTAAAATCGATTCAAACGAATTATTTAAATAAACCGTCCCGTGTTGCTGACCTGAGCCAGAAATCGCTTTTATATATTCTAAGTGTAGATCGACTTGAATAAATTTGTTAAATAGTAATTCTAATGCTTCAATCCACATCAAGGGGTTCGAATGAACCACATTACCCCCATTAAATATGTAAACGCCATTTTGAGTTTTATACTGGGGCAAATCTTTATCAAAATTAATACTATAGGAATATATACTTTTTTTTTGGTTGAAATCTATTACAGTGCCCGTTAAACTCTGTGTGGAGCTGTCTAAGCCGAGAAAATAATCCATAATCATATATTTTTTTATATTTAATGAAGTTTTTCTTCTTGCTTTACTTTAGATTAAAAAAAAGATAAAAGTTTTTTATTCCTGGAATTTTAAAGATTTACCACAACTTGGACAGAAATTTCTTTGAGAAGTTAATTGATAGGCACAATAGGGACAATAATGAATATATCCTTGAGCGTATTCTTGTGACTCTTGAACAGAATCATCCCCATAATTTTGTTCGTAATATCCTCTAAGGGGAGTTGATAAGCGATTTCTCCTCTTTCTTCTCAGATATAATGAAATACCAACAATTAATGCAATCACAACTACAACTCCAATAATGATTAGAGGTATCATTAAATCTAATGTTAGAGTTGGTTGAATTAACAAGGCTATTATAAAGTATTCTGATTCACCTTCGCTATCAAAAGCAGTAATCATCAATACTGCTAAATAACCATCACCAGTGATGCTATCATATTGAGATGCGGTTGAAAGCTGTTTAGTTCCAGTTATTGAGGAGAAACTCATAGTATAAGGTATTCTGATTCACCTTCGCTATCAAAAGCAGTAATCATCAATACTGCTAAATAACCATCACCAGTGATGCTATCATATTGAGATGCGGTTGAAAGCTGTTTAGTTCCAGATATTGAGGAGAAACTCATAGTATAAGGTATTGTAAACCTCCCATTATGAGTGTTTGAGCTTGAAACATAAGCCATATTAGAATAGATATAAGATCTTGGACTTATAAGGACAATTGTATTATCTACTGAGATTGATACAATAAATAGATTAACAGAGACCCTCATTTCGGAACTGTCTTGATCCTCATAATTAACTGAATCTGTTATGTTTATTTCGAAATCTATTTGATTTCCCTGAGATACGGTATAAACATTTACACTATCTTCTGAATGAGTTTCATCAAAATAGATTATTTGAGAATCATCTATTATTATTACACTTGATGTTTCTTCAACGAACTCAGGTGGATTATTTACGATGTCTGAAACTAGTCTAGGTGAATTAGGATTGTAGTAATTAAAACTTGGATTGTATGGTAGGATGTAAAAGATAGCAAAACCAGATGGATCCGCGGAAGTTAGACTATAACTATTGGAGTATTCGAAAGGATCAGGAGGCGGATTAGATAGCGTAAACGTTTTATTAATTGTACCTTCCTCGTTATAATACGAATAGGGTAATATTGATAAATAGGATGTCACATTATAACTATTTCCATCAAGCGTAGCATCAATATCTAACGAATCAAAGCCATTTCTTTGTAGGTAAGTAGTGCTATAAATACTAGATATTTGCGGTATTTGGGTGGAATTGTAATATAGGATTTTTGAGGTTTTATTGTAGGTCTTACCTCCAAATGTTAAGTTTGCCTTAATAATGTAAGGTTTATCGCTAGCAGTCGGTAGTGAAAATGTATTGTTGAGCGCGATTCCATCTGAACTTGAAACCATATCTATTGTTTCGAAATAACCATCGTTTTCTAGTGAGACATTTAAATACGCGTTTAGATAGCTTGAATCAATTGGCACTTCTCCATTTTGATCCTTTAAGTAGATTGAAATGTTAATTTGAGAGGAAGGTGTACTTTCTGATGGTAGAAAAATATCTATAGAAATGTTATCCTTATCAAAGAAATAATTCATTAGATTTCTTGTTAAAAATTGATGATCTTGAAGGTAAGAAGAGGATTTATACAATTCTGCAGTCCAGTGTAGATCACCAAAAGCCACGAATCGACCCCCTCCAGCGGTTCTATTATCATACGCTGCGGCAACTGTCTTCCCATTTGATGCAGCAATAACCTCTGCAGATCCTGTAACGCTAAAAGTGCTTCCATAGTCCCATATAAATTTACTTACATCCTGAAATATTAGAGAATGATTAAAAGTTGTTATGGATTGAGAGCTCACGGTTGCTCCAATTCCGAGCCAGTTTTCATCAGCAATGTTTTCCTCGTTAATTTCAATTCCCACCTTAAGATAAGAAAATAGATCGTTAATATTATTAACGCCTAAATCTTGGTACCTCGTTCCTAGAAAAAGTACATTACCTCCATTATCAAAATAATCTTTTAAATTAAGAAATTCAAGAGGATTAAACGGTAGGATCGGATTTTGTAATACAACCAAATCGTATTGAGCTAGAAGTTCTTCAGTTAAAATAGAATTACTCGAATCTTGATTGTAATCAGGAGTCCAAAATTCTGCTAAATAATCAATAGAAATATTCATATCCGTAATATCCTTCATCCAGTTATAAAAATCCATCTGATAGAATGAAATTTCTGGGAACCAATCATTTAGCCCATGGTAAGATTCCATTAAGATTTTATATTCTGGTAATCGAACATCAATCGAAACTATAACTTTATCGTATAACCTAACTCCAGATGTAACATTTATTTCAAATGTTCTCGTTCCTGGGGCAGCGTTAGAATTTATCTCTGCTCCTAATGCCACGAAACCTACTCCAGCATCAGTAAACATTATCTGAGATTTATCTACAGATAAAGATATTCCATCTATATTGGTTGGGTAGTTGATATCTAATGTATTATTTTTACCAGAGATAACTGTTAAATTATATACCTGATAATCTCCTGGAAAATTTAGCAAATCATAAGGTTTTATAGGTAGTTCATTAGGTGTGATTTTAGCGATATTGTTGATGTCAGAATAGGTATCATTTAAATAATCTAAATATATAAGCGATGCTGTTACATTAATTATTCCATACCCAGACTTCATAAATTCAGCGTCATCAACATTTGAAAGGGCTTGGGCACCTTCTAAAAGGGCAACTCTTGCGGTCTCAGGAGTTATAGAGGGATATGCTTGCTTCAAAATAGCTAAAGCCCCTGCGACAATAGGACACGCCATACTCGTTCCACTTAGTGGTATGTAATCCCCATCATCTGGAAAATCAAAATAATCTCCAACAAAACGATTATCATCCGATATTACCGAATCTGGAGCCTCAGTTGAAATAATGTTCACTCCAGGGGCGACTATGTCGGGATAACTCAAATATGACAATGAAGGACCCCAACTACTAAAGGATGCTAGATCATCATTACTATCACTAGCACCTACTGAGATAATATCAATACCTGAAGCTGGAGAGCCCCCAGAAATATATTCAGGGCCGGAATTTCCTGCCGATGAAACACAAATTACACCAAGTTCGGTAGCCGCGGCAAGTGCTAATATCAATGGGTCACTTGCAATAGGGTTTCTATCACCGAAGCTCATAGAGATAATGTCGGCGCCCGCTGTATTAACACTCCATGTAATCGCATTAATAATGTCACCATCTTCTAATCCGGAAAGTCCACCTGCTCTTGCGTTTATCAAAGATACTCCAGGTGCTACTCCTCTATATAATCCCCCTGAACTGCTCCCGTTTCCTCCTATAATGCCCGCAACGTGAGTACCATGGCCCAAATCATCATCG
>Ga0209979_1004428_pt1 | contig 11632 bp, 6 predicted proteins | sample AnhtaG_FD_183114 | JGI IMG/M metagenome (GOLD analysis project Ga0209979, IMG submission 183114) | Deep subsurface microbial communities from Anholt, Denmark to uncover new lineages of life (NeLLi) - Anholt_01485 metaG (SPAdes) (version 2) | ecosystem: Environmental > Aquatic > Marine > Oceanic >...
CGATCCGGGCAAACAAGCTCCGATCTTTTTTGACTCTGCTCGGGGTTGCCATCGGAGTTCTGACTGTGGTGGCGGTGGTGGCCGTCATCGACGGGATGAACAGATACGTGGCCGAACTCTTCAGCAGTATGGGGAGCTCCACCTTCATTGTGGACAAGTTCGGGGTTATCACCTCCCAGGAGGAGTTCTTCAAGGCCCTGAAGAGGAAAGATCTCACCGTCGATGACCTCCGGGCGCTGAGAAAGAGTTGCGATCTCTGTGACCTAATCGGCGGCGGCACTCCCCCGCTGGATTTGCCGGTCAAATATCATAACGACTACATCTCGAACTGCATCGTCAAGGGAACCACCGCCAACTACATCGAGATCACTGACTTCAACATCGATTACGGCCGCAGTTTCTCTCCGGAAGATGACGAACATAACCGGGCGGTAACGGTGGTGGGTCCGGATGTGGCCGAAAACCTTTTCCCCGGCTTGGATCCCCTAGGCAGAGACATAAAGATCGGCGGTTACTACTTTCGCATAATCGGCGTCGGGGAGAGGCGCGGTTCCTTTGTCGGCGCTAACCTGGACAACTGGGCCATCATTCCACTTTCGGCCTACGGCAAATATTTCGGAGGTAAGGAGACTATCACCATATTCGCCAGAGCCAAAAGACCAAATCTACTGCAGCAAGCTCAGGATCAAGTCAGACTGGTTCTCCGGGCACGTCGCCACCTCAAATACAACGACCCCGATGATTTCTCCATCATGACCTCCGAGAGCTACCTCTCCCTCTATCGCAATCTCACCTCAATGGCGTTTCTGGTGATGATTATCATCTCCTCGGTCGCTCTGGTGGTGGCCGGGATTGTGATAATGAACATCATGCTGGTGGCAGTGACTGAGAGAACCCGGGAGATCGGAATCCGCAAGGCCATGGGAGCCAAACGGAGGGACATCCTGTGGCAATTCCTGGTGGAATCCGCCACCATTGCCCTTTGCGGGGGATTGATCGGGATAATCCTGGGGCAATTGATCGCGCACTCTGTTTCCTCGCTGACCTCCCTCCCGGCGACGATGAAGCCCTGGTCGGTCGTTCTGGCGATTCTGGTCACCTCCTCCGCAGGTATCATATTCGGGCTCTATCCCGCCCTGAAGGCCGCAAGGCTTGATCCAATCGAAGCGCTGCGGTATGAGTAGTCAATGGTGAATGGTGAATAGTGAACCGTGAACTGTGAACTGTGAACAATGAAAGTCCAGCTTCTACATCTCAAAGATAGCATCCAGATGGCCTGGTTCACCATGAGAACCCACAAGATGAGGTCATTCTTGACGATCCTGGGGGTGCTGGTCGGCGTGGCCGCGGTCATCGGAATGGTGGCCATCGTTCAGGGGCTCAACAAGAGCATGGCTTCGCAAATTGAATCTCTGGGGGCCAATGTCATATACGTCTCCCGCTTTGAGCCCCAGGTGCAGGTCGGCGGGGGAGGTCGCTCCGAGGAGGAGAGAAAAAGGAAATACATCACCTTCGAGGACGCGATGGCGATCAAAGAGCTCTGTCCCGCCGTAGAGGCTGTCTCTCCGGAGAAATACTGGTGGCAGGAGCCCGACGGCAACCAGGTGAAATATCGTGACAAGGAGGCACGAAACCCTCAGCTTGGGGGAGTTGTGCCTGAATATGCAGTGGTGAACAACTGCTTCGCCTCCGAGGGGAGATTTATAACCGACTCCGACATCAATTTCAAGACTTACGTCTGCGTGCTCGGGGTTGACGTGGCCGAAGCTCTCTTTCCCCATGCAGACCCGATCGGGAAGCAGATCCTGGTCAACAACAACCGCCTCATAGTGGTGGGCGTCGCCGAAAAGAAGCCGGCCTTTCTGGGCCACAGCCAGAACAACTACCTTCTGATACCGTTTACGACTTACAGAAAGATATACTCCTCCAGCGAGTCAGTATGGCTGGCGGTAAAGCCCAAGAGCAAGGCCGGGATTGAGGCCGCAACCGACCAGATCACCCAACTTCTGCGCCTTCGAAGGGGTGTCCCCTACAACAAGGAAAACGATTTTGCGGTTTTTACTCAGGACTACCTTATGGATATGTATCGCTCCATAACTGGAGTCGCATATCTGGTGATGATCGTCATCTCCTCCATCGCCCTTTTAGTCGGGGGGGTGGGGGTGATGAACATCATGCTGGTCTCGGTTACCGAGAGAACCAGGGAGATCGGAATCCGAAAGGCCCTGGGAGCTAAGAGGCGGAACATCCTGTGGCAATTTCTCATCGAAGCCATGACCCTGACCGGAACCGGTGGTATCATGGGCATCATCTTCGGTGCCGCCCTGGGAATATTCGTGGGGGCGGTGACACCACTTTCGGCAACCATCTCACTCTGGTCGGTGATTGTCGGCTTCTCCTTCTCCGTATCTGTGGGGCTTTTCTTCGGGATCTATCCGGCCACCCGAGCCGCCAGGCTTGATCCCATTGAGGCCTTGAGATACGAGTGAGTTGGTGAGTGGTGAGTGGTTAGTGGTGAGTAGTCAGTAGGGGGTAGCCCAGTGGCCTCTGCCACTGGGAATGTGGTTCCATGGCGTCAGGACACGCTCCGCTCCGGTCCTGACGCAACGCTGGATGAGTGAGTTGGTGAGTGGTTAGTGGTGAGTGGTCAGTAGGGGGTAGCCCAGTGGCCTCTGCCACTGGGAATATCGTTCTATGGCGTCAGGACACGCTCCGCTCCGGTCCTGACGCAACGCTGGATGAGTGAGTTGGTGAGTGGTGAGCGGTTAGTGGTGAGTGGTTAGTGGTGAGTGGTGAGTAGTCAGTAGGGGGTAGCCCAGTGGCCTCTGCCACTGGGAGTGTGGTTCCATGGTGTCAGGACACGCTCCGCTCCGGTCCTGACGCAACGCTGGATGAGTGAGTTGGTGAGTGGTGAGTAGTTGGTAGTCTGTCATCAGTGGTGTTTGCTGAGCAATTGATGGTTGCGGTCTGACGATTATGGACTGCAGTTGCCGTTGACTCGGCATATGGCTGACTAAAAGACGAGAGACGATGCGCCTGACCGGATTTACAGAGAGTCTCCTTATCGCATTCGGGACCTTTCGGACTCACAAGATGAGATCTTTTCTCACAATTCTGGGAGTCTTAATCGGCGTCGCCTGCATCATCGGGATGGTCTCGATAATCAAGGGCCTGGATAAGTCGATGGCTGGCCAGATAGAATCGTTAGGCTCAAATGTCATCTACGTTTCTAAGTTCAAACCCGGGATTCAGATGGGCAGACGTTCGGAGGAGGAGAGAAATCGCAAGGGGATCACCTTCGAGGATGCGGTCGCCGTGAGAGAGAACTGCCCGGCGGTGGAGGCGGTTTCCCCCCAGAACTATTATCATCGGCCGGGAGGGAATTATGCCAAATACAGAAACATTGAGGTCACTCGCCCCATGTTCTTTGGCACCATCCCCGATTATGAGGTCGTCAACAACAGCTTCGTGGAGGAGGGACGCTTCATAACCGATGCCGACGTGAAGTTCCGCGCTTACGTCTGCATCTTAGGGTATGATGTCGCCAAAATCCTCTTCACCAATCTGGATCCGATCGGGAAGCAAATACTGGTCAATGGTGATAGGTTCACGGTCGTGGGGGTTATGGAGAAAAAAGAGGAGTTCTTGGGGTCCAGCTACGCCAACAACTTCGTCTTGATTCCTTACGACACCTTCACCAAGATTCATCCGGAGGAAAAGGAGCTCGCCCTGGCGGTTAAGGCTCGTTCCCCGGAGCTGATTCCCGCCGCCATCGATCAGATAACGGAGCTTTTGCGCCGTCGCCGGGGGGTGCGTTACAACCAGCCCGACGATTTTGCGGTTTTCACTCAAGAGAACTTGATGGAGATGTATGAGCAGTTGACCGGCATAATCTATCTCGCCATGATCGTGATATCCTCCATCGGGCTTCTGGTCGGCGGGGTGGGAGTGATGAACATCATGCTGGTCTCGGTCACCGAGAGAACCAGGGAGATCGGAATCCGCAAGGCCATCGGAGCAAAAAGAAAAGACATATTGTGGCAGTTCCTGATTGAGGCCAGCTCTCTGTCGGGAATCGGAGGGGTTCTGGGAATAATCCTGGGACTCCTGTTTGCCCAGCTGGTTGCCCTGGTCTCTCCGCTCCCAGCCGCGGTTTCCCTCCTCTGGGTTTTGATCGGCTTCAGTTTCTCAGTCGGGGTGGCCCTTATCTTCGGTATCTATCCCGCCTACAGAGCCTCAAAATTGAACCCGATCGAATGCTTACACCACGAATAACGGAATAAAATGAGTTGCCGAAATGCAGCTTGCCCGTTATGTTTATAGTGGGGGCGGTGGAGGCCTCCCCGCACCGTCGAGGTGGTGATGAGATTGAACCAAGATGCAGCTAAGTCCTCAGTGTGGATAATCCTGGTGGCGATCTCAGTGATCCTGGCCTGGGCGGTTGTTCCCCTCTCCCAACACACCTCCAAGGACGTCTCCAGAGCCTATCAGGAATTGGGTTTGCCCAAGCTTTCCGCCGATTATGCCAGCTTCAAAGCCGAAACCATCGACAAGGTGAAATTGGAGATCTATTATAAGATTCTCCCCGGGGCACTGCAATTTCAGCGTCGGGGGGACCGCTATGCCGCCTCCTACGAACTGGTTTTAGTGATTTACGACAGGAAGGGCAGGCAACTCACCGGGCGGACGTTTCAGGGAGAGTATTCAGTCGATACCTATCAGGAGACCGAGAATATCAAAAGCTTCACCACCAACCAGGCCGCCTTCGAGGTTTACTCCGGAGACTACCGGGCGGAGTTGAAGCTGACCGATCTCACCTCGGGGAAGTCGACAATCGTCGAGCTCGACATCAACCTCTCCCATTTCGGATACAATGTTTTTGCCCTCTCGGATGTGGAGTTCGCTCACGATCCGGGAGACTCCTCCGGGGGGCTGCAATTCAATAAGGGCGATTTTCGGGTGATACCCTCGGTCACCCGTGCTTACGGCGAGGATTTCCCCGAGCTGAGTTTCTACTACGAGATCTACCTTCCAGCGGAGCGGTTGTCCCCCCTCGAAGTCGCTTACGAGATTCACCACTCTTCCCACCACCTGGTGGCTTCCGAGACGATCTCTGTTGACCCTGCAGCAAAGCTGACCCCGGTCATGGGCCACCTCGACGTCACCGACCTGGCGCCGGGGAGCTATTCTCTCAAGATCATCGCCTCCCGAAAGGATAGGCGCGAATCTGTCGAAAGGGAGTTCCCCTTCTCCATCAGCTGGTCGGTTCTGGCGATGGTCAGGAATGATTACGATACCGCCATCGAGCAACTGAGATACGTTGCCACCGATAAGGAGATGAAGGCTCTGAAGGAAGCAGGGGATGTGGGCGAGAGAGTGCGACGGTGGAATCAGTTCTGGAGGTCACGAGACCCCACCCCCGGCACCGTGGAGAACGAGCTGCGCGATGAGTATTACAGCCGCCTACGTTACGCCACCCTGCACTTCACCTACTTCGGGAGAGAGGGATGGAGGACCGATTTCGGGATGGTCTACGTCACCTACGGGCCTCCGGACGAGATCGAGCGCCACCCCTTCGACCTTGACAGCCGTGCCTATCAGATTTGGTATTATTATGGTCTCAAGAAAAAGTTTATTTTTGTGGACACTGGTTACGGGGAGTATCAACTTCGATACCCCTACGATGGCGATTTGAGGAAATATAGATGAGAAAGTGAGGTGGGTATGAATCCAAGAGTTCTGTCGAATAGACTCATTTTAGTAATCATCTTGAGCCTCACAACTTGTCAGGTCTTTTCTCTTTCGGAGGCCCTTGCTGAGGAGGAAAATCCGCTGGGGCTTCAAATTGATGTTGCCGGTTTTCTCAATCCTTCCGACACCACCAAAACCTACCTGGAGGTCTACTACTCTCTGAAACGACACCTTTTATACTTCAAGGAGAAGGAGGGGATCTACACTGCAGAAATGCAGGCGTCTCTTTTTCTCTTCACTGAAATCGGCGATACCGTCGATCAGACTAGCTGGACGAATGTCACTCAAGTTCACAATGTGGAGGACCTGAAGGACAGAGGCTATCTGATAATTGATCAGCTTGCGGCAGTGGTTGAACCGGGAGAGTATATCCTGGAGGTGAAGGTTGAAGACCGTCGCTCGGAGACATTGAGTTCTCTCAGGAAGGAGATTGCCGTTCCCCAAATTCGAGGTCGCAGTCTTTCTCTCAGTGACATCGAGCTGGGCTATGTAATCGAGCCCGACACCAATCGCGGGGTTTTCTACAAAAACGGTTATCGGGTGATGCCGGCACCGCCGGGGGAATTCGACCCTATCCGGAATCTCATTTACTTCTACGCAGAGGTTTACGGGTTGAAATCTGGTATGGGGCTGGATTCGACTTATACCGTCGCTTATTCGGTTCTCTCTGAAGAGGGGAAACCTTACAAGGATTTCTCCTCCAGAACTTACGGGAAGCCGGGCCAGACGGCGGTGATCATGAGTGCAATAAACCCGGTCGGGTTGCCCAGCGGTGGCTATTTTTTGCGGCTGGAGGTCATCGATAATGCCACCGGGGAAGCCGTCACCGGACAGAAGCGGTTTTCCGTCACCGAGAGTATCGACAGGTTGGCGGCCAGAGGAGTGGTGTGGGATTTGGCCGAACGTCACCCGGAGGCAATATCTATCGACAATGAAAAGGAGGCCAAGTTAGTCAGGAACCAAATCCTTTACCTCGCCAGCAAAAGAGAGCTGAAAACGTACGACCAACTCAACCTCACCGGCAGGACCAATTTCATGAAGACTTTCTGGGAGGCGAAAGATCCTGATCCCTCCACAGCTCTAAATGAGTTCAAAATACAGCACTACGCCCGCTGGGACTACGCTAACGAACGTTTTTCCCGATTTAAAGGCTTGGCTGAAGAGCCGGACGGCTGGAAGACCGACAAGGGGAGAGTTTACATCATCTACGGGCCGCCGGACGAGGTCGAAAGATTTCCCTCTGATCTGGGCACCAAGCCCTGGGAGAGGTGGAACTACTTTGCACTTCAAGACCAAGCCCAGGAGGGGATGGCTTATTTCATCTTCCTCGATGAGGACGGCTTCGGATCCTACAGGCTGATTCACTCCTCGGTCAAGGGGGAGATACAGACTTACAACTGGCAGTCCCGAGTCCGCATGGGCAACATCATGCGCTAGGGTCTTTGACCTCACACCACCTCCGACCCGGGGGGAGAAATAATATTTAGCTCAAATAACCTCTGAGTTCAATCCTTCTTTTTTGGCTTCTGTCAGAAATCCTCATTTGTCTGATATTCTGCGAGGGATTTCGACTCTGCGGTTTCGACAGAGATCGTTTGCAGGGTGTTGGAGAAGCAGAGACTGCTCCTAAATCCCAGGATCTATCCGCACATTGAGACTCAGCAGGACTGCACTACACAGAACATCGGGGGCAGGAGTTTGACAGAGAGATGGAGTTTTCCTATTTTGGTTGGAAGATTTTGGCAACACAATTTCCGGGAGAGAAGATGAAGAGAGAAGATTTTTTATGGTCCCCCGTGAAGCCTATCAACCCGGAGAAGCTTCATTCCGTCTCCGAACTTTTGGAGGCCTTTTCGCACCTCTCCTTTCAAGCCAGAACCTTAGGGGAGTGCTTTCAGATCTTGAAGGAGATGGTCGCGGACCAAGAGGCCATCATCTTCTTTGGACTCTCCGGGGCGATGGTGCCGGCGGGAATGCGGCTCGTCATCTCCAAGCTGGTGAGGCGGGGAGTGATTGACGTTTTAGTCAGCAGCGGCGCAAATCTCTTTCACGACTACCACGAGGGTGTGGGAGATTATCACTACCAAGGCCCACGGGGGGATACTCTCAGCGATGATTTTCTCTCTCGGGAAAAGATCGACAGGATGTATGATACTTACGCCGACGATAAGAGGTTCGAGGCACTAGACCGCAAAATCTCCCAGTTCTGTGAGGAGCTTCCACCTGAGGCTTTCCCCACCTGGGAGTTTTTGCACCTTTTAGGTGGTACCGTTCCCGGAGATTCATCTATTCTCAGAAGCTGCCACGATACCGCCACCCCGATTTTCTGCCCTGCCATTCACGACAGCGGGCTGGGGATGGGCATCGTCGATCATTTCTATCGCAATCGGGAGGCAAAGGAGGTCCTCACCATAAACCTGCTGGAAGACAATCTGGACATGTGCCGTCTGATTCGTGCCGACAAAAAGACGGGGGAGATCATCATCGGAGGGGGAGTCCCCAAGAACTATATTCAAGAGGCCGAACCGATGATGATCGTCCTGGGAGAAAAATCGAAGGGGCTGGATTACGCCATTCAGCTGACCACCGATGCCCCCCACTGGGGAGGGCTTTCCGGCTGCACCTTCTCGGAATCGAAGAGCTGGGGAAAGCTTACCTTCCAGAGCAATTTTGCCACCTGTTACGTAGATGCCACCATCGGTCTTCCACTTTTGGCAGTGGGGCTCTTCGACTGGATGGAGGAGAACAACATCAAGCGCCGGAATCGAAAACTGGTGGAGTTCCTCCAGTCCGAGCGTAAATAGCCTTCCGATTCACCGAGTTTCACAGTAACATCAAAGCAGGAATCGAGAATCCCGGGGTTTTTGCTCTATCGACCTTCATAACGGTCTCAAACAGACTGCCTGTTGCCGATACGCTGTGGGCTGTTGCGCTTGCACGCTAACAGATCTGGAAGTATATTATCCCGAGCGAGAGGGAGACTATCAAAGAATGAATCAGCTTTACGATTACGATGTAATTGTCGTCGGCGGAGGACATGCCGGCTGTGAAGCCGCTTTAGTCACTGCACGCTTCGGTTTTTCCACCCTGCTGGTGACGATGAAAATCGATATGATCGCCCAGATGTCCTGCAATCCCGCCATGGGAGGACAGGCCAAAGGTCAACTCATAAGAGAGATCGACGCTTTGGGGGGTGAGATCGGATTCACCTCCGACCAGGCCGCCATACAGTATCGTCTCCTCAACAGAAGCAAGGGCCCAGCGGTCTGGTCCTCCCGGGCGCAATGCGACCGGGCTACATACAGACTGGCGATGCAGGAATCCCTCAAGAAGCAAAAGCGGTTGACAATTATGGAAGGGAACGTCATCGGCGTGATAATCGGCAGAGGAAGAGTCGGTGGCCTCACTCTTGACGATGGAGCCAAGATCACCTCCAAGGTGGTAATCCTAGCTAGCGGCACCTTCTTGGACGGTTTGATTCACATCGGAACAAAGACAATTCCTGCCGGACGAGCAGGCGAACCCGCCTGCCTGGGGCTTTCCGATGATTTGAGAAAACATGGCTTCGAGATCGGACGATTGAAAACCGGAACCCCTCCGCGATTGGACGGGAGAACGGTTGACTATTCCAAAATGCAGATCCAGAAGGGAGACGAAAACCCGAGGCCGTTTTCCCTGCGGACTGAGGAGGTCAACCTCGATCAGCTCCCTTGTCATTTGACATACACCAATTTAAAAACTCACCAGGTCTTGAGAGACAACTTAGATAAGTCCGCCCTCTATTCCGGCAGAATCAAGGGGGTGGGGCCGCGCTATTGTCCCTCCGTGGAGGACAAGGTGGTCAAATTCCCGGATAGGGAACGTCATCAGCTTTTCTTAGAGCCGGAGGGGAGAGACACCGACGAGCTTTATCTCAACGGCTTCTCTAACAGCCTTCCGGAGGAGGTGCAGTATGAGGCACTGCACACCATTTCCGGACTCGAAGAGGCGACTATTACCCAATTCGGTTATGCCATCGAATACGATTTCTTCCCTCCGTGGCAGATCAAACCGACCATGGAAACGAAAGCGGCCGAAAACCTCTATTTCGCCGGCCAGATAAACGGCACCTCCGGTTACGAGGAGGCCGCGGCTCAGGGGTTGCTTGCCGGCATCAACGCCGCTTTGAAGCTGAAGGGAGAATCACTTCTCATTCTGGAGCGCTCTCGGGCTTATATTGGAGTATTGATTGACGATCTGGTCACCAAGGACATTCGTGAACCTTACCGGATGTTCACCTCCAGGGCGGAGTGGAGGCTCCTCTTGAGAGAGGACAACGTCGAAGAACGTCTCCTGCAAATCGGTCACGGTCTGGGTTTAATTCCACAGCCACTCTGGGAGGATTACAAAGGTCGAGAAACAGACTTGAAAGAACAGCTGAAGAAAACCAAAAACATAACCGTTGACTGTGATGATTATCCAAAATTGAAGGAGCTGAAGAAGTCGGGAGGCAAAATCAGATTGCACAACGCAATTAAAATTCCTGGAATGCACCTCAGTGACTTCTTGGCAATTGCGGAAGTCAGCTCCATCGACCCCAGAATAGCTGAGAACATAGAGATTGAGATCAAGTATGGTGGCTATATCGAGAGACAGAGACAAGAGGTGGCAAGGTTTGCGAAGATGGAGTCAATGGTCATACCCCAGGATTTTGATTATGGCGGTTTGAACGGTTTTAAGAGGGAAGCGGTAGAAAAATTGCAGAAGTTCCGTCCCGCCTCCCTTGGACAAGCCTCCAGAGTATCCGGGGTCTCTTCCGGTGACCTTGCGGTTTTGATGGTGCATCTCAGAAGGCACCATGCCCGAAATCCGGATCGAGACAAGGTTTTCCCAACGAAGTAGCACTACCTCGGAACTTGGAGTGTAGCGGAAAGCTTCAGCTTTCCATTCTTTTCTGCAGCGAAACAGTGGGGAACGGAGATGCGGAGACAATCCAAAAAGGGGAAGGCGGTTTTCGAGGAGATAAAAGATCTGGTCACGGAGTCTTACAATCCTCGAACCAAACTCATCGACCGTCTGTCCCCAAGAGAAATCCTTGAGGTCATAAGCTGTGAGGACTCGAAGGTCGCCGAGGTGGTAAGGGGCGAGCTTCCCTACATCGAAAAAGCGGTGGAGCTGATCGTGGAAGCCTTGAAGGGGGGAGGGCGTCTCATCTATTTCGGTGCCGGCACCTCCGGAAGGTTGGGGGTTTTGGATGCCGCCGAGTGTCCCCCGACCTTCGGAGCTTCACCGAAGCAGATAATCGGAGTCATAGCCGGCGGTCGAAAAGCCTTGTGGAGAGCGATAGAGGGGGCCGAAGACGATGTCGATGCCGCGATGAGCGAGGTCAAACGATTGAAAATAGACTCCCGCGACGTAGTTGTCGGCATCACAGCTTCGAGGCGGACCCCTTTCGTTCTGACGGTGCTCGAACAGAGTCGCAGGCTTAAAGCAAAGACTGTTTTTTTAACCTGCAATCCGCGCTCAACTGTCAAGATCAAGGTGGACGTTGCCATCTGTCCGGTCGTGGGAGCGGAGGTGGTTTCCGGCTCCACCCGGATGAAAGCAGCTTTAGCGCAGAAGATGATATTGAACATGCTCACCACCACCGCCATGATCAAGCTGGGCAAGGTGTACAAAAACCTGATGGTGGACCTTCAAGTCAAATCCGAAAAGCTCAAGGGGCGCTCAAAGAGAACCATCATGGAGGTCACCGGAGTGAGCTACAGAAAGGCATCGAATCTGCTCAGGAGAAGCGGCGGCTCCGTCAAGCTGGCGATCTTGAGGCACCATCTGGGCGTCGATTCAAGGGAGGCGAAGAGGCTCTTGAAGGAGAGCGATGAGCTTCTTTATCGGGCGCTGG
>Ga0209979_1004429_pt1 | contig 11631 bp, 17 predicted proteins | sample AnhtaG_FD_183114 | JGI IMG/M metagenome (GOLD analysis project Ga0209979, IMG submission 183114) | Deep subsurface microbial communities from Anholt, Denmark to uncover new lineages of life (NeLLi) - Anholt_01485 metaG (SPAdes) (version 2) | ecosystem: Environmental > Aquatic > Marine > Oceanic...
AGCACCCAGTAGGAAAAGTCTTACATTCTTAGAGAATAACTTTAAGTGATTAAGGTAATCCTTTATACCGCTTTGAATTCTATTGGTCATCTCTCTCTAAATCATAAAGTCTCTTTCGTCGGGCATGAAACCCGACGCTACAGTTATTGTTTTTCGTAGCGTCGGGGCTTGTCCCCGACGTCACATAGGCGATTCATCTAACAAACCACAAAAAGGGTAATCTTCAAAATTTTTTGCCAATCCTTTACGAACAGGGTTATTTAAAATATAAAGGGCAATCTCCTTTAGGTCTTCATTTTTTCTAGCAACATGGTCATAAAACCCCCGTTGCCAGAGCTTTCCCTTTCCCCCTTGTTCCCAGAAGACTCTGGTTGTTCTTCCATTTACTTCCTGCATAATACCAGAAAGATTTTTTCCATTCTCTTCTGGAGAAAGAAGCAAATGCAAGTGATCCGGCATAATACAATACACATAAAGTTTAAAGTTAATCTTAGATTTGATTTCTTTGATCTCTTTTAATATTGCTTCTGCTAATGCGTGATTATAAAAATGATTTTTGCGTCTATAAGTGGTAGCGGTAACGAAATAAACATAGGGACCTTTGTAGGTGAAATCTTTTAATCTCAAGGAACGATTTTTTCCAAAAGTTTTATATTTCTTCTTTTTCGTAGCGTCAGGGTTTATCCCTGACGTTTTCTTTTCTTCGTCTGGCATAAAACCAAAGGCTATATTCTTGCCTTCCATTTATTATCCTTTATTCCATTTAGATTGTCCATCCTAATTTTTTATTATCTTTTATTTTCGTCGGGCATAAAGCCCGACGCTACGGTTTTTCTATCTTTGCAAGTTCATCGCCTCTTTCCACACTCTCAAATTTTTATGAGATTTCTCCATCTATCATCTCCCTTCTCCATCTTACATCTTACGTCTTGCTTCACTGCTTTCTATATTCATACACTCCTGAAAAAACCTCTTCCGTAGGACCGATAACATATATATGATTACTCTTTTCATCCCAGCTTACTTTCAAACATCCGGCCTGAAAATAAGCTAAAACCTCTCTATCGGTTTTTTCATTCAAAACGCAGGCAACCAGAGCGGCAGAAGCACCAGTCCCTGATGCCATAGTCTCACCCGCACCTCTTTCCCAGACCCGTAACTGTATTTTTTTTCGATTAAGGACTCTGACAAATTCTACATTAGTCCTTTCAGGAAAAATTGGATGCTTCTCCACCAGAGAACCGATCTTCTGCCAGTCATCTTTTCCAAGATGGATCCATTCGGAAAAATTATCTACGAAGATAAGAGTATGCGGGTTCCCCATAGAAACACAGGTTATCTTGATGTCTCTGCCATCTATTTTTATCTCTTCATTAACACAGAATTTACTTTTCCCTTTAACGGGAATCTTCTTTCTTTCCAAGATCGGTTCACCCATATTTATTTTTATTGAAAGGTCCTCCTTGCCTCTGAAAATCTCCGCCTCTATGATCCGATCCTTAGTTTCTATCTCTATTCTCCTTTTTCTGCACAAACCATGTTCACAAAGATATCTGGCAAAACATCTCACCCCATTCCCGCACATCTGGGCTGGAGTTCCATCCGGATTATAGAATTCCATACGGAAAGGGGCTTTTCTCCCTTTACGGATGATGATTAGCCCATCTCCACCCACTCCAAAATGTCGATGGGTAATCTTCTTGGCTAAATCTCTTAGATTTAAACCGCTCAGATTCTGTTTGAAGGAATCGATATAAATATAATCGTTTCCTAAAGCCTGGAGTTTGGTAAATTTTATTTTCATATCTTTTTATTTATTAGATTTTCTTGAAAGTTTTGAAGAATTTTCCAGTACTCCTCTAAACTCTTTTTCAGAGAGGCCTGCACCCAAACCCACTTTCCTCAAAATCTCCGGGGTGAAAAGCTCAGAAGGAGAATGTGCATCAGTATTTATAACTAATTTTGCCCCAAACTTCTTGGCAAATTTAGCTACATAGCCGTTAGCCAGGGAATGACCCTTTCGAGCAGAAAGCTCAAGATATATCCCTCTTCTCTTGGCTAATTTAACTTCCCTTTCTGTAATCAAACCTGGATGAGCTAAAATATCGATATCGCTTTTCAGGGCGGCTAAATTAGTCCCGGAAATCACCGGTTCTACTGGAGACTCACCGTGAACCAGGACAATCTTTGCTCCTAATTTGCGCGCTAAATCTACCAATTCCGCTATCTGTGGAGGAGGAACATGAGTGATTTCAACCCCGGGCAGGACTTTTATCCTCATATATCTATTCAGGTCTTTGGAGACCTTGATCAGTTGAAATAGAACAATCGCCAGATTACCAGAATCCACGTGGTCAGTTATAGCTAAGGCTTTATAACCGGCAACATAAGCCCTGCGAGCCAGCTCAGCTGGCAGAAGAGCACCATCGCTTAAAACTGAATGAGTATGTAAATCTATCATCTCCTATAAATCCAATTCGGACTCACTCCTTTTTTACTTCAAGCTTACAATCTAATTTAATTTTAAAATTTTGCAAATGGTTTTTAGAATAAAGAAATACTTCACACTCGGAGTATTTACCGACAGTTTATGAAGATAATTGGTGCACTGAGCTGATGTCTTCCCTTACGAAGCTAAAAATATGCAGGGCCAGGCTACAGCCTTGTGGATATTGGCCTTGCCCTAAAAACAAAAAAGGCAATCTTTAAAGATTGCCTAACTAAAAGGATTTTCTATTTTTTAGAATTATAAATTCTCTTCCTCTTCCTCGCTATAAATAAAATCCTCTTTCTTCTCTCCCAAAATCTCATCCAGACTCTTTTCCTTCTCCCATTCTTTTTCCTCGGGAACTTCCTCCTCTACATCCTCCATCTCTTCATCCGGCAGAAGCTCTTCTAAGAGTTTGTCTCCAAGTCTTTGTATCCTTTTCTTCTCTTTCTTCTCTTCAGAAACTCTAACACCCTTCTTCCTGGGTTTCTCTTTACTTTTATTTGTTTCCTTTATCTTTCTCTTCACTTCGACCCTTTTCTTTCTTTTTTTCTTTTTCATGTTTTTCTCCTTTCTTCTTCTCAACTCTGGGTTTTTCCATTAAGAGTTGAACCACCGCCATCTTCGCCCTATCCCCCTGACGATATCCTAACTTCAGGACGCTGGTATAACCACCTTGACGATTTTTAAAATTAGGAGCAATTTCATCAAAAAGCTTTTTTACTAATTTTCTATTTTTGACTATCCCGAATGCTGACCGCCGGGAATTCAGATCCCCTCTTTTGCCCAGGGTAATTAAATAGTCCGTCCATCTTTTTACCTCTCGGGCTTTAGCCAGAGTGGTGCGGATTTGAATATGTTCTAAGATCGAAGTCGCCATATTCGAAAGCATTGCTTCTCTGTGGCTTTTGGGTCGACTTAACTTTTGAACTGCCTTTCCATGTCTCATTTTTCATTCCTTCTCTAAAGAAATAATCTCCACCTAAACTTTCTTATCTGGCTCCTTATATTTCTCCACATCCATACCAAAGGATAAGCCTAATTTAGTCAAGAGATTAGCAAGCTCAGTCAGGGACTTCCTGCCAAAATTTCTATATTTCAACATCTCGGACTCTGTCTTTTTTGCTAAGTCTTCTAAAGTTTGAATATTAGCTGCTCGCAGACAATTAGAAGATCTGACTGAAAGCTCTACATCCTCCACTTTAGTCTCTAAAAGGTTTCTAATCTTCAAAACTTCTTCATCTATAACCTCCTCCACAACCATCTCCATAACCTCATCCTTTTTGACGAAAAGCAGTAAATGGTCCTTCAAGATCCTAGCACCTAACCCTAAGGCATCTTCAGGTGTCATGCTCCCATCGGTCCATACCTCTAAGAACAGCTTATCGAAATCCGTCCGCTGACCCACTCTGGTGTTCTCCACCCAGAAATTTACCTTAGTCACCGCAGAAAAGAGAGAATCCAGAAAGATAGTGCCAATGGGAGCTTCTGGTTTTTTATTCTGCTCAGCTGCAACATACCCTCTCCCGCAACCAATCTCAATTTCCATTTTAAATTTGGCATCTTTATCGGTCAAGGAAACGATATGCTGCTCTGGATTAAGAATCTCTACTTCTGGGTCAGTTTTTATACTTCCGGCTTTGTAATCTCCTTTCTTTGAGGCTTCTATGGAAATTGTTTTAGGCTCATCTCCAATCAGCTTCAACCTTATACTTTTAACATTTAGCACGATCTCGGTAACATCCTCATATACTCCGGGTATAGTCGAGAACTCGTGAAGCATCCCATCGATTCTTAAGGAAACCGGAGCCGCTCCCTGAATAGAAGAAAGCAGAGTTCTTCTCAAGGCATTTCCTAAGGTTATTCCAAAACCTCTCTCCAGAGGCTCGATGATGAACTTAGCATATTTATCCGTAAAAGTGCTTTGATCTGTCATCACTTCTTTAGGCATCTGTAAACTTTTTAATTTCATAACCATTTTCCTCCTTGAAATTCGCCCAGAGGCGAAAAAGGGAAAAACAAGTAAAAGTTAAATTTCTTATCTTTATCTGGAGTAAAATTCTACAACTAACTGTTCTTGAACCATTACCGGAATATCGATTCGTTTAGGTCTTTCCAGAAGTTCCCCTTGCAGACGGGCTTTATCTAACCTGAGCCAGGGAAACTCTGCTCCTCGACCTTTTTCTCTTAAGGCTGAATGAATGATATCTAAGTTTCGACTTTTCTCCTGTATAGAAATTATCTCACCTATCTGGACTTGATAGGAAGGGATGTCCACTCTCCGGTTGTTGACCAGAAGGTGCCTGTGACAGATTAGCTGACGGGCGGTCTTGCGCGAAGGGGCAAATCCCAGACGATAAACCAGATTGTCCAGCCTGCACTCTAACAGTTGCAAAAGCTTCTCCCCGGTTATACCTTTCTCCCTCTCAGCCTTAAGGAAATAATTTCTGAACTGTTTTTCCAAAAGACCGTAGATCCTTTTTAGCTTCTGTTTCTCCCTCAAGCGCAATCCATACCCTGAACCTTTGCGACGTCTTGTTTGCCCATGTTCCCCTGGAGCATAGCCTCTCCGCTCAAAGGTACATTTATCGCTTGGACATTTACTCCCTTTAAGAAAAAGTTTTTCCCCTTCCCTTCTACAGATTTTACAGCTTGGACCTATATATCTTGCCATCTTTTCTCCTTCTCTGACCTGAAGGTCATAGATTTTAGGTGGCAGGTAATAGGTCACCTAAGACCTATAGCCTACTACCTACAACCTTCTTTTATCTCAGACCCTTCTTCTCTTGGGGGGTCTGCATCCATTATGCGGAATTGGAGTTACGTCGCGAATGGCTGTAACCTCCAATCCTGCGGATTGCAAAGACCTTATGGCTGTCTCTCTCCCAGACCCCGGCCCTTTAACCCATACCTCCACTCTTTTAACTCCCAATTCTAAGGCTTGCTTAGCTGAGTATTCAGCCGCTTTCCCAGCCGCAAAAGGAGTACTTTTTCTTGAACCCTTGAAACCACTTTTGCCGGCTGAACTCCACACTATCACATTTCCCTGGGTATCAGTTATGGTTATAATAGTATTGTTAAAAGTTGCCTGAATATGGGCTACCCCAGTTGACTCAGCTTTTTTATATTTCTTCTTGACTTGTTTTTTGGATTCCTCTGGCACAGCTTTCTCCTTTCCTACGGATCCATTCGGAAAATTAAAACTTTATTTATGAACCAGCCCTTTTGCAACTGATTTTCTGGTTCCTACAGTTCTTCTTGGTCCTTTTCTGGTCCGGGCATTAGTCTTAGTCCTCTGGCCCCTCACCGGAAGGCCGCGGCGATGTCTTAAGCCTCGATAAGAGCTTATATCTACTAATCTTTTGATATTCATCGCCACCTCACCCCGCAGGGCACCCTCCACCTTATGCTCAGACTCAATCACTGACCTCAGCTTGGTGATGTCCTCCTCAGTTAGATTTTTCACCCTGGTATCCGGATTGACTTTGGTCTTGTCAAGGATCTTTTTAGCTGAGGAAAAACCGATCCCATAAATATAGGTCAAACCAGCCTCAATCCTTTTCTCCCTGGGCAAATCAACACCTGCAATTCTTGCCAAAATCTACCTCCTCTAAGAGTTTTTTTTCATTTAAATCCTAAACTTCAAGAGAGTAATAAAAATTGATGTAATTAAGCTCACCGGTCTCATAAAAGATCAATTATCCCTGTCTCTGTTTATGCTTAGGGTTTTTGCAGATAATCCTGATCACGCCTTTCCTTTTTACCACCTTACACTTCTCGCATCTTACCTTAACTGAACTTTTGACCTTCATCTTCTCTCCTCTTTTCTACCTATCCTCTGGATCCAGATTCGGACAATCTATCAACTACGACCTAAGACCTTTGATTATTTGTATCTATAGACTATCCTTCCCCTGGAAAGATCATAAGGTGAAAGCTCAAGTGTAACCTTGTCACCCGGTAAAATCTTAATAAAATGCATCCTCATCTTTCCAGAGATATGGGCTAAGACTATGTGCCCGTTTTCCAGCTCCACTCTGAACATAGCATTAGGCAGAGGCTCTATCACCTTGCCCTCAACCTGTATAGGTTCCTCTTTAGGCATAAAAAATCTTCAAAGGGCTCACTCTGAAAGCTCGCCCTGAAGGGTTAAGATCTCTCCTCCATTTTTGGTTATAGCTATAGTATGCTCAAAATGGGCCGAGAGCGACCCATCCTCTGTAATTACAGTCCAGTTATCTTCCAGTGTTTTAATCTTATAAGTTCCTGCATTAACCATAGGCTCAATTGCCAGAATCATACCCTCTTTTAATACTGGACCCATCCCTGAAACTCCGAAGTTAGGAACTGGAGGGTCCTCATGCATCTGTCTCCCTATGCCATGCCCGGTAAGATCCCTTACTACTGAAAAACCGTTTTTCTCCACTAAAGACTGAACTGCAAAAGATATATCGCTTAAACGATTGCCAGTGCGCGCCTGGGCTATCCCTGTTTCTAAAGCCTTTTTTGCCACCTCTAAAAGACTTTTAGCTTTCTCCGAAATCTCTCCCACTGGAAAAGTCCAGGCTCCATCCGCATAAAATCCGTCTTTGAATACGCCCACATCCACAGAAACAATCTCACCTTCCTTAAGAACCCTCTGTCCCGGTATGCCGTGAACTACTTCTTCATTTATGGAAATACAGATGTTCCCAGGGAAACCGCGGTATCCCTTAAAAGCTGGCAGAGCATTTTTTTTCTTAATAAACTCCCCCGCCCACCGGTCAAGCTCAATAGTCTTAATCCCCGGTTTGATCTTCTCCTTTAAATAGTTCAAAGTCAAAGCTATAATACCACCATTCTCCCGAATTATCTTTATCTCTCTCTCCGATTTAAGTTCGATCATCCTTTGCTTATCCTACGGATCCGTTTCTCGGATAACTTTAAGGAGCTCCTCTAAGATTAATTCTTTATCTTTTTCTCCATCTATCTCGATTAATTTACCCAGTCTTCGATAATAGGACTCTAAAGGCTGGGTCTGTTTCTCATACACCTCCAACCGGTTCAAAATCACCTCTCTCCGATCATCAATCCTCTGCTCCAGCTCTCCACCACAGAGGTCACACCTTAAAGCTTCTTTAGGCGGTCTGGTCTCTAAATTGTAATCTGACCCACAAAGTTGACAGACCAATCTGGCTGAAAGCCTATTTACAGCAGTTTCCTGCGAGACCTTGATCTTGATAACCCGATCAATTTTTTTGCCAATCTCATTCAATGACCTGTCCAGATTCTCCGCTTGAACTAAAGTTCTTGGAAAACCATCCAGGATAAAACCTACTTTACTATCCTCTTCTAATAATCTTTTTTTCATCACCTCTAAAATTACCTCATCCGCAACCAGTTCACCCTTTGCCATAAAAACCCTTACCTTCTCACCTAAGGGAGTCCCCTTTTTCAACTCCTCCCTCAGCATATCTCCAGTGGAGATATGAGGTATACTTAATCTCAAAGAGAGGAGCTCTGCCTGGGTCCCCTTTCCGGCACCGGGGGCACCTAATAATATAAAATTCAATTTAGAATCTTCCCCTTATCCTTCCTTTCTTCATAAACCCTTCATAATGCCGCATCATCAGGTGAGACTCTATCTGCTGAAGAGTATCCAGAGAAACACCTACCACAATTAAAATACTGGTCCCTCCGAAGTAGAAATTGACACCCATCTGTTTCATAAGGAAGTAGGGTAAGATAGCGAGTAAGGCAAAAAAGATAGCTCCAGGAAGAGTGATTCGGGTCAGGATTCTGTCTATATACTCGGAAGTCCTTTTCCCAGGCCTTATTCCTGGTATGAAACCTCCGTATTTTCTCATATTATCAGCTAAATCTACCGGATTGAAAACGATGGCGGTATAAAAATAAGCGAAGAAGATAATCAGAAGCCCAAAGGTAATCGAATAAAGAGCGGTTCCTTCATTAAACCAAGCGGTGATACTATGCATAACCTCAATGTTGGGGAAAAAGGAAGCTAAGGTGGTGGGAGCAAACATAATCGATTGAGCGAAGATAATAGGAATAATCCCTGCCGCATTTACCGAGAGGGGTATATGGGTGCTCTGCCCCCCATACATTTTTCTACCCACAACTCTTTTAGCATACTGCACCGGGATTTTCCTCTGAGCCCGGGTTACCAAAACCGTAGCCGCAACAACAATTAACATCAAGGCAATTAGAAAAACCTCTGAGAAGAGATTCCTCCTTCCTCCTAAAAGATTCTGAACCTCCTCCACTATCCCATTAGGAAGACGCGCGATGATCCCCGCAAAGATAATCAAGGAGATCCCGTTACCAATCCCCTTATCAGTTATCTGCTCCCCCAACCACATTATGAAGATCGTGCCGGCGGTAAAGGTTAGCACAGTCAGAAGACGGAATCCCATTCCCGGATTAGGGACTGCATATCTTCCGCCTATATTTATACTTTCTAAGAAAAGAGAGGTAGCCATAGCCTGAACCGCAGCAATTAACACAGTCCCATATCGGGTATACTGGGTAATCTTTCTTCTACCCTCTTCTCCTTCCTTCTGTAACTTTTGGAAATAGGGTATCACCGTCCCCAAGAGTTGCATAATGATCGAAGCTGAGATATAGGGCATTATCCCTAAGGAGAAGATAGTAGCCTTGGAGAAGGCTCCCCCAGCAAACATATCGTATAAGCCGAAAAGGGAACCCCGGGCTTGTCTGAAGAACTCTCCTAAAGCCTGAGCATCAACTCCCGGAGTGGGGACATGGGAGCCTATTCGGTAAACCACCAAAATCCCTAAGGTGAATAAAATCCTTTTCCTCAGCTCCGGTATTTTGAAAATGTGCTGAAAAGTGCTTATCATTTTATCAATTCGACCTTCCCGCCTGCAGCCAGGATTTTCTCCTTAGCGCTCTGACTGAAGGCCTGCGCCTGAATAGTTACCGCAAAATCTATGTTTCCTTCACCTAATATCTTGACCGGTAGATTTTCCTTTTTAATCAAACCGCAGTTTTTCATCACCAGAGGATTAATCATCTCCAGACGCCCGCATTTTTCCACAGAGCCTATGTTCACCACCTGATATTCCTGTTTGAAAATCGAGGTGAACCCTCTTTTGGGTATTCTCCTCTGTAAGGGCATCTGTCCACCTTCAAACCAGGGATGGATCTTCCCACCAGAACGAGCCTTCTGCCCTTTATGTCCTCTGGTTGAAGTCTTACCATGACCTGAGCCTGGTCCTCTTCCAACTCTTTTCCTCTTTTTAGTTGAACCAGATACTTTTTTCAACTGGCTTAATCTCATCAAGAAAAAACCTCGATTATCTTTCCACCTCTTCGACTTTCAAAAGATGCCTTACTTTTTGAACCATCCCTCTGATCTGAGGAGTATCTTTATGATACACTGTTTGATGAAGTTTTTTAATCCCCAAAGAGCGAATAGTCTCCTTCTGAGACTTCTCATAATCTATAGCGCTCTTTATCTGGGTTATCTTAAGCTCTTTTGTCATAAAAGGTTTTTTAAACTAAAATTAATTTTCTTCCAATTCAGCTTTTTCCATAAAATCTTTAAGCCTCAAAAGCCCTGAAATAGTAGCCTTGACTACATTATGAGGATTAGAAGTACCTAAAGACTTGGTTAAAACATCTTGAACTCCTGCTGCTTCCAGGACCGCTCTCACGGGACCACCGGCAATAACTCCGGTACCTGGAGAAGCAGGCCTCATAACTACACTAGCCGCCCCAAATTTACCTATTATCGGATAGGGAATGGTCCCATCTTTTATAGGAACCTTAACCATATTTTTCTTGGCTGATTCTGTCCCTTTAGTTATAGCATCAGAGACCTCCCCGGCTTTGCCCAAACCCACACCCACTTTCCCCTTCTTATCCCCAACCGCTACCAAAGCGGTAAACCCAAATCTCTTACCCCCCTTAACTACCTTGGCAACACGATTGATATAGATCACCCTTTCCTCAAATTGCATTTCATCCGCTGTAAATTTCATTCATCTACCTCTTTATTAGAATTTCAAACCGCCTTCCCTGGCTCCTTCAGCCAAGGCTTTAACCCGGCCGTGATAGACGTACCTATTCCTATCAAAGAGCGCCTTCTCTATCCCCTTTTCCTTAGCCAAACAAGCCAGGTAAAGACCTACTTTCTTAGCTATCTGATTTTTGGTCTCCTCTTTAGTTATCTCCTTCCTTATTGAAGGAGTCAAACTTGAAACCCCCAACAAAGTCCTTTGCGACAGGTCATCTATTAACTGGGCATAGATATGTTTCAGACTTTTATATACTGTCAGACGAGGTTTCTCGGCAGCGCCTCTAATCTTTTTTCTAACTCTTTTCTGTCTCCTCTCGGAGGTGAATCTTTTGATCTCGGTCCTGTCCCTCATAAAACTAAAACATCCTCATCTTTTAGAGTAGTCTCTTTTTAAGCTGCAGCTTTACCAGCCTTTTTACGAACCTTCTCATCCTCATACCTTATTCCCTTACCTTTATAAGGCTCAGGCGGTCGAAATGACCTGAGCTTCGCGGCAACCTGTCCCACCAGTTCCTTATCAATCCCCGAGACTACAATCCGGGTAGGGTTCTCAACTATTATTTTTATATCCTCTGGCGGTTTAAAAAGGATAGGGTGAGAATATCCCAAACTTAAGGAGAGTCTATTTCCCAAAAGCTCAGCTTTATATCCTACACCCACAATCGAAAGAGATTTCTTAAACCCCTGAGCTACGCCTTTAACCATATTGTCAATCAGCGTTCTGGTAAATCCATGTAGCGATTTGTCCAATTTACTATCAGACCCTCTTTTCACCCAGACCTTATCTCCTTCTAAGGAGATTTGCATAGCTGGATGAAACCTTTTGCTCAACTTACCCTGAGGTCCACTTACCCTCACCTCATTCTGAGATATTTCCACCTTAGTTCCTTTGAGCACTGATATCGGATTTTTACCAATTCTTGACATCTATCACTCCTTAAACCGCTATCAACAGATACGACAGATAACCTCTCCACCCACCCCTCTTGCCCTGGCCTGGCTATCAGTCATAACTCCTTGTGAGGTAGAAAGGATATACATACCAAACTCTCTGCCAATCTTTTTGAGCTTATCTTTATCAAAATAGATCCGCAATCCAGGT
>Ga0209979_1004430_pt1 | contig 11631 bp, 13 predicted proteins | sample AnhtaG_FD_183114 | JGI IMG/M metagenome (GOLD analysis project Ga0209979, IMG submission 183114) | Deep subsurface microbial communities from Anholt, Denmark to uncover new lineages of life (NeLLi) - Anholt_01485 metaG (SPAdes) (version 2) | ecosystem: Environmental > Aquatic > Marine > Oceanic...
ATACATTACAGAAGTAAGGCAAAGGAGGCAGGTGTATAGCAAGTTGAGCTGTATCTTGCTTGAGGAGATTGAGAATTCTGACAAGATAAGGATAGCTTCCTAATTATTGGGTATTGGGATTACACATTAACCAGAGACCGGGGTAAGAAGGAAAGTAAAACCTAAATATATGTCAATTTAGCAACAAGGTAAAATACCTACTAGGAGGCGCAGCTATGTTGAAAGAGTTCAGACAATTCATAATGCGTGGTAACGTAGTTGATATGGCCGTAGGCATAATAATAGGTGTAGCTTTCGGCACCATAGTAACGTCACTGGTCTCCGACGTGATAATGCCTCCCATCGGCTTGTTGGTGGGGGATGTAGATTTCACCAACCTATTCGCTGTCCTGAAGAACGGTTCCCCAGTTGGCCCATACGCCTCTCTAGCTGATGCTAAAACTGCTGGCGCGGTCACAATTAACTATGGTGTATTTCTGATAGCTGTAATCAGCTTTATCATAATCGCTTTTGCCGTATTTATGATTGTACGCTATGTGAACAGGCTACGGAATCAGATGGACAGACAAAAGGAGGAATCTGCTAAGGCTGAGCCAACCACTAAGGAATGTCCTTATTGTTTATCAAGTATCCCGTTGAAGGCTAGCCGCTGTCCACAATGTACTTCGCAACTTGAAACAGCTACGAACTAATTCGGAAGCAAATTTAGTGCGTTAGCTGCCCCCGCCGGCAAGTTGTTAGGGATGGAAGGTGCCAAGAAAGAAGCATTTCACAACCAGGCTACCTAAAGTATCAATTAGTGGGTTATACTAACATTGCTCACAACATGCTAGGTAGAAAACATATGTGGTATTAACAGGAGGAGGCAGTAATGATGAGATTAACTAAGAAAAGGTCCGAAAAGGCAGGCCTTCCTCCGGGAACTCTTGTCCATATAGGAGAGAGGAAGACTGAGAAGGTGCGAATTAGAATACTTGACTACGATGAAGCACAGTTTGAAGAGAAAGAAGCAAAAACAATCGAGGAATGTTTGCCCTTCAAAGACATACCAACTGTTACTTGGATAAACATCGATGGTATTCACCAGGTGGAGATTATATAGAAGCTTGGTAGCTACTTTGGCCTGCATCCTCTCTTATTAGAAGACATCTTAAATACGGATCAACGTCCCAAAATGGAGGGTTACGGGGATTATATCTTTGTTATTCTGAAAATGCTCTACTCCGGTGAGAATAAGGACGAAATAGAGGCAGAACAGGTCAGCTTAATCCTTGGTTCAAATTTCGTCATTTCACTTCAGGATCGTGAAGGTGATGTTTTTGACCCGGTAAGAGACAGAATTAGGAAAAGCAAGGGACGCATCAGAAAGACAGGCTCTGATTACCTTGCCTATGCCTTATTAGACGCTATCGTTGATAATTACTTCCTGATTCTGGAAAATGTTGGCGAAAAGATAGAAGAAACAGAAGAACAACTGGCAACAAATCCTAATCCAGAAACCTTACAGCTTATCCACGCATTGAAGAAAGAAATGATATTCTTAAGGAAGTCCATCTGGCCTTTGAGGGAAATGGTTAGTGGCTTGGAACGGTGTGAGTCATCACTTATTCATGAATCTATCGGTGCGTATCTCCGGGATGTCTATGACCATACAATCTAGATTATTGATACTGTGGAGAGTTATCGAGACATGATTTCCGGCATGCTTGATATTTATCTATCAAGTATAAGCAATAAGATGAACGAAGTCATGAAGGTGCTAACCATCTTTGCTTCTATATTCATACCGCTTACTTTTGTTGCTGGCCTCTATGGAATGAATTTTGAGTTCATGCCGGAGCTCACGTGGCACTGGGGTTACTTTGCCCTTTTAGGCTTCATGGTTTTTGTTGGTGTCTCCCTGATGGTCTATTTCAAAAGGAAAAGGTGGTTATAGGTATTCGCAGGTTGACCTTGTTCTGCCCCCATAAAGGTTACCATTTTTTAAGTTAGAGTTATCGACATTACAGCCTCAGGGGCAGGTGGCCGGTAACCAAGAGAGCAATGAGGACCCTAACAAAGCACTACTTTTACGATACGTTGTTCGATGTAACAAAAAGCCAACTTGTGCAGGCATTGTAGCGACTCCCCGTGGTCACCCTTTGATTAACAGAATTACCTTCTTATCGGAGCTGGCAATATCAACCGGGGCGTCTAGCTGGTGGGGCCGGAACTCCCGGAACTTCTCAGGCAGGGACAGTGAGCAGGGAACCCACTACTACTCGTAATCTTCTCCATTATAGCCTCCTCTGCGTATAACGACTATTATACGCAATGGGATACCCCGCAAACCGTCCTGTCAGGTCATGACCTCACCCTTGCAATACTTTTCAGGATGGAGAGAAGCCCAAGGAGAAGGAAATGTTGATATAATATCAGTAAGGAGGTAGCACGTGGAAAAAATCAGGATATGGCACGGTCAGAAGGAGAGGTATGATGTGGTAGCCTTGAGCTGCTATGGGGGATCGCCTGAGGAGATTCGCTCTGTGGTGACCACCATCGAGGCGACTGTCAAGGCCAAATTCTCTCTGTGGTGACCACCATCGAGGCGACTGTCAAGGCCAAATTCTCTCAAGTAACCTTTATCAGAGCTGACTCCGCTACCAGACTGTTTCTGAAGGAGAGGGGAGATGCTGATAGAGAAGTTATGTAGGGTGATGATTGTTCAGACACCAATCGACGTTTTGCTTGCGTATAAGGGTTATTACACGCAAGCGGGAGGTTGGCTATATTCTGTTTGCCTTATTTCAGTCTGTTCAGGTCTTCTTGCCGGCCTGTAATTCTCCCACGTGACTGATTTCCACAGATAGGGGGTCTGGAAGTACGCTACCATCCTCTGAAGAAGATTCTCACTCCAGCCTGGGACCACGTACTTACGATTAAGTGAATTCAGTGGCCAGAACCTCATCGGGTAGGGGTTAAGCCCCAGCTCGATAATGGTCCGGAGCCGGTAAAGGCACTCTTCAACAGTCTGACCTGGAAAACCTATAAGAGCATACACGGTAACATGATGGCGGTCCAGGCCATTAGACCTCATTATGGCGGCAACCCGGAGCACATCATCCTCGACCGCCAAAGAGTCAAACGCAAACCGCCAATACTTGAGCCGGAGCCGGGAATACAGCTTGAAGTGCTCCTCCGTAAAGAACCTCACATCGAAGCCCGAGTTGATGTCGATTTCTCCTCTAAAGTCGGCATATTTATTGACTACGAGCTCCTGATGCTTCCAGCTGGTGGCAAGGATATTGTTATCCCCTATCATTGGCGCCAGTGGGAAGTCATCATACTCGAGGAGGTCAGGCTCGACCTTCTTAACGCCACAAAAGGCACAGCGATGGGGGCAACCTCTTTGGGTGAACGTCATTTTATAGTCCCCTCCGGTTAATTTGGGACGGTAGTCCTTCAACCAGCTTAAAGGTGGGATGTGCTCAAATCGCTCATCCAGACCACGGTGAGGCTCTATCCCAGTCTGTGTATGTATGTATTTATGCATGAAGGTCGCCGCCGGCCCACCAATTTCTACCTCCTTTCCCCCGGCACGCACCATGCACACCTGGCGTATCATATCAGGTAGATCCCACGTGAAAATGACGCTGAAGTAAACCTTATCCACGCCCCGAAGCATCATGGGCACCCAGGGGCCGGCATAGACCTCATCACCACGCAACCGGTGGTACTGGGCTATCTTGTCCACGCCCGGATTATAGATTCTCCTACCGGCCTTCGTGCCGATATAGGATGAGTTAATAATAGCGATTCTACTCACAGCCCTTTGGCAGTAATGAAGATTGCGAACGTGGTCATCCTGATCCCCGCGCACCCAGCACAAACCATCTTCTTCTGCTCTTTCCCAACATCCAAGCTCTGCGCAATACCCCGCTAAGTTTTTCTGTCGTGCGTTAATCAGAATCAATTCTTGCCTATCCTGAGAAGGTGGCCAAGGAATAGGGTCAGTCGGCATAGACTGAGCAACACATTTCAACTGGTCAGCAGCAGTTTTTATAAGACTCTCCACGGCTTCAACAGCTTTCTCCATTTTGGCTAGTGCTGCAACTGCCTCAGGACAAACACTGACTTCCTGCACCCATTTATCAACTCGGTGGTTCTCATATCCTATGCACCCTCGGCGGAGATCCCTAAGCCCGAGACGGACTGCCCGGTCTGCCTGGCCGAGGAGAAGCGACTTAACACTTGGCCACAACGCCTCTAAAGGTAAAATGTCCGTCCTTTTCCCCACAATTCGGGGGTTTTGCTCTAACTCTGCTCGTCTATCAAGGTCTTCCGCTTTCCGAAGTATGAGCCTGCCTTTTTGCAAGGCGGCCAAGTCCGGATACTCCTCAATAGCAGTGGCTATCTTGATGGCCTTAACTACAGCTGGCTTGCTAATCCTTAAGTCCTTGGCAGTCTTTTGAAGTGACCATCCCTTAACCTCGGTTACATTGTGACCGAGGTCTGTTCTTGTGCCGCCTTTAGCCTCGCCTTCTAGTTTCCGTTTCAAGTCATCATATTCCTTGATAGCCGTTGCCACTTCCGGGTCACTCAGATTCTTCCGCTTCAAGTTTTCATCAATTGATATTCTGAAGGCTTTAAGCTGGTCGCCATTGACTGGTAAAACGTGACACTCAACCTCTGTCCAGCCTAATTCACTAACGGCCTGAAATCGTCTCCGCCCCGCAAGAAGGTTATATTCGTTATCTACTGTAAGAGGATTGATGATCCCCACATCGGCTATACTTGCCTTAAGGTCGGCTATGTCGCCGTGGTCACGGCGAAGCTGTGTGGTTTTGATATTTGATAACGCTACCTTCATTTGTCTACCTCCTTTGCATATCCCAGCAACTTTCCCCAGGCATGATAAGGAGCCACAAGTCGCACAGTGCTTAGCCTTCCTGGCTGTCCTCTTTCGTAGCTTCCATCATTGGATTGCCCCTGATAGTTGGTGCCAAGCACCTAAGGCTCTATCCGCCTCCGCGACTGGCTATTAACTATGTGGTTGTCACGGAGATTTGTCGCCGCGTTTTCAAGTTGTTGTATTTCATCAGGTTCAAGATATGCTTTCATTGGTTAACACCCTCTTGATTTGGCCTTTCGAGTACTGAGTTCCTTGTGTGAGCTGCTCTACGAATTCAGTCATGATGGTTTGTCGTGCTACAATATTCGGGGGAGAGAAGGGGTTCTTTACCGGGCGGGCTCCAACCCCCTTTGTAAATATTACCCTTCACTCTCCCCCCATATCAGAATAATGGCGTTTTCTGGGGCGCCCACCCATGGTTCCCCAGATACGACGTTCATGTGATGTTATCTTCGCTGCCAGGCTAGCTTGTCCCTTTCTCCCGATTGCTCGAAAGTGTTCTCGTCCGTACCTAGCAAAGGTCATTGCGCCACCTATGGCACCTGCTTGTCTGACCGTCAGTTCTCGTGTCTGTTGCTGATTCATAAATAAAAAAGCCGGCTTTTACACCAGCTTAATAGAAAATTTATGTTTTCGCAGTTGATTTTACGTGTAAAGTAAAATAATTCTTAAGTTCTTTCTAACGGCTCAATGCCGGCGAGTTTTGAGAATTTTTGTATGGCCTTCCTGATATTCTCCGGATAACGACCTGTTTCATTTTTAGGCCCAATAGTTCCATCAGCTATATCGTCGAGACTTGTATTATGAACATAGTAATCAAACCACCATTCGGCATGTTTATGTAAAGCACTTGGTATTTCTTTTACTCCCAGAGTTTTCAACTCCTTTTCAAACTCAACAAGTCTCCTATTGAGCTTATTAATAAAGCCTCGCCTACCACCAGCTAAATAAAGGGATAATATATTAATCGGCCAGGTGCCCGAGGGTAATGAACCTTTGTCTTGCTTGAGTAATGTCTGAATCTGCCTGTCAGAAAGCTCAAAGAAAGTAGTTACTCCAGCAGCGTTAAGTACAGCAAGATGTACCTTCTGGATATCTCTTTTCATGAGTTCATCGCCAGCCCAAGAAGCTCGCAAATTCCAGTCGTAGGCAACGCTTTTTAGGCTCAAGACATATGGAGTTAATTTTTCTTGCAGGCTATCGTAACTCTTTAGCATTTCGGATGAATTCTGAGCATATTCTGTACCAGCCGGAAGAGCTTGAAGGTAATCTCGCAACTTCTGCAAATCTGATATCCAATCGATTAAGTCGTCAGGTGGGCTTTTCATCAACAGATGTTCAACCTCAATAAGAGTACTCACTTTCCCCAATTGCTCGATCAGAGGGATGAAAGGCTTTTTCGCTTTTTCCCATTCTTGCACAAAGCCAATCTCTCGCTCATACAATTGGAGCAGATAATTAATTGCGATTATCTTTATCCAATCAGTGGGTAATAATCTAGGCATTAAGCATTACCTCCTATGCTAGGAAAGAATAACATATCACATTCACTGAGTTAAATTGGATGGCTACTATATCATGCCAATTTGCTGTTATCAACTATTAATCCAATCCAACGGTCCTTCTCCATCGTAGGCCTTGAGAGCATCCTCAGCCTCGACGAATTGAGTGTAGCGTTCCGTCATAGCCAGTGTAGAATGTCCGAGTAGTAATTTCAGACCCTTCATATCTCTGGTATGCTTTAAAGTGACGGTTGCACCAGTGTGGCGCAGTTTGTGGACAGAGCCTTTCAGACCCTGCAACCCAGCATCTTTCTTAAGACGGCGTACTATTTCTTGTACGCCGTGCTTGCCCAGAGGGCGCCCTTCCTCAGTGATCCATAGAGCATCATGTCCCAGAGCGTCCCCACGAAGGCCTAAATAGCGCCATAGAGCCTTCTTAGTTTGGGGGCCAAAGCCAGCAATGCGAGGTTTGTCCGTCTTACTCTTTCGCACCAGTACTCTTTTTCTACTCAAGTCGATGTCACCAACTTTGAGACGATAGCATTCCCCCAAGCGAATGAAGCTGTCCAACAATAAAGATAGTACCGCCCTGTTCCTGGCAGCCAGCATCTTCTGTAGGGTAGTTGTAGCGTCCTTCCACTCATGCTCAAGAATCTTAAGAAAAGCATCTATGTGCTCTGACCCATAAGGTTCAATGGGAGCAGCTTTTGGCGGCTTTAACACAATGGTGTCGGTTGGGTTTTGTGTCAGATACCCCTCAGCCACAGCCCAAGTAAAGAAACGTTTGAGAGGGAAATAGTGGTGCCATCGTGAGTTTTCGTCGCGCTGAATTATCCTCTTGGCTCCATTGCCAGTGGTGAAAATTGCGGGAGTGGAAGCTACGTAATGGAGAAACTCTTGGATGTCTCGCTTGGTTATGGAACCAGGTGTACCTTTGTTGTTGTTTTCTGCCCAGCGTGCGAAGTAGGAAACGTGATCACAATAGTCTTTGACAGTCTTTGGCTTAACTTGCGTCTCTAGGTCAATTTTGAAGCCCGTGAGTAACCATTCCAATGAATCATTCTGAACCATGACTTTTGGGGAGCCCGCCCGGTTCAGGTTGTTTAGACTAGCTTCAGTCTATATCTACCTCTTCGGTTCATTCAGGTTGTCTAGAACCGCTCTCTCCTATCTATGGTCGGGGTGGTCGGATTTGAACCGACGACCACCTGAACCCCATTCAGGTGCGCTACCTGGCTGCGCTACACCCCGACTTGCTTTCAAACATATTAGCATAATCTATTTCTAAGGACAAACAAGGGATACACCAGCAAAACTAACTATGGACGGCATATCTCAAGTATGCTAACATTGTGCCTTGGATTGGGTTGCCGGGAAGATTCTATTGCGAGTTAATGTGAAAAGGGAGTAGTCAGTGCGATGGCAATTCGGATAATGCGTCATCTTCCTGACCCTGTGTTGAGGCAAAAAGCTAAAAGGGTGTCGGCCATCGATAACTCGATTCAGCGGCTTATCGATGATATGGTAGAGACAATGCAGCAGGCAAATGGTGTGGGGCTAGCTGCTCCTCAGGTAGGGGTATCTCTGCGAGTTGTGGTACTCCAGATACCAGGTGAGGAACCTATCGTCATTATTAACCCCAAAATGGTAAAACGCGCTGGGGAGCGGGAGGTGACAGAGGGTTGCCTTAGTGTTCCTGGCTACGCTGGCGAGATAAAACGGTCGATTTCGGTTACAGTCAAGGGGCAAGACCGGCAAGGGAAAGCAATTAGGCTCAAAGGCACTGGTCTCATGGCTCAGGCCCTGGAACATGAGCTTGACCATCTCAATGGTATCTTATATGTCGACCATATAGAGAGTCAGGATAAATTACATAAGATTGAGCCTGAAGCCGAGGATGGGAGGATGTGAAGCAATGAAAACCCTGGTTCAATGTGATTTTGATGGCACAATCACCGAGGAGGATATGGGCTTCCTGTTGCTGGATTCCTTTGCCAGTGATGATTGGAGACGATTGTTAACCGAATATAGACAAGGCAGAATGTCTGTTGGCCGTTTCAATACCAAGGCTTTTGCCATGGTTAAAGCTGATAGGCAAACCCTGCTCAAATTTGTGAGGAGTAAGGTTAAGATACGAGCCGGGTTTCACGAATTACTGGACTGTTGCCGTAGAAAGGGCTTCAGGTTTGTCATCGTAAGCAATGGTCTGGTTTTCTATATAGAAGCGATTTTAAGGGATATTGGTATAGACAATATTGACATACTGGCGGCTCAGACTAATTTCGGTCCTGAAGGTATTGAGGCCAAGTATATAGGACCGGAGGGCAACCAGATACAGGATGGTTTCAAAGAGGCGTATATCAGGTTATTCTTGAGAAGCGGTTATCGTGTAGTATATATCGGGAATGGTATCTCTGATACCTCACCAGCCAAGCAAGCCCATCATATTTTTGCTACCGGTGAGCTGCTCGCCTGTTGCAAGCAGACGAATCTTGATTGTACACCCTTTGTTGACCTCAGTGATGTAGTCAGGGGCTTAGAGCTTTTGCCGTAGCTCCATAATCCCTCTCACCAAATATTTTACTGCCTATTCTCACCATATTAGCCCCCTCGTCCAGGGCAATCTTATAAGAATTTGTCATCCCCATAGAGAGATACTTCATCTGTATATCAGGCAAATTGAGTTTTTTGATTCTTTCAAATATCTTTTTCGTTTCCACAAAATAAGGTCTTGAATCTTCAGGGTTGCCAAAGCGAGGTCCCATAGTCATAAGACCCATTACTCTTATGTTGTTTAGGCTTGAAATGTCTCTTACTAATTGTTCGGTCTCCTCCGGGAATACGCCTGATTTTTGTTCCTCACGACCACTATTTATCTCAACTAATACCGGCATTACTTTGCCAATTTGAGCGCATCTCTTATCAATCTCCCTGGCTATCTCCAGGGAATCAACGGTTTCTATCATATCAAAGAGCTTTACTGCTTTTTTCACCTTATTTTTTTGAAGGTGTCCTATAAAATGCCATTCTGCTTTGTTGCCTACTACTTCATAAATTCCTTCGGCTTCCTGGACATAGTTTTCCCCCAGAATTTTTACACCAGATTCGACTGCCTCCAGAATTTCTTGGGGCGCTCTTGCCTTTACGGCAGCTACCAATTGAATCCCATCAGGTAGTTCACTCAGTATGCGGGCAACATTTTGTCTAATCATCATAGGTAACTCACTTCTATTTGTTATTTACCTTCGTCCTGCTCTTTTTTGTCTTCTGATGGTGTAACAGACACATCATTTAATTTTATGGAGCTTCTTTCTAGTCGCCTTATTAGTGAGTTTAGGGTTCGAAGTCTTATTCTTTCTAACTCTTCCGGGTCTAACTCTAAATTGGTCTCCCCTTCTTCAATTAAGTAATCGTTCTTTGGACTTAAAGTTAAATATCTTTGTCTTCTCGCAGCCTCGACATCTAGGCCTAACTTTTCCACTTCTAATTCTAATTTTTGCCGATTTAATTTCCTATCAGATATTCTTTCAAATATCGTGAATAAAGGTAACAGAATCCGAGACAGTACAAAAGCTCCTATACCAATACAAAGAATTAGAGGAGAACTTTTTCTTATTTCTACTAGTCTCAGTCTATCGAAATCTTCTAAAGGTCGTCCATTTCTATACCAAAAATACTGACTAAATCTGTATTCTTTGTATTCTTCTAAGGTGGAAAGGACTAGGAAGTCATAAAGTAGTTCAAAATCATATAGTAATGAGCTGACATCAAGTAGCAGGGCTTTCTCCTCTACTCCAAACTCCAGTCTGATTGTAACATTGGTCTGCTCTGCCATTATCGTATTACCTCCTTATATTGTCCTTAAAATGTTTGGTATTTATTCTATCCCTATCCATCGCATTTCTCAATGAGGGATGTCTTCAGATTTTACCCCGTCCGAGCAATTTTTCTGAGAGTAGACAATCAATACTAGTTTAGTATGACAGCTTTGCTTATGAGTAGGTAGGGGGTCTCTCCAGAGATATGCTTATGAATATTTTTCAAGACTTCATGCTGTGAATATTTCAAAGTCAAGATGATAGTTCGTTTATTGGTCCTTGCACCTATCTGATGATTATCACTATACTATATTGTTTCTACCAGTAAGATGAGGAGTTATTATGGAGTTGTTCTCTCAAAAATACGGACACAAGCCAGTCAAGAGCATTATACAAGTTGACTCAATGGATGAAGATTTACGAAACAGTTTATGGAACACTATTCATCTTCTCTATTGGAGGGTAGTAAGACCTAATTTTGTTTTACAGAGCAATGAAAATGACTTGATGCGAATCTTTTGTACATACCTATGGCGTGACTATTTCAAAAAACCTATTGACATCATGCCAGAACTCTGTTCCAAGGCTATAGATGAGATAAGGGCTCACTTCTTCTCCTGCAAGTGGTATGAGGTCTACGACTTCCTGCAATTTATAGCCAACAGATTTCCACAAGAAGGGATAAACAACCTATTCGAGGAAAGCTGTAATGAAATGCTAAAGCGTGAAATATCTGGTTATCGATTCATTGGAGATGTTATTGCTCCCATAACTTCAGAAGAGGAAATTGCTGAAATAGAAGAAGCGTTATCAGTTAAGGGTTCTCTCCAACCCGTAGCCCTCCACTTACGGACAGCAGTAGACTTACTTTCAGACAGAGAATCCCCCGACTATAGAAATTCTATCAAGGAGTCTATTAGTTCAGTTGAAGCTATGAGTAATCTAGTAACAGGTAAAAGCAAAGCCACATTAGGAGATGCTTTGAAAGTTATAACCGATAAGATAGAGTTACATACGGCTCTACAACAAGCATTCAAGAAGTTATACGGGTATACAAGTGATGCAGAGGGAATTCGCCATGCCTTACTAGAAGAAGCCAGTTTGGATTTTGAAGATGCTAAGTTTATGCTCGTAGCCTGTTCAGCCTTTGTCAACTATCTCAAGGTAAAAGCCTCAAAAGTGGGAATTCAACTAGAAACCGATTGATTTCCTGGCCTGCTATGGCAGAATACAGCTTCAAGCTATCCTCAAACCTCACTGACCAAATCTTGCCATTCCGTTTAGAAGTAACGAATTCCCTATCTGCAGAGTTATTGACAAATCCTCAGGAGAGGATTAGACTCAAGTCTAAAAAGGAGTATCATATGGCTAAGGGCACAATCGCACGGCTCATGGACCGTGGTTTTGGGTTTATCAAGAC
>Ga0209979_1004431_pt1 | contig 11630 bp, 13 predicted proteins | sample AnhtaG_FD_183114 | JGI IMG/M metagenome (GOLD analysis project Ga0209979, IMG submission 183114) | Deep subsurface microbial communities from Anholt, Denmark to uncover new lineages of life (NeLLi) - Anholt_01485 metaG (SPAdes) (version 2) | ecosystem: Environmental > Aquatic > Marine > Oceanic...
TCTTTCTGCAGCCCTACTTCAGCAGCGAAAGATTTGGGGATGCGCAAGGCAAGGCTATTGCCCCATTTCTGGACACGTGTTCTCATATCAAGCCTCCATTCACAGTATCTACATTGAAGATACACCCCGGGCAAGTATTTGTCAAGCCCATTGACAGCGTTCAGGGTGTTATTCCGAGGAGTCCCGATACACCGGGACATTGGTGAATTCCCCCTCCCTCTAACTCCCTCCCGCCAGGGGAGGGAGAATAATAAGAAATTTTATGCGGCTACCTCTGCGGCTCGATAATCACTTTTAGAGAGTCCTGAGCCCGGGCGAGATTGCCACGTCGCCTGCGGCTCCTCGCAATGACAAAAAAGTGTGCCATGTAATGACAGATGGCGTTTACTAAGGTCTCGCAGTCAGGTAGGGGTCCTCTGCTATCGCTCTAAGTCGCTGATGAGTTCTTCAACTGAGTCTAAAGTCTTCACTCGCCCGGCCTTGATGTCTTCATCAGCCTCCCGCTCGCCTTCCTGCCACTTCTTGGTCCAGAAGTAAGCCTGGCCCTTATCCACCAGCTTCTTTGGCATCAATACAGCTCTCTCATCTTCCACTTCGATTTCAACCAGGTCGCCTTCCTCGATTCCCAGCCGTTTACGCACAGACGCCGGGAGAGTAATCTGTCCGTGCCTTGTAACTTTGCTTGTTGGCATCCCATCACCTCCTATGGTCGCTCCAGTGTTTCATCATGACGTCCAATATTACGCAGAACAATTCTATCGCCTTCAATCTGGAAAGTCATTCTGAGTGAACGACTGACTCTGACTTCCCAGATATGCTCAACTCCCTGCATTTTCTTTACCCTGAGGGCAGGATACCGTAAATCCGCTGCCAGTTTTCTCAATGCCTTTCGGGCCAGGTCTTTCTCTTCCTCGTTTAATTCCTTCCAGGCTTTCTTGAACCTGGCCGTCCGGGTAATCTTCACCACTGCCCTCGTTTTATATTTTTACTAGATTACTATATTACTACAAAAGAGGAATGTCAAGCCACGATTGACACTAGACGAAAGGTCACGTTGTTCATGAGAAGCGGGAGGGAGAATATACGGCTACCTCTGCGGCTCGATAATCACTTTTAGAGAATCCTGAACAAAACTCAAAAATCAAAGGTTAAAAATCAAAATGACAACTTAAAATGCAAATCTTTTACGTTTGCTCTGTCATTTTGCACTTTTGTTTTTACATTTTGAAGGGTTTGTTTGGAGATTGGATTTTGGTATTTGGAATTTAACCAATGAGATTGCCACGTCGCCTGCGGCTCCTCGCAATGACAAACAGTAGTGGCCTGTTTCCGCCAGCCCCAGTCGATGGGTAATCATCTCCCGCACACGTATTTTGCCAGCCCGTATCAGTTCCAGTGCTGCGGCATAATCCCCAGGGCTGCCACCATAGGAGCTGGTAAGTGTTATCTCATTACGCCAGAACAGGTCGTTCACCGATATCGGAACGCTAACGCCCGGCTCTGTGGGAGCAAAGAAGAGCACAGTGCCTCCCCGCTCCACCGACTCCAATGCCTGAGCTATAGCTGATGTCGCCCCGCTGCATATCACGACAAGGTCAGCGAGACGACCATCGGCTGCCCGACGTAGATAGGCTGGGGTATACTCCTTAGCCTGAATGGCAATATCGGCCTGGCAAGGCCCAAAGCCTTTTGCAGGCTGACCAGTATCGAGCCTAAAGAGGTAGGAGAGAGTTCATGGGGAGTTCATGGGGAGTTCATGGAGGGTTCATATGGTAATGGTAGTATATAATCGCTGGCATAGGCCAGACACGATAGTGAGACTTCCTTTGCTATTGTGTTCGCTTCTTTAACTCCTTTCTCCTAGGGGTCCCGGTTAGCCCAGCCGGGACCCCTAACTTTACGATAAAACACGCTCTGAGAGGCTTAGAAAGGCAGGTAAAATAACCGGGGATACATTCTACTATGCCTTGTTTGCCAGCTAGCTTCAAATCAAAGCTGAAGGCTCGGCGTTATTTTGTTTGGGACGGTGTGAGACACAACGGGGCTCTAGCTTTAAAATCGGGGTGAGAGGATTTGAACCTCCGATCACCTGAACCCCATTGTTGCATCAAAAGACGTATTGTTGCTCCTATATGGCGATGGCCAGTTATCTCAATACAGGTTAGTCCCTTTATGTATACCGCCGCACAATGCAGTATACTGCAGACAAATCCCAGGTGAAATGTGAGGAATAGCTAGTGACATAGGCGAGAACTAGGGGGACTGCAAAGGGAGCCATACCGAAAAGGTGCTTCCTGCCCCCACCTGGCTCTCCACTTCCATCTTTCCCCCATGAGCCTCAACAATATGCCGGCATATTGCCAGGCCCAGGCCCAGGCCACTGCCTTCCTCAGCGCGCGAGCGAGATTTATCGACCCGGTAGAACCGTTCAAAGATGAAAGGTATGTCTTCTGCCGGGATGCCAATCCCAGTATCCGTGATGGCAACGACAGCCATTTGCCCTTCGCGGCGAAGCGAGAGGGAAATAGTACCTGGAGCGGAGGTATATCTGATGGCGTTATCTAAAAGGTTCATGAACAGTTCTCTCAGCCTGGCTTCATCGCCTTTAACTACCAAATCCTGCGTCTGACCTAATTGAAAACTGAGCCCTTTTTCCTGGCAGAGAACTTCGACATCTATGCTCAGGTTAGTGATGAGCTTACCAAGTTCGACTTCCGCGAAGTTCCATTGCTCCTTTCCGGCATCAGCACGAGCGAGGGTAAGCAATTGGTCAATAAGGGAGGACATCTGTCTCGCTCCTCTAGAAACAATCTCCAAAGATTGCCGATAATCGCTTGGTGGTCTTTCCTTCTGGAGCGCCAGAGTGGATTCAGCTTCAATTACCGCTAAGGGAGTACGTAACTCATGTGAAGCATCACTGGTGAATTGCTTCTGGCGCTGGAACGCTTTTTCCAATCGTCCAATCATTTCGTTCAGCGTCGCTGCTAGCCTCCCCAATTCATCCTTGGTGTTCACATTAATCCTTTGACTCAAGTCACCTTCCCCAATTTTCTGTGCTGTCTGGGCAATCTTGTCTACTGGCTTGAGCGCTCGGCGGGCTAGAAATATGCCACCTCCAGCGGCTAATGCCAGGGCCAGCGGGATAGCGATGATAAGGGTGCGCACCAATCCATGCAGTGCTTGGTCTATCTGTTTTGTCGAGCGGGCAATAATCAGTATAGCTGGCGGGATACTAGGTGGCGGTCCCGGCGGGCCAAGGTTTACGGGGACAGCCAGGAGACGAAACCCTTCGCCTTCTGCTACCTCGATAGTGGTAAACGAATTCCTGCCAGCAATGGCTTGTGAAATGAATTCGTGACTCAAGGGAATACTTATCCCTGGGGGAGACCACTCCACCGATTGGTTATCAGCGTAGAAAGACAAAATGACGATTTCCCCCAGCTCCTCTTGGAATTCTCCTTGCCTGATGCTTTCCAGAATAGCCGGGAAACTAACTAGCTGCGTTGAACGTAGTTCCAGTGAATCATCCAGACTCTGGTAGAGGCTTCGAGAAAGATAAAAATATACCCCGGCACTGAGGGCAGTCAATAAAACTGCCAGCACCAACAGGTACCATAGGGTAAATCGGAATTTGATGCTGTGAATGAAGCTCATGGTGCTTTCAACCGATAGCCGGCTCCTCTCACCGTCTGAATCAGGCTATCCTCCCTCTCGGTGTCAATCTTACGCCGCAGTCGGCGAATATAGACATCTACCAGATTAGAGAGGCTATCGAAGTCGTAATCCCAGGCATGTTCTTCGACCATAGTCCGCGTGACTACCACGTTGGGATGGCGCATGATGTACTCCAGGATGACGTATTCCTTGGTGGTCAATTCAATAGGTCTTTGTCCTCGCCAAACCTGGCGGGTAAGAGTGTTCAGAGTTAAGTCTCCCACCCGAAGCTCTGGCGATTTGGATATTCCCTCTCGCCGCAGGAGCGCCCGGACTCGGGCAAGAAGCTCACTGAAGGCAAAAGGTTTAACCAAATAATCATCGGCTCCTGTATCTAGCCCTGTGACCCGGTCCTCCACAGTGTCTTTAGCCGTCAACATCAGAATGGGGGTATTAATCTTCTTAGCGCGAAGCTCCTGGCAAACTTCGATGCCATCTTTATTGGGTAGCATGATGTCTAGAATGATGAGGTCATATGGATTGACCTCGGCAAGGTATTCTCCCTCCTCTCCATCGTAGGCTAAGTCAACAGCGTAGGCTTCTTCCAGGAGCCCCCGCTTGATGATAGCACAGAGTCGCCGGTCATCATCAACGACCAAAATTCGCATGACACACTCCCTAAACACATCATATTACACCAAGATGAACATGAGATGAAATGGCTCAATTGTATGCTTTTTCTGCCGTTCACTCCTAGTTCATGGTGGGGTCATGTTGGCGTGATAAGCTTGATTTACGCTGATGGGGGACTAACTGGAAAAGAAGATGAGATGTATATATCAGGTAAAGGAGACCGATATGTGGAGTGGTAGTTTTCAGAATTGGGAGGTCCGCGTTTAGCTGGCGAAAAGACCCATCCTGGCAACATAAGGCAAACTGGGTGGTTTGGAGAAGTAAATATATGACAACTTAAACCTCCTTCTTCTCTTCTTTCCTTTCTACTATGGTGTTAGAGGTTTCCAAATGGAGGCCTCTAACACTATCTGGATTTTACATAAGGGGATGTTTTGTAAAGTGATTACTATATAGGGAGGCGTGCCCCTGATGCTTCCCATGAAGCAGGCAATTGATAAGCCAATGGGGCAGAACCTGTTTGGGGAGAGGGGGTGGATCTTCCCCCCTCTCCTTTGCAGTAGCCAAGACTCAGGTTCGGAACAATAGACTTCAAACCGAAGTGAAGGAAGAGAGTTAAAGAACATCTGTTCAAGATATTTGAATTGAGTGGTTACTGAATCGAAAGCCAATGCGAAGGTTAAACTTAGCGAGCTGTATGAGCGGGTAGTAGAGAATCTTCAGCACAGCACCCCTGAAATAAAGGTGCTGGCCCTAGATGCTATGGACATAAAGGTTTATGCCAGAGGCACTGACGATGTAGAGATTCAGGGTGTCATTCCGCTAGAATTACCTACCACTGCACAAACATAGAGATAAACACATGAATGTGAGAGCTTGAGTTACACAATAAGCCATATTGTTATCTGATGTTCTTGCTTACCTGGAAAAGCAGTTGCTCTGGCTTTGTGGCGTCCCTGGAGGGCTTCAAACCCGCGGCCCGCTGCTCAGAAGACAGACGCTAGCTACCTCTGCGGCTCGATAATCACTTTTAGGGAGTCCTGAGCCTGGGCGACAAGCTGGAATCCCAGACCTGTTTCCGCCAGCCCCAGTCGATGGGTAATCATCTCCCGCACACGTATTTTGCCAGCCTGTATCAGTTCCAGTGCTGCGGCATAATCCCCAGGGCTGCCACCATAGGAGCTGGTGAGCGTTATCTCATTACGCCAGAACAGGTCATTCACCGATATCGGAACGCTAACGCCCGGCTCTGTGGGGGCAAAGAAGAGAACAGTGCCTCCCCGCTCCACCGACCCCAATGCCTGAGCTATAGCTGATGCCGCTCCGCTGCATATTACCACAAGGTCAGCGAGACGACCATTGGCTGCCCCACGTAGATAGGCTGGGGTATATTCCTTAGCCTGAATGGCAATATCAGCTCCAAATTTTCGCGCTGCCTCCAGGCGATAATCAACGATGTCCGTCGCTATAATGTAACTGGCACCTGAAGTCCGAGCCAATTGTATATGGAGCAGCCCGGCAACGCCGCTGCCGACAACGAGCACACTTTGCCCTGGCTCTAGATGAGCTAATCTTTGCCCGCGCAGGACACAAGCCAGCGGCTCAACAAAGGTCGCCTCCTCAAAAGATACTTCGTCAGGTAAGGGGAATATGCCCTGGTCGACATTGATGCTTGGCAGCCGCACATATTCAGCAAAGCCACCAGGGTCGAAGTTCGTCTGACGCAAAGTATCGCAAACAGTGTGGTGTCCACCAAGACAATAATGGCATGTGTTACAGGGGACGTGATGGGCGGCACAAATCCGATCACCCACTTTATAATGTTCTACACCCTTCCCGACAGCCACAACCACACCGGCAACTTCATGACCTAAGACTAAAGGTGCTTTGTGCAGGCGATACCATTCCAGCAAATCGGTGCCACAGACGCCGCTGGCTTCCACCCGCATCAGTACCTCGCCGGGGCCAATCTGCGGCACAGGCATCTCCTCCAGCCGCACATCTTGATTACTGTAATACATAGCTACGCGCATGGTAGTTTCCTCTCAGCAGCTTGCCTTTTTCAACTCCACATGATTTGCCCGGGCTTTGCGAAACCTTCTCAGGTGGTTTGGGCAAAGTGAGCGAATGTCAGTTAACAACCGCGTAAATGAACTCGGAGTCCACCAACGCCTACGTTATTATTGTTCCCCGCTCTTTACGCTATCGTATAGCTCCTGGGCCTGCTCAGGAGTAGCGTTCTCATGGATAATGGCGCGCATGGCTCTAATCATGGCCACGGGGTGTTCATTTTGCCAGATGTTTCTCCCCAGATTCACACCTATGGCACCTTTCTGGATGCCGTTATAAACAAATTGAAGTACTTCGTATCCTGTAGGTACTTTGGGCCCACCAGCAATGACTACTGGAACGGGACAGCCCTTTATAACCCTTTCGAATCTTTCACAGTAATAGGTCTTTACTATTCGAGCGCCCAGCTCAGCAGCAATACGGCTGGACAGAGCAAGATAGCGGGCGTCACGCTTCTTCAGTTCTCTGCCCACAGCGGTAACTGCCATTACCGGGATGCCATACCTTTCCCCTTCATCAACAAGCCTGGCCAGATTTAGCAACGAATCGTGCTCATAATCGGTCCCGACGAAGATGGAGATGCCCACGGCACACGCATTGAGTCGGATGGCTTCCTCCATAGAGGCAGCTATCCCCTCGTGAGCCAGGTCCTTTCCCATTATACTGGTGCCGCCAGATACTCTAAGGATAATTGGTTTCGCCTTGTCAGGGTCTACCGATGACCTTAAAACTCCCCGGGTAATGAAAATCGCATCGGTGTAAGGGAGAAGGGGTTCGAGAGTTTTACGCGGGTTCTCCAATTTTTTGACAGGACCCTGAAAATACCCATGGTCCACGGGTAGAAATAAACAGCGCCCATCTGCTTGAATTAATTGTGCCAAACGGTTTTGCATACCCCAATCCATGAGAACAAACCTCCTCTCTATGAGATTTTAGAACTATTATACCATAGGAACGCAGCAAATCGTTTCCCCAGACAACCCACAGGTTGCATATTCTTCCGAGAATAGGCTATACTTAATCAGAGAGCTTTCTGGTGACTTTAGCGGAATGGAACCACCCGTTCCCATCCCGAACACGGAAGTGAAACGCTCCAGCGCAGACGATACTTGAGGGGAAACCTTCCGGGAAAATATGTCGTTGCCAGGAAGTTCTCATTTTTGCTGCTGAAGTCAATCTTTCTCCCATTAGATGTCATCGTTCCTAGAGCATCAAGTGTGTTATTATTTATAAAAAGAGGGGGGTGAAGAAATGAATGGAGTACAAACCTTTAAGCTCACCAAGAGGTTTAATGGCTTAGTAGCAGTGAACGGCGTTGATTTGGAGATAAAGAAAGGCGAGCTTTTCTCCCTCCTCGGCCCTAACGGGGCAGGGAAGACTACCACCATCAGGATGCTATGTTGCCTCTTAAAGCCAACCGAGGGGACAGCTTCTGTATTGGGCTATGACGTAGTTAAAACACCATTTAAGGTTAAAACGCTCATTGGGGTATCGCCACAAGATACCATTCTCTCTGAGCGCCTTAACTGCTGGGAAAACCTGGCTCTGATTGGCAAGGTCCATGGCCTGAGCTCTAACGAAGTAAAAGAACGTTCGAAGGAACTACTGGAGACGATGGGACTTATGGAAAGGTCTAAAGACCAGGTGCGGAAGTTTTCCGGAGGGATGAAACGCAGGCTCAGCATCGCTATGGCTCTTGTTTCTGACCCCCAGGTATTATTTCTGGATGAACCTACCTTAGGCCTTGACCCCCAGGCAAGAAGAACCATCTGGGAATATATAGCTGAGCTTAAGGGAAAGAAGACCATTCTTCTCACTACCCACTATATGGAGGAAGCGGATTTCCTCTCCGAGCGAATAGGGATTATTGACGAAGGAAGGGTTGTAGCTCTGGGTACGTCTCAAGAGTTAAAGACAAATCTCCTTGAGATGCGCAGCATGGTCGTCTCAACAGAAAACCTCACCGCTGAGGTCATGGAAGATTTGCGAAACAAATACTCCAGGCTGGAGAAGGTCAAGGGGAGGCTTAAGATTTCCCACAAGGACTTAGACTTCAAAGAGATCGTGGACTATCTCCATTCTCGAGGAGTTACCGTTTATTCTGCTGCCTTAGAGCAGCCAACCCTGGAGGACGTCTTTATCCAAATAACGGGAAAGAGGCTTAGAGACTAGAAGGGAGGTGAAGGAAATGAAGTTCTGGGAAATTGGCAAAAGGAATCTGAAGGAGATTTATAGAAACCCTGTGCTTCTAGGCTTTCTCCTAGGAATGCCCCTTGCCTTTATGCTGGTATTTTGCGCCGCCTTCGGCGGGGGACAGGCCAGCCCTATTGCGATGAGCATAGTGGACGAAGACCGCTCCCAAACCTCCTCTGCTTTTATACAATATCTTGGAAGCATAGAGGCTATCGAGTTGAATGAGCCGATATACAGTGAAAAATCTCAGGCCCAAGAGGATCTGGAGGACGGCAGAATATCATTCTATTTATTCATTCCCTCAGGATTTGAGGAGGCAAAGCAGGCCCAACAAACTGTCAACTTAGAGTTAGCCTACAAGGAAGCAGATCCGATGATAGGTCTACAAGTAAAACCTATAATAGAGGCTGTTGGTTTTGAATTCCTGGGAGTGGCTCCCCCTTTAAATGTTGAGCTAAAAGGAACGGAAAGCAAAATAAAGAATGAGGTTGTCAATTTCTATGCTCCCGGGATAGCTGTCTTCGGGCTCATGATTTTAATTTCCACAGCGGCGGAGATAATTGCCGGTGATAGGGAGAAGGGCTTTCTGGCTCGAATGTTTACTACCCCAGCAAGACCCTCGGATTTCATTCTGGGTTATTCTTTGCCCTTTATCCCGGTGCTCATCGTCTCCACGCTGATTTATCTTGGCGTGGGGATGGGGCTGGGTTTGACCGTTGTCGGCAATCTGGGGCATGCCTTTCTTATTTTCTTTCTTATCGGGCTTTGCTCTATCGGGATAGGCATGATAGTGGGCAGCTTAGTCAAAAGCGAGTCTCAAGCGGGTGTTTCCTGGATCTTCATCGTTCCCATAGCCATGATCTCCGGGACTTGGTTCTCAACGGAGGGTATGCCTTCGGCTGTTAAAAGCGTTGCTGGAGCCCTTCCCTTTATCCATGCCATAGATGGCTCTCGAGCTGTTATCAACGGCTCCTCTCTCTCAGCTATCATGCCCGATCTTTACTGGCTTGTTGGCTGGGCAGTCGTCCTATTTGCTGTCGGGATTGTATTATTCAGAAGGACGATGGTGAGTTAGAACTTACTTTCGTGCAGGAAAGCTTGCGATACTCCTTCGCAGTTTCAAGAGGCTCTCTAGCCCGATCCACTATGGCAGAGCTTGTATCCTATTATCTCCCTAATTGTGCCAGGTCGAACTTCAGGCCATCTCTGGCGGCAATGACCGAGACTCCAGTCTCTTCGCTCAATTTCGCAGCCAACTCCCAGGGTTTAGCCCGCCACATGGTCATGCCAAAATGAGTAAGTATGGCTATCCTGGGCCTTAGCTCCTCGATTATGCTCCTGGCTTCAGGAAGTGCTAGATGGTCGATGGGAGCTCCGGGGTTCAATCGAACCACATTGATAACCAGCAAATCACCTTCATAGTAACTAGCTAAATCTTCAAAATATCTGGTATCAGTAATCCAGGAGAAAGTATGCCGTGGCGTTTGGAAGATAAAGCCATATGTTTCCACGGGATGTTTGTGCCTGATCGGGGTCTTAAAAGAAACGTCGTTAATTACATAGGACCCTCCTTCAGTTAAGACTTGAATACTCTGGGGATAAGACTGCAAATAAGACAAGATAACGGGGTCTTGATTCAGGGCATCGGCGGGGGCAAAGACCATGCCGCGCTTCTTTGTACCTCCGTCAGTCATAGCTTCAATCATGATATTAATATCCCCACTGTGGTCTAAATGTCTATGAGATAAAATAATAGCCTCCAGTTTCGTGGGGTCGAGTTTTCTCTTGGCAGCCTGAACCAGTGAGCCAGGACCGGGGTCAAGGAGTATTTGAGTGTTACCCAGGCTAAGCCAGGCGCCTCCTGAAGCGAAAAATTGGCGAATCACTACAAACCTGGCACCGGCAGTACCCAGGAAGGTAATTGTGTCGCTTAATTCAGCCACTGCTGAATTATAGCAAGGAAAGCTGCTAAAATGATAAAGTAGAGTTATAGAGAGACCTATGAGCTACGGGACAAACGACAATCGCTTTGCCATTCAAACATTTAGCCTTTCCAGGAAATTCGGAGATTTGATAGCAGTAGATGGCATAGATTTATCTATTAAGGAAGGTGAGCTATTCTCACTGCTAGGACCAAATGGCGCTGGCAAAACAACTGCTATCAAGATGCTATGCTGTCTGCTCAGACCGAGCAGTGGCACAGCCACGATCATGGGTCGTGATATACATGAGGATCCCATGGCAGTGAAACAAATAATAGATGTCTCGCCACAAGAGACAGCAATAGCGGAGCATCTTAACGCCTGGGAGAACCTGCGTTTGATTGGGGGGATACGTGGATTGGCGAAAGAAGAAGTGAAAAAGAAGTCAGAGGAACTGCTGGAGATGGTAGGCCTGGCTAAGAGGGCAAAAGAGCAAGTAAGGAAATTCTCAGGGGGGATGAAAAGGAGGCTCAGCATCGCTATGGCTCTTGTTTCTGACCCTCAGGTGCTATTTCTGGACGAACCCACCCTTGGCCTGGACCCTCAGTCGAGAAGGAGCATATGGGAACATATAGCAGAGCTTAAGGGGAAAAAGACGATAGTGCTTACGACCCATTACTTGGAAGAGGCTGATGCTCTGGCGGATAGAATAGCGATAATAGACGAGGGCAAGATAGTGGCCCTGGGAACTCCGCAGGAGTTAAAAGACAGCATCTCCGATATGCAAGTTATGGTAGTCAGGGCAAAGAACCTGACCCCGGATGCCATTGAGGGTCTAAAGGAGATATACCCAGAAGTAAAAGTAACAGAGGACGGAATTGAGATTAGAGCTAAAGAATTGAGTTTCTACGAGATAGTAGATTATTTGCGCCCCAGGGGAGTTGCTATCCAATCCACGTCTCTAAAACAACCCACTTTAGATGACGTATTTCTACATCTTACTGGAAAAGAGCTAAGAGAATGAGATTCGTGGAATTGGCCATAAGAAATTTCAAGGAGATGTGGCGGGACCCTATATCCATGGGCCTCGAAATAGGGATTCCCGCAGGTTTTCTGGTTATATTCTGGGCTCTGGGTCGGAGTATGGGAGACGAAAGC
>Ga0209979_1004432_pt1 | contig 11628 bp, 7 predicted proteins | sample AnhtaG_FD_183114 | JGI IMG/M metagenome (GOLD analysis project Ga0209979, IMG submission 183114) | Deep subsurface microbial communities from Anholt, Denmark to uncover new lineages of life (NeLLi) - Anholt_01485 metaG (SPAdes) (version 2) | ecosystem: Environmental > Aquatic > Marine > Oceanic >...
AATCTTCTCTTGCAAGAGTTTATGGCGTTTTTGCTCAAGGGGGGCCTTGTGCGGAACGGCTCCTTCTGATAAGATTGGCTGCGCTCTGAGCGTCCAGGAATCCCGCGATAATGCGGGAGCCTACAGGTGAATGTTATCGGTTTGTGTGTGCTCGGGGCTGGCAAAGATGCCCGGACGATTGTTGGGCGGGTTCTGTTGACAGCAGATTCTTTGTCGATATACTATTGAATGGATGCGCGAGTGCGCTGGCAAGAGTCCGCATATCGCGTTTCCGGGACAATCAAGCTTCCACTCGCTGCGGCACCCTTTGACCGCGCCAAAGTTTTTCGGGGTGCCGCACGCCTTTTATTGTCCCCAGCTTGCCCGTTTCCCCATCTTCATGGTGACACCCGATGGTTTGGATGAGCGCACCGTAGTCGGGCGCCCATTTATGGTCTTTATCGAACCGTACACACTGTATCCGGAACCTGATAGGCCTCGAACACGGAGGGCGAGTAACATAATCTTGGAGTCTCAATCCTCCGGAGGTCTGCGCTCATTTCGAGATCAACACTCCCACGCCGGGGGAACGCGTCGAGGCGATGTGCCAATGTGCCGCAGCCGGCTATCCCGTGCGCGCGGTGGTCATGCCGATTATCCCGATCGCAGGATGGCGCGACGCGTACGGAGCGTTCTTGCAAAAGCTCATCACGACCGTGTCGCTAGCTCGCATCACGCTCGGCGGTATATGCCGTTACGATGGGGCTCTGTCACTTACGGAGTCCAAGCTGGGGCCAGACCAAATGTCGGGTCTGCTGACCCGACCTACCCTTCTGACCCGACCTACCCTTCTAAGGAGGATTCCAAGTGGAGTCCGCCGGGTATGATGGCGATGAATCGGTCCGTTTCCGCTACAATGGGAACGATTGCGGCGATAAATGGCAAATCCCGGGTAAATTCATGCAAGCCGATGCCGCAAGGTTGCGTGTGTCGTTGAGTGGGAGCGATAGCCTAGCCAAACGGCAATAGGAGGTTCGATGAACGGAAGACCCAAGGCGCAGAACATGGCATTGTTCTGCGATTTCGAGAATATCGCCCTGGGAGTGCGGGACGCAAAGCAGGAGGCGTTCAACATCAAGCTAGTGCTCGAGCGCCTGCTTCTCAAGGGGAACATCGTCGTCAAGAAAGCCTATTGCGACTGGGACCGGTACAAGGAATTCAAGGCGGCCATGCATGAGGCCGCGTTTGAGTTGATCGAGATCCCCCACCTGCGCCAATCGGGCAAGAATTCGGCTGACATCCGCATGGTCGTTGACGCCCTGGACCTCTGCTACACCAAGTCGCACGTCGACACCTTCGTGATCATTAGCGGCGATTCGGACTTCTCGGCGTTAGCAAGCAAGCTACGCGAGAACAACAAGATGGTGATCGGGCTCGGCGTGAGGTCCTCCACCTCGGATCTGCTGATGTCAAACTGTGACGAGTTCATCTTGTACGATGACCTGGTGCGAGAGGCCAATAGGCTGCGCAGAACAAAGCTCAGAACCGCTGCTGATAAGTCGGCGCCCAGAACCGTGCCCACGGGCGAAGAGGAACGGAGGCAGAAGGCGCTCGATTTGGTTCTGGCGACAGTTGAAGATCTGTTTGCAGAGCGCGGTGAAGAGGAAAAGGTGTGGGGGTCGATGGTTAAGCAGACGCTGAAGCGGCGCAACCCGGGGTTCAGCGAAGCCTCGCACGGCTTCAAGACCTTCGGACAATTGCTGGAAGAGGCGCAGGCGCGCAAGCTGCTGGAACTGGAGCACGACGACAAATCGGGTGGGTACATCGTCAAGGGCTTTACACGCGAAGAATAGGGTGCCGATGCCAGTGCAGTGGCCGCGCGAGAGGAGTCATCCCGTTTGACGATCTGGCTTTGGATCGCGTTTGTCGTGCTGGTGCTGGCGATGCTGGCGCTGGACTTGGGCGTCTTTCATCGCAAGACGCACGCGGTGACCATATCCGAAGCAGCCGTATGGACGACGGTGTGGGTGATCCTCGCCATGCTGTTCAACGCCAGCGTGTATTGGCTGTACGAACATCACTTCCTGGGAATCGGCGAAGCGATCGGCCATGAGCTCACCGGTGGCCAAGCCGCCCTTCAGTTCTTCACGGGCTACGTCATCGAGAAGTCTCTCAGCCTCGACAACATCTTTGTCATCGCCCTCATCTTTGCATACTTTCGTGTCCCGGCAGCGTTCCAGCACCGCGTGCTCTTTTGGGGCATTCTCGGGGCGATGGTCCTGCGCGGGGTTATGATCGCGGCGGGCATCGTCCTTATTTATCGATTCGCATGGGTCACCTATGTCTTCGGAGCTCTGTTGATTCTCACCGCGATAAAGCTGCTCGTGGTCCGGCACGATAACTTGGAGCCCGATCGAAACCCGCTGGTCAGATTGGCTCGGAGGATCTACCCGGTCAGCGCTGAGCTGGACGGACAGAGGTTCTTCACGCGAATCGCCGGTCAGCGTGCCATCACGCCGTTGCTGCTTGTGCTGCTGGTTGTGGAGAGCACCGACATCCTGTTCGCGGTGGACTCGATCCCAGCCATCTTCGCCGTGACCCAGGATCCGTTCATAGTGTTTACCTCGAACGTGTTCGCGATCTTAGGCCTACGATCGGTTTACTTTGTGCTCGCCGGCGTAATGGACAAGTTTCGCTACCTCAAGACGAGTCTGGTATTCCTGCTGGCCTTTGTTGGCGTCAAGATGCTGCTGGCGCACCACTATCCAATCCCAACGATCGTGTCCTTGGGAATTATCAGTGGGATCCTATCGGTTGGCGTCTTGGCTTCGATCTTTGCGGGCCATCGGGACAGCGCCGCCCTCGTCTCGCCGCTCGCCGATGAACTCGAAGACTTGGCTGAGTATTCGTGGAAGCAAGTCCGTCGCGTCGTAGTCGTACTTCTTGGGGCAAGTATACTGATCATCGGGATTGCGATGATCGTGCTTCCCGGGCCGGCAATACTGATCGTCCCGGCTGGCTTGGCAATTCTCGGAACCGAGTTCCTGTGGGCTCGGCAGCTACTCGCAAGGATGAGCAAGACAGGAACCACGCTGACCCAGAGGCTGCGGCAAGCTATGAGCGGGCGGCGGAACCGGTGATCGGGGCTGACGAGTTCCGGCGCGGTGAAGGCCGGGGAGAACCTCGGCGGCCGGATGATCGTGAACCGCGCGATTCGCCGCTGTCGGCAAAGAAGCGCCATCGAGGATGTTTTCAACAAGATCCAGACCCCGCATCCCGGGGGTGGTATCTTGTCGAAGTGTTCTTTAGCATGAAGTCCCAGTGTGCGTACGGGCGGCTGAGTCGCGTTACTCACTTTTGGAGTGGCTCCGATGGCACGCAGAAAACACGCATTCCTTACGATGAAGGTGCTTGGCGGCATACTCACAGGGTTGGTCTTCCTCGTTGTGGTCGTGCTGCTCATGGTTTGGCTGGCTGGCGGTTTTCACCGCAAGATCGATCGATCGCCGTCTCAATCCCAAGCAGCGTCCAGGCCTCCAAGTGAATCGGTTGCGGGCGCAGAGACGGCCCAGGTTCTCTTGAGGCAGGTGCCCCGGGTTGAGCAAGCGGTGGGAACTGTCCGGGCCGTACATGAGGCCGCCATCGCATCGAAGTTGCTCGCAAAGGTTTTGGAAGTGAACGTTATCGCGGCGCAGAAGGTCCACAAGGGAGACGTCCTGGTGCGCTTGGACGACGAGGACTTGTCTGCTCGCGTCGAACAGGCGCAATCGAGCGCCAGTGCAGCCCGCTCTGCCCGCGATCAGGCCAAGATCGAGTATGACCGCATTAAACAGCTTATGGAGCAGGCAGCTGCTTCGAAGATCGAATGGGACCGGGTGCAGAGTGCACTCAAGACTGCTGAGGCCGAGCACCAGCGCACCGAGCAGGCAGTCAATGAATCCAAGACCGTGCTAGGCTACGCGACGATTCGGGCACCAATTGACGGTGTCGTTATCGACAAACGCGTTGAAGTGGGCGACACGGCTACACCCGGTCAGATCTTGCTGACGCTATACGACCCGACCCGCATGCAACTGGTTGCGAGTGTACGCGAGTCGCTGACCCGCAGGTTGCAGGTTGGACAAACCATTGGTGTGACCATCGAGACGATCGGACACACCTGTGAGGGGCGTGTTAGCGAGATCGTTCCCGAGGCCGATGCGGCGAGCAGGACCTTTCTGGTCAAGGTCACGGGCCCGTGTCCACCCGGCGTGTACTCGGGTATGTTTGGCCGATTGCTGATTCCCCTCGACGACGAATCCGTGCTCGTCATCCCCCGGTCAGCCGTGCAGCAGGTCGGGCAACTGGAGCTCGTAGAAGTCGTAGAAGACGGCCGGCTCCGGCGCCGCGTCGTCAAGCTCGGCCGACTCTTCGGTGACGAGGTGGAGGTTCTTTCAGGCCTGCGCGAGGGCGAGCGGGTCGTCATCCGGCATATTCAGGATGGGCCCAAGTGACGACATCTGGATCAGCTCCACCCACTGTCGACCCCCACCACGGCTTCACGAATGCCATCGTGCGCGCGTTCTTGGAGTCGAATTTATCGCTGATTCTGATTGTACTAGCCGCGGCGCTTGGAATGACAGCACTCGCGGTGACGCCGCGCGAGGAGGACCCACAGATCGTGGTCCCCATGGCCGACGTGTACGTGGATTTTCCCGGGCACGCGGCCGAGGAAGTGGAGCAACTCGTCACTACCCCCCTGGAGAAGCTTCTTTATGAGATCGACGGCGTCGAATATGTCTACTCAATATCTCGTGAAGGGGCGGCAATCATCACAGTTCGCTATTTCGTGGGGGAAGACCGCGAACGCAGTCTGGTAAAGCTCTACAAGCGCATCGACGAGCATGTCGATATCGTACCGCCCGGAGTGACTGGCTGGGTGATCAAGCCTGTCGAGATCGACGATGTGCCCATCGTCACGCTAACCCTTTCCAGCGCCACGTCGGACGGACACGTCTTGCGCCGCGTAGGCGAGGAATTGGTGCAGCGTCTGTCCGCTGTGGAGAACCTCTCACGGGCGTACGTCGTGGGTGGCCAACCGCGCGTCGCCCACGTCTATCTTGATCCTCGCCGCATGGAGGGTTATGGAGTCTCACCACTTGAGATCAAACAGGCAATTGAAGCCGCCAATGTGACGGCCATCGTAGGGAGCTTTTCCCGCGAAGACACGTCGCAACGCGTCGAGGGTGGCACAGCGTTCGCCCATCCTGACGAGCTACGCGAGCTAGTGGTCGGTGTCCGGGGTGATCGGCCTGTCTTCTTGAAGGACGTCGCTCGCATCGTAGACGGTGCGCGGGAGGTGATGCACTACGTTCGCCATGGCTGGGGTCCGGCACGGGGTTTCGAGCATCGCGAGTCATTCACCGGCGCGCTCGTAGGTGACGAGAGCACCACCAATAGCGCTGATGTCATTAGCGTGCCGGCGGTCACGATTGCCCTCGCCAAGAAGAAAGGCACCAACGCGGTCAAGGTTGCCAAAGAGATTCTTTCCGAAGCGGAGTCGCTCGAGCGTGATGTCGTGCCGGATGACATCGACATGGTCATCACGCGCAATTACGGTCTGACCGCCGACAATAAGGTGAACGAACTGGTCGAAGCCTTGGGCGTGGCCATCTTCATCGTGATTGCCTTGCTGACGCTGGGGCTGGGATGGCGCGAGTCGCTGATCGTCGTCGTCGCGATTCCGGTTGTGTTCGGCCTGACCCTGACGGTCAACCTGCTCTTCGGCTTCACCATCAACCGTGTGACCCTCTTCGCGCTGATTCTTTCCCTTGGCCTGCTCGTGGACGACCCGATAGTCGATGTCGAGAACATCTCTCGGCACTTCGGTCTCCACCGTCGAGCATCGCAGGACATTGTTCTTGAGGCCGTTGCCGAGATCCGGCCCCCGCTGATTACCGCCACGCTGGCCGTCATTGTCTCGTTTCTACCAATGTTCTTCATTACGGGCATGATGGGGCCGTATATGCGCCCGATGGCGCTGAATGTTCCGGTAGCCATGCTCATGTCGATGGTGGTGGCCTTTACGATCACTCCGTGGCTTTCGTATCACATGCTCAAGAGAAAGTACTCATCTGGCCAGGCGGCCCACGACCCGGTTACCGATGCGCATGATATCAGCAAAGTGAAGGAGTCGAGGCTGTACCGGTTCTTCTACCCGCTGATGGCCCCGCTTCTGCATTCGCGCGTGAAGGCGTGGGTGTTCTTGTCTGTCATGGCCGGGCTCACCTTGTTGGCCGCCGGGCTCGCCGCCACCCGCCACGTGCCTTTGAAAATGCTGCCTTTCGACAATAAGAACGAAGTACTGCTCGTGCTGGATCTTGATGAGGGAACAACTCTGGAGCGAACGGACGCGTGCGTTCGCGACATGGAGGAATACCTGCGAGGCGTGCTGGAGGTGACCGATTTCACGTCTTACGTCGGCCTCTCCTCTCCGATGGACTTCAATGCCATGGTGCGGCACTATTACTTGCGCCGCGGAGACAACGTCGCCGAGATTCGCGTTAACCTGGTGGGAAAGAAGAGCCGCACGCAGCAAAGCCACGCCATAGGACTGCGTATCCGCGACGATTTGACCCGAATCGCCCGGAGTCATGATGCAGTTCTGAAGATTGTTGAAATACCGCCCGGACCACCGGTGATTGCGACCGTCGTAGGCGAAGTCTACGGGCGGCCGGATCACTCCTACGATGAACTCATTAAAGCCGCCAAGGTGTTGCGGGCGCGGCTTGAAGCCGAACCCGGTGTTGTCGATGTTGACGACTCCGTCGAGGCCGATCAGACGAAGCTGGTCTTCCACACGGACAAGGAGAAGGCGGCACTGAACGGTGTCACCGTGGCCGAGATCGTCAAAACGCTCCAAGTCTGCCTGGATGGCGCGTCTGCCGGCACCGTCCACGTGCGGTCTGAGCGCAATCCTTTCCTCATCGAGTTGCGATTGCCAAGGGCAATTCGTTCTAGCGTCGCCGACCTATCTCAGGTGCGCGTAAAGGGACACGTGGGGAACCTGGTGCCCCTGGCAGAACTCGGGCGATGGGAAGACTCGCTCTCGGACAAGACAATCTTTCACAAGAACCTGCGCCGGGTGGCGTATGTGTTTGCCGAGACGGCCGGGCGCCCACCGGCTGATGCCGTTGTCGACGTTCAAGCTGACCGCGCTGTCCACGCAGCCAGCATGCCGACTGGAGCATCGGTGCTGGGCAACGGATGGGTCAGTGCGGCAAGCCCGAGGCCAACGGCTGAACGTACCTTCTTCAACAGTGGCAGCGGAGTCACGTGGCACGTTCCCGAGGGGATTGAAGTTGACTTTGCCGGCGAGGGTGAGTGGAAGATCACGCTCGAGGTCTTTCGCGATCTGGGTCTAGCGTTTGCGGCCGCCCTGGTGGGTATTTACATCCTCCTTGTGGGGCAAATGCGTTCCTTTGGCGTCCCGGTCGTCGTAATGCTCGCCATTCCGTTGAACATACTGGGCATCATGCCAGGCTTTTGGCTTCTTAATGTTCTTGCAGGTGACATGGTCGGCTCCTATGCCGATCCGATCTTTTTTACCGCCACAGGCATGATCGGCATGATTGCGTTGGCTGGGATTGTGACCCGGGACTCGATCATCCTGGTGGATTTCATCCATCTTTCTCTGAAGCGGGGACGATCGCTCTTTGACGCCATTATGGAGAGCCGCGTTGTGCGACTGCGACCGATCCTCTTGACTGCCGCGACGGCCATGCTGTCAGCGGCACCGATCACGATCGACCCGATTTTCTCGGGCCTGGCATGGTCGCTGATCTTCGGCCTGTTTGCCTCTACCGTGTTCACGCTTTTTGTCATACCTATCACCTACTGGTTGATTTATGCTAATCGACCGGGGCACGGGCTGGGCACGGCGCGGGCATGACCAGGTCCTACGGACGCATAATCGCTTGTAAACCTACCACGCAGCGGTTTAGTTTAATCGCGTTTATCACGTAGAGGATTTAGCCCGTTTCGGGCGTCGGTATAAGAGCTGAGGGTCGGCTCGGCTAAGCGGGAACCCCCCGGCGCCGCATGAGCACCACCGTGCCGGCGGCCAGCACGAGTAAGGTCATCACCACCAGGCCCGGTTAGGAGGTAGAGAGGCTGCCGAGCACGTGACAATGCGGTATTATCGGACGGGTAGTGCCACCATACAATCGCGTGCCTACCAGATGTATCCATGTTGACGGATGACCGGGGTATCGGCGCCGATTCGCGGGCTCCCTTGGAGTGGAATCGCTCCGCGACTAGAATCGCCACGCAAAGCCGCAAACGGAGATCTCGTTTCGAGGGAACGGTACGGGGCCAGCCTAGTACCACGTTTCGTAAATGATGCGACTATGATCCAAACCTGAGCCGCGGGCTTCAGCCCGCGCGGATGTCCGCGCAAGCTAAAGCATGCGGCTCAGATAGTCGCGGAACTTGTGAGACACTAGTTGGTGCGGAGGCACAAGGGAGATGATCCATGGAAATCTCTGACCTTGCTTGCGATTACGGGCTTGAAGAGATCGGGCTGACGAAGCTGGGGAACGTCTACTGGAATCGGTCGACACCCGCACTGTATGAGAACGCCATTCGCCAGGGGGAGGCCCAGATCTCGCACCTGGGGCCTCTGCTCGTGCGTATGGGGCAGCACACCGGCCGGGCGGCGAGAGACAAATACGTCGTCGACGAGCCAAGCTGCACCGGTGACATCTGGTGGGGCAAGATCAACATCAAGTATGCCGACAATCTTTTTCTTGGGCTGCATCGCCGAATGTGCGCCTATCTTCGCGGCAAGAAGGTGTTCGTGCAGGATTGCTATGCCGGCGCCGACGAGCGATATCGGATCGCCGTCCGCGTCATCTCCGAGTTCGCCTGGCACAACCTGTTCGCACGCAACATGTTCATCCAGCAACCGCGTGAGCGGGAGGCGATTCGGACCTTCAAGCCCGAGTTCACCATACTGCATTGCCCGGACTTTCATGCCGATCCCGATGACGACGGGACGCGCAGCGGCACTTATGTCGCCCTGAATTTCGCCCGAAGGCTGATCCTTATTGGCGGTACGTCCTACGCCGGCGAGATCAAGAAGTCGATCTTCACCGTCTTAAACCACATCCTGCCCGGACGCGGCATACTTTCAATGCATTGCTCGGCAAATGTCAGCAAGAACGATCCGAACAACGTGGCCGTTTTCTTTGGCCTTTCGGGAACCGGCAAGACGACGTTGTCGACCGATCCAAGTCGGCTATTGATCGGCGACGACGAGCACGGCTGGTCGGACGACGGGATTTTCAATTTCGAGGGTGGTTGCTACGCTAAGGTGATCAAACTCTCGAAGGATTCAGAGCCGGAGATTTACGAGTGTACGCGGCGGTTCGGCACGATTCTGGAGAACGTGGCATTGGACCCTGCGACGCGCCACATCGACCTAAACGACGCGAGTATCACGGAAAACACTCGGGCGGCATACCCGTTGAAGCACTTGAGGGACATCGTGCCTTCGGGAAAGGCAGGCCACCCGCGCAACGTTGTGATGCTGACAGCCGACGCGTTCGGCGTGCTCCCTCCAATCGCCAGACTGACACCCGAGCAGGCGATGTACCATTTCATAAGCGGATATACGGCGAAAGTGGCAGGCACTGAGGCGGGTGTCACCGAGCCGACCGCGGTGTTCAGTGCTTGTTTTGGCGCCCCATTCTTGGCAAGACACCCGTCGGTTTATGCTGACTTGCTGGCGGCTAGACTGGTTAAACACAAGGCCGATTGCTGGATAGTCAACACCGGATGGACAGGCGGTCCGTACGGCGTCGGCTCGCGCATGAGAATCGAGATTACGCGAGCGGTGCTGAACGCTGCGCTGACGGGCTCGTTGGCGAATGTTGAGAGCGACGCTGACCCTTACTTCGGCTTCCGTGTGCCGCGCCGTGCGCCCGGCGTGCCGACTGACATACTGAACCCGCGCAATACTTGGCGCGATCCAAAAGCATACGACGATCAGGCGAAGAAACTCGCCGGGATGTTCCGGAAGAACTTTGAGCAGTATGCGGATGGGACTCCCGCCGAGGTCGTCGCCGCCGGGCCGAGAACCGAGACCTAGTACCCTGTTTCACAAGTCTTGCGAGTATCTGAGCCGCAGGCTTGAAGCCTGCGCGGACGTCCGCGCGGGCTAAAGCCCGCGGCTCGGGGTAGGATCATCGTCGCACTATTTATGAAACACGGCACTAATCTCCGAAGATCGCGCCGGTTGCTCGACACGCAGCAATCAAGGGATGGTCAAGCGGTACGAGGCGTTGCCTATCCGCCACATCTGAAATCGGTACGCTGGTAAGCCGCCCGTCCTGCATGGCAACCATGCGGTCGAACTCGCCATTCATTAAAAGCTCAACAGCCCGGTGGCCAAACTGCGTAGCCAGCACACGGTCGTGTGCGGTAGGCTTTCCACCACGTTGTACGTGGCCCAGGATCGTTGCTCGGCACTCCAACTTAGTTCGTTTCGCGATCTGCTCACATAGCACCTCGCTGATACCGCCCAGTCGTATCGGATCCGGCGATTCCTGCACAACGCGATCGACAACCATCTCACCGCCGATGGGTCTCGCCCCTTCGGACACGGCCACCAGCGTATAAGCCCTGCCGCGTCTGCTTCGGTCAACACATCTAGCGCACACCTTGTGCAGGTCGTACTCGATCTCCGGTATCAAGAGAATGTCCGCCCCACTGGCCGCACCGGCATGCAGCGTGATCCAGCCGGCGTTGCGCCCCATCATCTCCACGATCATGACACGGTGATGGCTCGATGCTGTCGTGCGTATGCGATCGATGGCCTCGGTCGCAACGAACACCGCCGTGTCAAAGCCGAAGGTGACATCGGTGTGCATCAGGTCGTTGTCAATTGTTTTCGGTATGCCTATGATTCGCAGGTCTCGTTTGACCAAGTGTGCGGCACCCGACATAGTACCGTCACCACCGATGCACACCAGGGCATCGAAGTCATGTTCCCTTGCATTGCGTACTGCCCGGTCCGTCACATCCGCGAAAATGGGTCTACCAGATGGGTCGTTCCCGATGCAATAGTGAGCCGGGTTGGCTTTGTTGCTGGTTCCGAGAATTGTGCCGCCCCGATCAAGGATGTTGGAGACATCATCAAAGGTCAGGGGCCGTATGCGATTGTCGATCAATCCGAGGAACCCGTCCTCGACTCCGAAGACCTCCAGTTCATGCTGAGAAATAGCTGACTTCGTTACCGCACGGATGACCGCGTTGAGGCCGGGGCAGTCTCCGCCTCCCGTCAGGACGCCGATGCATTTGACCTTCTCAGAGTCTAACAAGATGTTCTCCAATTACGTAAGCTACTGCGTTGCGAATACTCCACGAGAGAGCCTTCAATACATGACCTTGCAGCTCCCTAGCTCATGTTCGTCAGTCTGGCTCGTAACCTATTGTAACACAAGAGCCCGATTTCGAGTTTGTCACTACCTGGCGGTTTCCGGGGGCTTTCACGCCGATTCTAAGAAACGCTCTAAGGGACGCGCGGGTTCTGCACTCGCGACGTGGGTTCTGCACTGGGGGTATATGACAGACACCCCCTGGGCGAGCCCTACCGGAGCTTTGGGCTCG
>Ga0209979_1004433_pt1 | contig 11620 bp, 9 predicted proteins | sample AnhtaG_FD_183114 | JGI IMG/M metagenome (GOLD analysis project Ga0209979, IMG submission 183114) | Deep subsurface microbial communities from Anholt, Denmark to uncover new lineages of life (NeLLi) - Anholt_01485 metaG (SPAdes) (version 2) | ecosystem: Environmental > Aquatic > Marine > Oceanic >...
TGAGGTCTTTGGGGGGAGCGGCAAAAAGTGACATCTGGCTTAAGATAAAAGCAGATGTTTTGGGTGTTCCGGTGGAGGTCCCCCAGTGTAGTGAAGCAGCTTCCTTAGGAGCAATGCTCTTGGCGGGGGTGGGAGCCCGGGTTTTCCCTGATATCAGTCAGGCAGTTAAGGAGGTTGTAAAGATTAAAAAGAGCTTTTATTCTGAGCCTTCTAATGTAGCTATCTATCAGAGAATTTATCAGGACTACCTTTCATTATATCAGAGACTTTACGGCAAGACTTGATCAAAAACTTATGTATTTTTGGAGTTATTGTGAGCTTTTAAGACATTGCAAGCTGGTTCATAATTTTATAAAAGTATATTCAATACAACATTTCCGTCAAGATAGTTATTCATACATAATTTAACTGAGGAAGAAAAGTATTATGTTCCAAGGGAAAATGCTATAGGCAAGACTGGTAGAACCAGAGAAATTCATACTGGAAGAAGTTCCTGTACCTCCTCCTAGGGAAGATGAAGTTGTGCTTTCTGTTAGTTATGCGGGCATATGTGGTTCAGATATTCACATTTATCAAGGAAAAGACCCGCTTTTGACTTTTCCTGTGGTGCCAGGGCACGAATTTGATGGATTTATAACTGATGTGGGTAGCAAAGTGAGAGATATAGGCAAGAGGGAACCAGTGGTAGTCATACCCTCCATTTCCTGTGGGAGATGTTATTACTGTAGGCATAACAAGTCAAATCTGTGTGAGAACTTACGGGTAATAGGTGCTACCGGCTATCACGGTGGCTTTGCTCAATATGCTCGGGTACCTGCAGAAAATGTAATTAAGATTCCTTCTGAAGTGGAGTTAGAGGAGGCTGCGTTCACTGAGCCTCTTGCCGCTGCGGTGAATGCGGTGAAGAAGGTGACTAATATCCGAGAAAAAAAAGTAATGATCGTTGGATCGGGAACCATTGGTCTGATGGTGCTCCAGGTGGCTAAAATCCGAGGTGCCAGAAAATTGATCAGCCTGGACCTTGTGGAGGAAAAACTGAAATTAGCACGTAATCTAGGAGCTGATGGGACTGTCAAGGTCAGCAAAGAAAACTTGAACATGCTCACCCATCAGCTTCGAAAAGAGAAAATCGACGCTGTTTTTGAGTGTGTTGGTCTTGAATCTACCACCGATGTGGCTCTTGATGTAGTCAAAAGTGGCGGAGAAATTGTTCTGGTAGGTGAGCATGTAGAAATTCCAAGAGTAAAACTCCTGCTAATTGAAAATAGAGAGCTAATAATATTCGGCACCTGTATTTATATTAAGAAGGATTTTCTTGAGGCACTCGAGTTTTTGGAGAAAAAAAGAATAGAAACCAAATCACTTGTTTCCAAGAAAGTTTCTCTTGCCAAAATAGATCAGGTATTCAGAGAGATTCAAGAGGGTAAGTCCAAAGCAATAAAAACTTTGATTGTGCCCAATCTCTCTTAGTGTGCATTGGCTGACTTGACATTTCGCAGTTTGGTCGGTACATTTTTTGGAACTTGGCTACTGAACCTCTAACTATAGTAGATAAGCTAAAGATAAAGTCACCAAGGAAAGTGGGAGAGTCGTCAGACTAATCCAGGTTTGGAGTGAAAGGAGAGCTTTCCCAAGAGAAGTGTTTGATTAACATTTTCCTTAGGAGTTTTCAATGAAAGTGAACGATGACTCTTTGAAGGTGAAGGCTCGTAGCTATAGAACAGAGGGTGGAGCTAAAGATCATCTGGGAGGTAAAGATGAAGAAACGAAACATTGTCTTGATAAGTGTCGATGAAGTGCGGCCGGATCATCTGAGTTGCTATGGGTATGAGAGATTACAGACTCCTAATATTGATAGAGTAGCCAAAGGAGGAGTATTGTTTGAGACTTGTATAAGTGCAGCTTGCATAACCCCATTATCTATGGCTTCTGTTTTGTGTGGAGCTTACCCAAATAAACATACGGTTCGAGACCCCTTCTCTCGTATCCAGTCTAAGACGATAGCAGAAACATTGAAAGAGTATGGCTACAAGACTGCCGGTTTTGTGGGAAATGGTCTGTTGGGAGCAAGACACGGTTTTGCTGCTGGTTTTGATGATTTTGACGAGCCTACCAAAGATGCCTCCTGGGGTTCATGGTTTGCGGAAAGAAAAGAGTTGTTCTATGAAGGTAACTGGTGGGTTGATCGGATGCTTGAGTGGCTCAAGAAAAATCATTCCTCTACTTTTTTCGTTTGGGGACATTACTTTGAGACTCACGAAGGAGCCGAACAGGCACTATTACGGGACAGATTTATAAAAAAAGGAGAGCTTTCCGAATTCAGCTATAAAGACGCCAAGATTAAATACATGGATGAGAAGTTATTTGGGGGACTTCTTAAGGCATTTGATGATCTGAAACTGTGGGAAGATACTATCCTGATCATTATGGGCGACCATGGTACGAACCTCGGTGAACACCCCGCCAAGCCTGTCCCCCACCGCTCATATAACCTTATATACCCTCAACATACGACTCTATATGATGTAGACCTAAGGGTCGCTCTGATTATCAGGGATAAAAGTTTACCAGGAGGTAGAAGGGTAAAAGGAATGGTAAGATCCGTAGATGTTGTTCCCACATTATTGGACCTCTTGGAGATACCGAAAAATAAGATGAACTTCGATGGGGCCACTCTAGTTCCTATAATAGCCGAAGCAAAGGCAGAAGGGCTTGGCGCCTATGCAGAAATGTTATATCCCCTTGTTGAAAGGATGGGATCATTGCAGGCTTTTCGCACGGACAAATTCAAATTCATAAGAGATCTTACCAAAGGAGTGGAGGAATTTTATAGCTTGCTAGATGACCCTTTAGAACAAAATAATTTGATTGAAGAGGTTAGAGAATCCAAAAAACAAGAACTCGAGGATATACGAAAAAAATTGAATGTTCATCTCTTTGAACTGAAAGGAAAGGGTGCAGCTTTTTCAGAAAAAGAGAAAGAAGAGATTGAAGAGCGCCTTCGCCGGCTTGGATATATGGAGTGATCGATATTTGAACCATTTATATATTAGAAAATAACACTTAATCATGGCCAACTTATGAGAGGAGAGTTATATAGAGAAATACGAAGTATGGTGTCTTGCACTGCCTCCCAGGGTTGACTCTAATCCTAAATATAAGGAGTACAGAACATGAATGTAGTTCTAGTAATCATTGACAGTTTACGACAGGACCATGTAGGCTGTTATGGAAATAAGTGGATTAAAACGCCTTATCTTGATTCTCTAGCTAAAGAGTCAGTAGTATTTACCCAAACTTACTCAGAATCACTTCCCACCTTACAAGTTAGAAGAGCCCTACAAACAGGCTGTCGAGTCTTCCCATTTAAGGGTCATAAAGATTACAAAGGCAACCAGTTTCTGGGTAATCTTGGTTGGGGTCCAGTCTCGGAGGAACGAGACACCATGGCTGAAATTTTACAACGTCACGGTTACCGCACCGCTTTTTTTACCGATACCTATCATCAATTTAAACCTTCACAGAACTTTCATCGTGGTTTTGATGAGTGGGCCTGGATAAGAGGTCAAGAAAACGATCCATATCGCTCAGGGCCCAGACCATTCAAGGAAGATGTGGAAATTCATATACCGGAAAACTTAAGAACGAAAACACTTGAAAATTTAAGAATAAAAACAGATGACGGAGGACAAACCAGGAAAAAATATACCGACTTTGTCCGTGACTACCTAACGAATGTAGCCGAGAGACGTTCCGAGGAAGACTATTTTCCCGCTCGAGTTTTTACGGCCGCAGCTAATTGGTTGGAGAGAAATCAGGATGCTGAGAAGTTTTTCTTGGTAGTTGATTCCTTTGATCCCCATGAGCCCTGGGACCCTCCTGAATCTTACCGAAAACTCTATGATCCAGACGATGATACTATCGATTTCCTGGCCTCTTTATATGGCCGGCCTGATCTTCTCACTCCCCGTCTTCTAAAACGCTTAAGAGCCAACTATGCTGGAGAAGTAACCTTAGTAGATCGCTGGTTTGGTTATCTTCTTGAGAAAATGAAATATCTGGGATTAATAGATAACACCCTTATTGCGGTCATATCCGACCATGGGCATTGCATTGGTGAGCATAATATAGTGGGAAAACAGAGTTACCCTATGACAAGAGAGATCGCTGATCTTGTCTTTATGATCCGCCATCCAAAAGGAGAAGGAGCAGGGACGATCTGTGATGGGCTGGTATATAACTTTGATTTGCCTTCTACCATCCTGGCTAGATTAGGGATAAGTCCAGATGATCCCATGGATGGGAAAAATATCTGGCCTCTGGCTTTAGGAAAAGAGAAAGAGATATATGACCACATTACCTGTGCCTGGGGACCAATAGTAATGGTTCGTGACCGACGCTGGTGGTATAATGCTTACCTTTGGGGAGAAGTCCCTCTTTTATTTGATTTAGAAACTGACCCAAAACTTGAGAATAACATTGCCAAGGAACATCCTGATATCTGTGAGCGAATGAAAAATTTAGCTATAGCTGATGCTGGTGGCAACATTCCAGATTATATAAGAGAAGCAACAGACGGGCCTGGATGCAGCCCGCTTTTGGGATGTTGATTATTAGTCATGGTAACTTGAGAAGCCCTCGAATGAGGAAATATTGATCAGACGCTTTTTCCTTGACAATTGGCCTCTCTGCAGATATGATGCAAATGGATAGGGATAAAGTATAAAAGATGTAATTTCTCAAAAAGTAGGACTAGTAAAACAAAATGTGCTAACAACTATTATCGATGAAGAGGAAAAGATAGAAATAAAGGGCCAAGGAGGAGGTGATGAAATGTGGGCAGGCCGATTTATCCTGGAAATAACGAAGCTTTCCAAGAGGAGAAAAATTGTTGCAGCAGTCAATTTCTCTTCTGAGGAGCTTCAACAGTAGAATGAACCATGTTTGACTATATGAGGAGACTAAAATGGCAAGAAATAGGTGTGTACGGCTGCTAACATATGCTTTGCTAGCCGTATTGTTGCTTACCGGAACGGGATTTGCTAAGACAGAGATAACTTATCTAACTCGTCTTAGAGCGGAGGAATTTGGGCGTCAAGCATTTGATACGATTGTGGCCGAGTTTGAGAAGAAATATCCCGACATCAAGCTGACATTTATCGATACCACCTATGACAAATTGCGGGAGGAAACTTTACTGAGGGCTCAGGCAGGAACCCCTCCAGATATCACGGAGCCCCCAGCAGGCTGGGTCCCAAGTCTGGTAGAAGCCGGAATATTGGAGCCGGTTAAGGATTACGTACCACCTGAACACCTGGCTAATTTTCCTGGTTCGATGCTTGACGACGGGACGATCGACGGCGTTCTTTATACCGTGCCGATCTGGAGCGGGCCCATCCTGTTGTTCCTGAATAAAGAGCTTGCCAAAAGAGCTGGCTACTCATTGAAAGGTCCGGACGACATCTTCGAGTTCAAGGAGATGATCGCCAAAATTGGCTCTCTTGGCGTTACTAAAGAAGGACAAGAAATTTACGGTTTCGCTCTCAGAAACGTAAAGACGCACAATTCAGCCCTGTGGTTCATGACCTGGCTCTGGAGTTGGGGAGGAAAATTGGTTGATCGGTATGACATACCCGCCTTCGATTCCATGGGTGCCCGCAATGCACTGGAATTCTATCAGTGGCTTACTGGCGAAGGTTACAGTGCAAAAGGAGCGGACCACTATCCCACCAGAATTACCTTTTCCCAAGGACGAGCGGGATTCATCTTCGATGGCACCTGGCTCCGGGGGATGCTGCGAACTCTAACCGAGAGTGACGCGATAGATGACATGTACATCCCGGTCACAGTCCCCAAGGGATGGGACGGTACCAACTGGGGCATTGCTAATTACAGTGACATGGTGGTGCTCTCGGGTTCCCAGCATAAGAAAGAGGCTTTCACCTTCCTAAACTACTTCACTTCCGATGAGAATGTTATTCGCATAATGTACGAGAAGATGGGAATGATGCCGGCTCATCTGAAAATGTTGCAGAAATCCTGGGTGCAAGACCCATTCCTCGATGCCCCCAAGAAGCAAAACCCCTATTCACGAGGGGTACCGTGGAAGCATGCTAAGTGGCCTGGAGCTCAGGACTTCTTGGCCCGAGCCCTCACCGAGGCAGTAGCCGGAAAGGATGTCAATCTCATCGCCAAGGAAGTACAGAGGGATCTGGAAGATTTACTCGCCGATTAGGAATAAAAAAGAAAGTCACTATTCCTTCTTCTGGTAGAATGTGTACCAGGTAAAAGCCTACCGCAGCAAGGTAGCCTCTGACAATGAGAACCTCCTTGCTGCGGTGCAAAAAATCTCATACAGATGGAGAAGATGGATAGTCAAAGAGCGGGGTTGCTCAAAAAGCACAGACTAAGTGATACCTGGGTTAGTGTGTTATTATTGCTTCCCAGTCTTGCTATTATCGGCGGTGTCTTGCTCTATCCCCTAATTGATGCTTTTAGAATTAGCTTTACCAGTCTAAATCTTATTGGTTTCAAGGGAAAACTTGTGGGGTTTAGGAACTATACAGCGATATTCCAAAGCACTCTTTATCAGACGGTACTAATCAATACCCTGGTTATTTCCACGGTAGCTGTGGCCATACGGTTTATCATCGGTATGGGGCTTGCCTTAGCTATTAACCGCACCTTTAAAGGTAAGACGATAGTGCGTGGACTTCTCATTCTTCCCTGGCTAATTCCGTCGGTGGTGGTAGGGATTCTCTGGATGTGGATGTTAGACACGGACATTGGAATTGTCAACTATTTTCTGGTGGCTTCAGGACTGGTGTCTATCAAGATACCCTGGTTAGCCGATACCATTTTTTCCAAAGTTGCCGTTATTATAGCTTTTGTCTGGACAGGGACACCTTTTATAATGGTTGTCATGCTGGCGGGACTACAGGCGATTCCTCACGAGATCGTTGAGTCAGCCACTACGGATGGTGCAGGACGATTTGCAATATTCAGGTTTATCACTTTGCCTTATTTGCGCTCTCTTATTGCCATAAGCACCCTTCTCTCCATTGTCTACATTTTTCAGAACTTTGCTGTCATTTATATGCTTACTAAAGGAGGGCCTGGTTACGCCACAGAAATTTTCTCACTCTTTGTTTACGAAATGGCCTTCAATTCTGGTCGTTTGGGAAGAGCAAGTGCCATTGGAGTTACCTGGATGATTTTGTTACTTGCCTTCTCTATTGTTTACGTACGACTCATTGCGGGAAGAGAGCAGACCTTGCGATAATTTTTACGGTTCCGCAAGAAATAATTTGAGGGGAAAGCATGGCTTATCAACGAGAAATTGATACAAAAAAACCTCGTCAAGGAATGGTAGAATACAAAGACTTTGATATGTTGAAGCTTACTGCCTTGATATTGGTCTCTGTCTACATGGTATTCTCGCTATTCCCTATATTCTGGATGTTGTCTACCGCACTCAAGACCAATGTCGATACCTATAAGATGCCTCCGGAGCTTGTTCCGGTTAAGCCGAGTCTTGCGGGTTTTAGAAAGCTTCTCAGTGCTGACCGAACTATTTTTCGGTTTTTTTTAAACAGTATAATTATCGGTGCTGGCGCGGTACTTCTGTGTCTTGCGGCTGGTTTGCTGGCTGGTTATTCTCTTTCTCGATTCCCGTCCCGAATGAGTAAATTTGTGATGATGTTCTTTCTTGTTTCCCAAATGTTCCCCCTGGCCCTGCTGGCTATTCCCCTCTATGTCTATTTCTATAGATTGCACTTGCTAAATACGCACCTGGGGGTAATCCTGGTACATGGCGCTATTGCTCTTCCGCTTTGCCTCTGGCTACTAAAAGGCTTTTTTGATACGATTCCTATTGAACTGGAGGATGCGGCTAAAATTGATGGTTGTAGTCGTTGGAAAATTCTAACCAGGATTATTATGCCTCTCATAGGGCCGGGCATTATAACAGCAGCAGTATACGCTTTTCTCATTTCCTGGCGGGAATTCCTACTTGCCTTAGTCTTCACCAGTACCGAGATCTCTCGTCCTCTTTCTCCGGGTCTGGCTGTTTACTACTTGGGTTTTGTGTCTCTTCGCTGGTCTGATGTTATGACAGCCTCTATTCTGACGATTAGTCCTTTACTAATCATCTACATCTTCCTACAAAGATATGTGATCAGTGGGTTAGTAGGGGGAGCGGTAAAGGGGTAAAAGTAAAAAAAAGTAAGACAGATTACGGCATAAAGAACCAGACAGAGTCTCTTGTCTAAAGAAGATGATGGTATATCAATCTCTGCAGTTACTCGTGCTCGGGATTATGTTGTTCCAACCAAGAGATTTTTTCAACACTAGAACTCAGATATTAGATTTGTGAGATCTAAGTCTCCATCCTCAGGTAGTTGTCAAAGTTTGGATAGCTAACTCCTAAAACTTTTCTTTTTCCTGTAGGATGCAGGTTTTAGCGATTAATATTTTGCTTAAGAAGTAGATATTCTTAATTCTTCACCACCGTTGGCCAAAGACAGGGGCAAGAGGTTAAAAGAGGTGTTTGCAGATAAGTAAGTTTCTGGAGAGGAATAGATGCTCAACAGGTTCTTCCTGGAAAAGATGTGGATAAAATAGGATCTAAAACTATCAAAAACCAAAATCATCGTAGGAGGAAGGATTATGAAGAGGCTCATTATGGTGGGACTGGATTCAGTAATTCCCAAGTTTGCAGAGCAGTTTATCCAGGAAGGAAAGATGCCTAACTTGATGAAGATTAGGAAAGAAGGTGCCTGGACAGAGGCTATCCCTACCTACCCACCAGTTACTCCCTGTGGGTGGGCTACAATCGGGACAGGCGTCTGGCCAAGTACTCATGGGATAGAGGGATTCACTCTCCATTTCCCCGGGGATTCCCTGGAGGCATCTCACGATGGTTTTAACTCTGGATTTTGTAAAGCGGAGTATTTCTGGGAGGTTGCCGCAAAAAAGGGACGGAAGGTCATAATCTTAAAGTACCCGGGCACCTGGCCTCACCGAATGAAAAATGCAATTCAGATAGGAGGAAATGGTGGTTATGGGGGGAGAAGAAATGGCCTGGATATCACTCATTCTATGTGCTTTTCTACCGGAAACGAGAAAGAGGTAAAAAAGGTAAGGCTCATGGAAGCAAAAGGATGGGAAAATCTTTCCTCCTCAAAAGAATCACCATTTTTAGAAGTCAAATTTCCTTTTATTCCAGATAGGGAAGGAAAGGGAAGAGTCTACTACGGACTCATTCTGAAATCTAACGAAGAGTATGATGCCTTACGCATTACCCGATCTAAGGATTATAAAGATGTAGTCGTAGAGCTGAAACAGGGGAAATGGAGCGAATGGATTGAGGATACATTCGATGTAAATGGGGAGGAAGAAAAGGGAGTCTTCAGGATGAAGCTTATGGATCTTTCCCCTGATGGCCAAAGATTAAGGCTCTACGTAAGTCAAAATCATCCCCTGCATGGCTATACGACTCCTTTTGAACTTGCTGAAGAACTCTACCGAAATCTGGGACCTTTTGAGGAATACACTGGACCCAACGACATCTGGAACGGATGGATTGATCTTGAGACTCAATGGGAAATATATAGATCTCACACCAATTACATGAAACGATGTATGGATTATCTTTTAAAAAACAAAGAATGGGACCTTTTTGTCCTACAGTGCCATCCGATTGACTACGCCCAGCACATTGTCTGGGCAGGAATAGACCCGGATCATCCTGATTATGATCCCTCAAAAAGAGGAAAATACTGGAATTATCTGGGTGAGATTTATGGGATGATGGATGAGCTTGTTGGAGTAGCTCTTAACCACAAAAATGATGATACTTTTGTGGTGGTGGTGGGAGATCACGGCCATGAGCTTTACCAAAAGATCTTCTTTATAAATAATCTTTTGATTAAAGAGGGGCTTCTGGTGGCAAATAAAGATTCAGAGGGCAATTTCATAGTAGACTGGTCAAGATCCAAAGCGTTTGTTACAGGACATGTAAGCATCTTCATAAATCTGAAGGGGAGAGAACCTCAGGGTATCGTAGAGCCAGGAGAAGAGTACGAGAGACTAAGAGAGAGGATAATTAATCTCCTCTATGATTTCAAAGATGAGGAAACCGGAATCCATCCTGTTAAGTACGCCTGCAAAGAGGAGGAGATGATTGCCTGGGGTTTGTACGGGGGAGGAATAGGAGATATAGTATATATAATGGCAAGAGGATATGATAGTGGTTCAGCAATGCGAATGGAACCTAATTCAAAATTCGTTGGTATAACTGAGGAAGGGAAGATTTTAGAAAGGACAAAAATTCTGGAAGAGCATACTAGCGAGCATCCTGATTTTTCTCCCTTTGCTGAAACGATTCGCACTCTCTTTACTCTCGTGGGACCGGGAATTAAAAAAGGATATCGCTCTACTATACCAAGTAGACTGGTTGATGTTGCCCCCACTTTATCCTATCTCACAGGAGTCTCCTGTCCCAGGCAGGCAGAAGGAATGGTAATGAGAGAGATATGCTGTGAGGGATAGAGAAAAAAAGAAATAAAATTGCGGGGGGTGAGGTAGAAAAGACCTGAAAAAAAATTTAGTCGGAGGGAAACAAAGGTATCAAAATTACCTTACAGGAGGAGGAAAATGGCAGAGATCTTTGGCAAAAAGTACACCAGAGAGGAGCTCACCAGATTTACCGGTGATATCTCCCAGATTGCCGGGATGAAGGAATACGAGCTTCTAGAGGGAAAGGGTAGGGGAGTAAGAGCGCTCGATGTCTGGACGGGGACAGGGTTTTTCTTTACCGTCCTCCTTGATCGGGGAATGGATATCTCGGAAGCTCGGTATTGCGGAAAATCGCTCTGTTGGAGATCTTCTACCGGAGATGTCCATCCTCATGCGTTTGATTCCCGAGGATTAGGATGGCTTCGCAGCTTCTTTGGGGGACTGCTTACTACCTGTGGTCTAACTTACTGTGGAGCCCCCTGTCAAGATGAGGGAGAAGATCTGGGTCTTCATGGGAGAATCTCCCACATTCCAGCAGATAGAGTTTGCCTGGATGAGGAATGGAAAGAAGATGATTATGTCCTCTCCGTAAAGGGGAAGATGCGAGAAAGTGTGGTCTTTGGAGAGAATATTGTCCTCACAAGATGCATAAGTGCGCGTTTAAGTGAATCCAAACTCTGGATTCACGACGTAGTAGAAAATCAAGGCTTCCGAAGGAGCCCTTTTATGATTCTCTACCACATAAATGGAGGTTTTCCTGCTGTGGCCGAGGGAGCCAGGTTAATTTCACCGACTAGAGAGGTAAGGCCGCGTGATCAAGAGGCTGAAATAGGTAAAGAGGATTATCACAAATTTACTGCTCCTATCTCTGGCTTCAAAGAAAAAGTTTATTATCATGAAATGAAAGAAGATGGCTCAGGACTTATACATTGTGCCTTGGTCAATGAAGATTTTGAGGGAGGATTTGGTTTCTACGTGAGCTATAAAAAAAGTCAACTTCCACGGTTCATCCAGTGGAAGATGATGGGAGAAAGTGACTATGTAGTAGGAATGGAGCCGGCTAACTGTGGGGTGGAAGGAAGGGATAAAGAAAGGCAAAGAG
>Ga0209979_1004434_pt1 | contig 11619 bp, 9 predicted proteins | sample AnhtaG_FD_183114 | JGI IMG/M metagenome (GOLD analysis project Ga0209979, IMG submission 183114) | Deep subsurface microbial communities from Anholt, Denmark to uncover new lineages of life (NeLLi) - Anholt_01485 metaG (SPAdes) (version 2) | ecosystem: Environmental > Aquatic > Marine > Oceanic >...
CTCCGGCACGGTCGACGTCAACATCAACATCGCCAAGGCCGTGGAGCTGGCCCTGAATGACGGCCGCGACCTGCGCACCGGCCGCCGCCTCGGCCCGCGCACCGGCGACCCTCGCCGCTTCGCCAACTTCGACGCCTTTTTCGCTGCCTTCAAGGCCCAGCTCAAGGCCATCCTGGAGCGCCTCATCGATTGCAGCGATCATGCCGACGCCCTCCGTGCCGCCCTGGAACCCACCCCCTACCTCAGCGCCCTGGTGGACGGCTGCGCTGATTCCGGCCGCGACATCACCGCCGGCGGCGCCGAGCACAACTACATCACCGTCGAGGGCATCGCCCTCGCTACCGCCGTCGACTCCCTCGCCGCCGTCAGGAAGCTGGTCTTCGAGGATCGAAAGGTCTCCATGGACGAACTCCTGCGGGCCATCGCCGCCAACTTCGAGGGCTGCGAGCCTCTCCGCCAGACGCTCATTCAAAAGGCCCCCAAGTTCGGCAACGATGACCCGTCCGTTGATGACCTCGCCCGGGAGGTCTCCCAGTTCTGGACCCGGGAGGCCTTCCGCCACACCTCGCCCGCCACCGGCCGGCGCTACCGTAGCGGCTACCTCTCCTGGAACTACTGGATCGCCTACGCCCCCTCCACCGCCGCCACACCCGACGGGCGCCGCCGCGGGACGTTCCTCTCCAACGGCGTCTGCCCGGTCAACGGAGCCGACCGCAGCGGGCCTACCACTATCATCAAGTCCGTGGGTCACCTGGGCCTGGAGACGGCGCCCAACGGCGCCTCTCACACCCTCAGCCTGAGCCCCTCCCTGCTGCGTGACCAGGAGCATCGGGCCCGGCTGGCTGCCCTCCTGCGGGCCTATGGGCAGGTCGGCGGCACCGCCCTCCAGATCAACGTGGTGGACCCGGACACCCTGCGCGCCGCCCAGGCCGACCCCGAGACCTATCGCAACCTGCTGGTGCGCGTTACCGGCTACAACGCCTACTTCGTCACCCTGGGCAAAGAGATCCAGGACGAGATCATCGCCCGGCAGGCGCACGTTCCCCGCTAGTGGAGAAGATCTGACGTGGCTGGCAGGACCCTCGCGTACGCGGAACTGAACCTCACCCAACTGCGGGAGTTGGATCCTGACAGCACCATTAGCCTCATGGCCCTCAGCCCTTTGGAGGTCCACGGCCCTCATCTGCCCATAGCCACGGACCTGATGGTCGCACAGGAGCTCCAAGAGCGCCTGCTGGCACGCCTGCGGGAACGCTACCCGGACCACGACTACCTGGTGCTGCCGCCCGTCTATGCCGGGGCGGACACCATACCAACCCCCGGCTCGATCAAGGTCGATAGCCGAGCCATCTACCATCTCCTCCTCTCCACCGCGGCCAGCCTCGCTGAGCAGGGCTTCAAGTACATGGTGCTCACCGACAACCACGGCGGCCCGCGTCACCAGATCGCCATTGAGAAGGCCGTCCGCAGGGCCTACAAACGGCTGGGGTTCGTCATCGTCGCGCCGTTTCTCAACTTCTACCGCCGCATGGTCGAGCATGATCCTGCTCTCCTCCGGGCCACCGGCACCGGCCCCGGAAGCTGCGGCGACCTCACCGACGCCCACGCCGGGCGTAACGAGACATCGCTTATGCTGGCTGCCGCGCCGGAAACCGTTCACTCGAGCTGGAATTCCTTGCCCCGGGTGGTCGTCGACCAGAAAACCGCCGTCTGCCGCCTCCTCCGGGCTGCCGCGGCTGTGCTTCGCATCCTCCGTGCGAAGCGGGCGGCGTCTGATCTGCTGGCCCTCGCCTTCGTCCTGGGCTGGCTGAGGGTGGAAGACAAGCCGACCTACGTCGGCGAGCCGCGGCTGGCCTCGGCAGAGGCGGGAGCCCTGATGCTCGATGCCCACGTGGACGAGGCGCTCGTCCAGCTTGAGCGGGCCATGCGCGGCGAGCCGCCGCATTCGATCCCCCTGCTTTGGGGGCTGCGTTTCGTCGAGCGCAGTTGAGACTAAGGAGGTAGAACAGTGCTGGAGTGCCTGCTGACGCCAGAGCAACGGGAGCTGCGCGAGGAGGTGCGGGCCCTGGTCCGCGATGACGTCCCTCGTCAGCTCATCCTGGACATGGACGCTGGAAAGGTGTCTTACCCCCGCGAGTTCCTTGAGGCCGCCGCCCGCCGTCGGCTCCTGGGGCTGCGCTTCGCCGAGGAGTACGGCGGCCGCGGCCTTGGCTGGGCCGAGGAGATCATAGCCCTGGAGGAGATCGGCGTCCTCAGCACCAGCCTCCCCTGCCTCTACGGCCTTGTGAGCATCGTTGGCGAGGCGCTCAACGACTTCGGCACCCCCGAGCAGAAGGAGCGCTGGCTGCGACCGGTCCTGGAGGGGAGGCTCACCGTCGCCGAGGCCCTCACCGAGCCCCGCGGCGGCTCCGACTTCTTCGGCACGACGACCCTTGCCCGCCGCGACGGCGACGGCTGGGTCCTCAACGGCCAGAAGCGCTTCATCGTCGGTGCCGAGGGCGCGGACTACTTCCTGGTCTACGCCCGGACGCAGGAGGACGCGCCCTCCCATGAGTCTCTCAGCGTCTTCATCGTCGAGCGTGGGCCGGATGTCGAGGTGCAGCATGTCTACGGCCTCCTGGGCATGCGCGGTGGAGGCACCGGCCGCGTCTACTTTCGGGATGCCCGTGTGCCTGCCGAGAACGTCATCGGCGGAGAGCACTGCGGAGCCCTGGTCTTCAACCAGATGATGATCCCGGAGCGGATGACCAGCGCGGCCGCCGCCCTGGGAGGTGCCCGCGCCGCCCTGGAGATCGCCGCTCGCTATAGCGACCAGCGCAAGGCCTTCGGGCAGAAGATCCGCCGCTTCGAGGGTGTCAGCTTCAAGGTGGCCGATAGCATCACCCAGCTCGACGCGGCGCGAGGCCTCGTCTACGCTGCCGCCCAGGCCGTGGACCGCGGCGATGAGCCCGGCCGCGCACGCCGCCTCGTCTCCGAGGCCAAGAAGTTCGGCACAGAGACCGCCTGGCAGGTCATCAACCACGCCATGCAGATCATGGGCGGCATCGGCTACACCAGCGTCTATCCCATCGAGAGGCTCCTGCGGGACGCCCGGCTCCTCATGATCTGGACCGGTACCAACGAGATCATGAACCTGGTCATCCAGCACGAGTACTACAGGGAGCTCGGCATGGCTGCGCCCGTCCGCGACGTCGAGGCCGACGCCCCTGACGCCGACGTCGCCGGCGAGAAGGTGTACGAGTAGGTCGTGACCACGGGTATCCTCTTCAACGTCCAGAAGTTCAGCACCGAGGACGGCCCGGGCATCCGCACCACCGTCTTCCTGAAGGGCTGCCCCCTGCGCTGTCGCTGGTGTCACAACCCCGAAGGCCTCTCGCCCCGGCCGGAACTCGTCTGGTACGACGTCCGCTGCATCGGCGCCCGAGAGTGCCTGGCCGCCTGCCCCGAGGGAGCCCTGGAACTGACGGCCGAGGGCATGCGCATCGACCGGGAACGCTGCACCGCCTGCGACCTCTGCTCCGAGGCCTGCCCCGCCGCCGCCCTGGAGGTCATCGGCCGCGAGTGGACCCCTCAGGAGCTCTACGCCGAGGTCGACAAGGATCGCGCCTTCTACGAGACCTCCGGCGGGGGCGTCACCGTCTCTGGCGGCGAGCCCACCATGCAGCCAGCCTTCCTGGAGGCCTTCCTCCGTCTCTGCCGCTCAGGCGGCATCCCCACCGCCCTGGACACCTGTGGCCACGCCGACTGGTCGGTCTACGAGCGCGTGCTACCCCTGGTTGACCTCGTCCTCTACGACTTGAAGCTCATTGACCCCGAGCGGCACCGCCAGGCCACCGGCGTTGCCCCGGACCGCATCCTTCAGAATGCCCGGCACATCGCCAGCGACGGCCGGCCCATGTGGGTGCGCACACCCGTCGTTCTCGGCTGCACTGACGATGCGGGCAACGTCACTGCCCTCGCCGCCTACATCCGGGACGAGCTGCCCACGGTGGTTCGCTGGGAGCTGCTGGCCTACACTAATCTCGGACGCCCCAAGTACCGGCGCCTGGATCGCCCCGACCCCCTGGAAAGCGCCGAGCTACCCATGCGGGACCACATGGAAGAGCTGAGCCGGCTGGCGCGCCAGGCCGGTGTGGAGGTCGTCACGTGGTCGGGAGCGGTGCGCGAGTAGGGGCGGGCGAATCGCCCGCCGCCCAGGCGGAGCTGAGCTCACCCATCGTGGAGGCCCTGGCCGGTCGCGCCACGCCCAAGTTCCTCGCTACCCTCGACGCCGCCAACGTTCCCAACGTCGTTCCTATCCTCTCTCTAGAGGCCGCCGACGGCCGCACTGTCATCTTCGGCGAGTTGATGATCTGGAAGACCAGGCGCAACCTGGAGGCGAACCCCCGTGTCTGCGTGACCGTGATGTCCCCGGCTTTGCAGGGATGGATCATCAAGGGCGACTTCCTGGAGTTCCAGCCCAGCGGTCCCCACTTCGACCACATCATGGCCTCTGACACCTTCCGCTACAATGCCTACGCAGGCATCCGCAGCGCTGGCGTCATCCGTGTGCGGGAGGTGGCGGACTCCTTCGTTCTCTCCCAGGCCGGCCTTCTCGCCGATATGCTCCGCTCACGCTGGGCCGCCCGCCGCCTTCGCCGACGGGACCGCGGGGTCACCCTCCCGGCGCCCGTGCGGGAAAAGTTCGGCCGCCTGCGGGCAGCCAAGCTCCTGGCCTACCTCGACCCGGACGGCTACCCAGTGGCGGTGCCGGCTTTCTCCCTGGTCCCCGCTGGCCCGGGGAGCCTTGTCATGGCGGGTGGCTCGGCTGGCGTGGCCCTGGCCGGCCTGCGCCCGGGCGCCAGGGTGGCCGTTTCGGTGCTCACCTTCGAGCCGCTGGCGTATCAGGTCAAAGGCGAGTTTCTGGGCACGGAGCGCAGCCTGGGGCGGCCCGTGGGCCTGATTCGCATCGACGAGGTGTACAGCGCGTCTCCTCCCCTGCCGGGCAAGCGCCTCGCCTAGCAGGGCCTCCGGCAGGCCCGTGAATCAGGCCGTCACCTTCACCATGAATTGGCGTAGGGCTCTCTGCGCCGAGCCGGCCAGCATGATGCCGTGCTGCACATTCTCGATGATGTGCAGTTCCGCATCAGGCACTTCAGCCGCGATGATCTGTCCATGGGACAGCGGCACGGCGATGTCCTTGTTCCCGTGGATGACGCAGGTCGGCATACGGACCTCTTTCAGCCGGGGCCGCAGGTCCACCCCCAGGTACATGGTGTAGTTGCGCAGCTCCCCGGCGTGCCAGCGGATGCGCTCCTCCCGCGAGGCCAGCCTGGCCTTCTCTCTGCCCTCCCGCACCTGCGCAGCGAAGAACTCCTCTATTACGGGCGGCGCCTTTGAGAAGTCGAAGACCCTGGACAGGTCCCCGACCTCTCCCCCGGATTCACCCCTGAGCCGCTTGCGGGCTTCATAGGCCGCCTCCGGGCCTTCGTTCCTCAGCATCTCCACCAGCTCCCTCAGGGTTGGGGCAAAGGCAGGAATGTCGCAGAGGACGGCCGAGGTCTCCGCCAGCACCAGTCCGTAGGCCCTTTCGGGATAGTTCAGGGCAAAGGTAAGGGCGACGGGCCCTCCGGCGGAGTCGCCCATGATCACCGCCTTGTCGATCCCCAGGTGGTCAAGCAAACCCTTGGCGTCGGAGGCCACGTCCTCGAGGCTGTAGAACACCTCCGGGTAGTCCGACTGCCCGGCGGAGCGGCGGTCGTACCACACTACTCGGAACGCATCCGAATAGACCTGGGCTAGCAGGAACTCCTGGGGCGCGAGGGTGGACAGCATGCCGCCCAGACCGCCGTGGATATGGAGCAGCGCGGGACCCTCACCGGCTGTCTCATAGTTCATCACGTAGCCGTTGATGACCGTTCTCACTATTCCATCCTCCTAGCCGACGTGACAAAATGGCCTACAGAGGCGCGCCCTTCAGGCCTTGCAGGCCCCGGAGGTACTGGATCTCGCCCAGGTGCTCGGTATTGTGCCCGATGCAGAGGAAGGCCAGCAACTCCCCCCGGCTCATCTCCTTCAGCATCGGGTAGGCTCCCTCGAAGAACGGCAGGGCTATCTTCTCATTTGCCTTGGCATCGTCCAAGGACCTGACATACTCCAGCACTGCCGCGTCCACAGCCCGCATGTACTCGAGGAACCCGCCCACGTCCACAATGCGCATCTCGGCCACCTGCTCTGCCGTCCAGCCTGTTCCCTGAGCTGACGAAGGAAGGCCCAGCCGCTCGGCCCAGCCGCCCTCAATCCACACCGTTGGCTTCTGCTGGAGGAACCCGTGGATGAAATCGTCCTCCGTGCGAATCGTGTGCCAGAGAGCGAACGCGATGTGGTGTGAACCCGCGGAGGGTTGCCAGTGGAGCTGCTCGACGGTGAGATCCTTAACCAGGAACTCCGCGAACCAGTGAACGAAGGATATGTTCGTGTCCAGTACGTCCCGCAGATGCATGAGAAAGCCTCCTACTAAGCTTCCGACGCCACCCTACGCCTCAAGGGGAGTGTAGCCGGATAGCCGCCCGTGTCAACAGCGGGAGCCGATCTCGTCGGGAGCACCTGAACCACATTTGAAATGGAGCGCGCTCCGGCGGATAATAGGCGGCGTACCGTTATCGTTGCCGCCAGAGGACCTCGTCTCCGGACAAGCGAGCTGATGTGAGGAGCGATTGTGGACAAGCTTGCCGAACTCGACCCCATCTTTCACCCGAAAACCGTGGCCGTGGTCGGCGCATCCGCGGACGAGAACAAGTTCGGCAGCCGCTTCCTGAGGGCCCTCATAGACTTCGGTTTCAAGGGAAAGCTCTTCCCTGTCAACCGGAGGGGAGATCAGGTCCTCGGCCTGAAGATCTATCCGAGCGTCAGAGACATCCCCGGGCCCGTTGACCTGGCCGACATCATGGTGCCCGCAGCGTTCGTCCCCGGGGTCCTGGAGGATTGCCTTGCCAGGGGGGTCAAAGGTGCCCAGATCTTCACCTCCGGTTTCGCCGAGACCGGGGAGGACGAGGGAAGGGCTCTCGAAAGGCAGTTGCAGGTCATCGCCAAGAGAGGCATCCGGCTGATCGGCCCCAACTGCTTCGGCGTCTACTGCCCCAGCGGCGGCCACACTCTCCTCCCTGGCGGCGACTTCCCCAGGGAGAGTGGCCCCGTCGCCTTCATCACCCAGAGCGGGGGCTATGCCGTCGAGTTCGCCAGACTGGCCAGGGGACACGGGATCCGATTCAGCAAGGTCATAAGCTATGGCAACGCCTGCGACCTGAATGAGGCCGACTTCCTGGAATACGTGGCCCAGGATGACGAAACCAGGATCGTGGCCATGTACCTGGAGGGCCCCCGCGATGGAAGGCGCTTCATGCGGCTCGTCGCCGAGGTGGCCCGCAGCAAGCCGGTGATAGTGTGGAAGGCAGGTCTTACCGAGGCGGGCGCGAGGGCGGTTCGCTCGCACACTGCTTCTCTCGCTGGCGATGAGGCTATCTGGCAGGCACTCTTTAAGCAGACCGCTGCCATCAGAGTGGGAAGCCTTGAGGAGTTGGCCGATACCACGACCGCCTTCCTCAACCTCCCCCCTACCACGGGTCGCCGCGTCGCCGTAATCGGAGGAGGAGGAGGAGTAAGCGTTGCCGCCGCCGACGCCTGCGATCAGGTCGGGCTGGAGGTCCCCCCATTCCCCTACCACATCCAGCAGAAGCTGAGGGGAATCCTGCCGCCCGCTGGGACCAGCATTAGAAACCCTGTGGATATCGGCGCGCCCATCGTGCCTCCCGAGGTCTTCAGGAAGGCGCTTGAGAGTGCCGCTTCTGCCGATTGCGTCGATACCATCATTGCCACCCAGGCCCTGCACTACGTCCTCGCTGGCACGCTGGGCCCTCACCCTGCCGCAAGGAGAAAGTTCCTTGACGCCTTGATTGAGATCCCCGCGCAGATCAGGGACAGGTTTGGGAAACCCGTGGTCATCGTCTTGCCCATAGGAGGTGACGAGCCGGAGATGCTCGACGCCGAGAAGGGCAGGCGGGAGATCCGCGACATCTATCTCGACATGAGCATCCCCACCTATCCAACCCTGGAGAGAGCGGCAAGGGCGGTGGCCAACGTCGCCCACTACTACGAGAACGCTGCCCGGCTACCCTGAGTCCCCAGGTCTGGAGAAGCCGCATCCTCCTTGGGATGCCCCCGTCGTTTCATCACGGGACACGAGAACGTTGACCCCAGATGGAGCCAAAAGTAGTATCCTGTTCGTCGGGAGCGGTGCCCATTGGGGGCAGCAAAGGACTGATGGCGGACAAGGAAACCCCCGCCGATTGGCAGCCAGAGGTTGAGGAGACCCAGCGACGCCGCCGGCTCGCCGCCGAGATGGGTGGCGAGGAGGCCGTGGCCAGGCACCACGCGGCCGGCAAGCTGACGGTGCGGGAGCGGATCGAGCGGCTGCTGGACCCCGGCTCGTTCCAGGAGTTGGGGTCGCTGGCAGGCAGCGCGGAGTACAGAGACGGCGAGCTCGTCTCCTTCCGGCCTGCAAACTTCGTCATGGGCATCGGCGCCATCGACGGCCGCCGGGTGGTGGTGGGTGGAGAGGACTTCACCGTGCGCGGCGGCGCCGCCGACGCCAGCGTGGGCGGCAAGTCCCTCTTCGCCGGCAAGATAGCGGACGAGTGGCGTCTTCCCCTGATCCGCCTCATCGATGGCACCGGCGGGAGTGTCCGCACGCTGGAGCAGATGGGCCGCACCTACATTCCGGACAATCCCGGTTGGCCAACCATGGCAAAGCTCCTGGGTAAGGTTCCGGTCATCGGTGCGGTCATGGGGTCGGTGGCGGGATTGCCCGCTGCCAAGGCAGTGCTGGCGCACTGGACCATCATGGTCAAGGACACCAGCCAGGTCTTCGTGGCCGGGCCGCCGGTGGTGCGCCGTGGCCTGGGGGAACAGGTCACCAAGGAGGTCCTGGGCGGCTACCAGGTCCACGCCTACAAGAGCGGCGTCGCCGACAACGTGGCCGAGGACGAGGAGGACTGCTTCCGCCAGATCCGCTGCTTCCTCTCCTACCTCCCCAGCAGTGTTTGGCAGGCGCCGCCGCGCGTCGAACCCAGCGACGACCCCAACCGGCGCGACGAGGGTCTGATCTCCATCATCCCCCGGAACCGGCGCCGCCCCTACGAGGTGCGCAAGCTCCTGAACCTCATCGTGGACGGGGATTCCCTCTTTGAGATCAGCCCCTACTACGGCCGCTCCCTAGTCACCGCCTTCGCCCGCCTGAACGGCTATCCCGTCGGTCTCATGGCCAACGACCCCATGCACCTGGGGGGCGCCCTGGACGCCGCGGCCTCCGAGAAGCTCATGCGCTTCGTTGACCTCTGCGACACCTTCCACCTGCCGGTGGTGAACCTCGTCGACCAGCCCGGCTTCATGGTGGGCTCCGCCGCCGAGGAGCAGGGCACCATCCGCAAAGGGGCCCGGGCCCTGTGCGCCGTGGAGGAATCGACGGTCCCCTGGGTCGCGGTGTTCGTCCGCAAGTGCTACGGCGTCGCCGGGGGAGGTCATGGACGCCATGGCAGGCTCAACCTACGCTACGCATGGCCCTCCGCCGAGTGGGGCTCCCTCCCCGTGGAGGGCGGCGTCGAGGCGGCCTACCGTCGGGAGATCGAGGCGGCGCCGGACCCGGAGGAGAAACGCCGCGAGCTGGAGGAGAAGCTTATCAAGCTCCGCTCCCCGTTCCGCACGGCCGAGGCCTTCGGCGTGGAGGAGATCATCGACCCCAGGGACACCCGTCCGCTCCTCTGCCAGTTCGTCGAGATCGCGCAGGAGTTGGTGCGAACCGAGCTCGGTCCGAAGTGGCGCTTCGGCATGCGGCCGTAGCCCCGGGAACGGCGCCCATTGGGCGCCATCAGGAAGGACCAATCATGGTATCAGAAGGAACACCCGAGAGTACGCCGATCACGGAGATCCGCACGCGAGGGCGTCTGGCGGAGCCCCGCGAGGTCGCTCCGCGCACCATCTTCTTCCCTTACTTCGGCAACGTCATCGCCCTGCTCACTGATGAGGGCGTCGTCCTCGTCGACGCCTCCAACTATGCGAGCGGCGGCGACATTCTCCAGGAGCTGCGGAAACGTACTGACCTCCCCATCCACACCATCGTCTACACCCATGGACATCTCGACCACGTGCCCGGTGCCAGTCACTTCATCGACGATGCGAAGGAACGCGGCCACCCTCGCCCTCGCGTCATCGGCCATCATCGCGTCATCGACCGGCTGCACCGCTACGACCGCATGGCTCCCCAGATACGGTTCATCAGCTCCATTCAGTGGGGCGCGCCGGTCGATCCTGTCGCCAGCGCGTCTCGGCAGACGTTCGTCTATCCCGATGTCACCTATGAGGACCGCATCACTATCCAGGTCGGCGGCGAGCCCTTCGAACTCGTACACGCCACCGGTGAGACCGACGATATCACCTGGGTGTGGGCGCCTCAGCGCAACCTCGTCTCTGCCGGCGACCTCTTCCTCTGGTCATGCCCCAACGTTGGCAACCCCTGGAAGGTGCAGCGCTACGCCGAGGGCTGGGCCGAGGGGCTTGAGGCCATCGCCGCTGTCCATCCCGCGTTGCTCCTTCCGGGCCATGGTCCGCCCATCGAGGGCGAGGAGCCGGTGCAAACCGCTCTTCTAGATACCGCCCGCTATCTCCGCTCCATCCACGACCAGGTGATAGAGCGCATGAACCAGGGCCAGTGGCTGGAGCAGATCCTCCGTGAGGTGGATCCTCCCGCCGATCTGGTGGACAAGCCCTACCTCCGGCCCATCTATGGTCACCCTAAGTTCATCGTCCATGGCGTCTGGCGCCAGTACGGCGGCTGGCACGATGGCAACCCCGCCAACTTCTTCGCTTCGCCCACTGCCGACCAGGCTGCCGAGATCGTCAAGCTGGCTGGCGCCGATAACCTCCTGGCTCGCGCCCGACAGCTTCAGGCCGCCGGCGATCTGCCCCTGGCCTGCCATCTGGTGGACTGGGTGCGCAAGGCCGAGCCTCAGAACCGCGGTGCCTGGCAGCTCTGGCGCGACCTCTTCCAGGCCCGCGCCGAAACGGAAGTGAACATGATGGCCCGCAACACCTTCCGCTCGGCCGTCCGCGAGGCCGAAGGACACCTGGGCTGACCCCTACGTCCCACAGACATCCATCATCGCCCATCGCCGCGTGCGGTCCCTTCGGCCAGCAGTTTCGGTCCATCTGGCATTTGTCAGCGTCTCCGCGTACGCGGCAACATACCCGATGGCGGCTTTCGAAACGTTCGATCACATGGGCCAGCGATACTGGCCTTGGAGTGTCATGGAGGTGAGACATGCCGGCAAGGAGCCCCCGTTCGAGAGGTCAGCCAAGCAGCGCCCAGGGTCACCGCTGGGCTGACTCCTATCGCGACAAGTGGAAGTGGGACAAGGTGACCTGGGGCAGCCACGCCGTGGACTGCTACCCCGGGGGCTGCCCGTGGCGCGTCTACGTCCGCGACGGGAAGATCGTCCGGGAGGAGCAGGCTGGCGTCTTCCACGCCATCGAGAAGGGCATCCCGGACATGAACCCCATGGGCTGCCAGAAGGGGGCCTGCTGGGGTTG
>Ga0209979_1004437_pt1 | contig 11618 bp, 13 predicted proteins | sample AnhtaG_FD_183114 | JGI IMG/M metagenome (GOLD analysis project Ga0209979, IMG submission 183114) | Deep subsurface microbial communities from Anholt, Denmark to uncover new lineages of life (NeLLi) - Anholt_01485 metaG (SPAdes) (version 2) | ecosystem: Environmental > Aquatic > Marine > Oceanic...
ATAATTTCCTCTTTGGGTGATATGGTGCGGGTAACCCGCTGCAACGACCCGTGCTATTCTTGGCATATATAGAGTATAGGTCTTTGTAGAGTTGATGTCAATAAAAATAGGTGTCTGTCCCTATTTTCCCATAACTATTCCACCCCAGCTATGACCCAGAATATGAACCTTCTCAGCATCTAAAGCCTTTCTAACCGCCTCGAGATCTTCAACGTACTTCAACAGTGAGTATCCTTCGGATGGTTCAGAAGATCTTCCTGTTCCGCGCTGGTCATAGGTTACCACAGTAAGCTCTTCACTTTGAAGCTGTTCAAGACTTATCATATAATCACTTGAATTGCCGGGACCACCATGGACAGCTAACAAGATATTCTCAGCTTGCGGATCGCCAGCGATTCTGACATACAATGTAACATCCCCTGCTGGCACCATTAATTCTTTGAATTCCTTGGCCTGGTGTGAGGTTGACTCATTACATTCAATTAGAGCAAAAATAGCGAGGAATGCAACAACTAAGAGTGAAAGAATGAATTTCATAAATCACATCCTTCTTAATTTTTAAATAATTCGTAAATTATTTTTTCTAAAGGATAAAAAGGGGTGAATCTTTCTTTGATATTTTAAGAATTCTTCTCCAAATTCTTTAACTAGATACTTGTGCAATAATTTCTTTAATGATTCTTTTATAATTTTCCGCTTATTCAATTTAAATAGGCACACGTCCTATTTTTTCTATGGTTTAGCTTTTCATTTTACGAAGTCTTCCTTTAGGATGTCTATCTATAATAATACCTAAAGCCTCAACCATCCGGCTAAGAAACTCCTCAACCCCTATAGGTTTTCCGCTAAAGGTTACCGGATTATTGATTTGGCACACCCTTACCTATTTATTATTAGAATAAAGACCCCATTTTCTTCTTTATTCCAAATGGATTGCAAACCTGCAGTCATCCGAACCACTAATACACGAGGTTAACACTTCCCCTCTCAGAGGCTTTTCGAATGCTGCTTCCAGCAACTTTATCACATGACCTTTACAACAATGACAGTAGGTTATGGATACCGGTTCTTTGACTGCATTTATTCCGGTACATACACAATGCCCGACTCCAAACGTGGCGTAAATGCTATTCTCTTTTAGTTCTACCACGGCACCAAGGAAACTAGAATCCTGCACTGCAGCAACAAAAGATTCCAGATCAGGGTTCTCCTTGATTAATTTCTTCATGGTCTTGATTCTTTTAGTACCGCTGCTGATACAACAAGCACAATCCTCTCTTATCTTAAATCGTATCTCTTCTTCAAGCAGGCTATCCATACGGTCTATTACCTTTTTCATCCATGCAGCTCTCTCCGCAGGCTTTGGTTTCTGCGGAAGCCGGTCCCAGCCTTGAAGGATTTTTCTGCAGATTTCCTTATCAATTTTCGCGCTTTCAAGGCTATCGGAAAGTTTGTCGATCATCCACCATCTTTTCACCATAATCTCCTCCTTTTGAGTAATTTGCTCTAAAAAAAATGTGATGTGTCTATTTATTCAAATCTCAAAGTCTATATTTGATAAACCATGATAAAAATTGCCCCACAATCCTGTAAAACATGATACAGAATAATCAGGGTCATCTACCCCTAAGGGATAATACCTTTCAAAGCCCTCCCTCCAAAGACGTTGTCTAGAGCCTTTATCTTGGAGTATCTTAATATTTCCCACCAGCATTAACCCCTTAAATTCATTTGAATCTACAAAGTACACACATACCTTTGTATTTTTTTTGATTTGTGCTACCCTTTTTGACGAAGTATTGGTGCTGAACCATATCTTTTTTAATCCCTCGTTTTCCATTTTCAGCATTGCTTTAATATTGGGAAAACCATCTTCAGCATTAGTACCCAACATGGCAATTGTTAATCCATTCACCAGTTCCAATCCTTGAATAATGGCTTCTTGCTTTTCCATGCATAAATCCTCCTTTATAAATAGGTGTCTGTCCCTATTTATTCGCTAAATGCGGTATACAGTTATCCTTTAACAATGAATTCCCAATTGACTGAATGCCAGGGAAAGTTGTCGTCTGGTACGACCAAAAAAATCATCCGTCATTTTGTCCTTCAGGCCGTATTTTCGATAAACCCAATCGGCATATCGATAGTTCATTCGATCGATGATCACATAGTCAACTTTTTTCGCAAGGACTTCCGCAAGATCTTCTGCCCCCGGGAGTATCGGTGCGATCATGGCATAAGTCCGTAGGCCAGACCGGTGCAATTCATCAAGCGCCATTACTCTATCCTCTATGGCAGGAGCAGCGGGCTCAAATTTTTTTCTGATGTTATCATCGGCTGTTCCGATACTTAAGCCCACTTCAAAATCTCTTCCTTTTTTTAGTATATCCATATCCCGCAGGACCAGAGGCGATTTTGTTTGGACCACTACCGGCCAATCATTTTCTGCAAGTATTGCCAAGCACTGACGGGTTAGTTTATATCTTGCCTCCAGCGGCTGGTAGGGATCACATACGCCACTTATCCAGACCTTTCCGGGTCTTTTCCTGCTGATTGCTGTTTTTAATAATTCGGGCGCATTGACCTTTATGTCAACAAATTGGCCCCAGGGTTCACGGTGCCCGCTAAATTTTTTCATAAAACGAGCATAGCAGTATGAACAATTATGCTGGCAGCCTACGTAAGGATTGATAACGTATGGATAAACCTTCGATATAGATAAAATAGTCTTTGATCGTATCTCTTTTATGATCATATTATTATAAAATAAATTGTACCAGAGATTGCGTGAAAACTCCCCTCTTCTTTAAAGAAGCACATTAATTATTTTTCTGCAATAACGAGCATTTCAAAGTCTTCCGTGGTCAATTGATCTTTCCGGGAGTAGGCTCCCAGTTTAGCACCAAAGATATCTATTTTTTTATACCCAAGAGTTTTCAAAATCCAGCTTATTTCACTGGGCACATAATAACGTTCGTTAGATTCTAATTCTTTTTTATTCCCCGAATCGTCTTCGAATACAGTAGTATTGTGATCACGGAATGTCATCAAATCAAAGGTGTTGTTCTTATAGATCGCATGGCCTTCTCCTTTATCTGATTCACAAAATTTCTCGACAGAATGATAGAGTGGAAACAATCCGTTTAGCGTGGTAAATATTAATTTCCCTAGATTTTTTAATGCCCTTGTCACATTTTTAAGAATTTCGAAATTCATTTCATCATTCTCCATCAAAGGAAAAGCGCCTTCACAAAGCATTATGGCGGCATCAAATTCACCGTCAAAAGGAAGCTTTCGAGCATCATATTGCTGAAAATCAATTTTCAGATTAAGCTGTTTTGCTTTCTCCTTTGCTCTGGCAAGCTGAGATTCCGATAAATCAATTCCTGTAACTCTATAGCCTCGTTTCGATAACTCAATCGAATGCCTTCCCGTTCCGCATCCGACATCAATGATTCTTCTATTTTTATTATAATTTAACTCTTGTTCAATAAAGTCGCATTCCCCAAGTGTTCCTTGAACAAAACACTCCTTATCATATTTCTGCGCATAATTTTCAAATAATGACTCATACCACTGCTTCATTATCGTCTCCTCCCGTTCACCAAACCTACAATTATCTACAATTACCATTGCACCGTTTAAGTTCACACCTACTAACTGACCCGATCTAATATTCAAACTGTCCCCTGTTTGCGAGAAAGAAATCTCTATCTTATGTAACGAACCAATTCATCAATGGGCTTACGTTTTTTTATTCCCGGATTATCTGCCGGATAACCTATCGGTGTAAAAGCAATGGGTTCCATATCTTGAGGGAGATCAAGAAATTTCCGTGCTGCATCCGGGTCAAAAGCCCCTACCCAACAAGTACCAAGCCCCAGATCCGTTGCAGAAAGAATGACATGATCCATGACAATAGCTGAATCCACATCAGCATAATTCTTTCCATCCCTACGAACCCAATTTCCTTCCGGGATCCCGCATATTCCAATCACATAAGGAGCCTGAATAAACCATTCTCGTTGGTATATCTTTTTTAATTCATCTTTAAAACCGGCAGTTTTGATGACAAAAAGTCTGAAACTTTGTCTGTTGGCTGCTGTCGGAGCAAGCCTTGCTGTCTCTAAAACCTTATCGATTATATTGGATGGTACATCATCGGGTTTATACGCTCGTACGCTATATCTTTGTTCGATCAATTCCTGAAATTCCATAATCTATTACTCTCCTACTCTATTGATTTTACTTTTGGATCCGGAACAATACTTCTTTCCATTATATCTATAATAATTATTATTCACACATCAATCAAATTTCACGATATTTTTTATCTCTTATAAATTCTATTAAACTTAATCTACTATCATATATAACCGGGTGTCAAGTAGTAACTCATCACTATTAGTATCATGCACACCAATATTGACATTTCCCCGGGAGGTGATATGACAAAGTGTTCCGGGAAATTAGATACATAATGGCCCGGCTGTGGGATAAAATATGTCATCTTATTTTTTCTTATATCTCAAGACCTGACCTGTCTCTTGACTCTGGTGAGATGCATTGTTATGTGTTTTTATCATTTCCTTTTAAGTAACTTTTCCGTTTTTCTTCAGGAAATTTTTCAATCGCATAACGCAACATGGTTCGAGGTATTTCTTCGTAGTGCTTTCTTAGAAAGTTCTCTTCTAATTCAAAATCCCTTTTGCCAATTTCCCTAAGCATCCAGCCAACAGCCTTATGAATAAGATCCTCTTTATCGTTTAACAGTATTTCCGCGATCTTCAATGTATCAGCAAATTCATTATGCACTATAAAATATGATGTAGCCATCATTGCTATTCTGCGTTCCCATAAGTTTTTCGACTTGGCTAAGTCATAAATCGGTTTTTTATCACGAGTGAATAAATAGGCGCCGACAATACGCCCGGCAGAAGCATCAACTAAATCCCAGTTGTTAATAAAATTCGTATTTTTTAGATATAGGACATATATTTTCTTTTTATCTTCCTCGTCCGCTCTTCTAAAAAGATCTATTAATATGAAAAGAGCAAATAAGCGTTCTTCATGAAATGGTGATTTGAGGAATTCAGAGGCTTCGCTTATAGATAGGGTGCTATATTTTTTTGCTATTTTTCTTATGGCAGGAACTCGAAGACCTAAAAATTTATCACCTTCACCATATTCACCTTTTCCAGTTTTGAAGTACTTTTGTAGGCGTGCAGCATGTTCCTGATTGCTTAATTTTTTGAATTCTTCTCGTATGTTTTTAATCATGATTTTTTCTACCTTATAAATTGTCAATACCAAGCACTTCTTTTGCTCTTTTGGTAACAAAATGATTTGGCTGGTTCATCTTCCCTATACTTGCTACCATATTGTTGACCTTTTTTTCTAAATGCCAGTCTCCATCGGGAATGCATTTTGACCTCAATAAATTAATTGCTGGCTTAAGCTTTTCTGATTTGACCTTTTCCCTTTTTAACAGCCAGAGAATTTCCAAAAAATCGCTCTTATACATATTGGGAAATGTTAATTTATCCATGTCTTTAATCATTATTTTATTTTTGTGGTGCGAACTAAAGCAGACATGATGCAATAATACAAAATTGATACATTTATCTAATAAATGATTGGCTGACCGGTTTCTTAATTTTGCAGGAATAAATGATAGTCCTTTAAGCAATTTTACAATTCCCCAATAACAACTATGTTTACCATAACAACTTGTATTGATGCAATACTCATTTTTTTCAGTGATATAATCGCCGTCATCAAACCTCTGATATTTAGAGAAAAATTCAATAGCGTTTAAACTTTTTTCACTCATTGAACCAGTAAAATAGCTCTCCAGGTAAATCATATTTCCATTCAGGCAGGGAATTGGGAAATGATCTTTTTTTAATGAATAGAGGTGCGCTTCTGAATCATAAAAATGATCCTGGATGGTTTTTAGTGGTTGGCTAACTCTCTTATCCTTCTTATCATAGCCCATATCTGCAAGCAGTATTAATGTCCATAAGGTTGCTTTAAAGTTCGGAACATAATGAAGGTAAGTAGGATAATACCTGTCAGATTCCGGGAGCATTTTCCAACATCCATCCTTGCCCTGCGAGTCAAATATTTTTCTAATAATTTTGGTATATTCGTTCATATTTTAATTAATTGTATTTTTTATAATATAAAATCAGGCTAACTAACATTCTCATAAGCTCCGGTTTGAAATCAGAATACATCATGGTATTTTCTTTACTATATCTTACTTAAAAGCAATTTAATACATTATTTTTATAGGGTAAGTTCTTGATTTATCAGTTTTCTTCATTTTCAACTCTTTTGATTGCCTTGCTGACTGTAGTATAATGCACACCAAGATATTCGGCAATCTCTTTAAGAGTATATCCGTATTCCTGGCAAGCCTGGTGCATCTGCTCTTCTTTTCCCCTTTTATCTTTCCCCTGAAAAAGTTCAGATAAAGACGGTCTATTTGCATAAAGCTTTAAATTTGGTATTTCCTTGAATCTTTCTTGCTCTTTTACCAGAGGTCTGAATTTCTTATATTTCAAGACCTAACCCCGTTGATTTCCATAACTAAATTTTATCACAAGTTATATCAATTTCGCCACAGTAAATTGCCAAAATCATCATCCAATCACAATCGGCTTTTTATTATGGCGTATAACTCGTTTTTAGATTATGTCAGATATGGTCTTTGTCACACTTTAATCCTCGATACGATACCTCGATTAATACCTAAAATTTCAGCTATCTTCCTGAAAGAACCTTCCCCTTTCTCATTATTTTAAGAGCAAAAATCTTTTTTGTTCAGCAATATCTTTTGCAGTTACATCGGGATGATAATATCTTCCATTTTTATGCGTATAATTTTTAACTAAAATGGATTGCTCAGGACAAAAATTAAAACAAGCGTAGCAGTGATAACATTTAATGTCTTTTTGCCATATAGGCTTACCATTGTTCATTTTTATTTTTTTAGATAAACAAACTTTTTCGCATAGATTACACCCCGTACACTTTGAATCAGCATAAAAATTAATTTTAGGATTGGTATATTCAGATGCCCATTCAACAGGGAGCTGTAGTAATCGATCGATATATTTCATAAAAAAATTAGGTGGATTTGGATTATCTTTTCCTATATTTTTTTCTTTATTTATAATCACTTTACATATGGTATCAAGTTCATTTTGAACTTTACTTTCTAAAGCTGAAATGGCTTCATTTGTTATTTTAGAAGCCCAATCTTGAGCAATCATGAAAGATGGCATAACACCCTTCGGTGTATTCCCCATCATTTTTAGTGTAAAATAAGCATCAATGCTTTTGCCTCTTTTTTTCAATAGTTTTTCAAGGTGTATATTAACTTTTCCCGGATAGCCACAATTTGTTGTTATAGCAAATATATATTGAGTGGGTTTTAAATCAATTTTCTTTAAAAACCTCCTTACAGGGACAGGGAGTGAAGAGACATAAATAGGAAACACAAAGCCAATCGTTTCTCCCTTCGTTTCTATAACATCTTCATTTAAAAGGCTTACCATGGGTATAAGCTTGGTTTCCGGCATTCGTTTTTGAAGATCTCTTGCCAGGTGTAGCGAATTTCCCGTTCCAGAAAAATAATAAATTTCCGTACTCATAATAAATATTCTCCTTCAATCTCAAAATCTTTCTCAGTAAACAATATCTGTTATTATCCGGCAATGGAATGATAATAGGGACACCTATTTATCATATTATTTTACGAAGCCTTCCTTTAGGACGTCTATCTATTATAGTAATACCTAAAGCCTCAACCATCTGGTTAAGAAACTCCTCAGATCCCATTAGGTTGTCACGGTAGGACAGCCAGTTACCTGACTGCCCCCGCACAGATCCCAGCGTGCGGAACTACCGCACTGGGCTCTTCAGAGATACTCGCTTCCGTAGCTGATCCGAATTCCTATAAGCCATCGCCATCGTCATCCTCTCTTTTCATCGGGTAGACTTACCTTTGTTTCCCTGTGTACGCTTCATCTAATGGTTACCCATTTTGATGCAACAGTATCTATTCATCTACTTTAAAAGTGAAATATCAATTATCCAAGAAAATGAGATGTGTTCATATTTGTTCAAATTATTCTTTGCTTCAACAATCCTGCTTGTCTAAACTTTCGCTGTACCTCTCGATAAACTTGGCCAAATTCAGGAATGGATGTCATCTGAGAGGAAAGACGTATTTGCCAAAGTTTTTTAAACCGAGTTTCTTTACGTAAAAATTCTTCCCTTACGTCGGTTAATTTTTTCCTTCGGAATTCCAACTTCTCTTCAACAGCCTCAATCAACTCGGCAATATCCACATGCTGATTAGAAGTCAGATACCATATATCATAAAGATCTCGCGGTTCGTTGCGAGCTCTATCTAATAAAGCAACAACTTTCTCTACAGCAATTTCTTTAATAGAATAGGGCGAATCGCCGCACCCTCAGGTAGGTCTTCATATTCTTCGTATCCCTTGAGAATTATTTTCTCTTCGACAGGATAAACAATTTTCTCCCTTATTGTAATATCTACCTTAACTTCCTTACCAGAAACACCGGGTAGGGGCCCTTCGTATCCCAGGAAAAAAGTGTAAGTGTTTTCATGGGTGTGTCGATCGTAATGGTGAAAATTTAGTTTGATACCTGAAGATAAATATATATACTTAAAGGCAACATCAAGATTCTTCTGGATATTCTTAAAGGTACACTCTTCTGCTAGAGTAAAATCAAGATCTTCTGAAAAACGATAGTCGGGAAAGTAACACTTCTTGATGCATGTACCTCCTTTGAATAGGAGAATATCCTTAAGGGGACTATGGGATAATCCTATTAAAAACCAGGAGAGACAATAGTCACGCTCGAGAACTGCCTCTGGAATACGTCGATCCCCTTTTCTTCCGATTCGATTAGAGAGCAATGAAAGATTTCGCTGGGGTATCATCGGCTATGTCCTCACTACAGATAGAAGTTCTTCAGGAGATACATTAAGCTGAAGTCTCCATTTTCGCAGGAATTTTCCTTCAGGAGCTAAAAGTGGATCTAACCTTACATAAGTTTCTGTTAAATGCAAAGAAAGGATTTCCCAGTCTTCAGAAGTACCGATTTTATAAAGTTCAAGTAAAAATCCAAGTCTGCGGATAACAGCACCAACACCAATCTTTATTGCATAACTGATAAGTCGGTTTATATTTACATCCTGGTGACGCATCCAAAGTCCTTTGGCTACTTCCGTCAGACCACCGCAATATTCTGGTTGCTTAAGACCATCAATAATTGTTCGTTCAAGATCACTAACTTTTACTTTCTCTTGTTTTGTTACCCAGTAGTCACTTATACCAAAGAAATATTTCTTCTGGCTATGGATAAATCTAAATTCAATACCCAGTGCAGTAATAGACCTGCGCGGTTTCAAAGTCGTTACATAAACAACTAATTGAGGCTGAGTAACCCCTCCATGAATTTCCATAGCTGTAGCATGGGAGAGAAAGTAGTCTTTCCCATCCATAATTTCACGAGCCACAACAAATGGGTTCCCTATATACTCGGCTTCTTTCCCCAGCTCGAATGGGACTAAAATAAAAAGTCCCGGCTTTAAACGTGTAACAACTCCTCTATTTACAAGCTTGCGGACAAAATTACTCGAGGAAACTTCACCTAAACGAAGAATTTTTTGCACTTCCTTCAGGCGAAATATAGGCTTATTTTGCTCATAAAGTGTGATAACTAAATGAGCAGCTTGAGGTCCAAGGGTTTTTAGTTTATTATTTTTATAACGCATTTCGTGTCCTCCTAAGCCATATTTTACATTAATAATATAATGTTATCAAGAAATAATTATATTTATATTGCAAATTGTGTCCTCACAGGACATAAAATGCATTCATAGTATAATCTTTCTTCTTTGGAAAATAGGGATACATCCTGATGAAAAAACTCCTCAGATACTATAGGTTTTCAGCTAAAATTTACCGAATTATTGAGCTATTACAACCGTTCCTTGTTCCATTATGATTTTATATCAAATGTTGGGATATGATTACTTAAAATTTCTTTTGATTAACCAATATGTTTTACTCTTTATCGAAGTATATATCTGGGGTAATCACCTTCATCCTCTGGTTTTTCCTGACTTACTAACTTATACATATCGGGCTTTATGCCCTTTTGCGTTTGCTCAACGTAAAATATACAAGCATCGGGTGAAAATACTTCTGAAGGTACTATCCATCCGCCAGTATTCCAAAGGAATATGAATTTTCCATTTACCCGTACTTTTCTATCTGATTTTAGCAATCTTCCACCATGATGCGTGTGTCCAAAAACAAAATGGAAATCTTTTTTTACTTCATTCTTAATTCCACAAATTTCCTCCAAATACCATATTACTTTTTCGCGCACATAATTATCCAGTAATGTTTTTCCATCTTCCGTAAATGTTGTTCTTTTTATTGATCTTGATCTACTAAATTCCAACTTTATTTTACGATACCAATCAAGGGCAATTTCTATTATTCTACAACATCTACTAATTTTATACCAAACATCTTCCATAAACCTATAAGTTTTATCTTCCAAATCACCGAGATTTTTAGCCATTCTTGCACTCGTAAGTTTATCCAAAGCTTTTGCAAATAAATGCCCATGATCAAAAAAATAAAAAGCAGTATCTGTTTCAAATCTATAATTAGGATAGTATATTTCAATTTTTTCAGAAGGATAGTTGCTTGGTAGACAATTATTAATAAATATTTCTTTGTTTGAGATAGATGAATCAACTTTTATTTTAGGGAAACAATCCTGAAAATTATCCTTTCCATATTCTTTCTTTAATAATTCAACCCAAAGATGATGATCATGATTCCCTGGAATATATACTATCTTGTCGATATTCACTTTACCTAACAATGAAGTAAGAAAAACCTTAATATTTTCATAAGCTTCCTCATCAGATGCTACAGAAAGATCTACTATATCACCAATAAGGATCAATTGTTCTATGCCATTGTTAAATTTTTCATTTCCTTTAGAAAGTTCTGAAATTTTTTTAATTGTGATATCAATAAGATTGAAGCGATCTTCACTATTAAACAAAACACTTTCAGGCTCTCCTAGATGTAAATCCGATAATGCCAACATCTTTAATTTTTTCATTTTCCTCCTCCCAATTAGATGGTAAATTAAAAATCTTTTTTACATAAGCAAAGAATGTTTTTGAGGCTTCACGAGTTCACAAAATCATTTTATTTTATTAATACATCATACTTTACCTATAAAATATTACCTCTACAAATCGATTTATCAACAATTAAAAATAAAAAGACAGAATAAGAAAATAATACTATTACTCTCTTACTCTGTCCTTTTACCTGAAAGATTCTTCCTATGTAATTAGGAAATAGTTCTTTTAGTAAACTCTGTAAGGGTTTTCCTAAAGATTAGGAATTACCCCGTCGGTGCTTTTTTGTATAAAGCTCTCCAGAGTTCTGTCCGGTAACAGTCCTTTTGCCTGAAAGTTTGGATACTTTTGATATCTTACCTCTTCGGCTTCTTTTCTCTTTTTTTTGAAAAGAAAAGAT
>Ga0209979_1004438_pt1 | contig 11617 bp, 13 predicted proteins | sample AnhtaG_FD_183114 | JGI IMG/M metagenome (GOLD analysis project Ga0209979, IMG submission 183114) | Deep subsurface microbial communities from Anholt, Denmark to uncover new lineages of life (NeLLi) - Anholt_01485 metaG (SPAdes) (version 2) | ecosystem: Environmental > Aquatic > Marine > Oceanic...
TATTATCGAATGCGGGCAGGAAAACCTCTCTTATAAGATCATGTGATAATTTACCTCCACTTCCATGGGCTAAGAGAATCTTTTCTTTCATTCATCCTTCCAGATATTCTTATAGAAAGATTATAGTCTTTGAGCTTCTTTGTCAAGCTTTCGCGTCACTGCGTTAATTAAAAATTAAAATTGCACTGTTTTTTTATGATTTACACTTTAAAATTTCACTAGTGGATCTTTGACAAACAACCAGGATGTCGTAACTATCTTCCCAAAAAAGCACGAAAAGGAGGATAGGTTATGACTAAACAACTGTACAAAAGGTTCTCCACCGAAGAGGTTAAGATGCTCCTCGAGAAGTACCTAACTGAGAATGTAAAGTTGGACATGGTTCAATCTTCTGTGAAGTTGTCTAGTTCTTTCTCATAATTATTATACACTTTTGTTTGACAATTGCCCTCCTACTACAAGTATAATATAAATATGCAGGAATAAATTATGGGAGGTCTAAATTGAGTTTTAAACCTATCCCTGTTGAGAAGAAAATTGAAGTAGTATCCAGAGTAATATCGGGAGAGAAGATACAGCCGAAAGATAAGAGAAATTGGAGTCCATAGAGCTTCTGTATACACCTGGAGGAAAAGGACATTGGCTGCTTTAGAGCAAGCATTAGAACCTCGTAAACGAGGGCCTAAATTTAAACATCCCCAAAAGACACCTGAGGAGAATCTAAGAGAGGAAATAGATACTCTTATGGACTACCTTGAGGAAAAAGAAAAGCAAATTCATCTACTAAGAGAGAAATTAGAACCACAAAAGGATGATTTAAGACCTGTAAGGTGCCCTAATTGTGGATGCGAGAAAGTGTAGGAGAAACAGCACTTATAAAATAAACCCCCAAGAGTTCTTTGACAACCTAAAAACTAGTAAGGAAGAGCTCATTCAACGCTTTATCTGTCCTTATTGCGGCAAGAGCTTCCATATAAAAAAAACAAAATTTCCCTCACGCTCAGATAAAGGATGAGGTAAGGAGATCTGTTGGAATTCTCAGAACCGATGGAAAAACTTCTCTGAGGAGCTTACAGGACTGTATCCACAAGGTCTTATGTGTAGATATTTCCTTAGGATTCATTTATAAAGAGCTCACGAGAGTAGCTCAAATAGCGGAAAGGATTAACTTGAGGGCATCTTCTTTGGTAAGCCTTTCCCATTGTGTAATGGATGAGGTCTGGATTAAGGTAGCCAGGACAAAGGAGGCCTGGAACTTTGGCTTCCTTGCTGCGTCTCCTAAGAGCCTTTTCATAAGTTTTTTTGATTATGTGGCCAAGAGAGATGAGCCTAGTATGGGAATCAAGGTCTTAGAGCACAAAGAAAGGGGATTTAATCCATCTATCCTCACAAGTGATCTTCTTTCCACTTACAGGGCAATTGTAGGTTATTTTAGCGCTTGTCTACACGAGTTTCCGCACAAATCACGCAAGGCGCATTATCGAGAAGAATCATAAGGGATCTTCCCTTAAGGGCAAAGAAGGACAAGTTCTTTTACAGCTACATGGTGAGGATAAAAAAGAGATTCAATGCCCTGTATAGCTTAGATGATATCGGCAAGATAAACTCTTCTATAGGGCAAATGAGGCGGGAGCTAAAACTCTTTTACACCCAGGAACGAAGAAAATGAGCATCTCCTTGTTTGGACTTCATCGAGAGAAACTCAAAAGGCCTTTTCCTCTATAAAAGGCTCCCTGAGAAGGAGATAGAACATACCAATAACATAGCTTAAGATCATATTTAGCCTCTTTAAACCCCAGTATAAGGTGATGAAGGAATTTCAAATCCCATGGGGAGCACAAGCTCATTTTAACCTTTTCACCTTAAGGCATAACTTCAGAGTCTTTCCTCGGGGAAAGCGAAAAGGGTTCTCCCCTGTCCGACTTGAGGGGTTAAATATATCCTTGAACGAGTGGTCTGATCTTCTCTACTCAGAGGGTAAAGCTAGTCTAAAAGAGGCTCTTTTCTTCTCCGGGAGGGCAAAAGAGGCAATTTTCTCAAGAAACGCGGCCTCTTGACACAAAAAAAGTATTACAATACATTAGAATTATTAGTAATGAAGTTAGATCCTTATTAAGAGAAGAGCTAAAAAATAGGGCCGGGGGAGGTGATGAGATTAAGAAAATAAATAGGCCCATCAGCTTGGGAAAGGAAGCTTTCCAAGAAAGAAAGTGTTGAAAAATTATTTTCTCTTTTGGGAGCTTTCCACAGAAGAATGAACAATGTCAACAAAATGGAATCTGATAAAACTCCTGCTGAGCAGCAAAACCTGTGGGGAAGATTAGAGACAAGAGCAAAAGAAGCACGAACAGCTCCTCAAGATATCTGGGTAACACTAAGAGATAGGCTGGATTTTTCTAAACTTAAGCCTAAAGGTGTTAGCGCCGTAGAGGTTGGTAAGCAGCGAATCTCCGGCGGAGAAGAATACTTCGTCCTCCACAATACTGAAAGGGATTCCTACCTTCAGTTGGATGATAGAGGTTTTTTCCTGTGGAGCTTGATGGATGGGAAGCATTCGCTTACTGATATCTCTGTAGCCTACCTCCAGAAATTTGGTTCACTGCCGTTTGAACAACTGAGAGGATTGTTGGCTCAGCTCAAAAGCAACTACTTTTTGGAGGCAAAAAATCCTAATCTTTATGAACTTATTTGGAATCGCTTTAGCGCGAAAGGTTTGAAGTGGCGAGTTGGTAGGCTCTGGAAGAAAATAGCAAAGGCTCAGTTCAGCATGAATGCTGACGGGTACTTCAATTGGGTTTATCATCACGGAGGCTGGCTTCTTTTCACTTCTCCTGCTAAGATAATTTGCCTTATCCTCTCTGGGTTTGGTATTGTCCTTTTCCTCTGGCAGCTCAGTGGTGGTAATTACCACATCTTCAAAATAGCAGATTCCTATGGTTTAGGGATTATCACCCTGCTTTTGTTGAATAATGCAGTTCTTATCATCCATGAACACGGGCATGGGCTTACGGTTAAATCTTACGGTAGAAAGGTAATTAGCGGTGGCTTTATGCTTTATTGGGGTAATCCCTGTATGTATGTTGACACTACTGATATGTGGTTAGGCTCGCGGAAGCAGCGAATTATTGTCTCCTGGGTAGGTCCTTATACGGGATTGATTATCGGTTCTGTATGTTCTATTATGATTGCCTTTTTCCCTTCCTCAGCGCTGGCACCTGTCTTTTTTCAAATCGCTTTCCTGGGCATGTTTAATGTGTTAACCAATATGAATCCTCTTCTGGAATGGGATGGATATTACATGCTGATGAACTATCTGGAAATTCCGCGCTTGCGAGCTAAATCCTTCGATTTCATCAAAGGCCCTTTATGGCGAAAGCTATTCACTCGAAAGACCAAGTTCAGCCGAAAGGAGAAGATCTTCACTGTATTCGGCATTATGTCCGCAATATGGACCTTAGTGGCTATTATGTTGGTGGCACACGTGTGGCAGAGGTACCTTTACGGCATGTTTAAATCAATGTGGGGTAGTGATTGGATGGGCTATAAGGTAATTTTGATAGTTGTTGTAGTGGTAATGATTGTGCTAATTGGAGGCTCCATTGGCTTGAAAATCTGGCAGGGATTGCGAGATTTTTGGAAGATAATCACCAAGAAAGGTAAGGTTGATGTCTAAACCTGGCTGCGTTGAAAGCCGGTGGTTTAAAACTGAAGTCCATTGTTTTTATCGAAGGGGAAGCTGGTTTGTGCTGGATGTTCCCAGAGTGCTTGTCTTTGACCTGTCCCCCGTGGAGGCAGAAATACTGAGTCTATGTCCGGGGGAGATAGCACTCTTAGAGACTGGTGATTCAGAGTTGAGATACCGTTTCTCCTCTGCCGAAGTTACTCAAGCACTGGGCAACCTGGAGAAAGACCGATTGCTCCGGCGTACTCCCAAACAACCGCTACCTACTACCAGAAGAGTTTTTCCTGAAATAAATACCTTGGAGCTAAATATCGCTCAGGATTGCAACCTGCGCTGTAAGTATTGCTCTGTTAAGCAAGGCTCCTTTGGTGGCAGGCGAGCAAGAATGTCGCCAGAGGTAGCCTTGGCCGCGGTGGACTTTCTCCTTCACCAGTCAAGAGACAGCGACACGATTTCTCTCATTTTCTTTGGTGGAGAGCCATTACTAAGCTTTACTACGATGGCATCTGCTGTGGAATATGCTCGAAGAGGGGCTGAGAGTCGAGGGAAGAAGGCCAACTTGTCAATAACTACTAATGGCATTCTATTTAACGACGAGATTATTTCCTTCATCAAAAAAAACCAAATTGAAGTCCAGGTCAGCCTGGATGGTGATAAGAAAACACACGACAAAATGAGGATATTCTCTGACGGCAGAGGTTCTTACAACACCATAAAACAATGGCTACCCCGATTGGTTGCTAACTACACTGAAAAGGTGAGCTTACGAGCCACTCTTACCCCCGAGACTTATGACTTTGTAGCCTCGTTCAAACACCTTCGAGAGTGGGGTGCTGGCAGTGTTATTGTGAGACACGGCTCCGGAACTGAAGCCGAATTCAGGCTCAATGATAGCGATTGTCAGCAGCTTGGAGATTCTTATTCTCAACTGGCTGAGTTGTTTCTTGAAGAGGCTCTCAGGGGTGAAGTGTCAGCTAAGGGAGCTTTTCTACGCTACATAATAACGCTTTGCACCGCTCGCCCACGCTCATCTTACTGCGGAGCGGCCACAAATATGCTCGGGGTATCACCGAGTGGAAAATTCTATCCCTGCGCGGATATGGCGGAAACGGAAGGCTACGAACTGGGTAACGTGTGGAAAGGTATAGATTGGCAGAAACTTAACTATTGGCGAGAGAAGCTCGGGGACGTTGACCATATCTCCGTCTGTCAAAATTGCTGGGCTCGCTATCTGTGTGGAGGGGGTTGCATCGCTCAGGCAGCCAGAACAAACAGTAATCCTTGGCAGCCTGATTACATTGAGTGCGAGCTTAACAGGCAAACCATTGAGCTTTCTATCTGGCTCTATGCTGAGTTACGTCGACGTAATCCCAAGATATTCTTGCAGATTCTGCCTATGAACATTGACAAATGGTTCAAAGTTGAGTGAAAGAAAGATGATTTGATTCTGAGCAGAGGGGCAATGCTTAGCATAACAATCATCGGAGAGTATACGGGGAGGTGATTTACGATGGCATCCAGACAGGAACTTGATCAGTTAATCGGTAAGGCTGTAGCTGACCCTACCTTCAGAGAGGAATTTCTTAAAGACCCTGAAGCAGCCGCAAAGAAGGCAGACATAACTCTGACTGCAGAACAGGTAGAACAATTTAAGAAGGTAGATGTTACTAAGGTAGTCGAAGAGTTAGAGAAAGTAGAGTCTAAGGGTTGCAGTTACCATTTAGGTTAGTTTTGTGTAGTTAGAGAAGGCGGAGTCCAAGAATTAAACTTACCACTTGGACTAGAAATGAAGTGGTCAACCCACTTTTTTTTTCGACTAGGGGGAGTTGATACCGGTAACATTTTTTCATTGAAAAGAAGGGAAACCTGCCCCATTCCCTTCCCCATTACACTAAGGAAGAAAAATGTGACTGTTTCTAACAGAAGTTCGTACGATGTTATTGTGATCGGTGCTGGCCCTGCGGGAGCAACTGCAGGATACCAGTTGGCTCAAAAGGGGTTAGATGTTCTAATTCTTGAGAAAAAGAGGCTTCCTCGCCACAAAACCTGTGCGGGTCTGATATCAGCGAAGACGGCTGAACTCCTCGATTTCGACATCAGCCCGGTAGTAGAGCAGACCATCAATAATATTCAATTTAGTTTTCAACTCAAGGAAAGATTCACAAAACGGAGCCCTGTGCCAGTGGGCTACACCGTAGAACGAGATAGCTTTGATTATTTTTTGGCGATGAAAGCAAAAGAAGCAGGAGCTTGCATTATTGATGGAAAAGAAGTTAAGAAATTAGAGGTTCTTCCAAATGAGGTTAAGGTATTAACAACGAACGGTATTTTTACCGGACTAATTATCATCGGAGCCGATGGTGCTTGTGGAATTACCAGCCGGTCAGTGGGCTTGATGAAAAAAGTGGAAACAAGAATAACGATAGAAGCAAAGGTTTCCCTGTCGCAAAAAAAGATGTTCCAAGCTCTCGACTCAACTATTCAAATGGACTACGGGGTAATGACTGGAGGATACGGTTGGATTTTCCCCAAGAAGAGGTATCTTTCCGTAGGTGCGGTAGCTTATCCTCGCTTCATCAAAGAGCTCAAACTCTATCTTCAAAAACTCCTCTCCTCACCTGGACTGAAGAGTTCAAGCGTGAATAGGTTTAGGTCATATCCACTACCTGTGCGCAAAGCCGAAGACCCTATTCAAAAGAAAAGGATTCTCCTCCTGGGAGACAGCGCTGGACTAACCGACCCTCTGTGGGGTGAGGGAATTTACTACGCTATAAAAAGTGCTCAGCTGGCTGGACTCGTAGTGGAGAAATGTATCAAAGAAGGAAAAATGAATCTACAGCCCTACCAAAACCTAATAGATAGCCAAATAATGCCAATGTTCGAGAGCTCTCGTACTTTTCTCTCTTTCTATTCCTACTTTCCTCATGCTTTTTTTGACTTACTCAAGAGGAGGCAAAATGACTCGCCCTAAATTTACTGGCTACTCGGACTTTAAGGAAGATGACGATTGGCTGGGAACAAAGTGCCGCCAATATATAGAAAATCTTCCTTGGCCACTCAATGATTTGGGAAAGGAATCTTTTCGTCGCCTGCCCTGGCACCCTTGTCCTTACACAGTAGTCCTTCCCTTTTGGGTAGGAGACATCTATCAGCTTTCCCGGGACCGGTGTCGCTTGGTTGCCCTGCCCAGTTGCCTGGCCTCATTTTATGTCTTTCTTCAAGACCGGATAATGGATGAAAGCGAGAACCAATGGACTACATTCTCCCCATTGGGAACTGTTCTATTTACAGAAATGATGAAGCAGTACCGGGCTCTCTTCTCAGCAGATTCTCCTTTTTGGAACTATCTGGAACAATATATCACCGAATGGCTGCAAAGTGTTTCCTGGGAAGAAGCCTCTCACTGGGACAAATTACAGGATTACAGTGAAGATGACCTGTTGTTAATTGCTCGCAAAGCAGCCCTGTTTAAGTTGTCAGCGATGCCAGTAGCTCTCTTAGCCAAACATGAGGAAACAGTTAGACCCCTCGCTCAATATGTTGACTACACTCAGGTTGTCTTCGACCTGATAGATCAATTGCGGGACTGGCGTCAAGACTTGCGAGATAGGCACTATGGATATCTGCTTACTAAAGCCATTCTCACTGCCGGCTGGTCACATTCCTCACCTCCGTCTGAGGGCTTCGTCCGGCGAGCATTTCTGCTCACCGATGTTCTTAACTCAGTTATATCCCTGGCAGTTAAATATTCTCGGTTGGCAGAGAATTGTGCTGCTCATCTAAAAGGGCGATATTTAACGGATTATGCACATTCTCTGGCTCGACATGGTGAACAAATCATAAGTCAAATAGCAATTGATAGAGAGCAAGCATTCAAAAATATTTTTGAAGCTTAACAAAATTGTTAGTTAATTCTCTACTAAGCTCTATTTTGCTGAATGCTGAAGTTGCGATACCGTAAGCTAATCTGGAGGTAGCTATGGATGAAGAGTTTTTAGTAGTTATAGACAGAAATGATGAGGGAATCGGTACTGAAACGAGAGAAAGATGTCACTTTGGTGACGGAATTCTACACCGGGCAATCGCCACCTTTGTTTTTGATGGGAAGAATAAGTTACTCATAGCCCAAAGAAGTAAATCAAAAACTCTATGGCCCGAATTTTGGGATGCCTCCTGTTGCACTCATGTCTATCTTAGGGAAACCTATGAACAGGCCGGGGAAAGAAGGTTATCGCAAGAATTAGGGTTCTCTTGCAAACTAAAATTCTTGGCTAAGTTTAGATATCAAGCAAGGTATAAGAATAGCGGCTCTGAAAATGAAATGTGTGCTCTATTGATGGGGAGACACAATGGTGAAGTGAAACCAAATCCAAAGGAAGTTGCAGGCTGCAAGTGGGTTGATATTGATGATCTAAAAGAAGAAATAAATAACAATTCCGATGAATATACTCCCTGGCTAAGAATTGCCCTGGTAAAATATCTATCTCTCACAGGATAACTGAAAAACAATCTTGAGGCATATCTTGTATGATAGTGTATAATAAACGAGAGAAGACTAGTATTCGCCTTTAGGAGGTCAAATAATGTCTAAAATCGTATCAATCCATTCCTTTCGTGGTGGCACGGGAAAGTCTAATATTACTGCCAATGTAGCTGTCAGCATTGCTCGTAAGGGGCAACGGGTGGCTATTGTTGACACCGACATTGCCTCTCCTGGCATCCATGTCCTCTTTGGGCTGGATAAGGAGAAGATGAACAAAGCTCTCAATGATTATCTCTGGGGGGATTGCTCCGTAGAGGAAGCAGCCTACGATGTAGGCGGTAACCTGAAGATAGGAGAGAGTAAAACTATGCTGATGAGCGGTGGTCTCTATCTAATCCCCTCTAGTATCAAGGTCGGCGAGATCGCCAGAGTGCTCAAGGAGGGCTATGATGTAGGAGTCCTCAACGATGGTTTTCGGGAGCTGATTAAAAAACTTAACCTTGACTACCTCTTCATTGATACCCACCCTGGACTCAATGAAGAGACTCTGCTTTCTATGGCCATCTCTGATACTCTCTTAATCATCATGCGTCCTGACCAGCAGGATTACCAAGGAACGGCGGTAACGGTGGAAGTATCCCGCAAACTGGGCATTCCCAGGATGCTTTTGGTGGTCAACAAGGTTCTCGCCGAGTTCGACTTTGCTGAAGTGAAGAGCCAAGTAGAAGAGACCTATAGCTGCAAAGTAGCGGGAGTTTTGCCGCTTTCTGAGGATATGGTGCGCCTGGGCAGTGCCGGCATCTTCTCTTTGCACTATCCCAATCATCCTCTTACTGCAACCATTATGGAGATCGCCAGCAGCCTGATGTAGAAAACAATCTCTGCCTTGTGTGAAATCTCTTTCGGACTGCATCGGACCCTTGAAAAGGTAAGTGGAGGGGTCAACTTCATCGGAGAGTAAAAAATGAAATTTGGCAAGATAAAGTTCTGGTCACGATTTAGCTTAACCACTAAGATCCTTATCGTATTTTTGACGTTATCCATAGCTTCACTGGCTGTCATCGGTTTCTTCTTCCTCATTAATATAAAAGGGGTAGGCAAGTATGCCTTAGAAAGTAGCACTTCCTTAGGAGATCGTGCGGTGAGCGATAGCACGAATGCCCTGGAAGATCAGGCCGAGGAATACCTACTGCGCCTGGCAAAGGATCAGGCAGCCATCAGCAATACTCTATTTGAGAAGGTTGAAGCAGCAACCAATGTTGTGGCCAGGTATGCCTCTACTCTTTGGAGCAATCCTTCGTCATCTCAATACAGACGCTCTTATTCTCAAAAAGAAAAGCCTGAGGATATCTATTCGACTTCTGTCTATGTGTTGGCATCAGGTATCACTGCTGATACAGTAAGAGAAGAATTGAACCTATCGAATGCTATGGATGATATCTTCATGTCTATTTATGCTAATAATCGCAACTTGACTCGTATCTATATAGGAACAGAATCTGGTATATTACGAGCGTACCCCTGGTTTTCAGGGTTTCCTTCTTCATACGACCCAAGAAAACGTGGTTGGTATCAGAGAGCTGCTAACACAGGCAAAATCGGATGGACAGAACTATATGTAGATGCTCTTGGACATGGATTAATGGTTACCTGTTCTCAGTCATTCTATGGTCCACAAGGAAAATTGATAGGTGTAATTGGAACAGATGTAACTCTAAAATCAATGAATGAGAGAATAATAAATACCCAGGTAGGTAAACTTGGATATGCTTTTTTGATAGATAACAATGGGAAGATTGTTGCTCGCCCGGGATTGTCTTCCGATGATAAGAAATGGGATGAAATTTTCGAAGTAGAGAATTTACTCCAGAGCGACAATCCAGAATTAAAGAAAATAGCAGAGAATATGATCACGGGCAATAGCGGAGTTGCCAGGTGCAGATTCGAGGACAGTGAGAAATATATTACTTATGCTCCCCTTACCTGCACAAGCTGGAGCATAGGTATAGTGGTGCCAATTGAAGAGATAATAGCATCAACATTAGCTACCAAGAGCCAAATATCTCTTGCCACCGAGGACACCAAGAAAAAAATCGAGAGTAAGACGAATAGTATGCAAAACACCTTCATTGGTATTTTCGTTGCCATAATCCTGGTAGTCGCTGGGCTGACTTTTTCGCTGTCAAGGAGGATTGCTAGCCCAATCCTCAAAGTAACCCATGCTGCCCAGGCTATGGAAAAGGGCGAACTTGGAGAAGAGGAAATTGCCAGTCTAAGTCAAAATAAAGGTGAGGATGAGGTGGCTTCCTTAAGTCGGGTCTTCGCCAGTATGGCAACTCAAGTTAAAGCCAGGGAGAATCGCTTAAGGAGGCGGGTAGAAGAACTACGAATTAAGATTGACCAGTCCAACAAAGCCAAAGAAGTGGCCAGGATCACTGAGAGTGACTACTTCCAGAGCCTTCAGGAGACCGCCGAAAAGATGCGAGAAAAATCAAAGGAGAAATAGAATGCAGTGTTGGAAATGTGGCAAACCGGCATCGGGAGTTTGTGCCTTCTGCGGCCGAGCGGTATGCAAGGAGCACGTCTCCCAGATGCCAGCTATTATGACCATTTATGTTGGTGAGAAAGAAACACCCAAGGCTATTGTGGTGGCCGGTGCCCTTTACTGTGGGGAGTGCCATCCCCAGCCCGAGCCTATCGAAATGCCGGAGATTTACTAATGTCAAGCCCAAAACGGAGGTTGAAAAATGAGTGCGGCAAAAAAGAAAAATATTTTTAGCATACTGCAAGAGGAAATCGCCTCTCGGGAGAAAGAGGAAGAAAAGCTTAGCCCCGCTGCTCTATTAGCGCTCCCTGATAACCTGAGGGAGCTAATACTCAGGATCACTCGCCTGGGCGAAGTGACTCCGGCACAGTTGGCTCAAGAGCTGGGGCAAGAGGAAACCGAAATCAAGAAGATGCTCTCAGAGTTGGTGGAGAAGGGCTATCTTAGAGAGGAGAAAACCTACCGGGTCGCCTTTGGCCGCAGGAGAACCATGAGGTTACCCCAAAGCATTTGGGAGTCTCTGGAGAAGAAGATATAGGGACAGTACGTATATGTGGATGCTTAAGTGAAAAGGACTTGAAAAAGTGATTGTTAATTGCTCCTCGGGCGACGTCGGCAACCTAAAGTAAAGAGGCCGCACATAAATACATCGAGTTCTAAAAGGTTAATTTCTGTATTGAGCACTAAGCGCATCGAAGCACTGACCGATGGTGTATTCGCTATTGCAATGACCTTGTTGGTTCTAAATCTTAAGGTTCCAGCTCTACTAGAGGGAGCAGCCGCCCAGGTACTACCCAAACTGGTGCTAGGCCTATGGCCTAATTTTTTCAACTACGCCCTAAGTTTTATCCTTTTAGCCATCTTCTGGATTGTCCATCACCGCCAGTTCCATTTCATCAAAGCTATT
>Ga0209979_1004439_pt1 | contig 11616 bp, 9 predicted proteins | sample AnhtaG_FD_183114 | JGI IMG/M metagenome (GOLD analysis project Ga0209979, IMG submission 183114) | Deep subsurface microbial communities from Anholt, Denmark to uncover new lineages of life (NeLLi) - Anholt_01485 metaG (SPAdes) (version 2) | ecosystem: Environmental > Aquatic > Marine > Oceanic >...
GACCGATGAGATCGTGGTGGGCGTGCGCGTGGAAGGCGCGGACCCCATCGAATCGGTGGCATTGAACGGTGCGCCGGTGACCGGCCTTATCCCAGGACGCAAGTCCCAGAGCTTCAGCCGCCGCGTCCTGCTCGAGGCGCCGGGCGAGAACGAGATCCTGGTTGCGGCGGCCGACACGCAGGGCCGAACCGCCGAACGACGGGCCACGGTGCAGCGCGAGCTCACGAAAGTCGAGCAGCTTTCCGAACGGCTCAGCGTGGCCGTGCTCGGCAGCGTGTGGGAAGGGGACAATCCCCAGCGGCTCGACGAGGTGGCTTTCATCAGCGATGCCCTGACGCGGACGCTCGAGGAACGTGGGCGGTTCCAGGTGGTGGCACGCGACCAGATCGCGCACGTGCTCACCGAGCAGGAGCTCGTGGCCGCGTTGGGCGACAAAGGCGCACGCTTCGCGTTGCGCGCCATCGTCCCGGCCGAGCTCATGCTGGCCGGCAAGATCCGCCGCGACGCCGAGACCATCCACATCGTCGTGCAGGCCACCTGCAATGAGACGGCGGTCATCATGGGCTACGCGGACGTGGCCGGCCCCGCCGACTCGTTGAACCAGCTCGAAGGGCTCGCCCAGGACCTGGCCGTGCGGCTGGAACAGGAGTTCCCACGGGTGCAGGGGCTGGTGGCCCAGGTCCGCTCCCCCTCGCGTTTGGTGACGAGCCTGACGCAGGCCGACGGCGTACGGTCGCTCATGAAATGCCTCGTGTTCCGCAAGGGTGAGCCCATCCCGCATCCGATGAGCGGCGAGTTGCTCGAGAGCGACGTGGACGTCCTCGGGTACGGGTTCTTCGACGACGTGAAACAGACCATCTCCACGGTCGAGCTGCTGCCGCCGGAAGAAGGCGCGGCGACGCCGCCCATTGGAGTGCGCGACCTTGTCCTCACCAAGTAGACGCATAGCCGCCTTTCTGGCCCTCGGGCTGGCCTGGCCGCTTCTCTCACGGGCCCAGGAGCTCGAGATCGCCGTGTCGCCGTCGCCGGTGGGCTCAGGGGCGCGCGCGGCCGGCATGGCCGACGCCTTCGTGGCTATTGCCGACGACGCCACGGCCGCGTCGTGGAACCCCGCCGGCCTCGTGCAGCTCGAACGCCCCGAGATCTCCATCGTCGGCTCATACAACGCCATTGACGAGGAGTTCTCCGCGTGGCTTCACCCCGAGGCCGAGTCCCGCCACGACAGTGACAACCTCGACCTCAACTTCCTCAGCGTGGTCTACCCCCTGCCGGCCCTCGTCCTGGGCCGCAACGTGTGCGTCTCCCTGAACTACCAGCGCAAGTACGACTTCACCCGACGATTCAATCTCAAGTACCACACGGCGTCGTCCAGCAGCGGCGGGATGCCGCTCACTATGTTGCGCACCCTCAAGTTTGAGCAGACCGGCGGCCTGAGCACGATCACCCCCGCCATCGCACTCGAGCTCACCCACCGCCTGTCCGTCGGCGCGGCCTTCAATTTCTGGCGCAGCTCCGCCTTGGCCGACAACTCCTGGGAACAGCGCAGCGAAGAGCGAGGGGCCGTGCTCTTCGGGCCTATGTTCGTGCAGTTTGCATCGAGAAACCACGAGGAATACCGAGATTTCACCGGCGAGAACCTGACGCTCGGGCTGCTCTGGAACCCCATCGACAAATGGAGCCTGGGCCTCCGCTACGACACCGCCTTCACCGGCGAGGCCGAGTATCGCCAGTTCGGAGCCGCCACCCAGTTCGTGTTCCCCATCCCCGGTTTTCCGCTGTCACCGGACCTCTCCGATCACCTCTACGTGCTGCCCTGGGTCCGGAAGCGTAAGCGTGAGGTGCGCTTCCCCGACTCCCTCGCGCTCGGCCTCGCCTTCCGGCCCAACGACCGCCTCACACTAGCCCTCGACGTCACCCGAACCGACTGGAACGATTTCTTGGTCAAGGACGCCGACGGCTCGCGCTACTCCCTGGTGGATTTCAGCGACCTCGACGACCCCGTCGCCCGAACCGACTTCGACCCGACCTACACCGTCCGCTTCGGCATCGAGCACGTGTTTATCCCCAAGCAGCCCGACGAGGAAGCCATCGACCGCCTATGGACCCTCCGAGGCGGCCTGTTCTACGACGAAGAACCCGCAACCCAGAAGAAAAGCACCGGCCAAGGGCGATTTCGGCGAGGCGGCACCGGCAAACCCGACCGCTTCTACGGCGCCGCCCTCGGCCTCGGCCTGCTCCTCAAGCAGCGCGTCAACCTCGACCTCGCCTACCAGGTGCGCTACGGCCACGGTGTCAACGCCGACTTCCTCCGGGGCGTCCCCGGGTTTGAGGAAGACGTCCTCCAACACCGCGTCCTGCTGTCCACCGTCATCTACTTCTAGACGAACCCGCGGGACGTTCGGCCACTTCTTCTCGTGTTCCCCCGATCCGTGGTATGATTACGGTGTACATGACAGAACGGGGCAGGGAAGAGAACACATATGCAGGCATACGAGACTCACGTACACATAGGCCCGGACGGCGTTCTCCGCCTCGAGTTGCCGGTGGCCGAATCCGAAACCGACTGTGATGTCGTGGTGCTGCTCAGCAAGCGTCAGCAAGCGAAGGATGGGCAAGCCACTTACGGCGCATGCGACGGACTCGGACTCGAAGAACCCGCCGACCTTGTCCTCCAGCCACTCGACTGGCACACATGAAGTACCTGCTCGACACCAACCCTTGCATCCAATACCTCAACGGCACATCCGAAACCTTGAGGCGCCGGTTGGATGCGGCCGAAGAAGGCGCCGTATGTGTGTGTGTTCGGTGGTCAAGGCCGAGCTCTTCTACGGGGCGAAGAAATCACGTGAGCCTTCTCGGGTCCTCGAGTTGCAGGAACGGTTCCTGGCGCGCTACCCCTCAATTCCCTTTGACGACGCTGCGGCATCCTGTTACGGCGCCATCCGCGCAGACCTCGAACGCGCCGGAACACCCATCGGCGCAAACGACCTCATGATTGCGGCCATTGCCGCGGCAAACGGACTCACGCTCATAACCCACAACCTGGGCGAATTCGCCAGAATCCCAGACCTCAAGGTAGAAGATTGGCAGAACCCATAAGGTCAGGACGGCGCGCTCCAGATGCAGCGGCTCCGAACCGTTCGTACAGAAACATAACGAAGAAAGCACGTCATCGGTAGGGCGTGGTAGGATTCGTGACAAGCGTCACGGCGGCCGACAGCAACGTGATAAGTTGCAGCACCGGCTCAAACTGCGCCAGCGCCGGCCGTGCGCGGGCCGCGGGGCCGAAACCGTCCTGATATGTCGCACACGTATCCCTCCACAGCGGCCTGATCCGCCGCCCAAGCGCGAGCCTATGACACCCGTCGCGCCCGCCGCCAACGGCCGCCCTCAACGAGCCAGCCGCCACGCTCCCCCGGTTGCCGGTGTTGGGTTTTCGGTTCGCGATTCCGGTTCCCGTTTGCGACCCTCGCATTCCGCGTCATTCTGGATTCTGGATTCCTCCTTCTGTCTCCTGTCTCCTGACTCCTGTCTTCTGTCTCCTGTCTTCTGTCTCCTGTCTCCTGTCTCCTGTCTCCTGTCTCCTGTCTCCTGTCTCCTGTCTCCTGTCTCCTGTCTCCTGTCTCCTGACTCCTGTCTCCTGTCTCCTGTCTCATCCCTCCCGAGATAGCTTTTCGCACAATTCTGTGATACAATCTGTGACCATAAAGTGGGCTTACGGGCACGTAGCCAGTCCGGGTTGAGGAGCCTTGGGACCTGGTCTAGCGCGGTTTTTTGGGAAGGCCGCCAAGCGTGTCGTGCGGCGGCAATGGCCAGGGAAGGGGAGACGTGGGCCGTGAGGGACGAGGCGTGATATCAGCCAAGTGCCTATTGACCCGAGGCACACGAAGTCCGATGTGCGGCACAGGAAGCGTGACCTGTGACACAGGAAGCGTGATGCGTGACGGAGCAAGCTTCATCTATGGCATGTCAAACGTCGCCAAGGGCATGAAAACGGTGAAGGACGTCGGTGTAAGCGCCTCGGAATAGATGAGATAAGGTCAACACGGGCGTTTGCGATGTGAAAGAAAGGGGTATGCGGAAGATGAATCAGCGAAACGGCTTTCGATTGTTGTGTTGTGTGGCGCTCGGGGTGGCGGCACTGTGTCCGCTCGCGCACGCGGCGGTATGGTACGTCCATGTGGACAACACCGCAGGGCCGTGGGACGGCACGTCGTGGGCGGCCGCGTTCCAGACCATCCAGGAAGGCGTCGACGCCGCGTACGGCGATGGCGGGGGCGAAGTCTGGGTCGCGGAAGGAGTCTATGACGAGACGCGAACCTCCGTGATGCACAACCCACCAGTCGACACGGGCTCTGTCGTGATGAAAGAGAACGTCCATCTCTACGGCGGCTTTGAAGGAGCCGAATCCTCACGGGACCAACGCGACTGGGAGAGCCACGCGACGATCATCGACGGCTCCAAGTCTCGCGGCGGTGCGTCTGCTTACCACGTGGTCATCGGCGCTGACGATGCCTTCTTGGACGGCATGACGATCACCGGTGGGAACGCCACAAGTGCGACGTACGCCGCATCGATGGGAGGCGGCATGTATAACGCGTCATGTTCGCCGACTGTTGCTAACTGTATCTTCATTGACAATCTCGCGGTGAATAGCGGCGGAGGGATGTTGAACATTAATGCCGGCTGCTCGCCCACGGTTTCGAAGTGCGTTTTCGTTAAGAACAGGAACCACTACGAAGGGGGTGGGGCGGTTCACAATCGCTCCAATGCAGCCCCAACATTCTCGGATTGTCTTATTGTGTCAAACACCGCCTGGTACGCGGGCGGAGGTATCGGTAACCGGGACTCTTCAGGCTTCATCGAACGATGTGTGTTTGTTGGTAATTCGGCGGAAGGAGGTGGGGCAATACACAACTACACATCTGGTTCCACTGTCGTTAACTGCCTGATCGTCGGGAATTTCGCAGACAACGGGAGCGGAATCCACATAACGGGTGGGCCGCAAATGAGAATCGTCAACTCCACGATCACCAATAACTCCTCGCTTTACGGCGGAGGCATCGGCAACCTCCACGCCAGCACTTCGCCGACCGTGATCAACGCAATTCTGTGGGCCAACACGCCTCCCCAGATAGTGAATGGCGATGGCGCAACCTGCAACGTCCTCTTCAGTGACGTTGAAGGTGGCTACTCGGGCACCGGGAACTTGGACGCAGATCCTGAATTCGCCACGGTTGCGTCTGGGACCTTCTCTTTGGTCCAGTACAGTAGTTCAAAGACCACGCTGACTGATTTTGGCGCGTCTTTCGAAGAGCAATCCCTTAAGGGAATGATCCTGTGGATTGGCGGCAACGCGAGCTACATCTGTGCGAACGATGCCTCCAGTGTTCAAGTGTGGGGATCCGTCAGCGTATTGCCCCCTGTCGCATACGAGATTAGCGATTACCACTTGCAGCCTGGTTCGCCCTGTGTCGACGCAGGCACGAACTACCTGGCTCCATCGAACGATATTGATGGTGATTTTCGACCGTACGGTCTTGTCGTGGACATCGGAGCCGACGAAGCAGGGGGACCGTCAACGCCTATCATTGAAGTTGGGCCAGAGGCGCCGACGACCGCTGATGAACTCGTCTGCACAGTGACGACTGGCACGATAGTTAGTCCTGGCTTAACAGCATATTATGAGTATAGATGGACGAACGATTTGTTTTCTATAACGTACGGGCCAACGGAGAGCAACACGAACACCTTGAGCCCGTCGTACACAAGGAAGCACGAAACATGGACATGCTTCGTGCGTGGATATGACGGCTACTATTTTTCCGACGCGGCTGCGGATTCGACGACCGTGCTCAACGCACCTCCGGGTACATTCACGCTTTCTCTGCCCACGATGGAGGGCACCAGCTCGAACCTGCGCTGCTGGATCCTTGACAAGAGTCCTGACCCGGATGGCGATGTCACGTTTGAGGCGCAGTGGTATTACATGAACTCCGGCGACACGGAATGGACGGAATGCGATGAGGACCCGGACTGTGAATTCTGGTTGGATTCAGTGAACTACGATTGGACGCAGGTTGACAACGAGCACACTTCAGAGTGGCAACGCTGGTACTGCGAGGTGACGCTTCAAGAGGACGGCCTGGCGGTGGAGACGAAGGCGACGGACCCGTGCCAGATCACGCCGTGGGGCACTGAGTTATCCTATATCTCACTGGCCGTAAGCCCGACAGAGGTTATTCTTGGCCAATCCGTAACGGCATCGGGCCAGATTTTCCCCAGCCCGGACGCTGGGGCTGACGTGTTCTTCCAGAGCACCTCCCCTTCGGCTCTGGTTTCGGATACTTTTCCGGAAGGCTTGGTCATTCCCGGTGACACTTACAGTAGGACCTTTGTCCCGACCCAAGCGTCAGAGGGCCGTGATCTGTGGTCATTGACGGCTTCGTGGGGTGGCGATCCCACCTATATGCCCGCGACCAGTTCCCCGGTTACGTTTACGGTGTTGAAGGCGGAGCCGAGTTTGTCGTTGGAGTTGAATGCGTCGAGTGTGCCGTTGGGTTACGGGGAGTTGGCGGCGTGGGCGGTGTTGCATGCGGCGATTCCGGCGGAGTTGAGACAGGATCCCACAAATCTGTTGGTCGGGCGGACGGTGAAGTTGTGGCTTAGGAAGCCGGATGCGTCGAGTGCGGGGCCGGTGTTGGGGACGACGGACGCGGACGGCGTGGTGACGTTTCTGCCGGCGGACTTCGCGGCGGCGGGGATAGTGTTCGACGAGGCGGGTCTGTGGCAGTTCTTGGTCGAGTTCGAGGGCGACGACAACTTCCTGATGGCCACGTCGCCCGGCTATGACGAGCCGGACTCGGTGCGGCTGACGATCAAAGACCGGGCCGGATATGCCGTCATCGTGCTGGGCAAGCTGGACGAGGACGGCGAGGGCCACGCGGAACACGCCAAGACCGGCGACTATGTGTATCGCTCGATGATCGAGCGCGGGCTGGCGCACGAGGACATCTACTACCTTCGCGAAGGCCCCGAGCAACCGGCCCCGGACATCTGGGTGGACGACACGCTGCCCACGCAGTTGGGTGTGCAGGACGCCATCCAGTGGTGGGCGGCGGACAAGATGAACGGCTCGCCCGCGCCGCTGTACGTGGTCTGCCTCGATCACGGCGGCCTGGACTCGTTCTATGTGTACGCGGGCAGCTATGACGACACGCGCATCGTCACGCCCATCGAGCTGGACGCCTACTTGGACGCGCTCGAGTCGGCGTTGTCCGGCCCGGCGCTGAGCGAATGGATCGTGGTGGTGATGGGCTGCTGTCACGCGGGCAGCTTCATTCCGCTGACTTCGGGCGTGAACCGGGTCGTGATGGCGAGCTGCGCATCGGACGAAGTGTCGCACCGCGGTCCCATCGACCCCATCGACGGGCTGCGCGACGGCGAGGTGTTCACGACCGAGCTGTTCCGCCTCGCCCGGGAAGGGCGCACGCTCAAGGCCTCGTTCGAGCAGGCCTCGCAGCTCATCATGGAGTACACCGCGACGCAGAGCAACGGCGGCGAGGCGGACAACCTGCAGCACGCGTTCCTCGACGACAATGGCGACGGAATGGGCACCGTGGGCGACGCGCTGTCGTTCGAGTACGGCGAGGACGGGGCCTATGCGCACGAGCTGGTGTTGGGCTACGGTGTGAACGCGGGCGAGTCGGTGGGTTGGATCACGGCCACGCAAACGCTAACTCTTGACCCGGCGGAGCCGGTGGGCGTCTTGGAAGCGAAAGCCACGGAGATCCCGGCGACGGGTCACGACGCGTGGATCGAAGTGAAGACGCCCGACTACACGGGCAGCACGGTGATCGACCCCACGAATCCCGACTCCCAGGAAGCGGTCGAGATGGTGCGGTTCGACTATGAGCCGGGGATTTCCGACTTGGATAACGGGTACTTCCGGTGGCAGACCTTTGGGACGACCTTTGACGGCGCCGGCACGTACAAGGTCTTCTACTACATCCAGGACGGCGACACCGACGACGTGAGCTCGTACCTGTTGACCACCATCTATCGCCAGACCGCGGGCAACCAAGCGCCGCCTGCCGTGACCCTCATCTACCCCGAAGACGCGGCGTACACCTACAGCACGAGCTTCTTCGCGTGGGACGAGGTGGCGGATCCCGAAGGCGGGACGGTGACGTACCGCCTCGAGATCGCCGAGGACGATCTCTTCACGACGGGCCTCATCGTGCGCGAAGGCTTGCTGAGCACGGTGACGCAGGTGAGCGGGTTGACCGATGTGCAGACCTACTACTGGCGGGTCATCCCGCTGGACGAGTACGGCGCGCACCCGGACGTTCATCAAGTGCGGACCTTCACCGTTGACAACGACAACCCGGCGTTGCCCGGGGCCATACTTGGCGTGGTGCGCGACGCGATCACGGCCGACCCGATCGCGGGCGCGGACGTGACGGTAACGCCCGGCTCCCACGGAGCGACGACCCTGAGTTCGGGCCAGTACTTCGTGGGGACGGTTCCGGCGGGGACCTACACGGTGCAAGTAACGGCGACGGGGTACCAGAGTCAGGGCCTGGTGGTAGGGGTGACGTCGGGCACGGCGGCGACGCGTGACTTCACACTCGAGCCGGCGGACGGGACGTTCCGTTGGGGCGACCTGAACGCGGACACCAAGCCGGCCACGTTGGACGGCTCGCTCATCCTGCAATGGATGGTAGGGATCATCGACCGGTTCCCGATTGACGAATCGATAGTGTGGCCCGACTACCCGCCCGGCGGCGACGTGACCGGCGACGAGGTCCTGGGTGTGATGGACGTCTCGTCGATCCTCCAGTACCGCGTGGGGATTATCGACTGCTTCCCCGCCGACCTCAACTGCGACGAATTCGGCCCGGACGGCGGCGGCGGCGGACTCGCGCTCAAGGCCGGCGCGGCGTTCGCGCCGCGGCGCATTTCCGTGGCCGCCCCCGTCGCGGGCGTCCCTGGCGAGGAAATCGACGTGGCTATCGATGTTGACGACGCGTGGGGCGTGCTCGGCTACTACATCGAGTTGGCGTACGACGCGACGTCCTTCGAATACATCGACGCGACCAAAGGCACGCTGACGCCGGCTTGGGGCGACCCCGTGGTCAACCCGCTCGGCGACCGGTTGCTGATCACCGGTTCCGGCACCGCCGAACTGGCGGGTTCCGGTTCACTGCTCGTGGTGCGGTTCCGGGTCGCCGAGCAAACGTCTCCAGGCGGGCCCATCGAATGCACGGTGGTGTCCGCCGAGCTGAACGACGGGGCGATCCGCGTTGAGGTCGCGCCGTAGGGAGACGGGGAAGAGCGGCCGGGTGTCGTGCTACAACAAAGGATGTGCCCAAGTGGCCGACGCGGCAACGGTGAAATTAGACTGGGGAAGGAGAGACACGATGGGGCTGGACAGAGGCATGCCTGCGCGCGGCGGGTCGATCCGTGTTTGGACGCTGCTGGCGTTGCTCGTCGCGTTCGTTTCGACGGCGCAGGCGGCGACGTTGCGGGTGCCGGTGAACATCCTGGCCGAACCGGGCGAGACCATCTACGTACCGGTGACGCTGGGAAACGCCTCCGGTGTGCTGGGGTATTATTTCGAACTGGACTATGACGACACCGTCCTCGAGTACGTGCAGACCGAGAACGGCAACCTGATCCCGGGCACGGGCTGGAGCACGCCTCAGGCGTACGACGTGCCCGGGCAGGTGAGCGTGGCGGGTCTGGGCTCGCAGGCGCTGTCCGGAACCGGCTCCCTGGTGGTGGTCCACTTCCAGGTCCAGCCCTTCGCCGCCAATGAGGCCACGTCCCCGTTGGACCTGACAGAAGCGGAGTTGAACGACGGGGCGATCCCTGTGACGACGCAGGACGGGCAGGTGACGGTGGTGGCCATCGTCGAGATGAGGGTGCCGGCCCATCTCACGCGCAAGGCGGGCGACCCGCTGGATGTGCCGGTGACCGTCGACAGCGCGGCCGGGGCCTACGGCTACTACTTCGAGTTTACGTTCAACAACGCCGTGCTCGAGTACGTTGGGGCGCAGATCGGGGGCTTGACCAGCGAGTGGGGCGGTCCCGTGGTGCACGACACCATGGACGGCCACCTCGCGGTGGCGGGTCTCGGCCCGACGGCCGTGACCGGCGCCGGGTCCTTGGTCGTATTGCAGTTCCTCGTGCGCGACACGGCCGAGGTGGGCCAAACCTCACCGCTCGAATTCGGTTTCGCCGAGCTCAACGACGGTGCCATCGGCGTCATCACCCACGACGGCGTGCTCGAAGTGACCTTGGTGGGCCTACCGGTGGGAGTATGGCCCACGCTGGTCGCACTGCTGGCCGTGGGCGCAGTGGCGGCGCGGGGATTGACCAAGGTGGCAAGCTGCCGCGAAGGAGAACAGTAACAAGCGCGCCTGCGACCTGGCGTCGCATTCCCGAGAGGAGGATAGGGCGATGATGAAGCACGGGGCGGTACTGGTGATGGGGTTTGGCCTGGCACGGGCGGCGGCCGCCGAAATCCCCTGCCGCGCCGCCAGTACTATCGGCGGCGAGTTCGGAGGAGACTTCGACGGGGCGCCTATCGATCCCCCAAACGACGGTAGATATCCCCGCGGTGTGCGATGGCGTACAGCACCAGCCGCTGGCATTCGTGCTCCGGCCACAACAGAATACGGTAGTCTCCCACGCGGTATTTGTGTAATCCCCTCAGCGACTCCGGCACGTGTTTCAGACGATAGCGAAGATGCTCCGGGTGTTGGGCCAGTTGCTCAATCTTCTCGGCAACACGCGTCGCCACGTCACGCGGAAGCTTGCGAAAGTCCTTCTCGAATTCCGCCGTTACGACGACCGCGTACGCCATCACTCGGCATCACGCAGTTCGGAGAACGGGCGCAGCTCGCCGCGCCGATGCTGAGCGCGCGCCCGCTTCAGACGCGCGACCAACGCCGGGTCCTGCCCAATCAGGTAGTCCTCCAACTCCTCGTCGAGGACCTCCAAAGCCTCCCGCGCCTCCGCCATCCGCTCGAGCAAGGATACCGGCACCTCAACGGTTTCACTCATGGCCATCATCCTCTCAAGAACTTGTTCAATCCTATGGCAACGACGGCACCAAGTCAACAGGTACGCCCGGGCCACATCAGCCGGCCGAGGCCACCGATAATGGAGATACCATCATGACGACGCAGCGTTTCCCAATTGCACTTGTCTTTGCGGCCGGCCTGGCCGCCATACCTACGTCCGCGACGGCCGCCGAAATCCCCTTCAGCGGCATCAACATCATCGACGGAGATTTCGACGACGCGCTGTGCGTGTATGCGGCGGACGTGGATGGGGACGGCGACCTGGACGTGCTGGGCGCGGCGCACATCCCCGGCGAGGTCACCTGGTGGGAGAACACGCAAGGTGACGGGAGCGGCTGGTACCCCCACGCAGTCAGCACCAGTTTCCCAAACGCCATCTTTGTGCGTGCTATATAGCCGCGCATAATTAAAAGGGAATGGTTTGCGCAATGGGAGCGTGTGGTGATACACTTCTGAGGCAAGGATGACAAGCCATCAGGAGGGTGAAATGCCATGCGCCCGCGTTTGCTGCGTTTGCACTACAAGA
>Ga0209979_1004440_pt1 | contig 11613 bp, 10 predicted proteins | sample AnhtaG_FD_183114 | JGI IMG/M metagenome (GOLD analysis project Ga0209979, IMG submission 183114) | Deep subsurface microbial communities from Anholt, Denmark to uncover new lineages of life (NeLLi) - Anholt_01485 metaG (SPAdes) (version 2) | ecosystem: Environmental > Aquatic > Marine > Oceanic...
CTTATGGCAGAAGATTAGAAATTTCATGTCCAGCATAAAAAAACTCTTCTCATAAAAGACACGTTAATAATAATGAAAATACTGATCGTCCGTTCCTGGGGAAAAACTGGATTTGAACTAGCGGAGTATTGTAAAAAAGCCTATGCAGAAATTGGTCACGATGCAGACCTGTTTACATACAACGATGAACGAATTTCTTCGCGACTCCCTTTTCTTGGGAAAATAGAGAGAGCTATTGTAGGAAAAGCCCTGAGTAAGAAAATTTCAGACTTCAGACCTCAGCTAGTTTTGGTGATTAAAGGAGATAGAATTCCCCTGGAGATTATTCGTGAAATAAAAGAGAAATTCAAAATTCCTGTTGCCAATTACTGGATAGACGACCCGGACGCAATCGATGTTTCTCAAAAGATTTCACCCAACTACGACTATTTTTTTACTAACGATCCCGATGCTGTTCAGGTTCACAAAGAATCAGGCTGCCCGCATGTTAGATTTCTCAGTTTCGGATTTTTGCCAGATTTGCATAAAAAGATACAGCTCTCTGAGGAAGAATATAAGAAGTACGGAAGCGATGTATGTTTTGCCGGCACAGTATCAGAAGGAAGGATAAAAGTTCTGGAGGAATTGAGCAATTTCAACTTGAAGATTTGGTCACCAAGGTATGTTTATTCTTTTAAGGAAGAATACCAAATAGAGAAAAACAAGCTTCCTTCTTCCTCTCCACTTTACTCAAAATTTACAGACCGCGCAGTCTGGAATGAGGAATTGGTTAAGGTTTATAATGCCTCGAAGATTGTCCTCAACATCCACTCCCCGCAAACGGTTCCGATTATGCGTGATTTTGAAGTAACCGGATGCGGTGCATTCCTGATGACCGACTATGCCAGGAGCCTGGAGACAATGTTCAATTTTGGGGAGGAGATAATTTGTTATAAAAACATCCAAGAACTGAAGGACTTGATGAAATTCTATCTGTCACATTCTCCGAAAAGAGAAGAAATCGCCAGAAAGGGCAATTTAAGGGCGCATCGAGACCACACATATGCAAGGCGTATGGAGGAATTGATTTCCTTTACAGAGAAAGAAAAAACATGAAGGGAATAACAGGAAGAATTATAGGAAATACCTCCTGGCTCCTGTTGCAGAGAGCAGGTGGAAGGATCCTGACACTTTTACTGATGATCTACCTTGCCCGCAGACTGGGGAGTCTAGGTTTTGGGAAATTATCTTTCGCCATTAGTTTCACCTCTCTTTTTTTAATCCTGTCTGATCTGGGAATCACCACTCTCACTGTAAGAGAAGTAGCCCGGAACAAAGAAAGAGGTCCTGAGTATGTAGGTAATACCGCAACCTTAAAGCTTTTCCTCTCAATCTTTACTTTCCTGTTGATATCCATTTCTGTTTCTTTAATAAAGGTTCCTTTTGATACCAGGTTCCTAATTTACCTTATTGGAGCCTGTGTTATATTTGAAACTATGGGAGGATTCTTCGGGTCTGTTTTCCAGGCATATGAAGAGATGAAATACATCATGATTTGCGAGATCATTGCAAAAATCTTTCTTCTCTCCCTAGCACTTGTCCTGCTCCGCCTGGGCTATGGACTTATTTCTGTAGGCATTCTCTATCTTCTTTCTGGCATCTTATATTGTTTGTTAAATATAGGCTTTGTTCACCGGAAATTCCTGAAGCCCCGCTACCGTATAAATTTGCGATTCTGGAGGAAGAGTTTGAAGCAAACTCTTCCTCTTGCCATAGTGGCCCTGATATCCATGATCTATTACCATACCGATATCGTAATGCTGGGAAAGATGAAAGGAGAGGAGGTTGCTGGATGGTACGGGGTGAGCTATCATCTTTTCTTTGCCCTCTCTATGATTTCCGGTGCTTTTCTTTCTGCTGTCTTCCCTGTCATGTCCCGCCTTTTCAAGGAATCAGGGGAACTGCTGAAGAAGGCTTTTCACAAATCCTTTAAGGTGTTGGTTGGGGTGGGAATTCCGGCTTCTGTAGGAACATTTTTGCTATCGGAAAAGATTATCCTCTTCTTGTTTGGTCCTCAATACCAGCATTCGATCACAGCCCTCAGGATTTTATCTTTCCTCATTGTCTTCAGTTATCTCAATAGCCTGGCCAGCTATTTTCTGACCTCCATAAACCGGCAGGCACTTACGGCAAAGATAATAGCCGTGACCACTGGCATCAATGTCTTTCTCAATTTCATTCTTATTCCCCGTTATAGCTACAGAGGAGCAGCGTATGCCACAGTAGTTTCAGAGATCCTGTTTCTTGCTTTGATTTTCCTGTCCGCTCGAAGGGAAATTCCTTCTATCCCCCTGATGAAAATTGCAAAACCGGGTATCTCTTCGGCAATAATGGGTCTCCTTATAATAGTCCTGATTAAGAATGGCTTTAATCTGTTGCTGATCGTCGCCATCGGAGTTATTACCTATTCCTTTTTTATCTGGATTACAGGCTTCATTACAAAAGCAGAGAAAGCAAGATTGAAAAATATCTTTCTGGGAAGAGAGAAAGAATGAGAAAGAAAATCGGAGCCAGCATCATCATCCCCAACTGTCATCATGAGGAGTTGTTATGGACTTAATCATAGGGCCCATGTTTTCCTCTCAACGGAGTATAACTGGCCTTAATGATCCTCCTGCAGTATTTGCCAGACAAGAAATTTTGGTGATAAGGCAGATGTTTGGCATGGGTGGTCAAGCGGGGGAATGAACGTGGAACACGAAGAGAAAAGAAAATATGCAAATAAAAGTGGCAAGTTTGTACCATGTCCCTTTGCCGCACACCGGATGTGTTTAGATCTGATAAATGAGAGGGGAACCGTGCTAGATGTGGGATGTGCCGCCGGTTATTTATCTTTTGAATTAAAAGAGAAGGGTTGCAAGGTTATCGGTCTTGAAATAGACCCGGAGATGGCCGAGGAGGCAAGGTTACATTGTGACAAGGTTATCGTTGGGAACGCCGAGGCTATTGAATTACCTTATAAGGAATATTTTGATGTAATCCTGTATGCCGATGTTTTGGAACACCTGAGGAATCCTTTAGAGGTCTTGGTCCGTTTCAAGAGCTATCTCAAACAGAATGGATACATCGTAGCCTCAATTCCCAATGTAGCTAACTGGCTTGTTCGTCTTTCTTTGCTATTTGGAAAATTCAACTACAATTCAAAGAGATGTGGAGTGCTAGATTCAGGACATTTGAGATTCTTTACTCTTAGGACCATCAGAGAAATGCTTAAAAAGGCTGGCTTTAAAATCGTTCACTTGGATATTACCGTTGATTTACCTGGTTCTTCACGATTTCCTTTTATTAGGACTTTAGTAAAACTCTGGAAGAAACCGTTTGCTGTCCAGTTCATCATTAAAGCAGTAAAAGATACTTAAATAGAGTGACCAAATGAGGAAGAAAATCGGAGTTAGCGTCGTCATCCCCAACTGGAACGGGAAGAAACTGCTCGAAAGAAACCTCCCTCCCCTGATTGAGGCAATGGACTATTATAGTGGTGAGTACGAGATCATAGTAGTAGATGATGGAAGCGTCGATGGAAGCGCCCAATTTATAGGGGACACCTTCCCTTCCATAAGAGTTATAAGATTGGAACGCAACCGTGGATTCCCTATAGCTGCTAACCGAGGTGTGGGTGCGGCAATACATGATTTGGTCCTCCTCTTAAATTCAGATATTAGAGTAGAGAGGGATTTTCTGTTACCCTTGTTAAGTTACTTCGACGAGGAAAGGACATTCGCAGTTTCAACGGCGATAATGGAAGACAAAAACACCGTTGTAACCCGGCCGTATGTCCTTGAGTTTAAGTACGGCTTCTTAAGGGAAGTATTTGGGACAGAAAAAAATGGGCCAGGTCTTGCTTCTGGCGCATCAGGAGGACGTGGGCTTTTCGACAGGAAGAAGTTTATGCAGTTGGGCGGGTTCGACGAGATATACTCGCCTTTTTATTATGAGGATATGGACCTTTCCTATAATGCCTGGAAGCAGGGCTTTCGGATGTATTATGAACCGCAGAGTATTGTTCATCATGCTCGTCAGGCTACTATCGGAAAGGCTTTCAGCAAGGGATATATAAGGTTTATCTTTGACCGCAACAGGTTAATATTCACATGGAAGAATCTCACAGACTCCGATTTTCTCTTTCAGCATTTTCTTTTTCTTCCTTTTTTTCTTATTTGGAATTCGATCAGAAACCCGCTTGTATTCTTATCATTCCTCGAAGCACTCATGAAAGTACCAACGATATTAAGAGCGCGAAGAAAAAAGAAAGCTTCCATCCGGTATGGAGATAAAGAGGTCCTCAGGTTAATCAGGGAGGAGTAATGGCCAGAATTTCGGTAGTTATCGCTACAAAGGACGAAGAAAGAAACATAAGGGACTGCCTTGAATCTGTGAAGTGGGCTGATGAGATTGTAGTAGTTGATGATGAAAGCAAGGATAGAACAGTTGAAATTTGCAGAGAATATACTTCGAACATTATTCCGAACGATAGTAATGGTGATTTCCATGTCAACAAGAATCTGGGGATTGAAAAGTCAAGCGAGGATTGGATACTGAGTATAGATGCCGATGAAAGGATTACACAAGAACTATCCCGCGAGATAAAGGATGTAATTGGAAAATCCGACAAACTCGGATACTATATCAGCCGTAAGAATTATTTTATGGGCAGGTGGATAAGGGGATGCGGCTGGTTTCCCGACTATATCATCAGGTTATTCAGGAAAGGGACAGCGCGCTGGCCTTTGATGGCCGATGATTTCCATGGTACACCGCATATAAAAGAGAAGGCAAAAACAGGTTATCTGAAAAATGCAATGCTTCATTACGCCTATTTTTCCTTTACCCAGTTTCTTGAGAAGTTCAATCTTTATACTTCCGCTCTTGCCAAGCAGGAGTACAACCGTGGAAAAAAGATGAATTTCCTAGTCTGTTTTTTGCTCAAACCCTGCTTTGTGTTTTTCCGCAAATATCTTTTTCTACGCGGCTACATCTATGGCTTCCGGGGTTTTTTTATAAGCGTCTCGTCAGCGCTAACTATATTTATGACTTACGCCAAATTATGGGAGATGCGAAGGAAGGATTTGTAATGCACAGGGTTCTTTATATTGATAGTGGCGAAGGAATATTTGGAGGGGGACAAATAAGTTTGCTGGAATTACTGGCACATATAGACACGATAAAGTTCCAGCCTCTTGTTATCTTGGGTGAAGAGGCAAAATTAAAAAAAGAAGTCAAAAAATTGGGAATAGAATGTGCGTTCCTTCCTATGCCCAGGTTCCAATGGCTTAATCCATTCCCGTTTTTTGCCGGATTTTGGCGAATTTTCAATTTTGTTCGTAAACAGAAAATCAAACTCATTCATAGCAATACATCGCGGGCCGCTCTCTATGCAGGTCCCGTGGCGAAAATTCTGAGTATTCCTCTGATATGGCATGTGAGGGTCCAGCCTCCGGATAATTTGCTGGACAGGTTCCTTGTGTTGTTCGCGTCCAGGATAATTGCAGTTTCCCGGATTGTAAAGAGAAGGTTTGAATGGTTCAAGAAAGACAGGGTAGAAATTATCTATAATGGCGTAGATACGCAAAGGTTCTCGCCTGGTAAGGCTCAAGATGATGTGAGAAAAAAGCTTCACATAAACAGCGAAGACATGGTAATTGGAGCTGTTGGAAGGCTTTCACCAGAGAAAGGTCTTGAGTATCTAATCTCAGCCATTCGAGAGGTGGTAAACGCGTATCCGCGGACGAAAGTTCTTCTAGTGGGAGATGGAGATGAAAAGTACCGCCTCTCGCTTCAAGAAAAAGTGAAAGATTTAGAATTATCGTCCCATATCTTTTTCGTTGGCTTCTATGAAAATGTTCCCCATATATTGAGGTGCATGGATATTTTCAGTTTACCTTCTTTGACTGAAGGATTTAACAGGAGTTTACTTGAGGCAATGGCCTGTGGATTACCGGTTGTTGCCACTGCTGTGGGCGGAAATGTCGAAATTGTTCAAGATGGAGTTAATGGTCTGCTCGTACTACCTAGTAACCCTGGGGCGCTGGCATTCGCAATTACAGAACTGCTGAAGGATAAAGAAAAAGCCCGCAAGATGGGACTGGAGGGAAAGCTGCTTGTGGAGGAAAATTTTAGCATAGATATAAATGTAAGGAAAATTGAGAAACTTTATTTGCAAATTCTTGAATAGCGCTGGAGTCCATCTCCAGAAACTTAAATGGAAAAGAAAGCTCATGCCAAATAAAATATTCCGGAGTTTCAAATGCTTACCATAGAGATGCTTGATCGCCTTGCTTGTCCTGAGTGCAAGAATTTTTCGATAGAATTGAAATCCTCCTCGATAGAAAACTACAAAATTATTAAAGGAGAAATTGTCTGTCTTCGCTGTCATCGCCAATACCCTATCAATGAAGGCATTCCTAATATGCTTCCTGATGAGTTAAGGCTAAAAACGATTCCCAAGGAAAGTATTTGGCGAGAATGGGGAAAAAGATTAGGCTCGTATAAGCACAGGATGAAGGGCTGGACAGAAGAGAATAGTCGAAGTATTATACCCGTATACGAAGAATCCTTTTCGTACTTTTATCCGATTAGGGGCTCCGTATTAGAAATTGGCTGTGGAAATGGAGTCGTTCGGCATTTCCTTAAAAGGGATGTAGAATACTGGGGAACCGACCCCGATAAAGACTGGATTCTAAATCCACTCTATTCTTATACACGGGATATTTTCCCTTGCTTAAATGAACCCTTTCCTTTTATTCAGGGAGTGGGTGAATCCCTTCCATTCAAAGACGAGTCTTTTGATAATGTAATAATTACCGCCACTTTGGACCACGTGAATTCGCCTTCACAGGTTTTTGAGGAATCTTACAGAGTTCTAAAGGATAAAGGACAAATGTTACTTACAGTTGCCATAGGTGAGTGGGGTGTGAGCAAAAGGAAAATCACCTCGATCTTGGCAAATGGATTTAATAGATTATTAAAGGGCGAGCTAATCAGCTTAACTAAAGGTGTTTTTCGCAGGCTTTTTGTCCATGCAGAACCTGACCTATTCTTCTCTCTGGATGAAATTATTCATCTTTTTCGTCGATTTTCTGGCCTGGAAATCAAAGACTATGATGGTTGCCTAAAGTTTTTCAAAGCAAAAAAGAAACATGGCTCTTCTAAATCTGAGGTTTAATAATCTGTCATGAAAATAGGAATTGATGCAAGAGAATTTGTGCCGGGAAAAATAACAGGAATCGGAAGATTTCTGTGGCATTTCCTGCAGCATGCAACGGCTTCCAATTACCCCCATGAGTATGTGCTTTTCTGTAACCAGAAGACTCATATCCCTTTTGACCTCCCGAAACTAAAGAAGGTAATTATCACCGAAAAAATTACTCCGATATGGGATCAGATCCTGCTACCGCTTAATATTGCAAGAGAAAAGATAGATGTTTTTTTTACGCCATATTTTAAGGCTCCATTTTTTCTGCCCTCTAACATGGTACTCATAATTAACGACCTCATACCGCTGTTTTTCCCAGAGGAACACAGATTAATAAATAGGCTTTACTTCAGGTTTATGTGTGGAATGGCAGCCAGGAGAGCAACAAAGATAATTACTATCTCAGCGAACTCCAGGGATGATATTATTAAGTTTTTCAGCTTGCCCTCTAATAAAATAGAGGTAATCCACTTAGGAGTGGAGAAGCGATTCAGGTCGCCAGATATCAGGATAGAGGAAACCAGGAGGAAATATACCCTTCCTCAAAAATTCATCCTCTATGTGGGAAATCTAAGTCCACACAAGAATGTTCAGGGTTTGATTAAGTCATATGCATCACTTCCGCTGAACCTGAGAGAAGAATATAAACTCGTACTGAGCTCGTTCAGTAGCGATAAATACTTTGCTTATATTGAAAAGGTTATCAAGGAAATGAAATTAACCAAGGATGTACTTTTCACCGGCTTTATTGATGAAAAAGATTTACCCGCAGTGTACCATATGAGTTCTTTGTTTGCCTTCCCATCTCTTTATGAAGGATTTGGGCTTCCGCCTCTGGAAGCAATGGCCTGCGGCTGTCCTGTGGTGAGTTCAGATACTTCTTCTATGCCAGAGGTGCTTGGTGATGCGGCCCTTTTTTTTAATCCATACCATATTGAGGAAATGTCCTTAGCAATAAGACAGATGTTAGAGGATGAAAATCTGAGAAACAGGTTTCGCCAGAAAGGACTTGAAAGAGCAAAACTTTTTACATTTGAGGAAATGACAAACAGAATACTTGATGTTTTTGAGTCTGTACTTGCTTTAGACCACTAAAAAAAGAATCCAAAGGACTTGATCAAAACAGTTCTGGAATCAGGTAAAGATAAGGCTAAAAGAAAATAAAAAAAGTTTTTGATTGATATTGAAATCTATGTTGATATATATGGTAGATGGCTATTGTAAAAAGGCATTTATAGACGATTATGATTCATGGTTCGTCACAATACGATTCAGGAATAACAAAAATAAAATACGAATCACAGATATCGGTTTACGAACTCAACGACTGATATTATCGCCAGATGATATGAGCATTGTAACAGCAGTCGAATAACGAATTACTTCGATATGAAGATATTATTTTTCGCCATAGACTACAGACCACTTTTAGGTGGTATTGCCACCTATACGGAAGAACTAGCCTTAAGTCTCTCAAAAGATGATGAAATTGTTGTGCTTGCCCCGTGGATGAAAAATGCCCATTTATATGATAATAAGAATCCTTTTAAGACTGTAAGGGTGATCAACATCTGGGCTCTTCGAGAGTTCATGTTTATTATTTACTTATTTTATTATATAGTGTTCAGAGGGTATAAAAAGATCTTAAGCCAGGTATGGTTCCCTTGCGGGCTTATAACATATTTTCTCTCTTTTTTCATAAGATTTGATTACTATTGTGCTGCTTTTGGATCTGATTATTTGGATGATATAACAACTCATAAACGGAGAATTAAATATAGACTCTTCCCCTTAAAGATAAGAACCTTTAATGCTAGCAAGAAGGTATTGGCTATCAGCAATTATAGCGCTGATAGGCTTGTGGAGATGGGTGTAAAAAAAGAAAATATTGAAATTATTACTCCTGGAGCTGACATAAAGAAATTTATACCCGGGAATCCTTCCGAACAATTTATCACAAAATATAACCTTAAGAATAAAAGAGTTATACTTACGGTTGCTCGGTTAGATCTACATAAAGGTCACGATTTGGTAATCAAGGTCCTTCCCAGAGTTTTAGAAAAATTTCTTGATGTCTACTATTATATTGTTGGGGAAGGACCGGAAAGAACATATTTAGAAAATTTGGTTTCAGAAAGAAACTTAAAAGAGAGAGTAATTTTTGTTGGCTATGTGAGTGAAGAAGAAATGATTGAATTTTATCAAACTTGTGAGATTTTTGTTATGCCTTCTAGAGAAATAAGAGCAGACCTTGTTGAAGGTTTTGGTATTACTCTTGTAGAAGCAGCTGCATGTGAGAAGGTTGCTATCGGTGGCCGTTCTGGAGGAGTTATCAATGCAGTTTTTGATGGGACATCTGGAATTCTCATTGACCCACAAAGTGAAGAGGAATTGTTTCTGGTATTAGATAAATTTCTCAGCGATAAAGAAATGCGGAAACAATTTGGCATCCAGGCGAGAAAATGGGTGGAAAAAGAACGTACGTGGGAAGTATCCGCGTCTAAAATTAAAGAAGTTATGTTAAGCAAGCCTAAAAAAAACTGAAAGTAGAAAGTTTTGATTTTAATTAGATAGTTGACAAATAACTAATTATGATTAATTCCGCTTCTATACTATCTGTTAGAGGAAAGCTTGGGTAAAAAAGATAGGATTATATTTCAAATAGAAAAAACAAAAAAAAGTAGAAACAGGGAGAATATATGTTTGAAAAGATACATTGGGTAGATTATAAAACAAGATTTAAGAAAGGTTTTTTTGAGCTCTTTTTTAGAAAGATTTGTCAATTACTTGCGAGGTTTATATTTATAAATAGCCTTAGAATCTTTCTTTATCGTCTTATGGGAATGAAGATCGGCAGCCGGGTATATATAGGATTTGATTGTTTTATCGATTCTGATCTTGCAGAGCTCATCACGATAGAAGATAGAGTGATTGTCTCTTTCAGGGCAATTATTGTAGCTCATGATAGAATTCGCGAATTCGTGGCACCAGTACTTATTAAGAAGCGGGCGTTTATTGGCGCAGGAGCAATAATCACTCCTGGGGTGATAATTGGAAAGAAGGCTATTGTTGGCGCGGGAGCAGTAGTTACCAAGGATGTACCTGATGGAACAACAGTAGTAGGAAACCCGGCAAGACCAATAAATGTTTGATGATAGACGCTGGACGACCGGTTTGCTAATTCTGAACCATAATCAATGGTTTATATCAAAATGAAGATTTAGAAAGTTGTCCTAGACACTTAAGGTTAGAGAATTTGGGAGGATTCTGTTATTATTGATGTTGGTTTTATCACGAAAATTAAAAGAAAATTTTCCATCGAATTCAAGCATCAGGAATGTAAGAATTTAATTGATTGCCCAGATCTTGAAGAGGTTTTACAGATACTATAAAGAAGCAATCTGTATAATCACCTTATAATCAAAGTAATATTATTGGCCGATCAAATCGAGTGCCAATTTTAAGTTTGTTTCAAAAATAAAAAACCATGTGTGGAATCTGCGGGAAGATAAATATTGAAGGGAAGGAAATTCGCAGAGAATTAATTACTCGAATGAATTCTGTACTTTCTCACCGGGGTCCGGATGATGAAGGAATATATATCAATAACCCATCTCCAGGAGCTAGCCAGGCGATGGCTTCAGTGGGATTGGGACATAAAAGGCTGAGTATTATTGACCTTTCAGAAGCTGGAAGGCAGCCTATGTCAAACGAGGATGGATCTATACAAATGGTGTTCAACGGAGAAATTTATAATTTTAAAGCCCTAAAGAAAGGATTGGAACAGAACGGACACCATTTTACTTCTCAAACTGATTGTGAAGTCATAATCCATCTGTATGAAAAAGAAGGAATTGAATGTATAAAAAAACTAAATGGCATGTTTGCTTTTGCCTTATGGGACAGTAAAAATCAAGCGTTATTTCTCTGTCGGGATCGACTTGGAATTAAACCTTTATTTTATTGCTGGGACGGGAAATCATTGTACTTTGCCTCGGAAATTAAAAGTATTTTATGTAATCCTGAAGTATCAAAAAAGATGGACTGGAATGCTTTGAATTTATACCTAACCCTCAATTATATTCCTGGCCCTTACACTATTTTTAAAAAGATAAAAAAATTGGACCCTGGCTGCTATATCATGGTCAGAAAAGAAGGCTTAGAAATAAAACAATACTGGGATATTGAAAAAGGCACTGAATATTACGAAAACAAAGAAAAAAATATCGAAACATACAAAAAGAACTTATATGATTTACTGGAAGATTCTGTAAGAACCAGATTAATTGCCGATGTCCCTCTTGGTGCCTTTTTAAGCGGGGGCATAGATTCAAGCATAATAGTAGGACTGATGTCCAGAGTCTCCAATTCACCGATTAATA
>Ga0209979_1004442_pt1 | contig 11606 bp, 6 predicted proteins | sample AnhtaG_FD_183114 | JGI IMG/M metagenome (GOLD analysis project Ga0209979, IMG submission 183114) | Deep subsurface microbial communities from Anholt, Denmark to uncover new lineages of life (NeLLi) - Anholt_01485 metaG (SPAdes) (version 2) | ecosystem: Environmental > Aquatic > Marine > Oceanic >...
GTCTACCTCCACGACTATCAGACGGTTCGAGAGGCAAAAGAGGGAATCAGCCGGTATCTGGCTTTCTACAACCAAGAAAGGCCACATCAGTCACTTGACTACCGGACACCAGATGAGGTATACTGTGATAGTAGAAACTACAAAAACAGGCCTATCTGTAACTTAACTTTGGCAAATTAGTGTCCGACCAATGGGGTCCACCCCATTCAATGCATCTGCTATGAATTGTTCGGTAAGCCCGTGCGGATGTGATATATCCCAATTATGTTTAAGCGATTTTACAATCTCAAGTTTTTTATACTCACGCGGCCCCCATGGCTCAATGTCGAAATCGAACAACTGGCTGGCCACTGGCAAATCCGCAGCCCACTTTGAAAAGCCGGCTCCAAGAAACAAAGCTAACATAATGTCACCTGTGTATCATAAAAATGCAATTTCACCTAGCGGGACTCGGGTTTGCGAACTTGCTTGGACGGGCAAGCCGAAGGCTTGCACGGACAAGCAAGTTAGACGAAGCGTAAGCGAAGTCGCAAACCCGAAGTTAGGCGACCCGAAGGGCAAACCCCATAAGGGGTGTAGCGTTTTACTTGGCGACATTTTTATTATCTTTCACTTATCTTTTCCACAACTTCTAAGTTATTCGATAAAAACTCTAAGATAATACCTCTCTTCAGTTGCTCATGACAGAATTGATTCTGATAGTTTCTAAGGCAACCATAACAACTTGTTTCAAGACCACAGGTACAGTTTTTCACTCGATCCAAGGCACTTTTAAGAACTTCATAAAGATTCTGTTTATCCATTATCCGTTTGATATGGCCTGCCCCTCCGGGCACATTATCAAACAGTACAAGTGCAATCCTTCCTTCATAAGGATATAAACAACCATCCAAATCTTGACGCCGTATCCCTAAAGCTTGATTTACGCCTTCAAGACTGGCATAAAGCAAAGAATACCAGAAACTTTTGTCCATCCTTCCGCTATCAAAGGTATATTCCTCTAAAGAAATTGTAAGAACGTCTGTTGTAAAGGTGTGACCAAGGTGTAGATGTCCCCTTAAAGAAGGAGACGAGCACTCTTCTCCAATTGGCGTTTTATGCGTATTACCTTTTGGTCTTTTGGAAAATGCAGCACCGCACTTAAAGCAAATGTGAAATCCTGCTCCTTTTTTCCCCTTACAAATTACTGCCAACTCCCCATGAGATGAATATCGGCAGTTAATCTTTAGTTTTCCAATATTAAATTCTTCCTCTTTTGGCTCCTGATAGTCAAAGAAGTATGGCCTAGTAGTAAATTCACGCTTTGGCCTCGACTCACCCGGCTTTGGAGGTTCAAGTTCTCTACTTGTAACGAAACCAAAAATAGGTGTAATGAAAGTTTTTATATCATTCTTTGAAAATTTATAGCCGCACCCTTTACATTCTTTCAAGGAAGATGTATCACTCGTTCTTCTTTCCTTGTCAAACCGTCTACAATTAGGGCAAACAACAAACCAGTGTTCATCCAATGCCCTATCTTTTACTAATTTTAACCCAGCACTTTCCCAAATATATCCATTTGCTACGACCTGACTGCCGGGAGCAAATTCTGAGATAGCAATGCGAAGATCTCGTTCCAATCGAATATTTTTTGATTCTTTAATGTGAGACAAAGGCGTAAGTTCCACGACATCAACAGGAAAACCATACTTTGGAATGACAGTGTGGGTTGCGAGGAAATCTATAAGTTGCCTTCTCTTGATGGTGTTCATCCTATCATCTGCCCATCTCATATCTGTATTTAATTTATTGCGTCTTCTTTGATCTCGGGTGCTAATCCATTCTTTCTCTTTCCGGTCATAGAATTTTCTCAAACTAGCATGCTCGTCTCTTATTTGTGCATCAGCAGTTTCTAAGGCACCGTCTTTATAACCAAGTAACCCTTTTATCTATCCCCAGTTTTCCAAATCAAATGTATCATGCAGATTGTCTGGTATTGTCCTTTTCAGCGACTCCAATATGACCACGGGTTTGTTTTCAAGATATTCTTGTAACTTCTTGGACCCCGAAACTCCTCCTCCTTCGAGATTGAAGAAAGAATCTACATTCCTAAAATAATCGGGATACTCTCTAAAAAACTTTGCTAAAACCACTGAATGCAAATGACGCCGAACGATTTTTTCGTTACGGATTTCGACAACAGGCGGTTTTATTTGACCTCCAACCATTTTTTCTGGTTCTTTGAAATATGTGAGATCATGGGATCTAAGTTGAGCAAAAGTCAGAGTGAAGCCAACCGAGTCAAGTCTGCGTCCTGCTCTTCCCGATCTCTGAATATAGTTTGAGGGTTCGGGAGGAACATTACGCAAGAATATTGTTTCTAACTCTCCAAGGTCTACTCCCAATTCAAAGGTTGTTGAACAACTTAATACGTTTATTTCTCCTTTTATGAATTTTTGCTGAATATTTGAAGCATAATCTTGTTTGAGTTGTGCAGTGTGTTCATGGACTGTCATGGTGACCGGAGAAAGATTGGTATATAAATACCGATAATGGTTCTTCATAATCTCCTCTCGTCTCGATGAAGAATCCAATAGTTCGAGTTTTCCGTTGCAACCAAAAGTAGGACAAACGCCCCTAATATCTACTAGCGAGATTAGTCCACATTTATCGCAGATGAAACGTGAAGTATTTTGTCCTTCTTGAACAATTTGCCAATATTTATGATCAAGTTGAAAAAGCACCCCTTGATTAGGATCACTAAACTGATAAAGACCTTTATCTATCCAGTTCGTTTTTAAGTCATCCCAAATTTTACCCAGTAATTTTCTACATTCATTTTTATCTGCCTCTTTACTAGTGATTTGCTTATACAACTTTTGTAAGAATTCTAACCTTGTGTTAAATCGCCCAGAAGTTGGGATAAAAGAATAAATTCCCTTTTTAATTGCCTTGCTTTTTTCTTGATTTTCGCCTCGGAATTTGTATTCTTTGTTTCTGTGAAAACGCGCAAAAATTCCATCTTGTGGACTCGGGCCATCATTGGGGAAAGTTATAGCCTTATTGAAACGAAGGGTGTTAATAAGTATTTGATACAACGCTATAGCCTCATTCTCAGATAAATTCCAAGGGAATTTAGAAAGAACATCTATCGGTTTCCATTCTTTTGGTGGAATTGACAAGAAAAATAGTAAACCTACCCCCTCTAAACAAATTCTACGATCTAATGCACAAAATTCCTGCAATATCCAACCCCACATCTCTTTTTTCTTCTCTCTTTCATCCATGCTTGGGTCAAAAAGATATTTTTCCTCACCAAGTTTCAGGACATCATCACAAAGAGTTTGAAGCCTGTAATCTTCTACAGATTGATTTTGCTGGAGGGCTTCTATAATGAGACGCCTAAATAAAATCCGCTTGTAGGTATAATCCAAGTAAGGGGCAAAAAAGGCTGCATCTTGTCTACTGTCGGAAAACGCAAGAATCTTCTTCTCCATCTGCTTTTTCTTTTTCAGATTCTGAAACAGTACTGTCGCTAATACGGCAGCAGGAGCATCCTGTTGAAAAATAAATTCCCGAACAATGTTAATAGACCGCAAACCACATAGATAACACTTATTAAGAATCTCATTTTTAGGGATAATTTCAATCAGTGTCCGGATAGTACCACTTTCATGACCGCAATTGCAGGTAGAAACCTCATTTTCCTCCCAAACCGCCCCACATTTTATACATAATTTCCATATCTTACCCTTCTTCGCAATCTCTTCTGGAACTGCTACCTCTTCATCTTCATCTTCTTCAAGTTGGGTTTCTTCTTTCCATAATAGAAAATATCTGTTTTTTCGTCGGGTATCCCTCTTACTAAAGGAATGCTTTAGTTTCCCCTCTACAATGTCACCAACTAAGTATTCCTGCCCGCATCGACGACAGGAAGCAAGATCAAAGACCGCATATCCTTCTTCTGTTTTCTCACGCCGTTCCAAGAATATTCTTGGTTTTGGATAAAACGATACAAAAATACCTTCAGGTGCACGAACAAATAGATGGTAACGGGCAGGTAAAAGCGGTAATGATTCTTTATCAGGACGTGCCCAAACTGCGATATTCACAAGACTTATGAGGGCTTGACGATGCGTATCTGAAGAGTTATCAGTTTCGAAAAGCTGTTTAACACAATTTTCAACCTTAGTCGGCCCTTCCTCAAGCAAATTCCTCAATTTTACGATTTTTTCATCCCTTGATAAGAGTCGACATAGAAACTTCTTAGCATCACCATCTGATTGCTCTTTCGCTTCAGTTAAAATATTCTGTGGAACTCCATGCTTCTTACATATTTCGTAGCATTGCTCTAGAAACAAGGATCCTACTGGACTTCCTCTTATTGCCTCATCAAGTATTGAGTACAACTGGACTGAAGGTTTAAAGGTCCCACTTTCAAGAATTTGCGTTTTAATTTTCTTGCCCTTTATTATATCTTGCCGATTCTCATCCTCTGCATCCCATTCAAACCTTTCTCCAAAAAGGTTTGTGGCAAATTCCGCTAACCTCCCAAAATCTTTTTCTTCCTTAACCAAGGTGGCACTTGTTGCAATGCACTGTAAAAACCCTTTTTTACCGTCACAAACCCGGTCTTTTAACCGTCGGATAAGCATTCCCATTTCGATACCATTTGCTCCGCTATAAATGTGAGCTTCATCTAACACTAAAAATTTCCAGTGCGTTGCGTATTTACCATCAAAGAAAGAGGAATCCTTTGGACGTAAGAGAAGATATTCTAACATTGCATAGTTTGTTATAAGGATATGCGGTGGATTCTCTCGCATTTCTTCCCTTGATAGAAGTTCACTTTTTACTGGATTAACGTCGGGGTTTCTGAGTCTAAACTTTTCTTCGCCCTGTTTTTTCGTTTCTGGCGTATCCCCTACATATCTACCAAAAGTTATTTGTATATCTGGAATTTCTTTTTCCACTATTCTTGCGATTTCTCTTAATCTGCGTAATTGATCATTTGCCAATACATTCATGGGGTACAGTAAAAGGACACGAACTCCTGGCGTGAGTTTGCCCTCTCCATGTTCCTTTAAAAGGTGATTATAAATTGGCAAAAGAAAGCATTCAGTTTTTCCACTGCTTGTACCCGAAGCAATAATTACATTTCGACCATTTAGTATTTTTCTGAGTGCATTTTTTTGATGAAGATAAAGAGGATTGTCTCGTAAATAGGGAAGAGCATCATAGATAAAATCTTTTAAAGTCTTACTTAATAATCCTTGATTAATCAAATCTTTGAGGTAACAACCGCTTTTAAATGGCGGTGTTACTTCTAATATTGGGCCATTAGTGAACCAAAACTTCCCTGACTCTTGATAAAACAATTCTCGCAGTTTCTCATCCCTTAGACGGAAAGCACTAGTGAGATACCGAGTGTAACTTTCTTTAATCTCTTGCGTTAATTTTATTGGATCAATGGGCATAGTAACTACATCTCCGAATATTCACAGATTTCATTTTTATGTTTCTCAAAAAAATGTTCTACTTGCTCTTTTTTACTAAAGTTTTTGAAATGAATCCCACATAATTTACATTTATAAATAAATGGAAGGTTAGGAAATACATTCTGGCGGATTTCATCAGTGGTGGATACATTCCTGAAACGTATTCTCTTATGATGTATATTTTCTATATGGTTACAGATTACACTTGTGGGATTTCGAGGATAATCTTCACGGCTGTAGAAGGAACAGTAAGAACATTTATATATTTCGTGGGGAAGCGACTTATCATACTCCCCAATCTCTTTATAAGTAATATGTTCAATGAAATTGGGAAGGTGGCATTTCTTAAAATGAGACATCATATCTTCAATACGGTGTGTTTCAAAGCTACATGGATAAATTTTACAACGAATGATAGGAGGAGTGATTTTCAATATATATGTTTCATCTATTGAATGTTCTTCTCTTCGAATTCCCGCTTTAAGCATTATTTCACTTTTATTTCGCTTTATTGTATCGTAGAATTGGTTCAGTTCCAGATTATAATTTATCCCTTGTTGGATAAATTTTCCTTCCTGTATCCTCTGGCCGTTTGTTTCAAGTATGGCTGAGAGGTCATATTTGTTATTGAAATCGTTGGTGCAAATGAGGAGATAAAACGATTCACCGTATATCAACTCATCCCTTTTTATGTTTTGAAGTTTTCCATTCCAAGCCTCGTGTTTCGAAGTTTTCCATTTTAATCTTGGTATAGTTATTTGAAACTTTGTAAGAATTTCTGGCTTGCCCTTTTTGGTAATGGAAAAACGGGCAGTGTTCTCTTCAGGACGAAGTTCAATTTGGTAAGAATTGCTTTCTATGGGTCCTACTTTTCGGTTTACTCCGTAGTTCAACGCCCACCCTTCACCACTAACTTTAACCATGATAAATTCTGACTTATGTCCCTGACGTGGATTAGGAATGATGAGTTCTTTCGGGTAATTTAACTCGATAAAAGGCAACCAACGGAAGAATAATGTTTCATCAGGTATTCTGGTATCTTGCTGGCAAATATCCACTTGGAATTCTCCGCATTCGCAAGGTAGGTCATCATGAAGTTTTAAGCTTAATGGTTCAATACCACTCCAATTTTCGGTAATGATTCGGTAGCCTGCTATTTTATTTTGAATCCAAACTGTCCACCCATATGGATTTTCTCTTGGTGCTTTTATTTTAAGGGTCTCACCTATTAAAAGAGGCATCTGATCCTTAAAATCATCTTCGATTACCTGTCCTTCAATCGAAAAAGTTGGTTCGCAATATAGTCTATATTCCTTGCTGGTTTTTGTATTTTTTATAACTAGTTCATTCATTTCCTTTAGGTTGACACGAAATGGCCGATACTTCTCCCATATCCATGTCTCTTCAGTTAGGTAATTGGACTCAATTTCTAATTTAAAGTCTTCGTGAAGGAGTAACCAAACCATTCTATTGGGAAGCGGATTAATGTTTCCGTCCTTGTCATAAAGATAATGCATTCTACCACGATTGTTTCCTATAGCAGCAAAAGCATAAAAATTTTCATTGTTATGGTTGTAACTGTATGTTCTACCCTGAAGTTCATCAGAAAAAAGAACCTGCAAGTTCTTCAAAGGTTCTTCTAGTTCTATTCTTTTATCTTCCACTTTTGCATAACCTTGATTATCTTCGATAATCTTCACAGTAATGGTCTGTTCTTCCCCATTTAGTTCCAGTTTGTAATTCAGTTGATGTGAGATATTGGTCATCATGTCGGATTTGAATTGCTGCTTTGGTATGGTAAGGAAAACTTTTGCCTCATCGAGATCAATTTCCATAAAGGGAGATTCTACTCTTGTAGGAGTTTCTTTTCCCTCAGATGCCTTATCTGTTCTTTCGATGTTTACTTCTGCTGACTGTTTAGTTGACCTTAATTTCTTTCTTTTAGTGCTACCTAGATCTATTTTTTTCCTTCGTTTAGGACTGGCTGACTTCTTTTCATTCTCTGACGGCTTTCTTCCTTCTTTTTTTCTTTCTTCTGCAGGTGTTTTCCTTTTGTATGGCTTTCCTGTTTCTGTTTTAGCTTTTTCCTCCTCTGGATGCTCTATTTGCGATTTTTTCTCTATTTCTTCTTTTATTTTTAGATGGTTGGTATATTCATCTAATTTTTGCGGAGGTTCTGTTGTTGAAATTTTTTCTTCTTTTGGTCCTTCTTCCTCAGACGGTTCTTTTTCTTTTGAAAGTTTTTCTTCGGTCAGTTTTTCCTGTTCGGGCGGTTTTTCCTCCTTTGGAATTTCTTCTTCAGCATGTATTTCTTCTTTTAACTTTTCTTTCTCGGCAGGTTCTTGTTCGATTGGTTTTTCTTCTGCTAGTGCAACCTTTGCAGATTTCTCTTTGGGGGTTGGAGTAACTTCCACGGGTTTCTTTTCAGATAAGACTTTAGCTAGCAGTTTTTTTTCCGTATATTTCGCCTTTGGGCGAATACAGAAAGTCTTCCTGAGCCACAAGATTAACCTACTGAATAGATTGAAAGTCATTTTTTTCATCACCTATTTTCCAAGCAAAATGTCGCCTAACGGTACCGATGTTTATGAAGTTTTGCGAAGCAAAATTTGGGTCAACGTAGCGAACCACAAACACCGTGTTATCTGCTGTTTCGATAGTTTCACTTTCAATCCCATATTATTTTTGCTACATCAAATAGCAGTTTTTGCCTTTCATTTACTGCATTTTTATCAAACTTATCTGCATATGGCTTAAAATTTAAACCATATTTATTCATGAAGTCTCTAAAATCCGGATTACTGTGATAAAAATCGTCTCTAAGAGATTGAGTCCACAATTAGGACAATCTGTGGAATAAAGACAGTTGAGTTTGATTTGTCTTTTCTTGTTATTTATCAAGACGGGATAAGACTTTGTTCGTAAATCTCTTAATAACTTGTCAAAAGCTTCTTTGAGTTTTATCAGGTCAACAGAAATTGCCGAAGTTCTCGCTATAAATCTGCAGTACCTATTTAAGTCGTTATAAATAACCCTTCTTTTCGTTTTCAAAGATTCAATGGCTACAACACCACAACCAGCAAAGGGGTCTAAGACAATCCCGTGTGGTTTCGTATAACTTTCAATGTATGCCCGGACAAGATTCCACGGTTTCCTGCCCCAAAATCTTATCATGTTGTATGTAGGAGTATTCTTTAACGCACGCTCGACAGGAGGTTTTTTTAAGCTTGATTTATCTGTCTCCATTGGCATCTTTTTACCTTTTGTTCGATCCAGAAGTATTATCCCGGATCAGTTGCAAAAATCCGTCTAGACAGGATTTTAACTATTCAGAGCAAGATAAGATTGATTTGAAACAAGCTGTTACAAGAATCAATCTTGTATCGGCGAAGAAAGAGACCTTTTTTTGCTTGTTTTCTTTCGTCAAGTAACAAAATTTACCTAGGTTTATAATCTCCCCCTTAGCCTAAATTTGCCCTTTCATAGGCTTCCCTTATCTGCTCAGGTGCAAAATCGCTATAAATCTGGGTAGTTGTGAGCCTCCTATGCCCAACCTGTTTTTGGACAGCGGTTATCGGTATTTTATTAAGCAAAGCATGAGTAATATGAGTGTGCCTGAGAGTATGAGGAGTGCAGACTACTCCTGCCCGGTCCGAGTATTTTTTGAGTAGCTGTTGGATCCTCCTAGTAGTGACCTCAAATATCCTCCCATTTTTCTTCTTCTCCAGCCTCAGGTGAGCTCTTATATCACTCAGCACTTCTTTGGGGACGAAGATAGTTCTTCCTTCTCCAGTCTTACTATTCTCCGGGGGGATCCTGATGAACCTTTCGTCAAAGTCTATATCCCCCACCGTCAGCTTGGTGAACTCCCCAACCCTCATTCCAGTAGAATAAAGCAGAGTGATGATGAGCTTGTCGCGGTAATTATCAATGCTACCTCTCAGCTTATCCCACTCCTCTTTTTTGAGGTACTTGATAGTGTTTTTGAAAGACCGAATATTTCGCTTTTGGTTTTCGGCTATTTTTCCAGCCTCCTGGGATACGATTTTACGGGAGCCTCGGGAGGTATTTTAGCAAAAAGTTTCGTCTTAATCAAGGAAAGCGAAATTGAGTTTATGGGTAAGCTATCAATCCTGTTTGCTTCAATGTCCTGTTTATTAACGTCTAACATTGGGGACCTATTTGTAGAGAGAGCAAAACTAAGACAAGCACAAGCAGAGGGTGGCAATAGGCTCTTGGTTCTGGCTAGATTTTCTCGGTCTAGTTCTTTTTGCTTGTGTTTATCTTGCTTTCCAGATTTTTCAGCCATCCTTTAGCTTTTCCAAAACTCAAAGGCAGTTTCCCTAGTCTTAAAATCAATCTCTGTCTCTATCCATACCTGCCAACGTGATTTTCTTAGTTTTAGAATCAATCTCTGTCTCTATTCATACCTGCCAACGTGATTTTCTTAGTTTTAGAATCAATCTCTGTCTCTATCCATATCGCTTTGCGAGTTTTCGGTCGAGAGAGCCCGGGGCTTTCTACTCAAGTCTTTCCCTGTGCTGATAGGCTGTGTGTATGTGGTCATCCTGCTTAGGGAAAACCTAGAGAAAATAGGTTCCTCTGGTGAAGGCTTGAGATAAGAATGGCATTTACATATTTCCTGAATTTCTTCAGTAAATTGAGTTCTTCTTCAGAAGAAGAGGCTCTACCTCTTTTTTCTTGAGAAGATCCATCATCTTCTTCAGATAATTTCAGATGAAGAGGCTCTACCGGGATATCTTCTTGAGAAGCTCAATCTTTTCTTGAGATAACTTGAGAGCAATATCCTCTACCGGGATATCTTCTTGAGAAGCTCAATCTTTTTCTTGAGATAACTTGAGAGCAATAGGCTCTACCGGGATATCTTCTTGAGATAAAGGCAAGGTTTCTTGAGAAGAGCGGACCTTCCTCGGATAACTTCAGAAGATTTATTTTTTTCTTGAGATAACTTCACATCAATATCCTCTACCGGGGTATCTTCTTGAGAAGCTCAATTTTTTTCTTGAGATAACTTGAGAGCAATAGGCTCTACCGTGGTATCTTCTTGAGAAGCTCAATTTTTTCTTGAGAACTCGAGGTTGCTTCTATCCATACTTGTCTGCGTGATTTGCCTAGTCTTAAAATCAATCTCTGCCTCTGGCTATACCCCCTTTACGACTTTTTGGTTAATAGAGCCGGGGGCTTTCTACTCAAGTCCTTCTCTCTGCTGATAGGCTCTGTGAGCCTATCCATACCCCCATTCGTAATTTTTGGTGAATCCCTTCTCTGCACTGATAGGCTGTGTGCATTTGGTCATCCTGCTTAGGGAAAACCTAGAGGAAATAGGCTCCTCTGGTGAGCGCTTGAGACAAGAATGGCATTTACATATTTCCTGAATTTCTTCAGGAAATCCAAAAGAAAGTAAGAAGCTACGGCGTGAGGGTTGGAGAGCGGTCGATGGGTGAGGGACTATAGGGAAAAGACAGCATCCGCATTACTGAGCTTTGCCTGACGCACAAGACACCCAGGCGTCGGATAACCTCATCCTTTGCGCCGGGTCGCTCGTGGTTGTCTCTATCCATCAAGAAAAGCGTGATTTGCCTAGTCTTAAAATCAATCTCTGTCTCTATCCATACCTGCCAACGTGATTCCCCTACTCCTAAAATCAATCTCTGCTTCTATCCATACCTGCCTGCGTGGTTTCCCTAGTCTCAAAATCAATGTCTGCTTCTGGCCATACCCCTTTACCACTTTTTGGTTAATAGAGCCAGGGGCTTTCTACTCAAGACCTTCTCTGCACTGATAGGCTGTGTGCATTTGGTCATCCTGCTTAGGAAAACTTGGAGGAAATAGGCTCCTCTGGTGAGCGCTTGAGACAAGAACGGCATTTACATATTTCCTGAATTTCTTCAGCACTCCTTCAGGAGAAATGAATTTCTGAAGGGGAACATAGAAGTTCTGCGGGAACCGGAAGAAAAAAGTAGAGCTCTCTGGGGCGTCTGGAGAAAAAATAGAATTCTCACCATCATGGAGGAAGTTTTGAATAGTGCCTGAGAAGACTGGTTTGGCTAGGCAGAGAGAGGCAGTTGCTTTCGCTCCCCGACGGGGAGTAAGCAAGTCTTACCGTCT
>Ga0209979_1004443_pt1 | contig 11603 bp, 9 predicted proteins | sample AnhtaG_FD_183114 | JGI IMG/M metagenome (GOLD analysis project Ga0209979, IMG submission 183114) | Deep subsurface microbial communities from Anholt, Denmark to uncover new lineages of life (NeLLi) - Anholt_01485 metaG (SPAdes) (version 2) | ecosystem: Environmental > Aquatic > Marine > Oceanic >...
GTATGCTTTACCAATGATAATCCGGTATTGGAGCGAAGCGCTCTTTTTAAAATAGGAGCCGAATGGCTTCCCCAATGGAATCTTGCCTCCACTCGCTTAAAAGCCAAACTGGGCCTTAGAGGTGGTTACCTTTCAGTAACTACTACTACCGAACCGATAGACCCACCATATCCTTCTCAACTCCTCTATGGAGCCGAAAGTGGCCTCTCCATTTCCAAAGAGCTCAAAGGGATAACTTTTGAGACCGGAGCTACAGGATATGTAACCTACAGCTTATATAATCAGAATAATCAAGTGGATAATTCCGGAATTAAGTTACAAGCGGGTAGCAGAATAGAGGTTCTCCCGGTCATATTAAAATTGGGATGGAAGGGAACTCTGATAAACTATAATCAAGACAAATACTTTTTCCTGGATACTATGAGAGAGGACAGCTACGAAGTTAGCATCGGCTATGTCGGAGAAAGATTTGGCATTGGACTATTCAATTCTCTGGATATCAGAGAGGGAATAGAATTTGAAAGAAAGAGGAACCTGACAGGCATGGGAGTCCAGGTAGGTGGATGGGTAGCCAAGGGGCTTTTCTCGCAGGACCTTTTGGTTGGGAAAGAAGCCACCACAATTTCATTGGGTAGAGATTTTTCCGATGCATATTTTGAAGCATACTGGACAAAAGACCAGAATTATATAGAGACGGGTAATGGTAACATTTTTGGAGTAAGTTTCAAGTGCGGGATTGGGCCCAAGCCCGCTGAGCTTGTCGAAGTTGAGTCTTATAAGAGTTATGTTCAAGAAGATGATGGTCCGTTCAATGCATTGCCCGATTTTCGCCTACCATTTACCGAAAGCGTGGAAAGACTCGATACTATGAATAAAGTTATAAGATACACCAGAGGTAACCTGGAATATATATCCCAGAATGGTTCTGACCGCGACCCCAAGGAAGTGTTCGAGTTAAGGGGAGGAGATTGCGATGAGCAAGTATTCTTTCAGCTACATGCCTTGAAGACCCATGGTTATGATGATTTGTACGAACTGGCTTTCGTATCTCCCAGAATGGCACATGCCTTCTCATATGGTAAAGATAAAAGGACAGGAGAAGAATATATATGGGAATATGGCAGGGTGTTCAGATTGGATTTCGATTCTGGCTCTAACCTCTCAGAAAAAGAGAAAATGGCAGCTATCCTTTCCTCCAGGAGTTACACAGAGGACTGGGAGTACCTTTGGACTTTCAAACCCCCAAGTTCTGACTATAAAGACTACAATTACCAGGATATGGAATGCGTTTATGAAGCCTGGAGTGACGAGGTAGATATTTCAGGAGATGCGGTACAAGTAATTCCCGAATCGGGAATAAGGCTATTTATCGGCACAGAATTTGAAGAATAAGAACAAGGGCAACCAATAGAGGTGGTGCTCCCTTACCGCCAGTACCAGGAAGGGTACTGGCGGTTTTTTTATTTGCTGACAATCCCTGGCAACAAGTCCAGAGATTTTACTTGCATAGAACAGGAAAAAAAAGGACAGGCTACTTTTTGGAAATTTTACAGATTTTTTACAATTTTTTTACACATATTTAATATTAATATGATATACTATATTCAAACATTAATATTCCGAAAAGGCAAACTTCGAGCAATCGGAGGACGCAAAGCCTCGGGGTTACTCAGATAGACAACATTACAGTTGAACCGGCCGGGCTGCCGATAACGAGTAGGAAAACCCGTTATGGGTAGCCCGGCTTTTTTTAAATCTGCTAGTCGGCAAACTCCATGTAGAAAATGTTGTCAAAAGGGATGAAAAACTTTTAGAAAGCAGGTGGAGGAGATATGTCCGAGGCTGAGATTAAGGAGCTACGAGGAGATATGTTTAAGGCGATTGATAGTGGTGATGTAGAGAAGAATATAATATTGAGCCGAACGAGCAGAAAGGCGTGCTTGTTCGGTTTTATATTTATTATATTAACTATAGTTCTTTTAAGGGCTATTGCATTTGCGGAGACTTCTGATCAGACCATTTTGGGAAATATCCATGTTGTTAATGAAACCCTGTTTGGAAAATTCAATTATGGCAATGAACGCGTGGAAGGATTTCTGGAAGCTAAACAGTCTTTCTTGGGAGGGGTAAGCGACTTCGTGATAGGCACAAACATTGGCTTGGGTTCTCCTGATCCTGATACGAGTTCCGGAAAAATAGATGTAAAAGTATGTTTCACCAATGATAATCCGGTATTGGAGCGAAGCGCTCTTTATAAAGTAGGAGCCGAATGGCATCCCCAGTGGAATCTTGCATCCACTCGCCTAAAGGCCAAGCTAGGCGTTAAAGGTGGCTACCTTTCAGTAGCTACCACTACTGAGCCAATAGACCCACCGTACCCCTCTCAACTGCTCTATGGAGCCGAAAGTGGACTCTCAATTTCAAAAGAGCTCAAAGGGATAACTTTTGAGACCGGAGCTACAGGATATGTGACCTACAGCTTCTATAATCAGAATAATCAAGTGGATAATTCTGGAATTAAGTTACAAGCGGGTAGTAGCATAGAGGTTCTCCCGGTCATATTAAAATTGGGATGGAAAGGGACTCTGATAAACTATAATCCAGACAAGTACTTTTTCCTCGATTCTATGAGAGAGGACAGCTACGAAGTTAGCATCGGCTATGTCAGAGATAAGTTTGGCATTGGAGTATTCAATTCTCTGGATATCAGAGAAGGAATAGAATTTGAAAGGAAGCGGAACCTGGCAGGCATGGGAGTCCAGGTAGGTGGATGGGTAGCCAAGGGACTTCTCTGCCAGGACCTTTTGGCAGGGAAAGAGGCCACCACAATTTCATTTGGTAGAGATTTTTCCGACGCATATTTTGAAGCATACTGGACAAAAGATCAGAATTATATAGAGGTGGGCAATGGTAACATTTTTGGAGTGAGTTTCAAGTGCGGGATTGGGTCCAAGCCAGCTGATCTTGTTGAAGTTGAGTCTTATAAGAGTTATGTTCAAGAAGATGATAGTCCATTCAACGCATTACCCGATTTTCGCCTGCCATTTGCCGAAAGTGTGGAAAGACTCAATACTATGAGCAAAGTCATAAGGTACACTAGAAGTAACTTGGGATATATCGTACAGAATGGTTATGGTCGCAACCCTAAGGAAGTGTTCCAGTTAAGGGGAGGAGATTGCGATGAGCAAGCTCTCTTTCAACTGCATGCCCTGAAGTCCCATGGTTATGATCATCTGTATGAACTGGTCTTCGTATCTCCCAGAATGACACATGCCTTCTCATATGGTAAAGATAGGAGGACTGGAGGAGAATACATATGGGAATATGGCAGGGTGTTCAGACTGGATTTCGCCCCTGCTTCTAACCTCTCAGAAAAAGAGAAGGTGGCAGCCATCCTTTCCTCCAGGAGTTATACAGAGGACTGGGAATACTTTTGGGCTTTAAGACCCACAAGTTCCGATTACAGAGACTACAATTACGAGGATATGGAATGCGTTTATGAAGCTTGGAGTGATGACGTAGATATTTTAGGAGATGCGGTACAGGTGATTCCCGAATCGGGAATAAGGCTATTTATCGGCACAGAATTTGAAGAATAAGAGCAACCAATAGAGGGGGTGCTTCCTTACCGCCAGTACCAGGAAGGGTACTGGCGGTTTTTTTTATTTTATTCCGTGAGACAGTAAAGAATTCAATAAAGCATTTCGGATGGCTTGAATTTAGATAGGGATAAATAAGACTTGACAAGATTGGATTTTTATAGCATTATTTAAGTAGAGGCGGAAGAAAAGATACAACCCTGGAGAAAATGCAGGCAGGCATTTTTTTTTGTTTTGAAGTATTGATTACAATATTACAGTATAGCTTAAATTGGCGAAGACGAATCAGAGGAAAGAAAAAAAACCTAATCCTTTATCACGCAAGAAATACCAACCTGAGGGTATGGAATAGATGAGAGGCGAATCCAGGCTTGATCAAGAAAGGTGAAAGAAATGGTGAAGAAGACGGATACAGAATCAGAACTGGAAAAGAAATATAGAATTTTGATTGAAAATATGGGCGGAGGCTTGTGCGTTCTGGACAAAAATTTTGCGCCGACATTTATTAATCCTAAGTTCTGTGAGATTACAGGTTACCCCGAGGATGAACTTTTAGGTAAGTCTACTTTCCAGTTTATTAAAGGTGAGAGTAGAAATATATTGAAAAGAGAATTAGAAAAAAGGTCCAAAGGCCAGTCATCGCGTTATACTATAAAGGTTAGGAAAAAAGGCGGAGAGGAAGCATTCCTCTTAGTCAGTGGGGTGCCTCGTTTTGATGAAAAAGGGAAATTTGCTGGAACCATCGCCATTGTCTACGATATTACGGAAAGAAAGAAATTGGAGAAGGAACTGGAAGAACGTACCATGGAACGGGAGAAAGAAGTAAAGAAGAGAACCCGGTTACTGGTCGATTTCTATAGAGGGGTTGCGGTTTCAGAAGAGAGGAGCAGATTGGCTCAGCAGATTCACGATAGTTTAGCCCAGACTCTGGCTACTTCACTTTTGAAAACTGAGATGTGTGAGAAACTCTTGGGCGATAATCAAGTGCAGGCAAAGAAAGAACTATTGGAATTGAGAAAGCTCCTGGCAAAAAGTATTAAGTCGACCCGACAGGTCATATTTGGATTGCAGCTCCCCAACTTTCACAGAGCGGGGTTTATTGCTGTCCTCAAGCAGTATTTCCAGGAATTTCAGAGAAAGAGCGGGATTACGTGTGACTTAAAAGTCAAACTGGAAAGGAGTCTCGCCGCGAGGACACAGGTGGGTATCTATCAAATCATTCGGGAGGCAATGAACAATGTGAGAAAACACGCTATGGCGAAACGTGTCGATTTGGTATTAAGAACCGATAGGAAAGGAAATCTCCACCTTATCATAGAAGATGATGGGAAGGGATTCTGTTTGAAGAAAACTTTAGCCCGCAGCAAGTATGCCAAGCGTTTTGGACTGAAAGGAATGAGGGAGCAAGCGAAACGATTGGGAGGGAGTTTCACTATGGAAACCGCAAAGGGGCAAGGGACCAGGATAAAGGTAAAAGTACCGCTCAAGAAGTAAGATGAATGAAGTTAAGCTTAAGTCCTTTTCCATGCCGCCGATACCAGTAAGGGTACGGGCGGTTTTTTATTTTTCGTCCCTCAAGCCCCGCCATTACTCCCACAGATTGTACTTGAATAATTTAAGCAACATTTGTTAAAATACAAACGTTCCCAAACATGTTTCTATAAACAGGAGGTGATAGAGCGGTTACTTAACCCTGCCGAAGGGGTTAAGGACATACTTAAAAAGGAGGAAGAAATGGCAAAATTAAAGTGCAATAAATGTGGTGCAACACAGGACATACCTATCCATTGTGGACAACCGATGATAGTTACGGAAATTAATGAGAGGACAATGCTGGCCTGTCGCATGGGTGGTGCTTGCGGCGTCACACAAGACCTCCCCAAACATTGTGATGAGCCTATGGTTGTAGTTGAGGAAGGCTAAATTTGCCCTGGTAATTTCCTTACACTGAAAATTTGAGAAAGCCCTTGTATCCGAGTACAAGGGCTTTTTTCTTTTGGGTTGACGAATTTCTATTTTACTTGATTTTTGCATGAAGTTTGAATATAATATATTTACGATTCTGCATGATTCCGAAGGTGCTGCATGGTTTCTGGCGGCGTGCCACAATAGAACATACACAACATCCCTAACAACGGTAATTTTCATAGTTGAAGGCATAATTTCAAGGCTTAACAAGAATCCAAATGCCTATTCAGGCTGTTCAAAACAACCGAGCTATCGCTATAACATGCTCAAAAGAAGGAGGAAGTTGCTTAAAGAAGGCTACAAATTTGACCCAAAAACGAAGGAGTGGATAAAGACGTAATACAACATTAATCAGTAATAACAAAAGCTTAAAACCGCCAACACCACAGGTGAGGCGGTTTTTTATTGCCTTTTGTCGCTGTTTTTGCCTTGGTTAGCCACAAAAAATTTAGAATTATTAAAATACTATCAGGCGTTATTAATTCTTATCAATAATATTTTCCTGATATTTACACATTCTGAACTATCAATGTTTTTATATTACTGGGGCATCTCTCTTTAAATTGCGAATATGCAAGCTTTATGGCGTTTTTAGACTATATATCTTAATAACTATCATCTCCTTATAATCAATTATTTTAACAATTTTAATAATTTTCTTGACATCAACTGTTCTCATTATTATAATATTAGTATTAAGTTAGTTAATATTAACTAACTTATTTCTCCATAGGAGGAATGAATGTATGAAAAGAAAAACTTCCCAAGAACGCAAAAAAGAGATTATAGATGCAGCTCGAGAATTGATTATACGAGAAGGAGTGCAGGGTGTTACAATAAAGAGTATTTCTAAAAAAAATAGAATTTCAGAACCTGCTATTTACAGACATTTTAAAAATAAACGGGCGATACTGGTGGGATTGATTGAAAGTTTTGAAAGTAACCTCGTAATGGCTATAGATGAACCTATACGATATCATAAAAATCCTTTGGATAGATTGAGAGAAATTATGAAAACTCATTTGATTTTTACTGAGAAGAAAAGAGGGATTCTATTTGCTATTACTGCTGAGTCTATCCATTTTAACGATGATTTTTTGCGGCGTAAAATCTTAGGAGTAATAGAAAGATATAGAATTAGGATAAAAGATATTCTCCAGGAAGCAAAAGGGGAAGGCTTTCTACGAGAAGAGATTAATTTAGATGCAGTAAGTTTGGCATTTTTTGGGCTTATTCAAACAGCGATAATCCAATTCGCATTGACTAACTACACAGTTCCCCCTATCACTAAATTTCAAACGCTGTGGAATGTCTTTATAACAGGCATAGAAAAGAAAAATCGAGACATATAGGGTGAGAGCAACAAATTGTATTAATAAGAAGGGGGCAATGTGCTAATTCAAATAATTTTGTCTGCATTAAGGTGATATTTGGAGTAACCTATTTATGTAGAAGCCGAGAAAAAGGCGAAAAAAGAAAAATAAATTTTTTGAGAGTAAAGAGGAGATTATTGTGCCTATTGGGAATGCTTATGCTACAGGAAATATCATTGCATTTATCGAAAAATACCATCTAAAAAATAAGAAACTGAATGTGTTAGATGTCGGCTGCGGCATTGGGCACAATGGTTTTATTTTTAGAGAGATGTTTGAGATAAGATATCTAAGACTAAAGCCAGAGGACTGGATACATCGGGTTGAGGCTATAGAGATATTTGAAGGTTATAGAAATCCGGTTTGGGAATATGTATATAACGAGGTAATGGTTTGCAATTGTTTAAGAACAATACCTCTTTTAGAAAATAAGAAGTATGACATCGTCTTTGCCACTGAAATCCTTGAGCATTTTGAGAAAGGGCAGATGTATTTCTTGTTAGATAAGTTGATAGAAAAGATAACTAATGATGGGAGTATAATCATCACTATTCCTGTTGGGGAAGAAAAAGCAGTTTTACAACAGAAAGAGCTTCTGGGCAATGTTTACGAAACTCATAAGAGTTATTTAACTATCAAGGACTTTGAAAAGTATTATATTAAACACAAAATAAATGACGGAGTGTTTATGATTGGGAGGCAAGTATGAAGAAGATTTTACTCATCAGCTTTGAATATCCCACAGGTAAAACGTATTGTGGCGGCGTAGGCCAAATTGTTAAACAGTGTAGAAAAGCTCTAACCAGTTTAGGATATGAAGTTTATGTGCTTATAAGCTCGGAATTTCAGAAAAAGTATCCGGTTAAATTATTGCTCCCCGATGGTTCTCTCTTGTCTTACTCCAATTTTTGGGCTTTTCAGAACCAATATGATTGGCATGGATTTAATTACGTCATTCAACATTTTGTAAATTTAACTGAAGAATTGAAGAAGCTTAAAAAAGTTAGGAAACATAGACCTAAAATAATCTACCACTTTCATAGTATCTTAAGGAGAGAAAAGGACTCAGGATTTAAAACGCTTAATCATTTCCTTTTTAATCAAGAAAAAATGATTGATATTGCTGATAAAATAGTCTGCCCTTCTAAATATGAATATGATAATTTTATGAGATATTTTCCATATTTTGGCGAAAAAGTCAGTATAATAGAAAATACAATCGAGACTTTCCCCATCCAAAAAGAAAAAATCCAGGATATCAAGATTCAGCATGGAATTAACAAGAATGACATTGTCTCTATCTATGTTGGTCGCCTGGAAAAAATAAAAGGCGCTGAAATTCTCATTCAAAACATACCCAAGGTATTAAATAGACATAAAAATCTTAAGATTTTCATAATCGGAAAGACATTAGAGAGAAATCTTCATAGACAGTTGATGAAGATTAAAAGAAGATTTCCGCGTCAAGTATTTTGTATGAGATATTTAGAAAAAGAGATATTATTCCAGTATTTTTATCTAAGCGATATCTATATAAATACATCTTTAAGTGAATCATTCTCACTAACTACTCATGAGAGTGCTTTATGCAATAATGCCCTTTTGCTTAACTCACTTCCAGTGTTTGAAAAGTTTAAAAACGCAGCTTTATTCTTTTCCCATCCTGATACCAATGGTAATGGTTTTATTTCTAGATACGAAGCGTTAATTAGAAATAGAGAATTAAGGAAGGAACTTTCCCATAAAGCCTCAAGAATTGCAAAAGATTTTTTGTTTAAGAATAGTTTGCAAGAAAGCGTTTCTGATTTTTTCAAAATAGTTTGAAATATATTTAAGGCTAAAAATTACTCGGTCAATAGAAAAATCTGCTGCACGGGAATTTGAGTTAGATGTGGACTAAAGATAGTCTGATAAATGCAATTGAGAAGAATTTAAAAGGCTATAAATTCATTGTGGCCTCAAATAGAGAGCCTTATACGCATGAGTATAGGGGTAAGGAAATTAAGTGCATTAAGACAGTGAGTGGTGTTACTATTGCTCTCGATCCTGTTATGCAGGCAGCAAGGGGAGTCTGGATAGCCTGGGCAAGCGGAAATGCTGACAAAGAGGCGGTTGATGAAAACAGTTGCGTTAGGGTTCCGCCGGATAATCATAGGTACACCTTAAAAAGAGTCTGGCTATCAAGAGAGGAAGAGGACGGATACTATTATGGTTATTCTAATCAGGCTCTTTGGCCTCTATCCCATATTGTTTATGAAAAACCTGTTTTTTTGAAAGAACATTGGCTGATATATAAAAAGATAAATCAACGCTTTGCGGAGGCTATATTAGAAGAAATGGGAATGGATAAAGCATTTGTATGGCTTCAGGATTACCATCTAACATTAGCAGGAAAATACATAAAAAAGAAGAGAACAGATGCTATCGTATCAATGTTCTGGCATATACCTTGGCCAAATCCAGAAGCTTTTAGAATTTGTCCTCAAAAGAAAGAGATTCTGTCAGGTTTACTCTCCTGTGACCTTTTGGGCTTTCACATAAGGTATCACTGCATTAATTTTATGAATACGGTAGATTTTGAGCTTGAGGCAAAAACAAACTATGAAGAAAATAGCATTATTTATCAAGGACACAAAACAGTCATAAGAGCTTTTCCTATTAGTGTTGATTTTGAAGGTATCTCAAATGAATCTCAGAGCCTACCAGTTGTTCAGGCGATAAAGCAGTTGCCTGATCAAATTTCTCCTTCTTATGAAATCTTAGCTTTGAGCGTGGATAGAATTGATTACACCAAAGGGATTTTAGAAAGATTAAAAGCAATAGACAGATTTCTGGAAAAATATCCTGAATATCAAAGAAAGGTTGTATTTTATCAGATTGGAGCATTTTCAAGGATTCGTATTAAAACATATAAGGATTTAATTAATAAAGTGCAACAACTTGTAGAAGAAATAAACTGGAAATATAAAGCAGGAAATTGGTATCCCATTGTTTTAAACACTAAGGGTATAGATTATGTACAACATTTGGCTTTGTATCGAAGCGCTGATTTATGTATTGTGAGTTCTCGGCACGATGGGATGAATTTAGTAGCAAAAGAATATGTGGCAGCTAATGTAGACCTTAAAGGGGTATTGATTTTAAGCAAATTTACTGGTTCTGCCCGTGAATTCTCCAAAGGGGCGATTTTGATTAATCCTTATGATTTTGAATCAACTGCAGATGCGATAAAAAAAGCTATTCAGATGTCTAAAGAAAAAAGGGTAGAACGTATGCATAAGATGAGAAATATTGTAGCCGAGAGAAATATCTATAGATGGGCAGGTAAATTTATCTCAAATTTAGTGAGATTATAAATGTTATTTGAAAGTAGACAATCAAGGTTGAGTAGAGAGAAGGTTGACAAATGAGAAACATATGCACAATGCTGTGGATATGAACGAGTTAGGTGAAATTAGCCCTTCCCTTTACTACTTGGACTACGGAACTTGTTCGACCTCGATGAGGCTTTTCGGGGACTCTAGGCGTAAAAACTAATGTTCCTTGTAAAAATCCCATTCCTGTAGGAAAATAAAAAATGAATTCTAAAGCAAAAGTCATTTAGAAGATGTGGTTCTGCGAGCCTCTAAAAAGGCTTTGTAGGATTTTTTATCTAAAGGAAGTGAAGCTTGGAAGGAAAGATAAGGAGACTTTTCCGGGAAAGGGGGGATTCGGGTTCATCGCTGCAGAAAATGGAAGAGAAGTCTTCTTCCACCTCTTTACTTTGGAGGTGATAGATTTTGGCGCTTTAGAAGAGGGCAACAGCGTAGAATCCAATTTAGAGAAAACCCCGAAGGCCTTCGAGCAGTGAGTATAAGAATGATAAAATCATGTGGTAAGGAGGTATGATATGATAACAGTGACTGCAACTGCAAAGAAAAAACTTAAAGAAGCCTTGCAAAAACAGACAACGGACCCAAAATGGGCTATTAGGATTGTTCCTTCCCCGGCGATGCCAAACAAGTTAGAGTTAGTTTTGGACGAAGAAAAAGAAGGGGATCAAGTAGTGAAAAGCGAAAAGGGTATAAAGCTATTGCTTATAGCCTCTGATTTAGCCCCAGCGCTAAAGGGTCTGGTTATCGATTACCAGGAAACACCTCAAGGTACAGGTTTCACCATATCGAAGCCTGCTCCTGGTACATAATGCTGCAAAGCCGAATTAGCCGATTATTCTCTCGTTTAAGTTTCCGCTGAAGATTTACGTTAAAGGTGACGAGGAAGGAAATTAGGAAATTCCTTAATAAGGAGTAGCTTGAATGAGTAAACATAGAAGTGATGAGAATTGGAAAGTTCACGACTTTATTAGTAAGAGACTAAAAGGGTGGCTGGAAAATCAAGGGAAATATGTCGTGGCAAATCCAGGACAGGAGAAAAATCCCAATGCGTCAGTCAAAAGAGGCGGGACTTTTGTGTATCCCGATTTGGTAGTTAGACCCTCAGAAGTGGGAGAAATTACAGATCTCTTTGAAATCGAGACAGAGGATAGCATAGATTCTGAAGAGGCTGAGCAGTGGAGAATCTATAACGCTGGAGTGTCAAGATTCTATCTCGTAGTCCCCAAGCGTTCTATAAGAAAAGCAGGGGACTTGATTATGGAGAAAAGCCTTTCTATAGCTGGCATCGG
>Ga0209979_1004444_pt1 | contig 11601 bp, 11 predicted proteins | sample AnhtaG_FD_183114 | JGI IMG/M metagenome (GOLD analysis project Ga0209979, IMG submission 183114) | Deep subsurface microbial communities from Anholt, Denmark to uncover new lineages of life (NeLLi) - Anholt_01485 metaG (SPAdes) (version 2) | ecosystem: Environmental > Aquatic > Marine > Oceanic...
GAAACCCGAAGGCCGAATGAACTTTCGGGTGGGGAGCAACAGAGAGTAGCCATTGCTCGGGCTTTAGTTAAAGAGCCCAAGATTGTTTTGGCTGATGAACCAACCGCTAACTTAGATTCTAAAACAGGAATTGGAGTGATTAAGATTATGGTTAAAATGAATCAGGAATTAGGGACCACCTCTATTTTCTCGACCCATGATCCTCAGATAATGAAATATGCTAAAAGATTAATTAACCTTAAGGATGGTATGATTTCTACTGATGAGAGGAGGGGTAGAGGTGTTTAGTATTAAACTTGGTTTTAAAAATTTAACTCGTCAGAAAAGAAGAAATATAATTACTGCTATGGTGATTGCCTTTGCCTTTTTTTCCTATCTATTTATGGATTCTATGATGAATGGCATGGAGGAGATGTCCTTTGAAAATATAAAAAATTTAGAGACCGGGAATATTCAGATTGCCTATCCTGATTATTGGGAAGAAAAGGAAGAGCTGCCTCTGGAAAATTTAATCTATTTAGATCAAGATGTAGAGGAGAGCTTAGAAAATATTGATGGATTATCAGGAATATCTCCCGAACTAAGATTTAGCGCTAATCTCAATAATGGAATTGATGAATTACCGGTCATGGGTTTGGGAATAGATCCTGAACATTATAAAGAAGTCTTTACTACTGGAGAATATCTGGTGGATGATTCAATGTTTTCTCTGGGTGAAAACAAAGCGGTGATAGGAGAAAAAATGGCTCAATTAATGGATTTAAAGATAAATGATTATATTACTCTTCTGGTCAGGACCAAAGAGGATACCTTTAATACTATTGATGTGGAAATCGCGGGGTTATTACATACTCCTCATCCAATGGTAAATGCAGGGACAGTGTTTGTCCCCCTGGATATTGCTCAACAGGCATTAAATGCAGGAAATAGCGTTAGTTTGATTGCGGTTAAAGTTAAGCCGGGATATGAAGAAAACATTACTGAAACCTTAAACCAAAATTTTAGGAGAAAAGATTTAAATTTAAGAGCTTATTCCTGGCGGGAATCAGCCGAAACAGTAATAGCTTTAAGCACAGCCAAGAAGGCCGGTATTGGCGTTATCTTATCAATAGTTCTCCTTATCGGTATAGTGGGGATTATTAATAATGTTGTTCTTTCTGCTCTTGAGAGAACAGAAGAGATTGGTATGATGAAGGCTTTAGGGATGAGAGAGATGGAAATTGTTTCGGTCTTTATGGTGGAAGCAACCGGAATAGGGATAATTGGTAGTCTGGTCGGTTGTTTATTAGGAGCTCTAGGAGTGGGCTGGTTAATTGAATATGGTTTTGATGTAGGCTATGCAGGGGATATGACCACTTATGGGATTCCTATTTTAAATAAACTTTATGGGGTATGGAATTTATCTGCTTTCGCTTTCTTATTTGTCTTAGGAATTATAGTTGCTCTATTATCCAGCATAGTACCAGCCCTTTGGGCTGCCCGTAAAGATCCGGTAAAAGCGATCTATCATCGATAAGGAGGGTGAAAAAAGTGAAATTTCTATGGAATTTAGCCAGAAAAAATTTAGCCAGGTCCAAGCTTAGAACCCAAGTTTCCATGATAGCTATTGCTATTGCCATTATTGCCGTAGTCTTTATCCGTGGAATAATCAGTGGAATGATAGAATCTACCTATTCAAACCATATAAATTATAAAGCTGGTCATATACGGGTGATGGATGAGGAATATAAATTAAAAGAGCGTCTTTTATCTTTATATTATCCGGTAGACGGATTTAATGGTGAAGGGGCTGCCCAAATGGCTGAAAAATTAAAAGAGGTAGAGGGAGTAGAACAGGTAATCCCAAGACTTAAATTCGGAGCCGTAGTCAGTCAGGAAGATGAATTAGTGAGAATGATGGGTTGGGGAGTTAATCCTGCGGAAGAGATAAAGTTTACCGAAATAGATAAAAACATAACCGAGGGAAGGATGGTTCAACTGGGGCATAGGGAAGTTGTAATGGGAGCAGGGTTGATGAAAAAACTAAAACGTGAGGTAGGAGGTAAAGTTACTATTCTTTATACCACTCCTTTTGGTTCTTTTAAAGGTTCTACCTTTGAAATTGTGGGCAAGGCACAAAGCCCTCTCCCCATGATTAATGATAGTATTTTTTATCTTCCTTTAGATCAGGCACAGAGGATATTAGAAATGCCTGATGAGGTAACAGAATTACTTATTATCACTCCTGATTATAATAAAACATCTTTGATTTTACCTGCCCTAAATGAGTTATTTGCCAAAGAAGATAAAACCGGAAAATATTCTCTGCAGGTTTGGAATAAAGGCTATGAACTCATCGAGCTTTTGGAAATAGCCCTTAAGATGTATAACTTTATCTATATTTTTATAATTATCCTGGCAAGCTTTGTATTGATCAATACTTTGATTATGATTGTAAATGAACGTACCCGGGAAATTGGAATGATGACCGCCCTGGGCTTAAAAAGTAGGGAGATATTATATCTTTTTACTATAGAAGGAGCTATTATCGGAATACTCGGTAGTGCTGTGGGAGCTGTATTAGGTGGAATACTAACCAAGATTTTTTCCATTGTCGGAATCGATTATAGTGCAGCAATGGAAGGAATGAGTACAAATTTAATGTTTGAATCAATCTTTTATCCCGTCTTTAGTTTAGGAAACATAATTTTCTGCTTTATTTTAGGCGTGCTGGTGGTCACTATTGCCTGTATAATCCCGGCAAGAATGGCTGCTTCCCTTGAACCGAGTAAAGCTTTGAGGCAAATATAATAAGATATCGTGTATAATTTCCCATATCTCCTCCCCTTGAGGGGGAGGGGTGGGTGAAAATCTCTAACATATCCTCCCCCTTGAGGGGGGAGGATTAAGGTGGGGAGTGAAAAAAAGAGAGGAGAGTTAATGATGCGAAAATTTAAATGGTTTTTACTGATAGGAATAATAATGTTGATTTTATTTTCCAGTTTAATAGCAATTGCTGCTGCACAGATGACTGCTGAAGAGATAATCAACAAAAGAGATGATAATGAATACACTACCTCAGTTAAAGCAGAAGCGGAAATGATAATTGTTAGCGGTGGTCGAAGGATAACTAAAACTATGCTTATTTTGAGCGATAAAAAGAATGCGTTAGTTGAGTTCACCAATCCACAAGATAGAGGGACAAAATTTCTTAAAAGAGAAGATAACCTGTGGATGTTTTTCCCTGATGCTGAAGAAATTATTAAAATATCTGGACATATGCTCAATCAGGGGATGATGGGAAGCGATTTTTCCTATCAAGATATAATGGAATCTGATAAATTAACTGATTTATATAACTTTGAAATTATTAGAGAAGATGAAATTGAAGGGCGTATTTGTTATGTGCTGGAGGGGATAGCTAAAGAAGGAGTTAAAGTTTCTTATTACCGTCGGATAAGCTGGGTAGATAAGGAAAGATTTGTCGGTTTGAAAGAAGAATTGTATGCTCAAAGTGGACGCATATTGAAAGAAACCAGAATAAATGAAATCAAGGAAATTGAAGGGCGTTGGATACCTATCGATTCAGTTATGGAGAATAAATTAAGAAAAAATACCTATACCGAATTCAAAATTACTCAGATAGATTTTAATCCGGAAATTCCAGAAGGCACTTTTGCTTTACAAAGTTTGAGATAAATTTACTATCATTACGAGGGACTGTAAGGAGCCAAGCGATCTCATTAAAGTATTTTAATATTACCATTTTATTTATATTTTTTTTCCTATTAGGAGCAATTCCGATCTCTGCTAAGATTGATATGGGTGGAGAGCTTGCCGCTTCCCTGATAAATATTGTCGATAATGAAGGGCAGATTTCTACTTATTTACAGGCAGGTTTGGATTTGGAATTATTCTTGCCTTCTTTTGATAATACTCAGGCTAAATTTGAAATGTACTTTTTTAACAATTATATAAGTGGAGGATTTGATTATTTAATCAAAAAACTTTATCTTAAGCATAAATTTGAAAAATTACACTTAACTGTAGGTCGTCAGCCGATATCTTGGTCTTTCGGTTCAATGCTCAATCCGTTTGATTTTAGTCTGGGTGCTGTGGTAATGGAGGAAGAGACAGGTATTAAATATCAAGATGCCATAGAGGGGTATGTGCCCCTGAATTGGAATACCAGTGTTTCAGTAGTAGCTGCTTTTCCTGAAAATAGCCAGGATATTAAATGGGGACTAAGAGGCAGAACAGTGATTGAAGGATATGACCTTACCTTAAATTATGTCCAGGAACCAGAGATGGAGATAATAGGAACGATTATTCCAACCAGCAAGAGAATAGGCTTTACCGGAAAGGGGGACTTAGGACCTTTGGGGATATGTGGAGCCGTGGGATATTATTTTAAAGATAATAATAATGCTGATTTAGCTTATCTAATCGGTGGTGATTATAGTCATTTCTTTGAGGCGGGGAATAAAGTATACCTACAGTTAGAATATTTATCTATGAAAAAAGGTAATTTATCCTCTATCTTAGGTCCATTTTTTCCAGGAAATATCACCGATAATTCAGACGAAAATGTAGGATTGCTTTTGGGGTTGGCGAATTATGAAATTGATGAATTTTCTCAAATTAGCTTGATGACTGTTTCCAGTTTAAATGACAAAAGTATGATTATTATGCCAGGATACCGTAATCAATTAAGTAATAATCTAAGTTTTAATTTTGACACAGCAGTTTGTTTTGGCAAAGATAGCACTCTCTTTGGTCCAGGATTATCAGAAGGAATTCCCAAAAAACCAGAGGCCATAATTGAGGCTGGCTTTACCTATACTTTTTAGCCTGACTTCCGCATTCCTGAAAAAAGAATAGAACTATAACGTAACTTTTGCGCAAATAGTGGCTAAAACCTTAAAAAAATGAAATAAGGGCAGTCATGTTTAAATACAATTCCTGTGTTTATGAAACTTACAACCATTACCGTCGCTATCTACGGATTTACTTTGACGTTATGGTCATTTTGCCTATGCACATAGAGCATTTTGCTGTACACTGGTACTATCTTGTCATTTTTTCAAAGGAGGTGTGCCAATGGACAGCATCATGCAACATTACGAGCTGGTTAATTTCGATGACTTCTCCATCACAGGATTTCTTGTTCCCACTGGCCATTATGCTCAAAAGATTGGACTCATTGACCTGTTTAAACGAGATCTCAAAATCAAGATGAAAACCGTTCATCACACCCGAGAACCTGCTCCAACTGGAGGAGATATTCCAGACGCTTTTTGATGAGCAAAGTCTTGCCAGGCATCATCCGAGGAATGAATGGCTTGTAGTAGATGTTGATATGACCGGCGCCAGTCAGCCCAAGCAAGAGAACTTATGAAGGAGCTACTTTCGGATTTATGCAAAAGGAGAAGGATAAAGGTTACAAACTCACCTGTCCTTACAGTGGAGGAGAATTTGGTGAAGTATTCGGTGGACTGTTTGATCCCGGTAGTGCTCATTGAGAAGCGAGTAACTTCTCCTCCTTCCTCTTTAGCTAAATACACAGCTCGTATTCATCCATTGCTAACCCAGGCTAAGATACTTGAGGATCATGCTCGAAGACGGGAAGAGGAAGCCTTCCGTGCACGGAGTTACGAGCGCCGAAGTATACTCGAGCGAAGATCTAAGAGGCTCCGTATCCGAGCAGAAATCTTGCGAGAAGAGGCAGCTCAAGCTCTAGTCCGTGCTACTGAGAAGAAATCATCAGTTCAAATGCTTCTTCCCTTTTCCAATTGAGAATAAGGAGGAATAATATTTCATTTTTTGAGGTTTTAGCCACTATTTGCGCAAAAGTTACGTATAAAGATTGATAAGCTAAGTTTCAGGACTTTTACTTCTCTATCCTGAAAAGCAATTTCCGTTCTGGAGAAGAATAATATTCCCTCTCCCTTTAGGGGAGAGGGTGGGGTGAGGGTAAGTTAGTCTTTCAATTACTCTCCAATTCTTATTTTGCGAAGAGCGGCCAAAGCCGTTTCTCCATCCACAAATGTAGCTCAGGCCTTTAGGCCTGATGAAACGTAGCGCAGGTCTTTAGACCTGCCAAAACCGGGCAGACCAAGAGGTCTGCACTACACTATAGTTCGAGGATGTGCTTTTAAGCTATCCAGAAAAGAGAGAGGAGTGGTTCAGAAGCAAGAATCTCTTCTTCCAAGCTGCGCCTGCAGAGAATTTTGTTGGGTATAGGAGTAGAATATAAATGTATTATGATGATATTTACATAGAAGATATGGAGCCGGCTACCAGAATTAGTGAATACTCTGCTAGAATTATAGAGTTTTGTGAAGAAGATCCTTACCTCGGTGAGGAGGTAGAAAAAGAAAGAGAAAGATTCTTCACATCTAGACTAGAAACTTACTATTCAACTTCTGAAGAAAAGGAGCTGGCTGAGCTTCGCTTTGCGGACTATTTCCTTTTTTCTTATTCTTCCGGCCACTACAAAATGACTCCCCTTGAATTATTTTTATCCAAGAAGTTGTCCGGCTTTAACAAAAAAGATAAAGAGATTTATTCGGGATTCAAATTCCATATTTTCAGTGCATTTGAGATTTTAAAAGTCATTGTGGGGTCACACTTTATAGCTAAAGATATATCTTCCAATAAGGTCTATAAGGTAAGAGAGAATAGAGCAACCTATCAAATGGAAGAGGGAGTTCTCATCCTTGCTAGAATTCTTCCTTATGAGGAAGACTACGCATTATCCCACATCAACATGGTCATTCCTAAGGCCGCCTCTTATCTGACGAAAAGGGAATGGAGGCGAATGATAGCCAGGGATAAAAGGGGACCCGATCCTCTTATGCTAGAGAGAGTCTTCTACCAGGGAAAAAGAAGAGTAACAGTGGAAGATAGCTTAGAGATAGTAGAGAAAAAACTGAGGCGAATATTAAAAAAGCATTTAGGTAAAAGAGCACCCACAATCAGGCAACTCAGAAAAAAGATAAATGAGACTACCGATTCGATGAATATTCTTAAAGAACTCATAGAGAAAATCGGATTTTCCACTACCGAAGAATTAATGCAGTTTCAAGAACTCTTTAATACATTCTGGAATCTTTCCTCTCGTGATGAATTCGGTGGCAAATCACCTCAGCAAAAAGCAGAGGGGATGAGCGGCCCCCGGGAAAGAGAACTCATTCCCGATCTCATAAGATATGTCACCTCAACAGTTAATCCAGAGAAGTTCTCCAGTAAGAAGGATTTAGAAAAAGAAATAGAAAAGTGCAAAAAGAGATGGCTTTCAGAGCCTCAGCCAGAACTAAATTATATGAGTCCCTGGGAGGTTATCTTGAGCGAAAGGAAAAAATTAGGAAACCCCAGAAAAGATTTTTCTATTAGCATAAGTGTAACTTCGATGATACCTAAGTCGAAAATTAAAATCAATCTGGATGATATAACCGCTGAGGATACGCCGCTGGTTAAAGACCTTGAAGTTTTCCTCGATTATTTTGAGAAAAACAGAGTAAAGGTTACTCCAAAAAACAAGTGGATTCCCTTTAAACACATCAAAGCAATAGAGAAAGATTTTGAATACAAGGATGGTTTCATATTTTTGGGCAAAGAAGAAAAAAGGGGAGAAGAGCCTCGTAAGCGTTATATATACTTTATAGATACAATCTGCCGGGCAGAAAGATTTATTTATATGGACGGAAAGGGAAAGATAGGTGTGGACAAGCGGCGAGTGAAAAAATTTCGCCAAAAATCCTATGGGGAGAAACTTTTTCATCTCCTCTGTATATGGGTTGAAAAGATAGATTGGAAAGAACTTCAAATAGAAGATTTCTGGGATACTGATTGTGAGATGCACCAACAGCAATTTGAGACCTTTCTCTACCATTTACACCGCTTCAAGACAGATGAAAAAATAACTCCAGGACAATTGATGAATAAACTCTATGGATCAAAGATGAAAATGATTGAATCAGAGCAAGGACTTAAGGAACATGTAACTATTAGTCTCAAGAAAATACTACTCAATTACCTCAAGTGGTTGGGGATAATTAAGACTGAGGGGAAAGAAATCATAGACGGAATATTTACTATTGAGCAATTCTGGATTACCCCTAGCGGCAGAAGGCTAATTAACCGACTAATAGAATATTTTATTGAAAAAGGTAGAATAAAGGTTTCTAAATGAAGAAGACTATATACATATTCTCTAGTGGTGAGCTTCACCGAAAACAGAATACTCTCTATACACCCCCTGCTGTCTCAAATACCAAAGAACAACAGCACTCCTGGAATTCAACCTCCAGTCCCCTTTTTCTGGCGTAGGAAGCAATGCCTTCGGCAGGATAGGCAATGCCGTTGAAACCCGCCTCCAGGGCAATGAAATCTGTTATTATTTTATGTTTTCCTCCCGGTCGGGCGCAGCCAAGAACAAGGGGAGTTCTGGAAAACATCATTCTGGCTTTAAGAAATATACTCTGCAGCATGAGAGGATGAGGAGGTTCTACGAGGGCCATGGGGGTACCAGGGAGGGGATTAAGTACCACCAGGACTAAAGAAGCAACAGGGTAGGAAGAAATTATCTCTAAGGCTTTCTCTTCTCCCATTATCTTTCCAAAGTGAAGGCCAATTACTACATGGGGGGATGTTTTGACCCCGTATTGATGAAGATAATCCAGGCTTCTTTCAAAATCATCAACGCTGGCCCTCAGATGGTATACCTCTCTTATAGTCTCATCAGAGCCGATGATATCAATCATAGCAGCGTCAACTTCGGCCTCTCCCAGGGCTCGGGCTAAATCCTTGCTCACCAATCCTGTGTGAACAGCTATCTTTATTTTCAGATCCCTTTTTAAAGCTCCCGCAGCGGAAAGAAATGGGATAAGGGGAACCTCCCCATTACAAGTGGAACCGCCGGAGAGAAGAATTCCCTGACAACCTAGCTTTCTTAAGGAGACCCCGAGCCGGTAAAGCTCATCAGGGGAGGAAACTTCATACATGTCTTTAAGCAGGGTTCTCCGGCAATGTAAACAGTTTAGCTCGCAACGGGTTCCCGTGACTGATATAGGGACAAAGAGAGGCCGGGAGGAGTTCTGGTATTCGGTTGTTCTGTACCCTTTCAGAGTAGGAACATAAAAGACCATACCCCGACCAAAATTCTCTCTGGCTAGAGCCCAGGCATCCTTAAGAGTTATCTCAGGCATATCTGTTCTCTCACCCTCTCGATGTCTTCCCGGCTGGGCGGAAAGGGGTAGTTCCTTATTTCAGGACCGGGGCGTGAGTTGGCATAGGGTCTGTTACAACCTGGGCAGCCACTTGTCTTAAAAGGGCGACCGGCCTGGATCACTTCATCCAGCATGCCTCTATTTATCCCGAAATTCAGGATATCCCCGTCCTGGCTGAAGGAAATATCATCCACAGGGGCAAGGTCTTTCTCGATAAGGTACTGAGCAAGTTGAATCCTTCGATACTGACCCAGGGGGGGCAAAGAAAGATGAGAGAGAGAAGAGTTAGTCTCAGGATAAAAGGAAAAAAGATGGGTCCTCGCTCCCATACTATGAACTCTTTGAATGCATCCTGCCATTTCCTTTTCGGTTTCTCCCAGTCCTGTAATTAGATGAACTCCTACCTTCTCCTCTCCGAATACCTTTAGAGCGCCTCTCACCGTTTCCCAGTAAGTCTCCCATCGATGAGGCCCCTTCACCCCCTCGCCTCGCATCTGACGGAAGATATCCTCCGTAGCAGCATCAATGGCTATTCCTACTCGATCGACCCCGTATTTCTTCATTTCAGCTAAATCCGGGATGGCGAGAACAGTAGGGGCGATAAGGAGAGAGAGGGGAAGATCAAGCTTTGCTTCAAGAATCCTTTGTGAAACTAACTTTGTATCTGAAATGGCTCGTGGATTGGTTATCATAGAGATGCATATTCTTTTCAAATCATGCTCCTCCCTATCAAGACGGTAGAGGATCTCATCAAGAGGGTAGATCGGCCAATCTACCCGGATGAAGCTCTTTGCCTCATAACTTCCCTGACGTTCCACGGATAAGCCACAATAGGCACAGTTTCCGCTGCATCCTTCAGTGTAGGTCAAAAGAAGATTAAGGCAGTGAAGCCTGGCGTTTCGGTAAAAGCGCCCCCGGCGAAAGCTTAGGGTTATGGCTCCGGCAAGGCTCATCCGAAGATATTCAGGACTTTCCTTCGAGTTCACATTTAGCACGATTCAACTCCTTCCATAATAATATCTGTTAAGGTAGAAACATCTAGCCTGTAAATAGTCTTCCCGTCCTCCATCACTTTTTGTAGCGCCTTTTTTACACTCTTTCTACGCGCCCGAGTCCATCTCAGCGCTGATTCCACCCGGGCTACCTCCTCTGCTGTAGAAAAGAAATCACCACTAATAAGAAGATTTTCAATGATCCCCCGGGCTACAGTAAGATAGACCTGGAGCAGTCCTCCAGGAGTTTTTCTTTCCACACAAATCTTCCAGGTTCTTGGCGATCGGACCCTAAATAGCCAGTCTAAAGATTCGTAGCGTCTCTTTCTCAAATCATTTATCTTTTTGTTTTCGGAACTGGTAAATTCCCCCTTTGTCCATTTGATTCCAAACTCTTCCGCAAAAGTCTCTTCGATGAGCTGGGTAACCCCTGGAAAGGATGTCTTAATTCCTTCCTCCCGAATGGTAGTGAGCCGCCGGGAAAAACAGCTGAGGCCCCGCTCAGGATTCTTGTAGGGAGATATTTTTAAAACTCTCAGCATTAGAGGAAGATCAAAATCTATGAGAAGGCTCGCATGAAAGAAGAAAATTCGCTTCTCCTGAAGGCAAGCAGCCATTCCTGCTATTTTTCTTCCCCGTGCTTTAAGATCGTTCTTATCCTGGAAATTAGCTTCAATGCCTATTTTCCGAAGACTCTGGCAGATTATCTCTCCCAGAAATTCAAAGGAGCCCCTCATGCTACTGTCCATCCTGAAATAAGAGAGGGGTATGACGAAGCCAAGAGCAAGCTGGTCCGGACCCATAAGTACCGTTCCTCCGCCGGTATGGCGGCGGTTGTAATCAATCCCCAGCTTACCACATTCATGCAGGTTCACTGCTGCTTCGATATTCTGGTAACGGCCCACAATTACGCTGGGCAGGAAGGTATAAATGTGCAGCAGGGGAGCCGATTCCCCCTCAGAAACAAAGTGGGCTAACAGGTCATCAACTGCCAGTCCGTAGGAAGCTTTTACATTGCTTTCTATGATGAGTCGCCACTGTTTTATTTCTTCTGCCATTTAAATTCTTCTCTGGGTAAAGATTACTTCACGCTATCAAAGAGAATCTTCCCTACCAAGTAGTGAGCTTATATTCTAACAATCCTTTTCCCAAAAATCAAGACCACGCGTTGACAATAATGAGTTACTGGCTAAAATTAGGATGGTGAGTAAGGAGGGCGCCTGTAGTTCAGTGGATAGAACGTCGGCCTCCGGAGCCGAAGGTCGCAGGTTCAAATCCTGCCAGGCGCGCCACATTCATTATCAAGGTTGCCTGTTATGTCTCTTGTCTCCCTGGTAAGATGCAAAGATTACCAGCCTCAAAGAGTTTATGATTCTGTAAAGAAAGCGATTCATCTCATC
>Ga0209979_1004445_pt1 | contig 11600 bp, 11 predicted proteins | sample AnhtaG_FD_183114 | JGI IMG/M metagenome (GOLD analysis project Ga0209979, IMG submission 183114) | Deep subsurface microbial communities from Anholt, Denmark to uncover new lineages of life (NeLLi) - Anholt_01485 metaG (SPAdes) (version 2) | ecosystem: Environmental > Aquatic > Marine > Oceanic...
GATAGACGGTGGCGTCGTCGCGGGCATCCAAGCCTACTAGCAGGTTGGGCAAGTGGGCGCCCGCGAGCACGTTATTGAGCTGGCGCAGGACCTGCGCCAGGGCCTCCGGCCCTGCTTTGCCCGCTCAGCCCGCGCAGGAAGCGAGCTCCGTCAGGCGGATCTCTTTCCTGGTCATAGACCTCCCCTCGATACGAACGCAAAATCAGTATACGGCTCCTCCTTCGGTCACCACAAGGGCGGCTGTGCTAGAATCGGGTCGAGGGCCTCAGTGCTGACGCCCAGGGAGATTATCGACCTTCTGCGCCAGGAGTACGGGGAGCTTTGCTGGCGGCCCCGCAGCGACCCCATGAGCGAGCTCGTCGGCACCATTCTCTCCCAGAACACGTCCGATACCAACTCCGGCCGCGCCTTCGCTCGCCTGCTGGCTCGCTTCCCCACCTGGGAGGCGCTTCTGGGTGCTGACCCGACGGCCATCGCGGAGGCCATCCGGGTGGGCGGCCTGGCTCGCGTCAAGGCGCCACGCATCAAGGCGATCGTGGAGGAAGTGTGGGCCCGCCTGGGCTCCTTCGACCTGTCCTTCCTGGCGGAGATGCCCCTGGAGGAGGCCAAGGCCTGGCTCCGCTCCCTGCCGGGAGTGGGGCCCAAGACCGCCGCCTGCGTCCTGTTGTTCGCCCTGGGCCGCCCAGCTCTGCCGGTGGACACCCACGTCCATCGTGTGGCCAAGCGCCTGGGGCTGGTCCCGCCTCGGGTGGGGGCGGCGGATGCCCACGAGCTGCTCGAGGGCATGCTGGCGCCCGACGAGGTATACCCTTTCCACATGAGCCTCATCAAGCACGGGCGGCGCATCTGCAAGGCCCAGAGGCCGCTCTGCCCTCAGTGCGTGCTGGCCCACGGCTGCCCCTCGGCACCCCTCTGAGCCGCCGGCAGATGCTATATTGGGTGTGATGAGAAGAACGATTCTGCACAGGCCGTCCTACCTGAAACTTTCGGCTCAGGAGTTGCGCCAGCGCAGCGAGCAGGCGTGGGAGCTGATGGCCAGCCCTTGTCGCGTCTGTCCGAGGCACTGTAAGGTGGACCGTCGCCAGGACGACAAGCGGGGCTTCTGTCGGGTGGGCTTTCGGGCGCTGGTATCGTCTTTCAGCCCCCACTTCGGCGAGGAGCCGCCGCTGGTGGGCGTCGGCGGCTCGGGGACGATCTTCCTGTCGTCCTGTAATCTGGCCTGCGTCTTCTGCCAGAACTGGGAGATCTCCCAGGCCCGCTGGGGCCGCGAGGTGACCGACGAGCAACTGGCGGGGGCGATGCTCAGGCTTCAGGCCCTAGGCTGCCACAACATCAACTTCGTGTCGCCCACCATCTACGTGCCCCAGATCCTGGCCGCCCTCCCGTACGCCATCGACGGGGGCCTGCGCCTGCCGTTGGTGTACAACAGCGGCGGCTACGACTCGCTGGATGCCCTGCGCCTGCTGGACGGCATCTTCGACATCTACATGCCCGATATCAAGTACGCCGACGAGGCGTTCGCCCGCAAGTACTCGCTGGCGAAGGACTACTATCCTGTCGCTCGGGCGGCGCTGAAGGAGATGCACCGCCAGGTGGGCGATCTGGTCACCGAGGACGGTGTGGCCGTGCGGGGGCTGATCATCCGCCACTTGGTGCTGCCCCAGGGCCTGGCGGGGACGGCCGAGGTGATGCGCTTCATCGCCCAGGAGCTATCGGTGGACTCCTACGTGAACGTCATGGCCCAGTACCGGCCGGAGAACAAGGCCTACAACTACCCGGAGCTGTCGCGGCGGCTCAGCGTCGACGAATATCAGGAGGCGCTGGAGCTGGCCCGACGGCAGGGGCTGTACAGGTTCGCCCGGTAGGGGGGACGGTTGGCCGCCGGATCGATCAATACTCTCCTCATTTCCAATCAACGGCGGGCCAGGTGCCTCTGAGGTGTCCAGCTACATGTTCTTCTTCAAGCGGCGGAAGGCGTAGGAGGCTTCCGCTCGAACACCCAAAGCACGTCGACGAGGACTGGCTTCTCGGGGCTGAGATCCCTGATCCACTGCTGCCAAGCCTCATAGGCGTGGCGGGACATGGCAGAAAGGGAATACCTCTGCTGGTGGGGGACGGTCCGATAGAGCGGGGCCAGCCTTCGCTTGTACTCAGCAGGCTGCAGGTTCGCCAGGTTCCACATCACTACCTTGTCGAGCGGACAATGCAGCCACGGTCGGAGTCGCGATGCGGTAGACGGGTCTGGCCTTGATGCCCAGTCCACATAGAACTTGAGAAAGACGTTTAGCGATTTCTGCGCCTGCCCGTAGCCCAGTTGCGTGGCCCTACTGGTTCGCAGTCTGTCTTGGAGGCGCCGAACCCAGGCGGAGTGAGCAAGGTCGAACGAGGCCCTGTCAGATATCGCGCCGAGACGGGGGGCGACTTCATGCCAAATGAATTCGATGAAGAGTTCTTGCGAGCCGCGGGCCAGGGTGCGGCCCTGCGCCCGAAGGAATGCTAGGGACGCCAAGCCGCGGATGATGGACTCGGTCTCCCTAGCCGTGAGGTCTGCCAAGGTCCAGCCGGTTTGCCCCGCCGCTGGCGCCGCAGATCCCCGTTGGCGGTGTGCGTGCCGACGGCGATGGGCGAGCCAAGCGTCCGCCTCGGCGGGGTCTACCTTCCCGCGTTCGTCAGTGGGAAGACCCCGGTCACGCCACGAATAGGCCACCTGAGGCCGCACGCCGCGATCTTTCGCCCAACGATAGATCGTGACTTTCACCATCTGCCCTCCTCCATGGCCACATGTTGCCATCTACAGGCTGCCGGGCTAAACGACACGGACTTTCCGCGCGGGAGTCAAGTCGCTTTCGGAAGACAGCAAAGAGAATGGGCGCGCCCGCACTCGCCATGTTCGTTGCGCTGGCTCCGCGCCCGGCGTCTGTCTTCAACCTAGCGCGCTCCCCATCCTACCCCCGGACGGCAATCCCCGCAACGGCTCGCCCTCTCCTTGCCCGCACCTATCGCCCCTGTGTATACTCTAAGCCATCCAGCGCCGCGAGAGGGAGCAGATTGATCAGGGTTGGCATCATCAATGTGACCGGCTACGCCGGCGCCGAGCTGGCTCGCCTCCTTTACATGCATCCGGAGGCGAAGGTCACCTCGGTCAGCGGGCGCAGCGCGGCGGGGAAGCCGCTGGCGGAGGTCTTCCCCCACCTCTGGCCGCTGGACCTGAAGGTCAGCAGCGAGCTGGACGACGTCGACTTTGCCTTCTCCGCCCTGCCGCACGGAGCCAGCGCCGAGGCGGTGGCCCCGCTGGTGCGTAAGGGGCTGCGCCTGGTCGACATAAGCGCTGACTTCCGCCTGAGCGACGCCGCCGAGTACGAGCGGTGGTACGGCGTAGCTCACCCGGCGCCGGAGCTGCTGGCGGAGGCCGTCTACGGCCTGACGGAGCTGAAGCGGCCGGCCGTTCGGGAGGCGCGGCTGGTGGCCAACCCCGGCTGCTACCCGGTGGGGGCGCTGCTGGCCCTGGCGCCGGCGGTCAAGGACGGCATCATCGAGCCCGATGTGGTCATCGACGCCAAGTCGGGCGTATCGGGGGCGGGCCGAAGTCTGGGGCTCAGCTACCACTACGCTGAGGCCAACGAGAGCGTGGCGGCCTATGCTATGGAGGGCCACCGCCATCTGCCGGAGATAGTCCAGGAGCTGGGGCGGCTGTGGCCGAAGGCCGAGGCCTCGCTGCGGGTCACCTTTCAGCCGCATATCGTGCCGATGACCCGCGGCATCCTCACCACCTGCTACGCTCGCCTGGCCGATGGGCAGGCGTGGACGAAAGCTAAGGTGCGTGAACTGTACGAGGGCTTCTATAGGGACGAGCCCTTCGTGCGGGTGACAGCCGAGCCGCCTCAGACGAAGCACACCTGGGGCAATAACCTCTGCCTGATCTATCCCACGGTGGACACGCGAGCTGGCCGCCTGGTGGTGGTGAGCTGCATCGACAATCTGGTGAAAGGGGCGGCCGGCCAGGCCATCCAGAACATGAACCTGATGGTGGGCTTCTCGGAGGCTGCCGGCCTCGACCTGCCTGCAGTTTACCCGTGAGCCGATCGGGTCGGGCCTCTCGACGATGAGTTCAGAGATTATAGTTATTCCCCAGGGGAGCGTCACCAGTGTTCGCGGCTTTCTGGCGGGCGCCGTCCGTGCGGGCATCAGGGAGAACGTCGACAGGCTGGACCTGGGCATTCTTCATTCCGAGCAGGCCTGCGCGGCGGCGGGCGTTTTCACCAGCAATCGGGTCAAGGCAGCGCCCATCGTCGTGTGCCAGAAGCATCTGGCCGACGGGCGGGCCCAGGCCATCGTCGCCAATAGCGGTTGCGCCAACGCCTGCACCGGCGAGGAGGGCCTGCGGGAAGCCTATGAGATGGCCAAACTGACGGCTGGCAAGCTGGGCATCCAGCCCGAGGATGTGGTGGTGGCCAGCACCGGCGTCATCGGCAATTGCCTGCCCATGGACAGGGTTCGCTCGGGCATCGGCGGCATCGTGCTTTCCAGCAAGGGAGGCGATGACCTGGCCCTGGCTATCATGACCACCGACACGGTGCCCAAGCAGATCGCTGCTCGCTTCGAGTGCCAGGGGCGTCGGTACACCCTGGGTGGGGTTGCCAAGGGAGCGGGGATGATCCATCCTCATCTGGCCACGATGCTCTGCTTTCTGACTACTGACGCGCCTGCTGGCCAAGACTTCCTGAACGTCGCCCTGCGGCGGGCAGTGGATGCTTCCTTCAACATGATCACGGTCGACGGTGATATCAGCACCAACGACATGGTGGTGGTGCTGGCCAATGGCCTGGCCGGAGGGGAGCCGCTCGACGCCGGGCATCCGGCGGCGGAGCCTTTCTGCGATGCCCTGACCCAGGTTTGCACTGATCTGGCCAAGGCCATCTGCCGCGACGGTGAGGGGGCGACCAAGCTAATCCAGGTACGAGTGGAAGGGGCGGCCAGCGAAGCGGATGCTCGCCGAGCGGCGCGGGGAGTGGCTGGCTCGCTGCTGGTCAAGACGTCGGTCTACGGGGAGGACATCAACTGGGGGCGCATCCTGGCTGCCCTGGGCGGTAGCGGTGCCGACATGACTGAAGACAAGGCTACTCTCTACCTGAGCGATGTCTGTCTGTATCGTCGGGGCCGTGCTCTGGACCACGATGAGAGGGCCGCCCGCGCTGCCCTGGCGGGGGCAGAGGTCGATCTTCGGCTGGACTTGGGCCTGGGCGAGGGCGTGGCCACCGCCTGGGGCTGTGACATCACCGAGGAGTACGTGCGCCTGAACAGCGCCTACACAACGTGAGATGAGCGAATCGCCGATCATTGTGGTCAAGATTGGTGGCAGCACCCTGGGCAGCCACGACACTACCCTGGAGGACCTGGTGGCGCTGCAAAGGGAGGGCTGGCGCCCGGCTGTGGTGCACGGCGGCGGGGCCACCATAAGCGAATGGCTGGACTCTCGCGATGCCCCCACTCGCTTCGTGCGAGGCCTGCGGGCTACGGATGCCGAGTCCCTGCGAGTGGTGGTGGCGGTGCTGGCCGGCCTGATCAATAAGGAGCTGGTGGCGGCCATCAGTGCCCTGGGCGGCCGAGCCATCGGCCTTTCGGGGGCCGACGGCGGCCTGATCCGCGTTCGCCAGCTAGACCCCGAGCTGGGATACGTTGGCCAGATCGAGCGAGTGGACAGCGACATGCTCATACGGCTGTTCGAGGCGGGCTATCTGCCTGTCATCGCGCCCTTGGGCATCCTGTGGGAGAACCAGAGGCTCCAGAACCAGATCCTTAACATCAACGCCGATACGGTGGCGGGCGAGGTGGCCTTCGCCCTGGCGGCGCGGTGGCTGGTCTTCCTGACCGATGTGGCGGGCGTCAGCGGCAGCGACGGCAGCTCGGTGGCGCACCTGTCCGGCCAGGAGGCCGCGGCACTCATCGACCAGGGGACGGTCTCCGGCGGGATGATCCCCAAGGTGGAGGCCTGCCTGCGGGCCTGTGAGGGCGGCACGCGCACGGCTATCATCGACGGTCGCCAGCCGCATGCTCTCCTGGTGGCAGTTCAGCAAGGCCGGTTCTTGGGAACGACCATCGGCCCGGGCGAGGAGGGATCATGACCGACTGGCAGCAGCTAGAGGCGCAATGCTTTTTCCCCGTTGCGAAGCGCCAGCCGGTTACCCTGGTGCGCGGCCAGGGTGTGCGCGTCTGGGACGACCAGGGGAGGGAGTATCTGGACTTCGTGGCGGGGATCGCCTCCGTGAGCCTGGGCCACTGCCATCCGGTGGTGGTCTCGGCCCTGGCCGAGCAGGCGAGCGTCCTCATGCACGTCTCGAACCTTGTGTACAGCGTCCCCCAGGTTCGCCTGGCCCAGCTTCTGGTGGAGAATAGCTGCCTCGACCGCGTCTTCTTCTGCAACAGCGGCGCCGAGGCTATCGAGGGGGCCGTCAAGCTGGCCCGCAAGTGGGGCAAGGGAGAAAGGGACGGTGCCTACGAGGTCATCTGCACCGACAACGCCTTCCACGGCCGGACGTTGGCCACCCTTACTGCCAGCGGTACCGAGAAGTATAAGCTGCCATACGTGCCCCTGCCTCCGGGCTTCGTCCACGTGCCCTTCGACGACGTGGAGGCCATCCGCAAGGCTACCAGCGCCAAGACCTGTGCCGTCCTTGTGGAGCCCATCCAGGGCGAGGGCGGCGTCAACGTTCCCCGCGACGACTACTTGCGCCAGGTGCGGGCCTGGTGCGATGAGGCGGGCATCCTGCTGATCCTGGACGAGGTGCAGACGGGCATCGGGCGCACGGGCAGCCTGTTCGCCTATCAGCAGTACGGCGCCGAGCCTGATATCATGACCTTGGCCAAGGGCCTGGCCGGAGGCGTGCCTATTGGCGCTCTCCTGGCCAAGGAGCACTGCGCCGTGTTCGCGCCGGGCGACCACGGCAGCACTTTTGGGGGCAATCCTCTGTGCACGCATGTGGGCTATTCCGTGCTAAAGTACGTCATCGATAACGACATCCCGGGCCAGGTGGCCAGGAAGGGCCAGCACTTGGAGCGCCGCCTCCGGAGCCTGGCCGACCGCCATCCTATTGTCACGGAGGTGCGCGGTCGCGGTCTGTTGTGGGCCATCGAGCTGGACGGCGAGGTGGCCGAACAAGCTGTAGGGATGTGTCGGGAGGAAGGGCTGATCGCGAACAACGTGAAGCCTACCGCCCTGCGCCTCATGCCGCCCCTGGTGGTGAGCGAGGAGGAGCTAGACCGGGCGGTGGAGATCGTGGATAAGGTGCTAGCGGAGCTAGAGAGAGAGAAGAGGGAAAGAAATGGCTGAGAAACTGATCCTTGCCTATTCCGGCGGCCTGGACACCTCCGTGGCCGTGCGCTGGCTGAAGGAGGAGCGGGGCTACGACGTCGTTTGCCTCACCGTGGACGTGGGCATGCAGAAGGACCGCGAGACGCTGCAGAGCCGCGCCCTGGCCGCGGGGGGCGTCGCTTTCCGCTGGGCGGAGGCGCAGGAGACGTTCATCCGTCACTTCGCCTTCCCCGCCCTGGCCGCTGGTGCCGTCTACGAGAAGCAGTACCCGCTGGCCACCGCTTTGGGGCGGCCGCTTATCGCTAAGGTGCTGGTGGACACCGCCCGCCAGGAGGGAGCGACCGCCGTCGGCCACGGCTCGACCGGCAAGGGGAACGACCAGGTGCGCTTCGACGTCAGCGTGCAGGCCCTGGCCCCTGACCTGCGCATCGTCGCGCCGGTGCGGGAGTGGGGGATGACGCGCGATGAGGAGATCGCCTATGCCCAGAAGCACGAACTCCCCGTGCCGGTGACCAAGGAGAGCCCCTACTCCACTGACGAGAACCTGTGGGGGCGCAGCATCGAGTGCGGCGTCCTGGAGGACCCTTGGACCGAGCCGCCGGAGGACGTGTTCGAGTGGACGAAATCGGTGGCCGACGCGCCCGACAAGCCGGGCTACGTAGAGATCGGCTTCGAGAGGGGGATGCCGGTGGCCCTGGACGGCCGCGAGCTCGATCCCGTGTCGCTGGTAAGCCGCCTGCACGAGATGGCGGGCGGGCACGGCGTCGGCCGCATCGACCATATGGAGAACCGGCTGGTGGGCATCAAGTCGCGGGAGATATACGAGGCGCCGGCGGCGGTGACCCTGCTGCGGGCCCACGAGGGGCTGGAGCAGATGACTCTGTCCAAGGAGCAGGTGCGCCTCAAGGAGCGCATCGCCCAGGAATACGCCGACCTCATCTACAACGGCCTGTGGTTCACTGTCCACCATCAGGACCTGGCGGCCTACGTCCAGAGCACCCAGCGGCACGTGACCGGCAGCGTACGGGTGCGGCTGCACAAGGGGACGGCGATGGTGGTTGGGCGCAAGTCGCCCAAGAGCTTGTATGATTTCTCCCTGGCCACGTATGATAAGGGTGACGTGTACGATCAGAGCGCGGCGCCGGGCTTCATCCACATCTGGGGCCTGCCGGTACGGGTGCAGGCTCGTGCCCAGATGCTGGCGGAGGAGGACGAGTAGTTACGGCTATGGCAACTAAAGCCGTTCTCTTTGACCTGGGCGATACCCTGTGGCACTTCCCCAACATGCCGCCGCACCTCGCTGTGAAGCAGGAGACGGTGCGGCGCGTGTGCGACCTGCTGCGCCGCTGGGGCGTCGAGCCCGAGGGCCCGCTCTTCTTCCTGGGCCGTGACATCCGCATCGCGGTGGAGGAGGAGACGGAGAGGGCCTATCGCACCGACCTGGTCAGCCCCGACTATCCGGCCCTCTGCCGGGAGGTGGCCGCACGCCTGGACCTGACCATCAACGCTCGCCAGACGGAGGAGCTGTGGGACGCCTGGAACCTGGGCGGCCAGTTCTTCGGCCGCACCCTCTTCCCCGGCGCCCTCGATACCCTGCGCTGGCTGCAGGAGCGGGGCTTCAAGGTGGGCGCCGTCACCGACCGCGCCTACGGTGGGCCGCGCTTCCTGGCCGAGCTGGAGGAATATGGTCTCGACGGGTACTTCAAGGTGGTGACCATCTCCTCGAACGTGGGCTACGTGAAGCCGCATCCCAAGATCTTTCAGCATGCCCTGGATGCTCTGGAGGTCGGGGCCGAAGAGACAGTGATGGTGGGGGACTCCCTGCGCTGCGACGTGGCCGGGGCCAAGGCCATGGGCATGGTCGCCGTGTGGAAGCGCCCGCCGCTGGACGAACCGACCGAAGTCGGCGCCGACAAGGTGGACGTGGAGGGCGAGATCGCCCCCGACTACATCATCGACAATCTCTGGGAGCTGACCCAGCTATCCATCCTTAGTCATGGCTAAGAAGAAATCCGCCAAGGTCTGGGCCGCCCGTTTTGCCAAGGCCACCGACCCGCAGGCCGAGGCCTTTACCGCCTCCATCGACGTCGACCGGCGGCTGGCGAGGTACGACATCGCCGGCTCTATCGCCCACGCCCGCATGCTGGCCAAGCAGGGTATCATCCCCCAGGAGGACGGCGAGGCCATCGTGCGCGGCCTGGAGGAGATAGGCGAGGAGATTGAGGCCGGGCGGTTCGAGTTCAGGCGCGAGCTGGAAGACATCCACATGAACATCGAGGCTCGCCTGCGCGAGAAGATCGGCCCGGCCGCCGACCGCCTGCATACCGCGCGCTCCCGCAACGACCAGGTGGCAACCGACCTGGGCCTCTACCTCAAGGACGCCATCGGCGGCGTAGTGGCCGCCCTGCGTTGCCTGCAGGGCGCGCTTCTCGACCTGGCGGAGGCCAATCGGCGGGTGATCATGCCCGGCTACACCCACCTCCAGCGGGCGCAGCCAGTGCTCTTCGCCCACCACCTGCTGGCCTACTTCGAGATGTTCGACCGCGATGTGGGCCGCTTCCAGGACTGCCTCAAGCGGGTCGATGTCTTGCCCCTGGGCGCGGGGGCTCTGGCTGGCGTGCCCTATGCCATCGACCGTCGGTTCGTGGCCCGCGAGCTGGGCTTCAGCCGCATCAGCGACAACAGCCTGGACGCCGTCTCCGACCGCGACTGCGTGGTCGAGTTCCAGGCGGCGGCGGCGCTGGCCATGATGCACGTGTCGCGTTTGGCCGAGGAGCTAGTGCTGTGGTCCACCGCCGAGTTCGGCTTCATCCAGATAGACGAGGCCTTCGCCGGCGGCTCCAGCATCATGCCTCAGAAGCGTAACCCCGACGTGGCCGAGCTTGCTCGCGCCAAGACGGGGCGGGTCTACGGCAACCTCATGTCGATCCTGACGGTGCTCAAGGGCCTGCCCTTGGCCTATTGCCTTGACCTGCAGGAGGACAAGGCCGGCCTGTTCGACAGCGCCGACACCCTTCTGGTCACCCTGGCTGTGGTGGGCGCGATGCTGCCGGGCATTCGCGTAGATGCCGAGCGCACCCAGGCGGCGGCCAGCGAAAGCTACACCTTGGCCACGGACGTCGCCGACTACCTGGTGCGCCAGGGTCTGCCCTTCCGCGAGGCGCATGGCGTCGTGGGGCACCTTGTCAGATACGCCGACGAGCAGGGCAAGGGCCTCTCGGAGCTCTCCGTGGAGGAGTACCGCCGCTTCTCGCCTCTGTTCGACGAAGGCGTGCTGAAGCTGGACGTGCGCTCGGTCATCGAGGCCAGGGACGTGCCCGGCGGGACGTCCCCGCGGCGGGTGGCGGCGGCCCTGAAGCGCGCCCGGCGGCGGCTAGAAGGCGCAGGACTATGATCAACGGCATCAAGCTGGCTCCGTCCGTCCTCGCTGCCGACTACGCCCGCTTGGGGGAGCAGGTGCGGGAGGCCACGGCCGCCGGCGCCGACTACATCCACGTCGACGTCATGGACGGCCGCTTCGTGCCCAACATCAGCGTCGGGCCGCTGGTGGTGGAGGCCCTGCGGCGGGCGACCGACCTGCCTCTGGACGTTCACCTGATGGTGGAGGAGCCGGAGCGGCATATCGAGGTCTTTGCCCAGGCGGGGGCCAGCATCCTTACCGTCCACCCGGAGGCCAGCGCTCATCTCCATCGTTTGGTGCAGATGATCAAGGGTCTGGGCGTGCTCAGTGGCGTCGCCCTCAATCCGGCGAGCCCTCTCGCCCTCATCGAGGAGGTGCTGGCGGAGGTGGACCTGGTGCTGCTGATGACGGTCAACCCCGGGTGGGGCGGCCAGGCGTTCCTCCATAGCGTTCTGCCCAAGATGCGGCGGCTGCGGCGGATGCTGGACGAGCAGGGTCTGGTGGCAGAGCTGGAGGTGGACGGCGGCATTACGGTGGAGACGGCACCCCTGGTGGTGGAGGCGGGGGCGCGAGTGCTGGTGGCGGGCTCGGCCGTGTTTCAGCACGCGGACGGCGTGGCTAAGGCGATGGAACGCATCGGGGAGAGCGTGCGCAAGGTAAGGCCGGCGGTGTAGGGCTCGATTTCGTTTGTAGATGAACGCCCTGGGCTTCTGCCAGGGCGTTTTCGATTAGCGAAGGCGCCGAGCTACTTTGCTACCTTGAGCTGGGTGCGCAGGCAGCGGGTGCAGATGGCGATTCGCACCGGGCGGCCGTCGATGGTCACCGTGCGCTTCTGGACGTTGGCTCGGAAGACGCGGTTGGTCTTAGGCGCCCGTCGCTCCCACCGTCCGG
>Ga0209979_1004446_pt1 | contig 11598 bp, 9 predicted proteins | sample AnhtaG_FD_183114 | JGI IMG/M metagenome (GOLD analysis project Ga0209979, IMG submission 183114) | Deep subsurface microbial communities from Anholt, Denmark to uncover new lineages of life (NeLLi) - Anholt_01485 metaG (SPAdes) (version 2) | ecosystem: Environmental > Aquatic > Marine > Oceanic >...
CCGCTCCCTAGTTATGCCTAATCGGCGCCCGATTTCGGCATAAGTAAGGCCGGTCTCTCTCAACCTAACTACCTCAGCTCGTCTAGAAGTGGCTACCACTCTCACCCCCAGGTACCCCAGTTTCCCCCGGCAGAGCCCGCCGAACTCTTTCTTTCCTGCAATTTTACCTCTTCCTAAAAAACCAAGGGCGAGTAGTAAGAAAATTGCCCCGATAATAGAATAAGATAATTAAGACTAAAACCAACATTCCCATATCTAAGTATAGTGAGTCTATTACCGACATCGTGCCAAGATTTTCAATCTCTCCGTGACAGCCACAGGGTTTGTCTCCTAGCCCGTGATAAATAAGCCAGTTATTGTTGGCTATGAAAGCCACGATAAGCACTGCGGAAAAACTTGCCATAAACTTGGTAGCAATGCCAATGATTAACAGCGAACCAAGCACCACCTCTACCCACGGAACCCAGCGGGCAACGATGATAGCCTGCGACAGAGTCAGAAATGATTTGGAAAGGGTAAGAGCTAGAAATTCAGTTTGGTATGGTATTTTACCTAGACCGAAAGTGAAAAAAATCAGCCCCAATAATATACTTGCCCCTATAGCTAGCCAATGTTTATAACGCATATTTTGAAAACCACCGGTAATTTTAGAAATTTCTATCTAATCACAGCACTTGCCATAAAGTTTCGGACTTGGCACCTTCAATGGGTGGAGACGCCTGCCAAATTTAATTTGGTAGACGCCTCCTTACTTTTTTGCTAAACCTTCATAAGCTGTTTTATGGTGTTAACCATGGCGGCAACCATTGTAACCATTCACGCCATTCATCACTTACGGTTGTACGTGGGCTACCATCTCTATACTTTACGAGTAATGAATAAAACATATCTTCACATACAACTTCAGCTTGTTCAGCGCGGTCGCAGCTGTAGGAAGTTAAAAACTTTTCACACGGCTTTCCTTTAGCTTGGGGAAGGTTAGCGGTTCGATTATACAATTCTAAAGCTTGCTGTTCTATATCAGCCTGTGCATCAAACTGTTCTTTTTCAAAGGCGTCAAAAACCTCTCTCACATCAGCATTTATGTCCTCATACCTGATTTGAGATATGGTATCAAGGCCTTGGAACCCCCACCAGGCAGAATCCCAGGAAAAATAAGTATAGTCACCGGTTCTCCAGGACTCAGGTGTTTCCGTAATTCCTGCATAGAACGGAACAAAGATGCTATTCCTTCCACTATCCATTGAATACCAGACTACCCCCCCTATTGCGTCTGGAAGGAAAGACCTAGACTGGGATACCCAGGTATATCCCGATCCGGGAGTAGCGATAGCTCGTGCATAGCTCACACCTGATATTGACTGACGGACTGGACTACCAAATGGACCTGCGGCATTTCCTTGCGTCATGTCAAATTGAGTCCCTTCATAAGAATCTCTCCAAACATTGTTTATCCACCATTCTACTGAAATCAGCTCATCAGGCTCAACTGAGAACGGATAGGTTATAGCCTCCGGATCCCAATCTTCAGATGGACAAAGAAGGCTGACCATCCTCCACTCACGAAGCCTATTCCCCATACTTTCCCGAGAGGACGGCCTACTATATGTTTTTTCAAAATTAAAGGGGCCGTCGGTAACCGGGTCATAAAAACCTCTGTCTTGTGCAAGAGTTATGAGGTTCGGTGAGGCCAGGAAATTATCAGGATCCTCCAAGTCTATAACTCCTATTCTCACCCTGTTCGCATGGAAATGAACATGCTCATCCGGAACTCTTTGTGCAACCCATTCAGTGGTGTTTCCTGGAATTTCCAAAACCCATGCTTCCAAAGGGTCTGAAACTAACAAGCTTTCTGCACCGCCACGAAGTCCGTATTCCTCTACTAAGCCACCGATAATCTCAACTACCTCTCTTGCTGTCTTCCCCCTTTGTAGTCCAAGGGCTGGCAACCAATACCAATCTAACAATGCATCATCATAATCAATGTTTGACAGTTCGCTTCGGGTACTACAAGTGTTTTCCCCTATAAATACCTGATGTTCGTTGCCCAATGGAGTTTCAACCTTAAACCACTTATAGGTTTCGGGCACCTGAGGTATCACTGTTTCACCTAGAATATCATGCCCGAACCCACCCGGAATTCCTGGATAATCAATAACAATAAAATCGCCGGGTTTGTGTTTTGCTGCTGGAATTACCTCAAGCCGCCAATCACAGCCTCCGTCACACGTATGACCACTCATCGTGTAACTGTCAACTGTGGCAAGCCTTCCTGCTGTCATTGAAGAACAGCTTTCCTTAAGAGAATCGGGCCCACTTACGGGGTTATCTTGGGCAGCAAGGATTGCCCCAACACTTGATACCACCAATACCAGCACCAGCGCCAGGGCAAAGAAGATACTAATTTTTTTCCTTTTCAAGTTATTTCTCCTTATACTTTATTTTTATATCAATCGGTCTTTCCCGAGCGTCCATAGGTCTTTCCCTATCGTCCAGTGTTATAGGCACCACCTCCCCATATTGTGTTACTGAGGTACAGGTGCCTCACTCTGCCCCATCATCACCCAGACTTGCGCCTGTCTATCACGTGGCGCAATCATATCATTCATGCCTCGTACTTAGCCTTGCTGAGCCACTTTCTCATTACCCTTCTCCTTTCTTTTAAGATTGCCTTATCGTCCGTCGACCTCGGGCATAGTGGCAGCTCCTCTTCCTAATAATTTGAGTTTCCGCTGGTTATCACCCCCTTTCCAAAAACAAAAACCGACCTTTTGAAGGCCGGTTCCACCATATAGCTCCACACTAGCCAAGTGACCATTTAAAGCTGACATCTCAATACCCCCTACCCAATTCCTAGTCAGCTTCTCGGTCATTTTTGACGCTCAAATATAAGGTTCGCCAAACGGCAAAGTGTGAGTACAGAAAGCATAAACCAGGTGTTAACTGGAGGGCAATCGGGAAATTGCTGATATTAGGCTTCGATATATCTTAGTTTTGCGCCAGAAAATGGATGATGAGGTACGATAATCCGGAGAGCTTGTAGCCTCTTTGTGGGGTCACTCGTCTAGGGAAGTCAGCCCTTCGCGAATGGCATACTTAGTGAGTTCGGCTATGCTGTGGATATATAACTTATCCATGATTTGCTGGCGGTACGTCTCAATGGTCTTTGCGCTCAGATTAAGATGATAGGCGATTTCCTTTACAGTCTTGCCCTCAGCCAGAAGTTGAAGCACCTCACGTTCCCTGGTTGTCAAGAGAGCAAAAGCTGAGGAGTGCATCTTCTCCAGGCGATCAATATAGTTTCTAGCCACAATCTGAGATATGGTTGGGCTGAGGTAAATTTGACCTGTGACTACGGTGCGAACTGCCTGAACTAGTTTCTCAAAGGCACAATCCTTTAGCAGGTAGCCTGACGCACCAGCACTTAGCATTCTCTAGAGTCATGAACTTCTGAGCCACTGTTTATCCAGAGTTGCACGATTCGTCGGTTTGTGTGAGTGAAAGATTTCATCGTAGGCTCAACGCGCACTACTATTCATGCTTATTCAATAATGTTATTATTGCTGTTGACATACAGGAGGTCATAACATCGAGAAGGCACCAATCAAGTCAGAAAGTGTCAAGGTAACATTTCATCTTTTTGTGACCCGCTGTTTGCAATATGACAGCATGGTATAATCTAGGCTGAGCAACTTAATAATTATGGCTAGCAAAAGAGTTTTATTCAATGACTATTAAAATTGTGACTGATAGTACCGTTGACCTGCCCACCATGTTAACTGAGGAACTGGATGTTACGGTTGTGCCAGTATATCTGCGATTTGGGGATGAGGTCTACCGTGACCGGATGGATATTAGCGAAGACGAGTTTTACCAAAGGTTATTAAATGACCCTATCCATCCCAACACGACACAACCAACCCCACAGGATTTTGCTAGCGTCTACGATAAACTGTCCCGGGAGGCTGATGGTATTATTTCCATTCATATCTCCAGTAAATTGAGTGGCACTTATAACTCGGCAGTACAAGGCAAGAAAATGATAAGGAAGGGATGCCCCATTGAGATAGTCGATTCGCAGACAGTATCAATTGCTATTGGGCTGGTAGTCATTCAGGTTTCTAAAATGGCTATTGGCCTGTTGAAGTCACTATAAGCCAGAACTTTGCTCATGGATTAGACAGTGCTAGAATGTATGTTACAGATATTCAGCACATTAATATGGCCAGTTCGAAAACATCGTTATGGAGAAGATGCCAAACGCGGTAAAATATAATTCCAGCCATCTTTTCTGTGATTCAGGATACTATGATTGAAACGGACCAACGGAAGGTAGCTCGCCAAGCGGCTAAGATGCTGTGGGAGAAAGGGATCTCTGCAGATGTCCCCATTGATCCACGAACTCCTGAATTCGCAGGTGCGGCGCTGGCTGAACTTCAACTGTTACGAGATAGCGCTCCGGGTATTCTCAAAGACGTTTTGGATGGGGCTGAAATTGGTGCAGGTCAACTGGATGTGGATCCTATGCATGGGCTCGCAGAGCTTGTGCAGAACGCAGATGATTTGGGTGCAACAGAAATCATAATGTCGGTGCGTTCACGGGGAGCGAAGAGAGATCTAGTAGTGGTTCACAACGGTAGACCAGTATGCCTTCGAGACGTCTTAGCAATGACGATGGCATTTGTTTCAACAAAACGTAACGACCCTCTCTCCACAGGTAAGTTTGGCATTGGATTAAAGACGCTGTCACGGATTGCAGACAGCATGGAGGTAAGTTGTACTCCTTACCATTTTAAGGTTGCTGGGAACCGAATCAACGCAAAGAACCGACCTCGTCCAATTCCCAACTTCTACAACACCAAATCTGAGTTAACACTCATCATATTACCACTCCGGGAACCAAGACTTGCTTCAGAAGCTAAACAATGGGCTCATTCGTGGACCCCGGCTAAAATGCTCTTTCTGCAAAGCGTTAGAAGTCTGAGCTGGGTAGACATATACAAAGGCCGCACTGTTTTCAAATACAACCTTTCAGAGAAGAAGATAAATGACACTCCTCCATGGAGACGTCAAGGTAAGGACGTCACAACCCGAGCGCTAACTATTAGGGATCGAAAGAATAACCTCAATTGGACTCGGTACGATGCTATAGTTCCCATCCCTAAGGGGATCAAGAGGGCATTTAAGGCTGCAGGTACCGAAGTAATGATTTCAGTGGCATTGCCCGATCAAACCAGTCAGAACTTATTGTACGCAGGCTTACCTACTAATATCCCGATGAGGATACCTTTTACCATCAACGCCCCTTTTGATCTAAACACTGTTCGCACGGAGATTCAAAAAGGTCATTGGAACGATTGGTTGTGGAAGCGGATTTCTGAATTTGTCGCTGAATTATCAATTTATCTACTAGAGAATAATCCGATAGTGGCGTGGTATTTCAACCCCATTCAAGAAGAACTCAATGTCGAAGGTGATTCGTCAGTGACCGGTTGGTTAAAAGATATGCACGAGTTCACAAATAACACGATGCGAAGGCGAGGAGTGGTAAAGGTCCAAGGCGCGAAGACAAGCCTTAGCCAGCTATCCTACGAGGTATCCGCCCTTAAGGGGCTTCTTCTATCCGAGGACTACAAACTGCTGACTAATGGAAAATCTATGTTGCCACAAGAAGTCCGCGACTCTAGGGATAGGTGGCGTGCCGTACTTGACGACCAAGAGATAGCAACGTGTATCAATGTAACCGATGCAGTGAATCTATTTTCAGATAAAGAATCAACTACTACGCAACGCACTCCCCAATGGTTTATTCAACTTGCTGCGGCTGCTCTTGAAGTGGGTCTTGGCGAGGAACTAAAAAAAACACCGTGCGTTCTCACTGATAATCCGGTAACGGCCGTATTCCCAGATATTGAACATTCTGGTTCGAAGTTAGTAAGAAACCCCGGTTCTGGGGCTTTAGCATGTCAGCTTGGTCTTGTATGTCAACTACATCCCGCATATTTTCAACCAGGTATAAGCAACGAAAAAGTCCGTTCTTGGCTACAACAACTAGGGCAATTGAATGAGAAGGTTGACGATGTTTTTGTTTTGAACTCCATAGCTGAGAGGGGTCCTCAAAATCCGCTCAATTTCGAAGACGCTCACCTCATAGCGCTCCGAGATATTGTCGACCGCGTAGAAGCAGATATTGACAGAGAACTCTTAAAGCGTGTTGGTGAAGCAGTTTCTTTGGACGCTTTCGAATGGGTTAATGGGCGGAGAGTGGGCAAGAAAGCCACAGTTCCCACCACCTATTTATCGGCTGCGATCGATCGTGAGCCTGAAGGTTGGCCATCGATAGCTGGTAAAACAACTGGACTGACTTGGGTTGCTCCTCGCTACGCTAATGTACTTAATCCAAGGGATCGAAAATTAGGGGTATCAGGAGCCCGTCGATTTTTGAATATGCTGGGATCGATGACTAGCCCTCGATTGGTGTCGATGAAAGAACATATTCTTCCTTGGAGATACAGCTCGACCGATGCAGTACCGACTCTCCAGCGCGAAGCGTTCAATACATTTGAAAGATGGCCAGACCGGCTGATAAATGATTACATAAGTCCAGATCTCGAAAAGGTTGTAGTCGACATCTGTAATGCAAAACGCGGCGTCAGGCGGCAAAGAGGGCTATCTCTATTTAGGATGTTCAACCGTTTTTGGCTTCGTAGCTACCAACAAACAGCGATGTGCATAGCCGGGTATTCCCACTACAGAATCCACGAACTAGGAGATGTGCCTTGTACATGGATAGCTCGCCTAGCCGATCAACCTTGGCTCGAAACGGAGGCAGGCAAAGCTAGACCTCCAAGACTACTTGATATTCGCTCCCCCCTAACCGAAGGTCTATATGGTAATGCAAAAGATCGATTCGCTTGGGGTCTTACGCCTGACGTTAATCCGGGACTTGTTGCAGCCCTTGGGCTCCAAGAGCGGCCTAAGGCTAGCGCGATTGTAAATCGCTTGGTTGAGTTGAAAAGGTCGGCAACCAAGCCGGATGACCTTCAAATCCGAGGAATATATCAGTACATCTCAAGTCTATGCCCTGAATCATCAACACGACCAGACTTAAAGGTTGATGACATGACTGTTGCTCAATTGCGGGGAAAGTTCGGTATAGGGGCGCACAGGACTGGGCTTCTATGGACTAATGACCGCTGGCAGGCCCCATCAGGAGTAAAGCTTGGAAGACCCATCTTTGGTAGTAGACGCTCTTTTGTATCTGAAAGTCGAGCAATGGAACGTCTCTGGCGAGTGCTCGGCATCAGGAAACCGAACATCGCCGATTGTATTGAGGTTTTGAACGAGATAGCTAATAGTTCTTCTCCTCAGAAGGAAGGAGGCGTCCTAACAGACATCTACCGGCACATAAACGACTTACTTGAAAAAGCGAGTAACAAAGAGCGTAACGCCCTAGTATCCATCCCAATATCTATTGGTGAAATTTGGGCAACTGAACGTCCCGTCTACGTTCTGGACGATCTCGCCGCCAGAGATTCCCTTACCAAAGAACTACCCATATGGCACCCTCCATGTTCTCTTGATGGGATGGACAACTTCATAGAGGCCTGCAATTTATCCAGGATACCGGCAGATTGTTGTGCCGTAATGGGAATCGGTACTGCAGATTTTACAGAAGGTAAACTGCTTGAGCCAGAATTCCAAAGCGCAGTGGATGCTTTGCAGAACTACTTAGCACAAAACGAGCCACATATATACCAGGACTTAGCTTGTGAATGGTCTGAACTACGCGACGCTAAGTTAGTTATATCTAAGAATCTTGGGTTAGAGGTCTCTCTTCCTGATGGATCCACAGTAAACAGTGCGTGCAATGCGCACCTGCTGTTGAATCCTTTGACAATCTATCTTCGAAGCCCTGAACTTCTCTTCGGACACGAAAGTGGAGGACGAGTTATCTCACAGTGTTTCAAATCGTTTCAACATCGGCACATTGTTAGTTTAGCTTGGTGTAATCCGTCTGTCAGAGCCAGTCTCTCAGATGTAGGACCGATGGCGCTTGCGGTAGAAAATCTGGACGATGAGGATCCATTAGAGTTAATAAGAACAACCGTGAGCGGTAAGGTGGGAATTCCGATAGCTCCTGGAAGACATGATCGCCCACAAAAACCGGATAGAGCTTCTCCTCCACCCTTCGTTATGCCGAGAAAATTAAAGAGCATTGATTCCCTTAGAGTGAGTAGCGTTGACATCATAAACGGATCGAGTTTAGGGGGGAAACTAAAGCCAAGCCGTAAGCCGATACTCAAGGAACCAGGAAATAGAGGTACTGATGTTGGAGATGGGGGAGGTGGTAAGTCGGCTCCCATGGGCTACACCGATAGTGATCGTGAGCAATTAGCATTACAGTTGCTCGCTGCTGTAGTCACCAAACATAAGACCAAGTTGAAAGATTTCACGAAACTGAAATCAGTTGGGGCTGATATTGGCGATGGACTAAGACGATTTTTCGAGGTGAAAGCCTATAGCGGCGAGATGCCGGAAGTTGTGAGTATTGAAATGAGTGAAATTCTGCGAGCACAGAAATCTGGAAAGGATTTCTACTTGGCTGTGGTAGCAGGACTCGAAGAAGGTTATCCAACTGTGATAAAGCTCTTCGCTAAGCCGTTAGAAACTTTGGATTGGACGAGAGGAACCTCTATTAAATTAGCTGGTGTAAAGTCAAAGAGAGCGCTCGAGATTCACCTCGATGCAGTCGACGCATCGACTGCCACACTAGGAACTACCCCCGACGTTACGGCTGTAAAGTCTACAACTCAGGTGACAGAAGAAAAGGTGGTTAGAGTTCCTGTAATGATAACAAAAAAAATGGAGAGTGACTTACAGACATTAGGTTATACCCAAGAACAGATAGATAAAATGACGCCTAAAGAAGCATGGAATTATCTTAATGTTCCTTCCTCCTGACCCTCCCCAAGTTGCGGGGCTAAAGCCGCAAGCTAAGCAACAATACCCACTGCTCCGACACTACCTGATATGCGACCATGGAGTTGTCTGTCAAAGATTTACCCACTTTCCATCAATAAATCTATATTGCTGTAGCTCATGTCTAATATGTTCTTTCCATGTCTTGGGGTGGGGAATAAAAGCAATAAAGAGCCTTCCAGAACAGACGCAAGCTAAAGGAATCAACGAATTAAGTATTCTATCGTAGTTCTTGCTTGATGCAGCTATGAATAATTTATTGGAAGCAGAACCAATGATAAGCTTGCTGAAATCGATGATAATTTCACGAGTATTATTGGCAAATTCAGACTCAACCTGCCAGATTGCCTCTTTGATATATGGTATTATTTTTTTGTGAATTGCACTATGAGTGTACCCGAGGCAGCATACGACTGGCCTGGAGAGCCGCGGCCAGAGGCATTTCCAGATTACCAGTAGCCTCAAGGATGATCCCGGACGGTTTCACACTGGCGATGTAGTGGACGGCCTGACTGATGCCTTCATCGTCATTGACGAACTGCCATGTCTCCCCGGAATCGGTGACCGCCACGTCCAGGGCACTCTTGGCAACATCCACGCCGACATAGACTGCTTCCTCTATCATTGACTTTCCCTCCTTCTTGGCCCGTCCTTGCGTGATGCGGGCTTGATTAACCCTGGCAACTGTTCGGGCTCTTCTGGAGATTCGGGCGTGGCGACCACGCTGCCCCACGGCCTTGCAAGACCTAAGGTCAATCGGCCTGCCACACCCATCCCCCGAAGGATACTTTAACACACTGTTTGAGATACAAGGTCAATCTCCTAACACCATATGGCTAAAACGAATATCGTTCCTGCAGATAGCTCACCCAATCTTTATCGGCAACGCTGCCACTCTTTCCGATAAACCAAAGCATGTCTTCGACAGAAACACTTATGAACTTGCTCGGGTCAACAAGCTTTTTCCATATGTCCATGACCCCTTGACCGGGAAATTGATTACCCAAGTAAACTGAGGTCACACCTTCCCTGAACTCTCTATTCGCTATCGGACTCACGTGAAGCACAGTAACGATATCGGCATCCATCTCGTGGTGGTACTCCATCTCCTGAGCTAGTAGTTGAAGGCGCATCAATTGATAGAACGGTTCGAAGAAAAAGCTCCTATATAATCCTTCGACCCTGCTTCGGAAGACGCCAGGTGAGCGATAAAACGCATCCTGATAATTCCGAATTCTGACTTGATTCTCGCCCTTATCCTCCCGACTGTAGTATTCCGTGTATTTCCATTCTCCAAGCACGATCTGGATTTTACCGTCATCTCTCTTGAACCTAAAGGCGAAGTCGGCGCTTGTGTAATGGGCACCCCGGGTGCGTTTGCCAGGCTTGCGATTAGTTTCACCTAAATAGTCTTCTAAACCGATCCATTCGAAAGACATATATGAGTAATTTCCACCTTCCACGACGTCTCCAACTACCATTTGCAACGGAGTTTTCAGTTCAGGATATATCTGTTTAAACACATGGGTGAGGAGCTTCTCATTCGTGACCATGGGGAACAGGAAATTCACACAACTAGATTGTGAGCAGCATAAATGATTACTCGGCAGCCTCCGGTCGTTACAGCCGTCATGCCAAGGGATGTGCCTATCTGCGAAATACTTGATAGCTTCAAGCCGAAAGCTAGAATGAAGATTCTCATCGGAATGACCGTCAGCCAAACAGAAATCGTACTGGTGGTGTCTGTAGGTGCCTTTGGGTTGTGCCTCTTTACTGAAAAGTTCAGATTTCAATTCAAGATACTTTTCTTTCTCGAGATTACGAAAGGTTGTAATCCTCGGCATATGTCACCTCATTATTGGAGATGATACCATATGAAAGCTATATTAGATACATACCACCAAATATTTATTGCCTCTTCTCGAATTCAGATGTACAATTACTGTGAACCTAATTCGCTGGAATTCATTGGAGGTGAAATGGCTAAAGAGACTCATAAACCAGGAGAAAAGGCGAAAGACTCAGGTCAGTATCCAATTGTTGGTCCACGCGGTGGTGATACCGGCAAGGAACGAACTGTGACAAAAGGAGAGCCATTTCCGCCGACTCCTAAAAAGGGGCAGGAATATGGTACACCGGATAAAACAAAACACTAGATAGATTATGCCGGGTATTAGCTACGAGGACTACCAAAGGGAAAGGGGCCGCCTTATTGATGCAGGCTATCCCTGCCTGCGGATTGCCGTGATGCTCAAGGGTAACGGCTCATAACTACGTGAAGGGTTATCCATGCGAGGCACCGCCCATCCCAGGGTATTTGGAGGCAAGTTAACCGCAGCGGGGCTACATGCGATCACTACCAGCAAGGCGGATAGTGAGTGTGGGTTACAAATTGCAAACAGTCGACCCTCCTCCGTTTCCCCGTCCACGTACATTGCACATTTCGTCAGATTAGTATATGGAATAACAAAAGGAGATGGCTCCGGCTACAATAGAACGGTGCTGATCACAAACACCAAATCTAAAGTAGGAGGAGCCATCACAAATGGAGAATACCGCAGCCAGGAAGCGAAAGCAAGTACCTGAGGGATACCTGATAATAGGGGTTGACCCTCA
>Ga0209979_1004447_pt1 | contig 11597 bp, 9 predicted proteins | sample AnhtaG_FD_183114 | JGI IMG/M metagenome (GOLD analysis project Ga0209979, IMG submission 183114) | Deep subsurface microbial communities from Anholt, Denmark to uncover new lineages of life (NeLLi) - Anholt_01485 metaG (SPAdes) (version 2) | ecosystem: Environmental > Aquatic > Marine > Oceanic >...
CGGCGGCCGTAGGAGTATGCGCGCCGGATGAACCGCCGCAGCACGTAGCCGGCGCCCTCGTTCGAGGGCATCACGCCGTCGGCGATTAAGAAGGCGACGGCGCGCGTGTGATCGGTGATGATGCGGACCGCCAGGTCCGTGTCGGGGTCGGCGCCGTACTCGACGGGCAACTCGCGCGCATCTCCGGCGAGCTGGAGCAAGTATCGCAGGATGGGGCCCGTTTCGTCCGTCTCGTACACCGTCCGTGCCTCCGGCTGCATCACCATGGCCATGCGCTCCAGGCCCAGGCCCGTGTCGATCCCGGGGGACGGCAGCGGCGTCAGCTCGCCATCCTCGGACTCCGTGTACATCGGAAAGACGAGATTCCACAGCTCGAAATACCTGTCGCACAGCTCGTTGCCGTCGCAACCGGGCTTGCAGTTGGGATTATCGCAGGCGTACGCCGGGCCCAGGTCGATGTAGATCTCCGAACACGGTCCGCACGGCCCATCCCAGCGCTCCTTCGGCCACCAGTTGTCGCCCCGCCCGAGGCGCGTGATCCTCTCCCGTGGCACACCGATGCGCTTGCGCCAGATGTCGGCGGCCTCGTCGTCGTCCTCATAGACCGTGATCCACAGATCGTCCTGCGGAAGTCCGAGCACGTCCACGAACAGCTCCCACGCCAGCTCGATGGCCGGCTGCTTGAAGTAGTCGCCGAATGAGAAGTTGCCGAGCATCTCAAAGAACGACTCGTGCCGGGCCGTGTGGCCGATCAACTCGATATCGCTCGTCCGAACGCACTTTTGGCAACTGGCTACGCGCGGCGCCGGAGGCGGCTGCAGACCGCAGAAGGCGTCCATGTACGGCTGCATGCCGGCGCTGGTGAATAGAGTCGTCGGATCGGGCGACAGGAGTGGCACGCTGGGCCTGATCAGGTGATCGTGCTCCTTGAAGAAGTTCAGGAAGGTGTCACGCAATTGCTGGGTAGTCAGGGCTCATCACGTCCATCAGATGGTGCTTGTGTAGCACCCGCCCCCCGCTCGGCCGCTCTCTCTTCCGCGGCGGACGGGCGCAAGGCGGGATACGCATGTTGTATTGCTATCTTGATGCTTGCAGCGAGCGGAACCGCAACTACCATGCCAAGAATGCCCCACAGTTCGAATCCCCCCATCAGGGCGAACATCACGAGAAGCGGGTGCATTCCCACCTTGTGGCCGACGATGCGGGGCATGATGACATTGTCGAATACTTGATTGATAGCGATCTGCAGCCCCACGGCCAGTCCGCCGCACAGCAGCGCGTGGTGATCCGCCGTGGCGTACCCAAACACGCCGGCGGCCACGGCGCCGAGCGTGGCGCCGATGTAAGGCACGGCGTACGTCATGCCGGTGACGAGTCCGATCACGAGCGCATACTCCATGCCGAAGAAGAGGCTCAGCACCGAGAGCATGGCCGTGCTCACGATGGCTACGAGGATGCACACCACCGTCAGACCCCGCAGATAGCCACCCAGCATGGAGTTGACCTGGCTCGCTATCGCCCGGAAGTCCTCGCGGCGGCTCTCGGGCACCAGGCGCAGGACACCGGCTTTGAACGGGTCGAACTCTCTCAGAAAGTGGAAGGCGATGATGGGCACCAGCACTACGATCAGCACGCTCGACAGCGAGCCGAGGAGGAATCTGCCCACCTTGCGCAGCGCCGCCGGCACGACGCGCGACAGCGACGCCGTGGCCTCCTCCAACAGAGCGCCGAGGCGCTTTGCGATGGGCGCGTGCTCAACCGTCTCGCGCACGATGGCTTCGGCGACGCGCTTGTCCGCCTCACCAGGCACGTCCTCCGGGATGTCCTCCATGAGGCGCCCGGCATTTGCCGCGGCAAGCTCCTCGTCTGGGTGCGCGCCCGGGCCGGCCATCCGGAGCTCTTTGATGGCCGTCGTGGCGAGCGTGGCCTCCGCCTTCACGTTTCTCGGTATCGTCGCCTGCTTGAGCCTCTCCTCGTTTGCCGCCGCCTGAGGGGCTGCGACGCGCAGCGCCCATTGCGTGCCGGCATTTGACAGTGCTCCCACCCGCTCGACGTAGTCCCCGAAGTTTCGCGCCAGGCTCTGCACTTGGCCCGCCACAACGGGCACCACCAGCAGGGCCACGATGACGAGCATGACCATGGCGCCGCCGGTGACCGCCCACACGGCGGCCGAGCGGGACCAGCCCTTGGCCTCCATGTAGTGGAGCGCCGGGTCCATCACGTACGCAATGAAGAGCCCAATGATGAACGGGAGAAAGATGCGCCGGACCTTGAAGAGCACCACACAGAGCGCGACGGCGAGCACGCCGCCGAGGAAGACGGCGACAGCGGTCGCGGGCGCTGCTCTCGGGGAAGCTCTATCAGATGCGGCCATGTCGAAGCACTCGCCTGAGTCGGCCCAGGGCTCGGTGCTGGAGTCTGGAGACGTGCATCTGGGAGATGCCGAGGCGTTTGGCGATCTCCGTCTGCGACTCGTCGCGATAGTAGCGGCTGATCACTATCTGCCTCTCCCGCGCCGGCAGCGTGGCAACGGCCGCTGCGAGCTCGGCTCGGTCTCCCAACGACTCCAGCGATGGGTCGGGGGAGCCGGCGATGTCCTCCGGCGCCGCCTCGTGCCCGTCCTCGCTGTCGCCCGCCGGCGTGTCCATGGACAGGGGATCGTAGTGCTGGCTGAGCTCGACGGCTTCGATGACGTCCTCTTCGGATTCACCCAGCGCCGCCGCCAACTCGGGGTATGTGGGCGATCGCCGCTGTTGGCCCGTGAGCTCATCGATCGCCCTCTTGGTACGCAGGACCAGCTCCTGCAGCCGACGCGGCACCTTCAGTCCCCAGCCCTTGTCGCGGAAGTAGCGGCGGACCTCGCCCTTGATGGTGGGGACGGCGAAGGTGGCAAACTGGGTCCCCCGCTCCGGGTCGAAGCGGTCAATGGCGTTGATGAGTCCCAGTCGGGCCACGCCGAGTAGGTCCTCCATGGACTCGCCCGACTCGGCGTACTGCTTCACCACGTGGCGCACCAGCCCGTCGTGAGCCTCGATCAGGTAGGCTCGGAGGTCCGGGTCGCCGGCGCGGCGCAGCTCCCGGAGCAGCTCCTGCGTCGTCATGTTCCCCCATGTCCCCGTGGCCGGGGATCGGCTTGGCATCAATCAACGTCCCTCGCACCGGGCGCCTTCTTCACCATCGTCACCTTGGTTCCGGCCCCCGGGGCGGTGTCGATGTCCATTCGGTCCACGCTGGAGCCGATCAGGAAGAGGCCCAGCCCGTGCTCTGTCGCCGGTGGCGCGCTCGGATCGATAACGACCTCATCCAGATTGAAACCTCGGCCCTCATCGATCACTTCCACAATGAACTCCTCGGGCTCGACGCGGCAGCGAATGCGAATCATGGCGTTTTGGTCTCGCGCGTCGTAGGCGTGCTCCATGGCGTTACTGCATGCCTCGCCCACCGCAAGCTTGATGTCCTCGATCTCCTCGACGGAGAACCCCTGGCGGCTCGCAACGCCGGAGACGGTCAAACGAGCCACGTGCAGATACTTGCGCTCGTTCGGCACGATGAGTTCGACGATGTCCTCGGGCTGCTCAGGCATCGCTGCCACGCTCCTTTGCGCCCCGCATGTCCGCGAGCGCCTCGTCCTCTGTCTCGTATAGCTGAATGAGCTGGAGGAAGCCAGTGGTTTCGAACACCTTCCTGACGTTCGGCGCGGTGCAGATACCGACGAGCTTTCCACCGGCCTCGACGGCCCGCTTGCGGACGCCGTTGAGCACGCCCAGCCCAGTGCTGTCTATGAAGTCCACCCTCGTCAGGTCAGCGACGATGAACCGGACGTTGTCCCGCGTCAGCTCCGCGAAGACAGCTCGGAAGTCCGGAGCGCTGTAGGCATCGATCTCACCCACGACGCGCACGATGGCCAGGTCGTCAGCGAGCTTTTCGATCTTGTGTTTCAGTTGAGGCCCTCCCTCCGGCGGTGTGCTTGGATGGGCCCGGCCGCAGGCGCCGGAGACGCTCCCCGATCTCCTTCTCCCGCCCGTGGTCGGTTGGTTCGTAGTAAGGTTGGCTCTTGGCCCCCGGCGGCAGGTATTCCTGCTGCACAAAGCCATCCGGGAACTCATGTGGATAGAGGTACTCCGCCTGCTTCCCCGCCGCCTCTTTCGCGGGACGTGGCCCGCTCTGCAGGTGCGAGGGCACCGGCCCAAGCGGCCGGTTCTTCACGTCGTCTAGCGCCCGGCTGATGGCGACGTAGCTGGCGTTGCTCTTCTCGGCCGAGGCAAGGTAGATGGTGGCCTGCGCCAGCGGGATCTGCGCCTCCGGCAGGCCGACAAGCTCCACCGCGTGCGCCGCCGCGGTGGCGACGACGAGCGCCATCGGGTCGGCGTTGCCCACGTCCTCGGCCGCCTGAATGACCAGCCGCCGGGCAATGAAGCGCGGATCTTCCCCCGCCGCGATCATCTTCGCCAGCCAGTACAGCGCCGCATCCGGGTCCGAGCCGCGCATGCTCTTAATGTACGCCGAGATGGTGTCGTGGTGCTCGTCGCCGGCCCGGTCGTAGCCGAGCGCCCGCTGCTGCACGGCCGCTTCTGCGTCGTCCTTGCGCACGTGCCGCCGCCGGCCGGCGTCCTCATCGGCCGTGCGTGCCGCCAGCTCAAGAGCGTTCAGCGCGCTGCGGGCATCGCCGCCGCACGCATCGGCGAGATGATCGAGCGCCGCCTCATCCACCCGCAGCCGCACTTCCCCGAGGCCACGCTCGTCATCATCGAGCGCACGCTGCAGCAGCGCTTTCACGTGATGCGGCTCAAGCTTGGCGAGCGTGTACAAGCGGGTGCGCGAGATCAGCGGCGATATGATGGTGAAGTACGGGTTCTCAGTCGTGGCCCCGATGAGCGTGAAGGTCCCGTTTTCCACGTGCGGCAGCAGGGCGTCCTGCTGACCCTTATTGAGGCGATGGATCTCGTCAATGAAGACGATTGTGCCGCGATCGTGGAGGCTCTGGCGCGATCTCGCTTCCTCGGCCGCTCGGCGGATATCGGCAACGCCGGAGAGCACGGCGCTGAGCGGCTCGAAATGGGAGGGCGTGTTTGCTGCTATGATCTCGGCCAGGCTGGTCTTGCCGCAGCCCGCCGGGCCGCAGAGCAGCATGGAGTGGATCTTCCCGCCCTCGATGGCCCGGCGCAGCGGCGTGCCCGAGCCGACGATGTGCTCCTGGCCGATCAGCTCATCGAGGGTCCGCGGCCGCATCCGGGTCGCCAGCGGCACCGTCTCGTCCCGCGCCGATGAGGTGCTATGCTGGAAAAGATCCCGGGCCAGGGGCATGCGTCTTCCTCCGCACCGCACGGCAATGGGTGATGTTTGAGAACCGAAGGCGGGGGCTTGAGCCGTGAAGCCTCACGTCGTTGACCATCAAACCATCAACCATTAACCATTCCGCAGATACGATTTTGCCCCGCGCGTGCCGTGCGCCCTCCAGTTTGTGAACCTGTAACTATACAGGTGGGTGCCCTCCCAAACGCTTTGCGATTCCCGGAGAGGCCGACTTGTCGGTCTCAACGGGCTGCCACGCCACGCTCGGAGTTGGGCGCCCTTCACAAGAGTGTTGGCTCAAAACTGCTCTGGACGTCACGCACACCGCAGGGCAAAAGAATCAACAGCGATGCCTGTGCAGCTTCGCTGCCGGCATGCCGCCCCGAAGGGGTCAGGCATTCTGTTTTGCGCCTGCTCTGTTTGATGCAATCTTACCACATCCACGGGCGCGTTGGCAAGGAACTCAACGACGCGGATCAGGCGAACGCTGGCTCCTGAACGTCGGGCCGGTGGGTTCGCTGTCCCGGGGGGCACTCATCATCGCGTCCCCGGGGTTCCGTGGGCCTCCCACGCGGCTGCAGATGTGCTATAGTGAAGAACGCCGATGAGCTACTTGGTGGTGATCGAACGAGGCGATACGAGCTTCGGGGCGCACGTCCCTGACCTGCCGGGCTGTGTGGCAGTCGGCGAGACCGAAGAAGAAGCGCTCCGCTTGGTGCGCGAGGCCATCACGTTTCATCTGGAAGCCCTGGCGGAGCAGGGGTTGCCGATCCCGGAGCCTCGCTCTCGCGCAGAGCTCGTTGCAGTGGGTGACTGAGCTTACTAGCACGTGGCGCTCATTCGTGGGAGACCGGGCGCACACCCGCTGTTGACTTCCCGGAGCGTCCGACCCGCCGTGGCCCGCCGCAATCGACGAGCGATCCGGTCCTTCCTTCAGCCGCGTCCGCAAGTAGGGCTCAGCCACTCCCTCTCGGGGAATCCCTCCCGCCATCCTTTAGCTCCTCGACCAGCCGCTCACGCCACCAGGCCACCCGCTCGGCCCGGCCCGGCGCGTCAATGAGGTCGTGCAGCTCGTGCCGGTCCTCCGTCAGATCGAAGAATTGCTCGCGCCCGTCCTCCGTGAACCGGACATACTTCTCGCGCCCGTCGGTCAAGCACTGAAAGCCCGTTCCGCACTCGATCCGGATCCACGATCGCCAGTTCGTGTCCTCGCCCCGCATGAGCGGCAGCAGACTTTGACCGTCCACCGTGTTAGGGACGGGCACGCCCGCCATCTCGAGCACCGTCGGCATGATGTCCTCGAGGCCAACGGGACACTCCACGACCGACCCCGGCCGGACGCCGAAGCGCTCTGGTGCGCGGATCATCAGCGGAATGCGCGCCGCACCCTCGTAGGGCAGGCTCTTCGCCCAGCAGTAGTGGTCACCGAGCATCTCGCCGTGATCCGAGCACAGGATGACCACCGTGTTGTTGCCGGTCATACGGTCCACGCCTGTCACGTTGTTCAGCAAGCGGTGGATCTGATCGTCTACGTGGTTGATCAGACCGTAGTAGCCGGCCCGGGTGGAGAGGAGGGCCTCGCCCGTCAGGTTCACCTTCCGCGCGCTGACCCCGCCACCGACGCCACCGTCCTCGGGCGGCGACGAAGGACACGCACAGCAAGAAGGGACAGCAGGGGTCTCGCTTGCGCAGGAAGTCGAGGGCGAGGTTCACGGTCCAGTTCGTGTGGTGGAGGGATTCGTCCATGTGCCACGGTCGCGCCGTCCAGTCGTTGTGCATCACACCCGTGCCGTGGTATCCGCCCCCGCCTGGCGATTGGTGCGCCGCCATCCACTCCTCGTAGTCGTCGAACGGCTCCCGGTGGTCATTCATAACCACGTGGTCGAACCCGTACCGCTTGCGCGGCGGGGTCTGGTGCATGCTCCGGCCGACCCACGAGGTGTGGTAGCCCGCCTTCGACAGCTCTCCCGCGAGCGTCGGCCCATCCCACTCGATCGAGCAGTTGCCGAAGAAGCCGTGGGTCGAGGGGAACTGCCCGGTCAGGAACGAGCGACGCGCCGGCACGCACACCGGACAGCTCGAGTAGGCGCGGCTGAACCGGCAACCCTTGCCGCCGATCTCGTCCATATTCGGCGTCAGCAGCACCGGATGACCATCGATGCCGAGACAGTCACCCCGATGCTGCTCCGTCATGAAGATGAGGAAGTTGGGTCGCTCGACGGCGCTGGCGAGCATGGGTCACACCTCTTCGAGGGGGAACGCTACCCCACAGCACATCGACGGTCCTGCACCTCGGTAGCGCCAGTGGGATTACCGCTCGCCTTCGAATGCTCCAATGTCCCAAGCCTCTCCCTGTCCTCGTAACGCCCCACTGTAATCCACCTTGATGTTGATGGAATACAGGCGATAGAAATCGTCATATGCCTTGGACTTCGACCCTCTGTCTATTGCCGCCGAAGGTCCTCGGATTCTGAAGTCATCACTCGCCTCATCAACGAACCCAGGATCTCCGATGCCATTGCCGCGGCAGCCCGATAGCGCATTGACTCTTGCGGCCGATTGGACCACAAGCCGATCCTTGCCCCAGCTCACCACGACCTCAGTACCCTTCGTGTGGAACAGACAGTTGCGCATGGTCACTTCGGCGAGGAGGCCCGCTCCGATCTCCACGTGATCCCCGGATACGTCGCTGATAATGTTGCTCTCTATGCTGATGTTCGTGGCCCCGCTCTGCCAATGGTGATGTATGCCGTCGCCACCGGCCCGTACAATCGTGTTGTTGACGATGTTGACATTGTCCGAATCGGGATCAATGTCCAGAGTGATGCCGTTCCCATCGAGATCGTGAATCGTGTTCCCAATGATCCAGCAATCGATGGCGCCCTCCACCCGGATCCCGGTTCTACTGTTCCGGATATCGTTGAACAGGATCCAGGACCTTCTGGGCCCGTAGGGCGCCTCGGGATCCATCCCATTGCTGCCCACCACGATGGCATCGCCGGAGGAAGTTGCCGACGCCTGGTATCCGTAGATGACGTTCTGTGACACGACCACGTCCTCGATGCTCTTGAGATCGACACCGTTCTCCCTGTCGTTGTGGAACTCGTTGTCCCCCACGTAGACAAAACGCGGCGCGGGAATGGCCCGGTGCGCCGCCTGAAATGCATCTCCGCTATTGTGATGGATGTGGTTGTCGAGGACCCACACCCGTTCGGCGCCCGCTCCGATATTCACACCATGCAGATCATCCGGCGTATCGGGGGGCGCCTTGAGTCTCCTGTTATGATGAATGTGGTTCCCGTAGACCACGATGTCTTCGCAGGACGATCCGACCGAGACAACCGATCCGATAGTGAGCCATCGACTCGGCGGGTTGTGGATCTCGCAAGATCGGATCGCGATGTGGTCCGACTCCGGCCAGATCCTGAAGAAAGCCCCATCATAGTAATCCTGGCCCTCGATGATGAGATAAGAGCCTTCGAGTCGGAGGTCGTGTCTCTCACCCGGCCCAGCCTGCGTGCGGACCTTGTCTCCCGAGGCGACCGCCCGAATGAAGACAGGTTTCTGTGCCGTCCCTTCGGATACGATTCTCCTCCAGCCGGTGTAGTTGTACGGACCTCCATGGATCTCCACCACGGACCCGGCCTTCAGTGTTCTTGAGAAGCGGTCGAAGATGTCGCGTCGTGGCCTGTCAGGGGACCCAAAAAGATTGTCCGTATTCGTGGCGTTGGGGTGGGTGTTGTCAACGTAGTGTGTGTACGGCCCGTTGCCCGCATCCGGGTACGCTGTGGCGCCCGCGCCGAAGTCGTACGTGTCGTCGCTGTACATCGTGTGAGATTCGTCGATCCCGAACGTGGGAGCCGGGATGCCGATCGGTGGGTCATACGCTATCACAGCCGAACTGACGAACAGAACGGTGATTGGCGCCAGTGCGAGTTTCCTGGGCATGGCCGCTCCCTCTGAATGTTGACAATACGGCGCCAGGTCCTCAAGTCACCCAGATAGATTTGGCCCGCAAATGTCGTGCCGAAGAGGATTGCCCGACCGCCCAACGTGATACTCACGCCTCATACGTCGGCAAGTCCGTCCGCAGATGCAGCTCCTTCAGCGCCTTGGAATCTACCATCACCGGCGCGCCCGTCATCAGGTCCGTGGCCGCCTGCGTCTTCGGGAACGCGATCACCTCGCGGATGGACGGCATTCCCTGCAGGATCATCACGAACCGATCCATCCCCAGCGCAATGCCCCCGTGCGGCGGCGTGCCGTACTCGAAGGCGTCCAGGAGGAAGCCGAACTTCCGCTGCGCCTCGTCCTGGCTGAGGCCGATGGCCGGGAAGACGCGCTCCTGGATGTCGCGCTTGTGGATTCGGATGCTGCCTCCGCCGAGCTCAACACCGCTGAGCACTACGTCGTAGGCGAGCGCCCGGCAGGCGAGCGGATCGCCGTCGAGCTTGTCCAGGTCCTCCGGGTGCGGCATGGTGAACGGATGGTGCGAGGGCGTGACGTTCCCCTCCGCGTCCAGCTCGAACAGTGGGAAGTCGGTGACCCAGAGGAAGTTCAGCGCGTCGCGATCGATCAGCCCGAGCTGCTCCCCCAGCTCCAGCCGGATGTGTGACAACACGTCGGCTACCACCGTGGGCTGGTCGGCCACGAACAGGATGATGTCGCCGGCCTCTGCGTCTACGGCCTTGCCGAGCGCGGCGAGTTGCTCCTCGGTGAAGTACTTGGCGATAGTTCCTTCGAGGGTCGACTCCGTCGCCCGTAGCCAGGCCAGGCCCTTGGCCCCCCACTCGCGAGCCAGGCGGCCGAGGGGGCCGTCGATTTGGCTGCGACTCAAGCCCCCGCCGCCCTTGACGTTGATGCACTTGACCTGTCCGCCGGCCTCGAGCGCGCCGGTGAAGGCGCGGAAGTTGCACTCGTTGACGAGTTCCGAGACGTCGATCAGCTCCATCCCGAAGCGCGTGTCTGGCTTCTCCGTGCCATAGCGCGCCATTGCCTCCTCGTGAGTGAGGCGGGGGAAGGGGAGGGGAATCTCCTCGCCCCGAACAACTTTCACCCCGGCGGCAAGCATCCCCTCGACGACCTCGAACACGTCGTCGGGCTCAACGAAGGACATCTCGATGTCTATCTGGGTGAACTCTGGCTGCCGGTCGGCCCGCAGGTCCTCGTCCCGCATGCAGTGGGCGATCTGATAATACCGGTCGCAGCCGGCCACCATGAGGATCTGCTTGAAGAGCTGCGGCGACTGCGGCAGGGCAAAGAAGTGGCCGGGGTTTGTCCGGCTCGGCACGAGGTAGTCGCGGGCGCCCTCGGGTGTGCTCTTGATGAGCAGCGGCGTCTCGATCTCCCAGAAGTCCCGCGAGTTCAGGTACTCGCGCGTCGCCGTCGTCGCGAGATGGCGTGCGCGAATGTTCTCCTGCATCTGTCGCCGGCGCAGGTCGATGTATCGGTACTTGAGCCGGATCGCCTCGTCGGTGTCTTCCTCGTCCGCGACGGAGAACGGGGGCGACTTCGCCTCGTTGAGCACCTCGAGCTGCTTCGCATGCAGCTCGATCTCGCCCGTGGCCAGCTCCGGGTTCTCCGTGCCCTCCGGACGCCGGCCCACCTCGCCGGTCACGGACAGAACATACTCGGCGCGCACCTTTGATGCGGCCGTGTGGGCATCCGCGGCCCTCTCGGGATCGAACACGACTTGGACGATGCCGTAGCGATCGCGGAGATCGAGGAATATCAGGCCGCCGTGGTCGCGCCGCCGATGTACCCAGCCGTTGATGATGACTTTCTGTCCGACGTGATCGGTGCAGAGCTCACCGCATCGGTGTGTTCGTTTCCATGTGGCCATGGCCATAGCATGCCACCTCAGTGGTTAGTGGTCAGTGGTTAGTGGTCAGTGGTTAGTTCTCAGTCCCGAAGGCGTACTCCTCGGTCCTCACTGGACAGCCCGAGAGCAACGGGGCACCACCCCGAAGATTCCGCCCATCGCCTCACCCATTGTAGCCGGAGCGGCTCGCTCCGGCGGGCCTCAGCCTACCCGCCCGGCATCTTCTTTGTTTCCGGGTGTCGCTCCGCCACATGACGACTGCCCATTGGTCATCCACATGAGGGGGTAATGCGACGACGCGGACGGCAGCCCACTAATCACTGACCACCGACCACTGATCACTGATCACTGCCCTGGCCGGCCATCAGTTCGCGGGCGAGCGCGTCCATCGCCACCTCGCGCTGCTCGCCCGTATTCATACAGCGCAGGGCGACAACGCCCCGCGCCAGCTCATCCTCTCCGAGAATGGCGCTGTAGCGAAAGC
>Ga0209979_1004448_pt1 | contig 11593 bp, 11 predicted proteins | sample AnhtaG_FD_183114 | JGI IMG/M metagenome (GOLD analysis project Ga0209979, IMG submission 183114) | Deep subsurface microbial communities from Anholt, Denmark to uncover new lineages of life (NeLLi) - Anholt_01485 metaG (SPAdes) (version 2) | ecosystem: Environmental > Aquatic > Marine > Oceanic...
AGGCGGCATCGACGTGGGCGTACTCGCGCTTGATGTCCGGATAGTCGGCGTCGCCCACCTCGTTGAACGCCCGCCACCAGGTGTCGTGGACGAAGGTGAGGACGTTAGTCTTGGCCACGAGGTGGAGTTGCTTCTGCTTGTTGCGCTTGCGCGCCAGCTCGAAGGCGTAGCGGATAGCCCGCTCCGCCCCGAAGCGAGTAGTGAGGTGGATCTGCGTGGAGACCTCCTGCGGCGTGCCCTTGTACTGGAAGCCGCCCATGCCCCCGTACAGCCCCTCGGTGTTCTCGCGGACCACCACGAAGTCGATGTCCTCCGGCCCCTTGTCCTTGAGGGGGCAGTCCACCTGCGGATAGAGCATCACCGGGCGCAAGTTGATGTACTGGTCCAGCTCGAAGCGGATGCGGAGCAGAATGCCCTTCTCCAACGGCCCCGGCGGGACGTCCGGATGGCCGATGGCCCCCAGAAAGATCGCATCGTATCCGCGCAGCTCGTCGAGGGCGGAGTCGGGCACGGTCTCGCCGGTGCGCAGGTAACGGTCGCCTCCGAAGTCGTAGGTGGTGGTCTCGTAACGAAAGCCCGAGGCCTGGGCGACCGCGTCGAGGACCTTCAGGGCCTCTCGCGTTACCTCGGGGCCGGTCCCATCGCCGGGGATAACAGCTATACGATACAATTGTTCATCTCCATAGTGTAGTCTGATGCTTCACTGGACACAGGCAGGCGGTCATACCCTCCTGCCCAGGCGAAGGGTAGCAGGCAGGCGCGGTTATGTCGATGGTGGGGCCTTCCCACCCGATGCTTGGTGCCTACTTCCCTCGGCCCGCCAGTCGCCTCTTGGTGTACTCGATGAGGCCGCCCGCCTCGATCAGCTCCAGCATGAAGGGCTCGTAGGGCTTGGCCCGGAACTCGCGGCCCCGCGTCAGGTTGCGGATGCTGCCGGTCGAGAGGTCCACCTCAAGCTCGTCGCCGTCCTGCGTGCCTTCCACCGTCTCCGGCGACTCCAGCGCCGGCAGCCCCATGTTGACGGCGTTGCGGAAGAAGATGCGGGCGAAGCTCCTGGCGATGACGCAGCTCACGCCGCAGCCCCTGATGGCGATCGGGGCATGCTCCCGCGAGGAGCCGCAGCCGAAGTTGACGTCGGCGACGATGATGTCGCCGGGCCGGACCCGGCGCACGAACTCGGGGTCGGCGTCCTCCATGCAGTGCTGGGCCATCTCCTGAGGGTCGGTGGTCACGAGGTAGCGGGCGGGGATGATCTGGTCGGTATCGACGTGGGCGCCGAACCTGTGGGCGCGGCCGCGGAGGAGAGGCATTACGCCACCTCGCTAGGCGCTGCGGGCTTCCTGGCGCGGAAGTAGCCGAACCAGCGAGCCCGGGCGCTCCCATATGCGGCGAATCCTGCGGCAGTCATATTTTCGCCCAGGGTGGCCAGATCGAGAAAGTGCAGGTCGGTATTGGACTCGATTAGGTCTTGGATGCGCCGATTGAGACGCGATCGGCTCTGGGCAAAGGAAGAGCCAGAGAAGAGGCCACCGGGCGAGAGGACACGGTAGATGTTGGTGATGGCCTTATGCAAGTCCGGGAACTGATGGAACCCGCCTGAGCAGTTGACCTTGGCGATAGTGCCGGAGCCGAACGGTAGGTTATGAACATCGCCGCGGACAAGGACCACATTGTCCGGACCGTGGCGGTGCATCTTGGCTACCGCCTCCTCCAGCATCGGTCCGGAGATGTCTAGACCCAGCACCGTTCCAGGTTTCACTCTCCGTGCAATGGCAGCTGTGAAATTGCCGTGTCCGCAGGCTACGTCCAAGACCGTGTCGCTGGGCCTCAGATCGAGGGCCTGCTCTACCTTCTGCACTTCCTGGTTAAATGTGTAGCCGGCCACAAATAATGCCAGGGGATCACGAATGCAGGCGTAGGCCTTGACCAGCATACTGGCCTGAAAACTCTTTTGAGCCAGGGTGAATTGCTGCTCACTCTCGCCGAGCATGTCTAGGATACCCGCTCGGTAGGGGAAAAACTGCTCACACTCTTTGCAGCGGAGGCCCCTGCCTCCGGCAGTGTCGTCGCCCACCATGTCCAGCGAGCCCTGGCGACAGCCGGAGCATTCCAGGAGGCCTAAGGCCGTTTCGAGGTTCCCTTCAAGATGCATCTGACTCAGAACCTCACTTCCCCCCGGCCCCACCATTTCTTCCGGGTGGGCCAGCCGGCCGGCGACGGCGCTTGCCGCTGCTAGACCGCCTCGATTGCCCGAAAATCACATATCGTGACCTCGGCTCGCTGACCTGGCACGGCCACCTTTACGTGCTCCCTCATGCGCTCGGTGATGGCCAGCAGCTTATCGACAACTTCTGGCCGGTAGTAGCGTTCGCCGCACTGCTTGCAGACATCTGCCGGTACATTCTCAACCGCGACGTATAGGCTCTCTTCGCTATAGAGGTCGGTGACCAGCCGCTCTTCGGTTTTTCCGCCGCAGAAATAGCATTTCATCGCTTACCGCCTTCTGTGCCGATGGTCTATCCATTCATCTGGATCGGGCTTGTAACATGTTACAACAATCACTTCAGGCCTGGGCTCTGAACACTGCACATGTAGGATTTGCCCGCTCCTAGTGGTGCCAAGGATTAGGCGACTGGGGCCATACTTGTCTTCGCGATAGTCTTCGATGATTTCGCCATTGGCGACGGCCTCCGCTATCTCATGGCTCCTAATCCGCCGCTCTCCCATTTGCTTCCTCGCATGGAGCGACAGCCGATATCTACCAGCCGCAACAGCTTCCTGAATCGCTTTGAGGCCCAAGGCGGTCTACACTACTTCTTCTGGGCTCGCCAGCCGCCCGGCGACGGCGCTCGCCGCCGCCACCACGGGGCTGGCCAGGATGACCTCCGACTTGGCGTGGCCCATGCGTCCCGGGAAGTTGCGATTGCTGGTGCTGACGCAACGCTCCCCCTCGGCCAGGACGCCCAGGTAGCCGCCGAGGCAGGGACCACAGGTGGCGGCGCAGAAGGCGCAGCCCGCCTCGGTGAAGGCCTCGATGAGACCCTCCCGCAGCGCCTGAAGGTAGATCTCCTGCGTCGCCGGGATGACGATGCAGCGCACACCCTCGGCGACGCGCCGCCCGCCGATGATCTCCGCCGCCTCCCGCAGGTCGTCGATGCGACCGTTGGTGCAGCTCCCGATGAACACCTGGTCGATGCGCATGTCCCTGCCTTGCACCTCCCGCACGGGGACGGCGTTGCCGGGGCTGAAGGGCATCGACACGGTGGGCTCGACCTGCGATGCGTCGAACTCGTAGGTGGCGGCGTACTCGGCGTCGGGGTCCGGCTCGTAGACGGTCCACTCGCGCCGGGCGCGGGGTCGCACGTAGTCCAGGGTCACCTCGTCCACCAGCATGAGGCCCGTCTTGCCGCCCGCCTCGACGGCCATGTTGGTCATGGTAAGGCGGGCGTCCATGGACATGCCCTGAATGGCCTCGCCCTCGAACTGCATGGCGGCGTAGGTGGCGCCGTCGGTGCCGATGTGGCCGATGGTGTGGAGGATGAGGTCCTTGCTGCGTGTCCACCTGCCCATGCGGCCGTGGTAGACGAAGCGGATGGTCGGCGGCACCTTCATCCAGATCTCGCCCGTGGCCATGGCCACGGCGATATCGGTGCTGCCCATGCCCGTGGCGAAGGCTCCCAGCGCGCCCGAGGTGCAGGTGTGCGAGTCGGCGCCCACGAAGACGTCGCCGGGCAAGACGAGGCCCTGCTCCGGCAGGAGGGCGTGGTCGACGCCACCCTGGCCCTGCTCGAAATAGACGCAGCCCTGCTCGCGGGCGAACTCCCGCATGACCTTGGCCTGCTCGGCGGACTGGATGTCCTTGTTAGGGACGAAGTGGGAGGCTATGAGCGCCACGCGCTCCGGGTCGAACACCCGCGCCACGCCCAGCTTGCGAAACTGCTCGATGGCGATGGGCGCGGTGATATCGTTGGCCATCACCAGGTCGGCCCGGACGTTGATGAGGTCGCCCGGTTCCACTCTGGGACGGCCGCTGTGAGCGGCGAGGATCTTCTCAGCGAGGGTCATGGGCATGGGAGACGCTCTCTAGGTCGAAACGCAGTCGTCCAGGTGTAGGTATGGCGGGACAGTGAAAATGTTACGGCCTCGCGCGGCGACCTGAGCGCCCTGGAGTGCGTTCAGGTTCTTCCACTGTCGATCGTTTCCGATGATCATATCGCAGCCCTCAAGCGCCGCGCTTGCGACGACTAGAGCATCCCCTGTGCCCAGCCTTGCCTTGCCCTTGATCCAGGCGGCACTGAACACAACCGGCCTATCGACGTCACGTAGCAGCACGTTGGGGTGCTCCTCAGTCAGCTTGAGCACCTCCTCGACGCCGGAAAAGTCGCCCTGGGCGACCGGGCGTGCCAGAAGCTCCAGTTGGACAATGGTTGACAATACGATCTCCACCTGGCCTTGGGCGGCTCGGCGGAAGATATCTGCCACCATGTCCCGATAGGCCGCTGTGCCTTTGAGGTGATAGATGAGGACATTCGTGTCGAGACTGACTCGCTGGCACGTGGCCAGCGCTCCTACGAGGTCAGCCGTTCGTCGCGCTCGCGCCAGCTCTCGCGCTCCTTTCGAACGTACTCATCGATCTCTTCCTTGGTGCCCCAGTAGGGTCTGTCTGCTAACGCTCCGCTAAAACGTTGCACCCACTCATCGGGCGTCCGGGGCCGGCGCTCGAGGGTGATACGATGATCTTCCAGGCGCACGGTCAGCTTATCGCCGGGCTGCAAGCCGAGTTGGCGGACCAGGGCAGCGGGCAAAGTGATCTGGTGCTTGCTGGATATCGTCGTGACGGTGGATTCAGCCATAGCGGAAACGTCCCCGACAGCATAAGCCAGGCCAGCCTCCCCCACTTTACCCTTGCGCGTTCGCTTTGTCAATGGCATTTATCCTTGGCACCCGTGCGTCAGCCTTGGTACTGCCATCGTTCCTACGGGCTCGTCCGCACCTGCACGTCCGCGGGGCGCTGCACCGAGAGCAGCCGGTTGAGGGCGTTCATGTAGGCCTTGGCCGAGGCGACGATGATGTCCGTGTCGGCGCCGCGGCCGACGTAGGTCTTGCCCTCGCTCTGGATGCGGATGATCACCTCGCCGATGGCATCGATGCCCCCCGTCACGCTCTTCACCGTGAACTCGGTGAGTTCGTTGGGCACGTCCACGATGCGGTTGATGGCCCGGTACACGGAGTCCACGGGGCCTGTTCCCAGTGCGGCGTCCGCCAGGACCTTCCCGTCGGGGGCGATGAGACGCACCGTCGCCGTGGGCGTGGCGTGGTCGCCGCAGGAGACCTGCACGAAGTCGAGGTGGTAGACCTCATGCGTGGTACGCATCTTTTCGGCCACCAGGGCCTCCAGGTCGCGGTCGTCGATCTCCGGCTTCTTGTCGGCCAGCTCCTTGAAGGCGGCGAAGGCACGCGAGAGCTCCTCCTCGGTGAGCTCATAGCCCAGGTCCTCCAGGCGGGCCTTGAAGCCGTGGCGCCCCGACAGCTTGCCGAGCACGATCTCGGCGCCGCCGGTAGGCCAGCCGATGTCCGCGGCGTCCATGATCTCGTAGGTCTCGCGCATCTTCAGGATGCCGTCCTGATGGATGCCCGACTGGTGCCGGAAGGCGTTGCCGCCGACGATGGCCTTGTTCGGCTGGACGGTCATGCCGGTGAGGTCAGAGACCAGCCGACTGGTTCGGTACAGCTCCCTGGTGTTGATGCCCGTCTCCAGCCCCAGGAAGTCCTGACGGGTGCGGAGGGCCATTACTACCTCCTCGAGGGAGGCGTTGCCAGATCGCTCGCCGATGCCGTTGATGGTGCACTCTACCTGCCTGGCCCCCACCTGCACCGCAGCCAGGGAGTTGGCTACAGCCAGCCCCAGGTCGTCGTGGCAGTGGACCGATACCACCGCACGATGGATGTTGCTCACGTTCTCGAAGATGGAGCGGATGAAGTCGGAGAACTCCTCCGGGATGGTGTAGCCCACCGTATCGGGGATGTTCACTGTGGTGGCCCCGGCCTCGATGCACTCCTCCACCATGCGGTACACGTACTCGCGCTCGGAGCGGGTGGCGTCCATGGGGCTGAACTCCACGTCAGAGGTGTAGCTCTTGGCCCGCGCCACCATAGTGCGGCCCATCTCCAGTACCTCTTCCCGCTCCTTGCGAAGCTGGTGCATGAGGTGGATATCGGACACGGAGAGGAAGACGTGGATGCGGGGCTGCGCCGCTCCCTTCACCGCCTTCCAGCAGGCGTCCACGGCCTCGGGGTGGGCATGGGCCAGGCCCGCGATGATGCAGCCCCGCACCTCCTGGGCGATGGCCTCCACCGCCTCGAAGTCGCCGGGCGAGGAGAGAGGGAAGCCCCCCTCGATGATGTCCACCCCCAGCCGCTCGAGCTGGCGGGCGATCTCCAGCTTGTCGGACGTGTTCAGGGCGACGCCCGGGGACTGCTCGCCGTCGCGCAGCGTCGTATCGAAGATGATTACTCGTTCTGCCATGCTGCTCAACCTCCTGCGGGCCATGTGTGGCCCAGGTGATAGACTCCCTATCAGGCCCTCCCGACCTACCGGTCGGAGGGCCGGCGAAGGTTGAGCAGGTGGAATCCAGGGGGGACACCCCCCTTGCCCCCCGCCAGGGGGCAGAGCCCCCTGGACCCCCGATTACGCCAGTTCTTCACCACCATCTTCATCCCGCACGCTGGAACAAGATGCCTGCCTATCCCTCCTTCAGCCAGCTCATCATGCCCCGCAGCTCTGCGCCCACCTTCTCGATGGGGTGCTCGGCGTTGAGGCGTCGCAGGGCCAGGAAGCTGGGGCGGCCCGCCTGGTTCTCCAGCAGCCACTCGCGGGCGAAGGTGCCGTCCTGGACAGCGGCCAGGACCTCCCGCATCGTCTGGCGCACGTGCTCGTCGATGACGCGGGGGCCGCGGGTATAGTCCCCGTACTCGGCGGTATCGCTGATGGAGTAGCGCATGTACTTCATACCGCCCTCGTAGAGAAGATCCACGATGAGCTTCAGCTCGTGCATGCACTCAAAGTAGGCCACCTCCGGCTGATAGCCGGCCTCCACCAGCGTCTCGAAGGCCGCCTTGATGAGCGAAGTGACGCCGCCGCAGAGCACCACCTGCTCGCCGAATAGGTCCGTCTCGGTCTCCTCCCTGAAGGTGGTCTCCAGCACCCCGGCCCGGGTGCAGCCGATGCCCTTGGCATAGGCCAGGGCAACCTGCTTGGCCTGCTCCGTGGCGTCCTGATAGACCGACACCAGGGCGGGGACGCCGGTGCCCTCGGTGTACACCCGGCGCAGCAGGTGGCCGGGGCCCTTGGGGGCGACCATGGTCACGTCCACATCCGGGGGCGGCTGGATCTGGTTGAAGTGGATATTGAAGCCGTGAGCGAACATGAGCATCTTGCCGGCTGACAGCCCCTGCTCAATGGCCTGCTCATAGACCTGGCGCTGGAACTGGTCCGGCACCAGCATGACGATGATGTCCGCCTCGCGGGCGACGTCGGCGGCCGCGCCCACACGCAGGCCGGCCTCCTCCGCTGCCTTCCAGGCCTCGCAGCCGGGAACCTCGGCGACGGCAACCTTGACCCCACTGTCGCGCAGGTTCTGGGCGTGGGCATGCCCCTGGCTGCCGAAGCCGATGACGCCTACTGTCTTTCCCTCCAGCAGCGAGAGGTCGGCGTCCTGGTCGTAGTACATCTTGGCCATCGTGTGTCCCCTTTCCTGCGGGAGCCTCTTACAGCAGGCTCCCCACCCTGGGCCTACCCTCGCCGGCGGGTCGATAGCGGCGCTGCTCATGTCCCCCGTTCCCGGAGATCGTGGCCGAGGGCCCGCGAATCATGGCTACTCGACCGGTGCGTACCATCTCCCGGATGCCGTACGGTCTGAGCATCTCGAACATCGCTATTATCTTCTCCTCGGGCCCCGTCACCTCAACGATGAGGGCATCGGGGGAGACATCTACGATGCTGGCGCGGAAGATGTCCACGATCTGAATGATGGCGCTACGGTTGGCCGTGCTAGTCCGCACCTTGATGAGAGCGAGCTCGCGGGAGATCATCTCCTGGTCCGTCAGGTCGACCATGCGCACGACATCGATGATCTTGTAGAGCTGTTTTGTGACCTGCTCCACGTCGGTGGTAGTGCCGTCCACCACGAAGGTCATGCGGGAGAGGCCCGCCACCTCCGAGTGGCCCACCGCCAGGCTCTCGATGTTGAAGCCCCGCTGTCGCCACTTGCTGGTGATGCGATTGAGGACGCCCGGCTTGTCCTCCACCAGTGCCACGATAGTGTGTTTCATGCCTTCACCCTCGCTCTAGGCTTGCGCTGGGGAGCGCGCTCCACCTTGGGCTGATCGATAGTCTCCGCCAGGCTGGCCCCCGGCGGCACCATGGGGTAGACGTTCTCCTGCTCCTCCACCTCGAAGTCGATGACCACGGGTCCAGGGTGCTGGAGGGCCCGTTCGATGGCCGGCACCACCTGGACCTTGTCTGTTACCCGGAGGCCAGCGACACCAAAGGCTTCCGCCAGCTTGACGAAGTCCGGCGAGAAGAGGTGGGTGGATATCAGTCTATTGTCGTAGAACATGGTCTGCCACTGGCGCACCATCCCCAGGTAGGAGTTGTGGAGGATGGCGAACTTGATCGGCAGCTCGTACTCCACGATGGTGGCCAACTGCTGCACGGTCATGAGGAAGCCGCCGTCGCCGCAGAACGCCCACACGGTGTCTTTGGGGTGGGCGAACTGTACGCCCATGGCCGCGGGGATCTCGAAGCCCATGGTGCCCAGCCCGCCGGAGGAGATGAAGGAGGCGGGCCGGTCGCTCCAGAAGAACTGAGCTGCCCACATCTGGTGCTGCCCAACCCCCGTCACGTAGTAGGCATCACTCCCGGTAATCTCGTAGATCTTGCTGATGACGTACTGCGGGAGCAGATTGTCCGTCTCCGGGATGGCGATGGACGGGTGCTCCTGACGGATCTGCTGCAGGTGCTCGTACCACTCCTGGTGACGCTTGGGTTCGACCTGAGGGATGAGGGCGCGCAGGACGTTCTTCACGTCGCCCACGATGGGCACGGCGGTCTTCACGTTCTTGCCGATCTCCGCCGGGTCGATGTCGATGTGGATGATGCGGGCGTCGGGGGCGAAGTCCTTCAGCCGCCCGGTCACCCGGTCATCGAACCGGCAGCCCACACCGATAAGCAGGTCGCACTCAGTGATCGCCATGTTGTTCCAGTACATGCCGTGCATGCCCGGCATGCCGAGGTTCAACTGGTGGGAGCCCGGAAAGCTGCCCAGGCCCAGCAGCGTGCTGATCACGGGGATGTGCGCCTTCTCGGCCAGCTCCTTCAGCTCGTCGAAGGCGCGGGAGATAATCACTCCATGCCCCGCCATGAGGAGCGGGCGCTCCGCCTCCGCTATGAGCTGGGCGGCCTTCTTGATCTGGGTGGGGTGGCCCTTCAGGGTGGGGCGGTAGCTGCCGAGCTCCACCTTTTCCGGGTACTCGAACTCTGTCTCCTGCTGCAGGACGTCGCGGGGGATATCGATGAGCACCGGGCCCGGGCGGCCCGTCCCCGCGATGTGGAACGCCTCCCGTACCGTTCGGGCCATGTCATCGGCGTCGAGCACCAGGGCGTTGTGCTTGGTGATGGGCAGGGTAATGCCGGTGATATCCGCCTCCTGGAAGCCGTCGCGGCCGATGAGCCAGGTCACCACCTCGGCGGTGATGGCTACCATGGGCACGGAGTCCATCCAGGCGTTGGCGATGCCCGTCACCAGGTTGGTGGCCCCCGGCCCGGATGTGGCGAAGCAGACCCCTACCTTGCCGGTGACCCGGGCGTAGGCGTCGGCGGCGTGGGCGGCGCCCTGCTCGTGGCGCACCAGGATATGCTTTAGCTGGGGGAACGACGGCAGGTTGTCGTACAGCGGGAGGCTTGCCCCGCCGGGATAGCCGAAGATATACTCTACCCCCTCTCGCACGAGGCACTCCAGAACGATCTGTGCCCCTGTCTTCTTCATCTCATGACCCCCTATTGTGTTGGAAGCTACTCCGATAGTCCGGAGTGGCTGCTGCTCTGTCCAGGCCTGCTGCTGATAGGTCCCCTTGCTGGCCCGCGGCGGGCTGGGCCGGGGACCTCATAGAGAAGAGAGGACCAGCCCCAAGAGTGGTCCCCTTGCGGAGAGGGATACGGCGCGGCCTCGGCGCACGCGCGGGCACCAGCCAGCGCCCCATGCCGAGACCGGTATCGCCTCCTGAAGCAATCCTTTAGGGAAGGGCATCGTCTGCATGAACGTGCCGTCGCTCCCCGATCAAAAAAGCCCACCCCCAAAGGGATCCCGCGGGGGCGGGACGGTACCACCCTTCTTCCCCGGGAACCGGGCACTTGAGCGGCACCCGCCTCGGGACACTCTGAGCGCGCTAACGGTCGCTACCCGTCCGGACCTACTCTCGGTTCAGCCCGGAGGCTCAGGGACGAGTTCGGGAACCCCCGCTGCCGGAATTCCACCACTGCTCCGGCTCTCTGTGGCGAAAGGTACTCCCTACTACTTCCCTTCTTCGCCTCTACATCTGTGGTCAAAGAGTATATCGGCAGGCGAAGGCAATGTCAACAATTGTACTCGTCCAGTACATCCCGTACACCATAATGACGCATGAGATGGGGCAGATATGCAGGGCCTATGCAGGTGTACGGAACGATCCTAGCGGGCACCCCAACAGTGGCTCACCTGCTCCTGCAGGCCAGCGCGGCGGTGAAGGGTGAGGCCACCCTCTCCTTCAGGGGGTGCTACCAGCTGAAGATCATCCGCTGGTATGAGGTGCGCAGCCGGGCGACAGCACAGGTCGCCGCTAGCTTCGGATACGGCCCTCGGGGGCAGGTATGCGGAATGTACCGGACGAGCAGAGCGGGTCTGCGCTCACGCCCTCTGTCGCATCCACATGTGCGCCAGGCGCCAGGCTACCAGCAGGTAGCTTAGCCCTCCCAGCACGGCCATGGTCCAGTAGACCTGACCCGCCAGCGAACCGATCGCCGCCAGGAGCAGCCGCACATCCCGCGAGGCTAGGGAGGGCACCGAGTGCAGCGCCCCGCGGTCCACCACCTCCAGGCGAGCCCGGGAGTAGCTCACCAGGAAGAAGCCTACCAGGGTCACCAGCCCCAGCAGAAGTGGCTGGGGCCAGTCCTCATGCTGCCAGGCCCACCAGGCCATGCCGCCCACTATGGCGGCATCGGCGTAGCGGTCCAGGATGGCGTCGAAGACCGCGCCGAAGCGCGTGGCCATCCCCTTGAGTCGCGCCAGGTCGCCATCCACGCCGTCGGCGACGGAGGTCGCCTGGATGAGCACCCCGGCAGCGATGTGGGCACCCCAGGCGAACAGCCCGAGCACCCCCAGGGCCAAAAGAAAGCTGAACGCGGAGACCTGGTTGGGGGTCAGGGGAGTGCGGGCCAGCCAGCCGGCGAGGGGCCGCGAGAGGGGCCGGTTGAGGTAGCGGGAGACGGGGCCTTCAAGCGAGGAGGGTGACATCCCGCTCCAGCAATGCCTCGGCGAGGCGCAGGTCGGCCTCGGTG
>Ga0209979_1004450_pt1 | contig 11592 bp, 12 predicted proteins | sample AnhtaG_FD_183114 | JGI IMG/M metagenome (GOLD analysis project Ga0209979, IMG submission 183114) | Deep subsurface microbial communities from Anholt, Denmark to uncover new lineages of life (NeLLi) - Anholt_01485 metaG (SPAdes) (version 2) | ecosystem: Environmental > Aquatic > Marine > Oceanic...
GTCTACACGTCCAATCCTAAACTGTCCCCCAAGGCTTGGCTCATCGACCGCCTCTCCCTCGAGAAGCTGGAGGGCTTCGTGGAGATCGGCAAGGCGTTGACCACCGACGTCACAGGGGGGATGCTGGGGAAGGTCTCGGAGGCGAGGGCGGCGGTGGAGGCAGGGATCGAGGTGAGGCTGGTGAACGCCACTAAGCCTGGCGTGATCCTTAAAGCCTTGAGGGGAGAACCCGTAGCTGGGACTGTCATCACGAGGTGAGACCCGTAGTGGGGATCGAGAAGAGGAAACAGAGGCATCTCGAGCTGTCATTGGAGGAGAACATCCAGTCTGACATCGGCACAGGCTTCGAGGACGTCAGGCTCATCCACCGCTCCCTCCCGGAGATCGACATAGACGAGGTCTCCACCGAGACCGAGCTTTTCGGGAAGAAGCTCTCCTCCCCCCTCATCGTCTCGGCCATCACGGGAGGCACCGATTACGCGAAGAAGATCAACTCCGCCCTCGCCTCGGCGGTGGAAGAGCATGGCCTTGGAATCGGGGTAGGCAGCCAGCGTATCGCCCTTGAGAACCCCTCGGTGGCCGACACCTTCAGCGTGGTCAGAGAAAGGGCCCCCACAGCGATGGTTTTGGGGAACATAGGCTGCCCCCAGCTCTCCCTGGGGTGGGGCGTGGAGGAGGCCCAGCGGTGCGTCGACATGATCCAAGCAGATGCCCTCGCGATCCACATGAACCCCCTCCAAGAGGCGGTCCAGGTCCAAGGAGAGGCCAATTACCGCGGAGTCCTGAAGAAAATCGGCGAGATTGCCAACGCGTTGAATGTACCGGTTGTTATGAAGGAGACCGGCTGCGGGATCTCCCGGGAAGACGCGAGATTGCTTGAGGGCGCAGGCGTAGCCTCTCTGGAAGTCAGCGGCGTCGGGGGCACGAGCTGGGCGGCCGTGGAGCACCACATCGCGAAGGCCGAGGGGAAGAAGGATCAGGAGGCCCTGGGGGAGGCCCTCTGGAACTGGGGGATACCCACGGCCATCAGCGTCGTGGAGACCAGCCAGACGACGGACCTGAAGATCATCGCCTCGGGGGGCATGAGGACGGGAGTCGAGATGGCGAAGGCCATCGCCCTGGGGGCGGACGCCGTGGGAATCGCCCAGCCCTTCCTTGAAAAGGCTGTGGAGGGATTAGAGTCTCTGAGGGAGCACATAGAGGGCATCCTCTTAGAGTTCAAGACGGTGATGTTCCTCGTCGGGGCGAAGGACGTCGACGAGCTCAGGCGGGCCCCCGCCGTCATCCTGAGCAGGACGGGGGAGTGGCTGAGGCTCCGAGGGTTCGACCCCAGAGACTGGGCTACGAGGCGGATCTGATCAAAAATAAAGGCCTTAGGTAACTTTTATCTACCTTCCGCGTCGTCTAACCAACAAACGAGACGGTTTTTATGACGCCTAAAGACTCCGTCGCAGGGAAACTGAAGGCTAACGCAGAGAGGGTGGAGAGGTTCATCGAAGAGCTCCTCGAACCCAGGAAACCCGAGGTCCTCTACGAGGCTTCGAAGCATCTCTTCGCGGCGGGGGGAAAGCGGCTCAGGCCGTATCTCGTGTTGAAGGCCTGCGAGCTAGTCGGTGGCGATCCCGACATCGCAGTGCCCTACGCAGCGGCCATGGAGATACTCCACAACTTCACATTGATCCACGACGACATCATGGACAACGACAGCCTCCGGAGGGGAGAACCCACTGTCCACGTCCGCTGGGGCGTTCCCATCGCCATCGCGAGCGGGGACCTCCTCTTCGCAAAGGTCTACGAGGCCATGTATCGGCCGGCCATCCAGGGGACCCTGCCCTGCGATAGGGTCATGAAGTCCATCAAAAGGGTGACGGATGCAGCAATAGCCATATGCGAGGGGCAGGTGCTAGATGTCTCCTACCCTAACGCCTCCGATGTTTCGGAAGAGGACTACGTATTCATGGTCGGCAGCAAGACGTCTGCTTTGTTCGAGGCCTGTGCCGAGGTAGGGGCGATTGTTGGAGGTGGCGATGAGGAGCAGGTTGAGGGGGTCGGATCGTTCGCCTATGATGCGGGCATCGCGTTCCAGATCGTGGATGACATCCTCGGTGCGACCGCGGACGAGGAGACCCTGGGAAAGCCTGTAGGGAGCGACCTCAGGGAGGGGAAGAAGACCCTGATGTTTATCCATGCCCTGAAGAACGCGTCTCCTGAGGGGAAGGCTACTATACTGAAGGTCCTGGGGTCCGCGGGCGCTCTCGCGTCCGATGTGAAGGCGGCAAACATGGTCCTCTTTGAGTCTGGCTCCATAGAGTATGCCAAGGAGGCGGCGAGAAGATACTCCGCGAATGCTAGGGCGATGCTTGACTACTTCCCTGACTCAGCGGCGAAGGAGGACCTCCTGGAGATGCTCGAGTATTTCATGTCTAGGACATACTGAGCTGTGGAGGCGACACGTACACTTCATGAAGCCGAATGTAAAGAAAAAATGGGGGAGTAGATCCCGCTCACGGCAGCTCTTTGAAGTGGGGTAGAACGTCGACCCCGAACAGCTTGATGGAAGCCCTCACGTTCGGGCCAAGGGGTGAGCCTGTCACGAAATGGGAGATCCCCATCTTGAACAGGGTCTCGATCTTCTCGATACACTGATCGGGGGAACCGCATACGGCGAAGGAGTCGATCATGTTGCTGTCCACCGCCCCGAAGGCCTCGCCCCAGTTCCTGTTGGCTAGGTCGCTCCTGATCTTCTCGGCCTTCTCCACCGGGATGCCGTGCTTCTCCAGGATGAAGGGGGGGCTCCCGGCCACGATGTAGGCGACCACGGGCACAACAGGCTTCCTAGCCTTCTTCTCGTTCTCCGCCACGGAGAAAGAGGTGTAGGCGGCTATGTCCACCTCCTTGGGATCCCTGCCCGCCTTCTCCGCTCCCTTGACTATCAGCTTCACGGCTCTCTCGATGTCGTCGGGGTGGGAGGCGTTTATGAGGGCGCCGTCCCCGATGGCTCCCGCCAGCTGGAGCATCTTGGGCCCCTGGGCGCCGATGTAGATGGGGATGGGGTCGTTCACCCGGAAGTTGAACCTGGCCCCTGCGGATGTCTTGAACAGCTTCCCTTCGTAGCTTCCCTTCTCTCTGGCGATCTGTCTCCTGATTATCTCGACGGCTTCCCTGACAGTCCGGAGGGGGGCCTTCATGGGTGTGTCAACCATCTCCAGGGTGGTCCTGTCGCCGGCTCCGATGCCGCAGATCACTCTCCCGGGTGCCAGCTCGTTGAGGGATGCGACGCTCTGGGCCGTCATCGTCGGATGGATCAGATAAGGGTTCGTCACTCCCGGGCCGAGCTTGATCCTGTCCGTGTAGTTGGCGATAACGGCTAGGCTGACGTAGACGTTCCTGTTGTTGAAGTGGTCCGTTATCCAGATGCTGTCGTAGCCGAGGTGCTCTGCTTGGATCGAGTAGTACGTGGTTCTCCAGAACAGCTCCATGGGGACGAACTCGATGCCGAAACTCTTCACTGCAACCACTGTCCTCTAGGTCTGAGGGATTGATAACTCAAATGGCCGACCGCTCAACCTTCAGCCGGGCTGATCGCGAGCTTGATCTCATCCAGGCCAAAGTCGTCTAGGACGGTGGCTGTCTTCATGGGATCCGCTTCGACTAAGGCTCTGAGAAGGCTGGTAAGCCCCGACTCGCTGGCGAGCTGATCTCTCTGCCAGTAGTACAGTATCATCTTGGCCACGGAGCTGGGGATGTTGCCCCCGTCCTTGGCCTCCAGCAGTATGTCCATCAGGTTCTCCGAGAGACCTTCCCGCATCGGTCGAGGGATTGATTTTACTAACTCTTTGTATTCCATATCTTACACCTGCATATTGTGAAGTTTGCTATCCTTTCAAATTATTGGTGATGGATATGTTCGTTTTTCGAACCTATTGGTTCGGTTTGCATCATTTTCAATTACGTAAAGCGTAACTATTTATTCATAAACGAGAAATCATATATACGATAAATACAACATTACTAATAAAAAGGAGTTCGAAAATATTGCATATAAATATAAATTTCCATACTTCTACTACTACTTTCATAAGGAGAGATGTATCAGATGTCTATCGATAGGCTCGATCTTCGAATCATCCGTTCGCTCAGCGGGAACGCTCGGAAACCATACAGGACCATCGCCCAGGAGCTCGACGTAAGCGATGCCACGGTGAGGAAGCGGATCAAAAAGATGCTCGAGGAAGGAATTATCAAGCAGTTCAACCTCCTGCTGGACTACCACAAGCTGGGGCGGATCATAAAGGCGTTCATAGGTCTGAGGATCAACCCCAAGTTTCTCAGGCAGATCGTCGAGCACCTCAAGGAGAACCCGGACATCCAGGTGCTCTACAGGACGACGGGGAACGTGGATCTGTTCGTCGAGGTCATATTCAAAGACATGGAGGAGCTCAACTCGTTCCTCGAGAACGAGCTCACCGTCGACGGGATCACCGGCACAGAAGTGACCGTCGTCATAGGGCCCTACAAGCGCTGCCCGTGCACCGGCCTCTGATCAGCGCCAGATCTCGGTCCTGTCCTTCTCTTTGCTCAGGACGTAGACCTCCCCGGACCTCATCTGGTGGATCTTGAAAACCACCTGGAAGAGGGTCTCCACGTAGCCTTTCAGGAAGGCGATGGGGACGCCGAGGAACTCGATCATGATCTCCTCTCCGTCCCTGGTGAACTTGCCCCAGCCCATGTTCTCCAGCTCATTAAATATCACGTCCCAGTTGTTGGGCTCCTTCAGGTCCAGGTCAGGGTCGACGGGGTTGATCACCTTCCTCTTGAGGGCGGTCATCCTTGCGATGTCGTAGAGCCCGGGCTCGCTCAACGATGTGAAGATGTCGTGGAGCATCCCCTGCCCCAAAATGATGAGCCTCTCGTTGCCCGACCGGTAGACGTACGGGAGCCAGTCGTGCATGTTCAGCTTCTTGTATATTCGGAGGGCTGCGAGGGCCGCGTCCTCCTTCTGCTTGACGAGCTTGATCCTCTCCAAGAACTTGAAGTATCTGTCGAGGTCGTCATCGAGAGGGATGGTGATCTCTTTCCTGGGCTGTTCCTTTCTCCTTCCTGTGGGCTCTTGTTTTTTGTCGGGCTGCAACGAGATCAGTCCTACGAAATATGAAAGGAATCTATATTAACTCTTGCCGGTACCCCTGCCGTCCAGTTTCTCCTCGACGATGGTGAACAGGACCTCTGCGATCTCGCGCTTGCCCCCCTGCCGGTGGGTCACGTTTTCCCCCCGATCTACGATAAAGACCTCGTTTGTGTCGGTGCCGAACCCTGCGTGATCCCTCGCCACGTCGTTGGCCACAACCAGATCCATGTCGGTCTCCTCCATCCGCTTCGAAGCCCTCTCGACCAGCTCCTCGTCGGATGTGTCGAACTCCGCCTTGAAGCCTACGAGGAAGATATCGGGATCTGTCTTCTTCACCCGCTCTATGATCTTGGGGACGGGCCTCAGCTCGATCTTCCAGCTCTTCTTTCCAGACGGGGTCTTGATCATCTTCCTGTCTTTGGCTCCGTAGTCGGCCGCCGCAGCCGAGAGGATGGCGATGCCATGCTTGCTCGACTTGATGTTCTTGACGACCGCCTCCAGCATCTCCTCGGTGGTCTCGACCCTCACCACGTCTGCGCCGGGCGGTGGAGCCTCGGTCCCGGGCCCGTAGACGAGGGTAACTCCTGCTCCCCTCTTCAGGGCCTCCTCTGCGATAGCGATCCCCATCTTCCCGGAGCTGGGGTTCGAGATGAACCTGAAGCCGTCGAGGTACTCCCGAGTGGGCCCAGCCGTGATTAGGACCCTAGATCCTTCCAAGCTTCTCTCGCCTGAGAGCTTTGCCATGACGGCCTCGACGATCTCCTCGGTCCCTGGGATCTTGGCCTTCTCCTCCTCGAAACGGGGCATCAGGACATCCACGCCTATGGACCGGAGCTTCTCCACGTTCTCCATCACGACCGGGTGCCTGTACATGGACTCGTGCATGGCGGGCGCTATGATGATGGGTATCCCGGCGCCGATGGCCGTGGTGAGAAGGGTGGTGACCGGCGTGTCGTCGATGGCCGCCGCTGCCTTCCCGATGGTGTTGGCGGTGCTGGGGGCGACGAGGATGAGGTCGGCGTGATCCGGGTGGTCGCCCCCGTATGTGACGTGCTCTATCTGGCCCGTGAGCTTCGTCACCACGGGGTTGCCGGTGGACCACTCCATCATGTAGGGGTGGATGATCTTCTCCGCCATCGGGGTCATCACGGTGAAGACCTCGGCTCCCAGCCTCATTAGCTCACGGGCGATCTCTGGGCTCTTGATGGCCGCCACGCTCCCCGTGACGCAGAGGATGATCCTGCGCCCCTTGAGTGCGTCGCCCTTGGATCCTATGATCTGCTTGGAGGTGTGCTCGCCGAAGGACATTCTCCTCAGCCTGCCTAGGGTTGACTGTAATTTAAATGGTTTTACAGGTTCGCGAGGGACACACTTCTTGGGAAAAGTCTAGGACATGTCGGAGACCTTCTCGTCCAGCTCGTTGAACCTCTCCTCGATCACGTCGAGGCGCTCCTCAATGCTCTCAAGTTTGTCCAAGATGAGCCGAATCTCCTGCTCTAGATCTTTGATCTTGGTCTCCAGGCTCATTTTCCCGCCTCCTTCAGAGTTTTTCCGAGGACGATATAAGTTTAACGCGGAATCTCCAGGGGTTTCAGCACCTGATCGAAGTAGTTCTCGCCATAGCTTAGGGTGATCTGATGGAAGACGGTGTGCCTGCCCTCGACCCTCTCAAGGTTTCCCCGGATCAACGCCGTCTCTCCAGCATCAAGCTGAATGCGGAACTCCTCGACGTAGGAGACGATCCGGAGGACGTCGCCACAATCGACGTCACTGCTAATCTCCAAGAGCCTTACGGGATAGACCGAGGGCATGAAGCCCCCCTCATCCCCTGAGAGGATCTCCCCTGTGGCCGCGACCCTGCCCAGGTTTACTATCCTATTGATCGAGCCATACTCGTTGGTGATCTCGTCCCATCTCCTGACGGGCTCGAATTCGACCTTCACCCTGCGGTTCAAGCCCTTCGAGTCATACGTGGCGTAGATCCCTTTTCTTCGCTGGGAGAGTCCGTATTCCTCCTTGGAGTAGTGGGTGAAGTTCCAGTGGGTCGGGGGTTCCCGGGGGGTCCAGTCCTCGAACTCGTTCCTGAGGTCGACATCTTTGTACAAACATCCTAGGGTTTCTCTTAACTCCGACAGCTGCTTTCTTCCGTATATGATGAGGTCTATGTCGCTGTATCTGGGGTTGTGAAATCCGTGGGCGAGGGAGCCGAAGACCCCGAAGTCTGAGCGGTTCAGGGACGAGCCGTCGGTCACGAGGTTCAGGATCTCTTCGCAGGCTTCTGTGAGCGGGTCGCTCTCTGTCTCAATCAGTTCTTGCAGCCTTTGTTGGGGCCTGACGACTCGGGAAATCCGAGACTCATCCACTCCCACCATCTCTACTCCCAGTGGCTTGTGGAGGAGCTTGTAGGGAGGATCACATGTCAGTGCGAACTTCAGGCCGCCATCGAAGTAGAACTTGTAGTGCTTGCGGGGGAGCCCGTCCCTAACCGCCCTCGGATCGTCCGATCTGTATAGGGTCTCGGGGGCGTACTCTAGGTCGCAGAAACAGGAGCCTGGGGGGTGGTCGTAGCCGTAGGTCCTAAATATCAGGCCGTCGTCGGTGATGGGCGCGTCCCTGTCCCTGAATCTCACGGGCCTTTTCCTCTTGGGTTAGGATCTGCCTCAACCTAGTATAAGTCTAGATGGGTTCTATAGTCGATTGGGGAGATTTGTATCTCTGAGTGCAAAATGTGTTCTGGATATTATCGGATTCTTTTTCTCAGCTCTTTGATGTAGGACCACACTTCGGAATCTTTTCGACTCCTCTCCTTCTCTGCGTCATCCCTTGCTTTTCTGCGGCTTCTGAGGGATAGACGGGGTAGGGGCCTCGAGCCCTTGTAGGCGTCCGTGATCGCTGCGTAGAATATGCCCCCCACTGTTAGGACTAGGGGGCCTATGAGGAGAATGATGCCGATGGCTTCGGAGGGGTCCATGGGGATCACGTACGTCTGAAAAATCGGAGTGGATGTATAAAAACATTCGATCTATTCATCTGCGAGGGGGAGAATTATCCTAGGTCAACGTTAAATCTTATAGATTGTGATGGAACTTTGATGTTTTTTCAGGAAGATCTACGAGTAATACAAGACCTTGAGGATGGTGGCGAAATTACGAGCGTATCCCACCTAGTGAGTCTCTTAGAAATATGCGTTATGAAGAACATATTTTGTTTCTGAAGAGGCCGCACGGTGTTTAAGCAGAGTTGTTGCGTGTCTTTGCGAGTTCTTTGATGTACCACGCGGTGTCTTCCTGGATGAAGTCCTTAACGTCGATCCTGATCGGACTCCCTTTATCGTCCAGGATGATGACCTCATCTATCTCCGAGTTTATTATCTTGCGCGTGCACCTCTGGCAGGGGAGCGCCTTCGTGTACCCCCCGTCGGCGTTCAGGCCCGCGATGTAGAGCTTGGCTCCCTTCCTGTCGGCCATGTTGGAGTTGATGATGGCGTTCTCCTCGGCGTGGACGGCCGGGCAAAGGTCGTACGCCCTGTTGGGGGGGAGCTCCTTGAGGTCCTTGATGCATCCCACCTCGTAGCAGTTGATCACGCCCTTGGCCGTGCCGTTGTAGCCCGTTCCCACGATGGTGTTGTTCTTGACGATTACCGCGCCGAACTTCCGCCTGAGGCAGGTGGAGCGGGCGGCGACGGATAGGGCGATGTTGAGGAAGTAGTTCGTCTTGTCGGGTCTGTCCAACGCTAAGCCTCAGCATCTCTCTCTGGAGGTTCATGTTTAAAAAAATATCCCGACGCGCCAGCGTCTCATGCGATCGATTCTGCGTTGTGACTTGGTTATAGGAAACATAGAGATGCCTCGATACTGGAATTTTGATACAAAAGAAAATGGGGTATAACTCAGCGGTTTTCGAGCCTAGCGAGTGTTGGGCTTGGCGATGATCTCCCTGACGTAGGTGTCGAATATCTCACTTATGTGGGCGGGCTTCATCACCACGGCGGTGTCCGCCCCCCTGCCAGTGCCCCCGATGGAGATGATGTCCCCGTCCATGGGGATCATGCCCGAGTCGGCGGCCATGGCTGCGCACTCGACGACGACCTTCATCCCTTGGCCCAACATCCTCAAGGTATGGGCGACAAGCTCCGCAGGGCCCAAGGTGTCGAACTTCCTCCTCATTGCTCTGCTCACCCCGGCGAAGGCGTGGCCAGTCGTGAGGATCTTGCCGCCACCCGCCTTGATCTTCTCCTGGTTCTCCTCCGTTAGCTCCTGCTTCCCAGGCTCCCTGTATCCTTGAGAGTGGGTCACGACGACGACGTTGTAGCCCTCGAAGACCTCTACGGCCTTGACGCCCGTCCCTCCCCTGGTTGAAGCGACGACGATGTCCTTGATGCCAAGCTCCTCGGCACGCTTCTTCGCCACCTCCAACGTCTTGTCGGTGTTAGCCTCTCCTATTGCCTCAAAGTACGTGGTCGGCTTCTCGTATGTCATTATTTATCGACCTGAACCTTAGGGGCTAAGGACTCAAATTAATATTGCGTGTGCCCCCTATTGTAGCCGAAGGGCTGGAATCTTGAGGGTCTCCGAACTCGACATACCGGATCAGGTCAAGGACCTGCTGATGAAGAGGGGGTACGACGAACTCTACCCTCCCCAGGCGGAGGCGATAGAGGCGGGGGTGCTCGAGGGGAAGAGCCTCGTTCTGGCGAGCCCCACGGCGAGCGGCAAGACCCTTGTGGCCGAGCTCTGCGCTGTCAAGCACGTGGTGGAGAACGGTGGCAGGGTCATCTATCTCACGCCTCTCAGGGCGCTGGCCTGGGAGAAGTACGAGGGGTTCCAGACTTACTCCGACCTCAGGAGGAGGGATGGCCGGAAGATCAGGGTCGGCATCAGCACAGGCGACCTTGACCGCAGGTCCACATACATCGAGGGCTACGACATCGTCATCGCCACCAACGAGAAGTGCGACTCCCTCCTCCGGCACAGGTCCCCTTGGATGGAAGGCGTCTCCTTGGTCGTAGCGGACGAGATCCACCTAATCGGGAACGACCGGGGGCCCACCCTCGAGGTCGCCATAGCCAGGCTCAGGCAGCTGAAGCCGGGGCTGCAGATCCTGGCGTTGAGCGCCACCATCAGGAACGCAGACGAGGTCGCGGAGTGGCTCGAGGCAGACTACATCAAGACCGACTGGAGGCCCGTGCCCCTCAGGGAGGGGGTCGCCCTCAACGACCGGATAATCTTCAACGACGGATCACTAAAGCACGTCAAGCCCCTGAACAAGGCCGATCCCATCAACATAGCGCTAAACTCGGTCCTGGACGGGGGCCAGTGCCTCATATTCGTGGAGAGCCGCCGTCGGGCCCAGAGCGTTGCCCGCCACGCCGCCCAGGCCCTTGCTGGCATACACGGGAAGAGGGCGCAGACCGAGCTGGAGAGGATCTCGTCTGATATCGTCCTCCGGGGTGAGAAGACCAGCCTGACGGACGGCCTTTCATCGGCGGTGGCCATGGGGGCTGCCTTCCACCACGCGGGGCTGAACAGGGAGCACAGGCGCATAGTGGAGGAGGCCTTCAAGGATGGGAAGATCAAGATCCTCTCCGCCACTCCGACTCTGGCCTCGGGTGTTAACCTCCCGGCTCGGACGGTGGTCATCGGTAGCTACAGGAGGTTCACCCCCGGCTACGGCATGTATCCCATCTCCGTCCTTGAGTACAAGCAGATGAGCGGCCGGGCCGGGAGGCCCCAGTACGACGAGTACGGCGAGGCGGTGCTCATCGCCTCCTCCTCGGACGAGCAGGACGCCCTGATGGAGAACTACGTCACCGCCAAGCCGGAGAAGCTGTTCAGTAGACTGGCCCAGGAGGCTGCCCTCAGGGGACACACCCTGGCCGCCGTCGCCTCAGACTACGCCCACACGGAGCCAGGGATCGTCGACTTCTTCTCCCAGACCTTCTACGGCTACCACTACCCGATGGGGAACATCAAGCTCATCCTCGCCGGGATCCTCAGCTATCTCCGTCGCGAGGAGATGATCCAGTACAAGGGAGACTACGTCTACGCCACCGACTTCGGCCGCCGGGTCTCGGAGCTCTACATCGACCCCCAGTCCGCCGTCATCATCAGGGACGGCCTCAGGCGGGGGGCCATGGAGATCACCGATCTCACATGGCTCCACCTCATCTGCCACACCCAGGACATGCGCCCCATCCTTAGGCCGAGGAGGAAGGATCAGGGCGTGGTGGAGGAGTACCTGGAGGAGCACAGGGAGGAGTTCGCCTGCAGGATCTCGGCCGACTACGACTACGTCGACTACGAGCAGTTCCTCGGGGAGGTGAAGACCGCCATGGTCCTCGAGGCCTGGATCCGGGAGACCTCCGAGAGCGACCTGCTGGAGAGGTACTCCGTCGCCCCGGGCGACCGCTACAGCGCGGTGCACAACGCCGACTGGCTCCTCTACGCCGCCCACGAGCTGGCTGG
>Ga0209979_1004451_pt1 | contig 11590 bp, 10 predicted proteins | sample AnhtaG_FD_183114 | JGI IMG/M metagenome (GOLD analysis project Ga0209979, IMG submission 183114) | Deep subsurface microbial communities from Anholt, Denmark to uncover new lineages of life (NeLLi) - Anholt_01485 metaG (SPAdes) (version 2) | ecosystem: Environmental > Aquatic > Marine > Oceanic...
CGTTACGGCGTCCAAGCACGGCCAGATCCTCCTGGGATAGACAAGTGATTGGTCAGATGCGTATACTATCGCACAGAACCGGTACTGCGCGCAAGTATTAGGGAGGGTTTTTCAGCACTCTCCTAGGAGGGTTGGGCCCCTACCACCAGGTTCCCGATGATGAATATCGAAACGCCGGTGATGCCCAGAGCGCGGGCCTCTTGAATCTCTGGGCGTCCACCGCCTGGGCGTGGAGCACACCAACCCGAGAACGTTAGCTGAGGGTCATGGTCATACTCGGAAACCACCAGAGCCATTCTAATTTGGAATGTCCTTTGGTCCCTCAATTGTGCAGGTGGATGGCGTTGAACTTGGAAACTGCCTGGGGAGCACGGGGCACGCTGCAATAGCCCTGGGGACTGAGATAGACAACGGGATGGGGAGCCTTTCTTTAGATCGGACGCCATCCGGTGTCGAGAAGCACGCAGCAAAGAGCCACTTGTGCTATTCGTGCAAGTGGCTACTGTTCTTGCCAAAAGGCCGAAATCTGATATACTATTCGAGCCAAGAGATGTCTGATTGGGGGCCTGGGGCGAAGGTCATCACAGAAGGGAGTGCATGGATATCCAAAATCTGCGCTGGTGGGGCTGGGGTACGCTGGCCCAATCCTTTGACTTGAAAGGCCGCACCGCCTTCTGGCCCGGGCTGGAGCGGATGCACGAGTTGCCCGCGGATCGGGAGCCAAGCCCACCGGTCTCCCCGGAGGAGATTGATCTGCGGCTCACCCGGCTCGACGACCGACTGCTGATCTCGCCACGCAAACTGCTGGGCGACGAGGCGATCTTCACCTACCGACGCACCCGCGCCGAGCACGCCTGCGGCAAGAGCTACCGCGACCTGATCCGCCTGCGCGCTGGCTACATTCCCCACCCGCCCGACGCCGTGGTCTACCCTGCTGATGACGGCGAGGTGGCCGCGCTGCTGGCCTGGGCCGCCGATAGTGACATCGCTGTCATCCCCTTTGGCGGCGGAGGTTCGGTGTTGAGCGGCGTTGAGCCCCAAAGGGTACACGTCCGATGTCTGTACTGAAAGCAACCGCTGTCGCTTGTGCCAACATCGCTTTTGTCAAGTACTGGGGCAAGCGGGACGCGGAGCTGAATCTGCCAGCTAACTCCTCGCTCTCCATGAACCTGGACAGGCTCACCACGATCACCACCGTCGAGTTCTCGCCCGATTACGACGACGATCTGGTTATCCTCGACGGGCGAGAGGAGCGAGGTGAGACGAGGCAGAGAATCGTGGCCCACCTGGACCGGGTGAGAGCGATGGCCAGGCTGCGAGCCAGGGCCAGGGTGATCTCCAAGAACAGCTTTCCCTCTGGCGCGGGCCTGGCCTCCTCGGCCTCGGGCTTCGCCGCCCTGTCCCTGGCGGCGAGCAGAGCGGCAGGGCTGGAGTTGAGCCAGAGGGAGCTTTCGATCCTGGCCCGCTTTGGCTCCGGCTCGGCCTGTCGTTCCATACCTGGGGGATTCAGCGAATGGACGGCTGCAAGTTCCAGCGAGGAGTCCTTCGCCGAGCAGATAGCCCCTCCAGAACACTGGGACCTGCGAGACGTAATTGCCCTCGTCAGCCGAGCCAAGAAGCCTGTCGGGTCTACCGAGGGACACTCCCTTGCCCCCAGCAGCCCCTTCTTCCAGGCCCGCCTAGCTAGTCTAGCGGATCGCCTGACCAAGGCGAAAGCAGCCTTGCTGGAGAAGGACCTGGCGACCCTGGGGCCCCTCATAGAAGAGGATGCCATCTCCATGCACGCCGTGATGATGACCTCGCGCCCCCCCATCTACTACTGGCTGCCAAGCTCCATACAGTTGATTCACGAGGTACAGAATTGGCGGGCCGAGGGGCTGGAGGTCTACTTCACCCTCGATGCTGGCCCTAACGTCCACCTCATCTGCCAGGCCGCCGACCAGGCCGAGGTAGAAAGGCGGCTCAGAGACATCGAGGAGGTGCTGGAGGTCATCGTAAGTGGGCCTGGCCCAGCAGCGCGGGTGATAGAGCCGTGAATGCCCAAACAGAGTTCGGGCGCAATAGCAAAGGGCGCCGACGGATAACTGCCCCTACCTGGTCTTGGACGAAAATGGCCTATCTAGGCAGCGGCCCAGTTGTACACAGAGACCGTGTGCGGTACGGAGTGAACTATGGATGTCTCGAGATTCCTTCCGGATGGTAAGTCATCGCTCCAGAAAGTCACCGAGGGCGAACTCAAGCTGGTAATCGCCCGCTGGCTCAGTGAATTCGATTCCATCGCATCTGTCTATGAGGAGGCAAAGAATCGCGAGCACGCTGAGCAATTAGAATCCTTCGTAGTTCATCAAAGTGCTCTCTCGCCTGACCTATTGGTCAAAACCTTTCCAGAGGGCAAGGAATTCTGGATCGCACTTGAGCTGAAGATCTGCAATAGGCATTTGCCCCTACTGTAGCCATATGATGAGCTGCTGTCCTACTTTGTTGATTACACAGCACTGGGAGCAAGATATGAGGCCGACGGGCGAGACGTGTTGATCGACGCATTTGCCCTGGCGACAAACTACTCGCCGCTTGGCTGCCTCTTCAAGGGAGAAGGCAAGTATGACCCTGACATGATTAGGGGTTGGAAGGCCTACCCAGTCTCGACAACCTATGCACGGGTTCTATTCCACCAACGAAGCCAAATCCGTAAGTCGTTCGACGCTTTTATCCAGATACCGCGGAGTCGAAGGCTCTTCTCAGAAAAAGTCGAAATCGGCCACCGTCTACCTTACCTCGGAGTAATTCTCCAGGACCCCAAACCAGGAACATGTCGAGTACAGCTTCTGTACTCGGATGGAGCGCGAGGGTATCGGGACTACTCTGAGTGACCCGCTACACGATGCCTCTGTGACTGGATGGTCTTGCAACCGTCCGGCTTGTTCGAGGCCGCTTCGCCCAACACGGGGTTGTCGACACTTGCCAGATTAGCCCCAAGGGACTATAATTAAATGCTCGTGGGGGAGGATAGCTGGTAAGGGGCAACCCTTGCGGTTGCCCGTAGAAATGGTGTAGCGAGATGTCTATAGCTGATGATACGCTGGAACTAACTGGCCGGCATCCCGATGAGCTTGCGGCCGTTCTTCCAGGAGTACATGTTGGAAGACCTCAATCCGGAACGCAGCGCTTTCACAGTGATCGAACGCACGCTGGCCTGGGGTGACCTGTCGGAGTTACGTTGGCTGTTCGCTCGTTACGGGCCAGAACGGCTGGCCGAATGGGTGCGCCAGGCGGGTTGGTACTGCCTGTCCCAACGACGGTTGAAGTATTGGCTGTGCTTCTTTGAGATCACTGACTACCGTCATGGGGAACGAATATGGCCACATTAGCCACACCGCATTGGGAAAGGATACCTGAATAATCATGACCATAATCGCTTTTCTGCTTGTCTTGAGTCTTCTCGTGTTCGTTCACGAGTTGGGCCATTTTATAGTGGCCAAATCAACCGGCATCAAGGTTGAGGAATTTGGCTTCGGTTACCCACCGCGCCTTCTCACCATCGCCACACGCGGTGGCACCGAGTACACACTGAATCTTATCCCCTTCGGCGGCTTTGTGCGTATGCTGGGTGAGGAAGACCCCAGCCAACCGGACAGCTTCGCCGTCAAGAGCAAGCTAACCCGCGCCAGCGTACTCCTGGCTGGTCCACTGATGAACGTCGGCCTGGCCTTCCTATTGTTCGTCGGCGTTTGTTTAGTTGGCTTCGATATCCCCGTCGGGTCGGTAACTATCGTCGGTGTCTCGCCTGGCTCCCCGGCAGCGGAGACAGACTTACAGGAAGGCGACGTCGTGCAAAGCATAGATGGCCTGACCGTTCGGAACACCTATGAGCTCAGCCGCTACACCAAAGAGAGGCTGGGGGAGGAAGTCTCTCTTAGCATCAAGCGCGGTGAGAGAACCCTGTCCGTCCGCTTGACGCCAAGGCAGGAGCCGCCAGCTAATCAAGGGCCTATGGGAGTGATCATTCAAACTGTTGATGTTGTAGGAACAGATACCCTACGCTATTCCCTCTGGGAGGCAATTCCCCTGGCGGCCGGGGCGACCGGCGACGTTTTCCGAGCCATCTTCTCCGGAGTGGCGCGCATGATCCAAGGAGCCATCGCCCCTGACATCAGGGGGCCAGTTGGGATGGCGGCCGTGACCGGCGAGATCGCCAAGTCCGGCCTGGTAGCCCTGATGCAATTCACTGCTTTCCTCAGCGTCAACCTGGCTATCTTCAACCTGGTGCCTTTCCCCGCCCTCGATGGTGGGCGTTTGGCCTTCGTGGCCTTCGAAGCCCTGCGCCGTGGCAAGAGGGTAGCCCCGGAAAAGGAGGGATTCATTCACCTGGTGGGACTAGTCATCCTCATCGGCTTAATGTTGATCGTATCATATCATGACATCGTTCGCCTGCTGAGCGGTCAGCCGATTCTATCTCCGTGATCTTAGCGGTGCTGTTCGTGGTAGCACACCCCCAAATGGAATCTTGGGGGCTTGAGTCGAAAAGATGTTATCGAGTCTCGAGGAACTACTCCAGCAAATAGGCGACACCGAGAGTCGCCTGTCAATATCCAGCCTGTACAGCCTGTCGGGGATGAGCAGGGGCGAGACACTACTGTTCCAAGAGGCCTGGCCCTCGATTGCCGTTGAACGCCGCTGTCAGATCATTAACTTCCTGGTAGAGATAGCTAAGGCCAGCTTTGAGGTGGATTTCGGCCAGGTGCTCCGCTTCTGCTTGGGCGATGAGGACGAGAGCGTGCGAGAGGCAGCCATCGAAGGCCTGTGGGAAGACAATGACACAGCTCTGATTGATCCGCTGATCACTCTGCTGCGAGATGATCCCTCAATCTCAGTGCGGGCTGGAGCCGCCACCTCGTTAAGCCGTTACGTCCTCTTAAGTGAGCTGGATAAGATGAAGGCCCAACACTTCGCTCTAGTGCGGGAGGCGTTGCTAGAGGCCATCCGTTCCCCGTTTGAGGACTTGGACGTGCGCCGGAGGGCAATTGAGGCCATCGCTTACTCCAGCGAAGAGGGTGTGCGGGAGATCATTGAGGCTGCCTACTACGACGAGGATGAGAAAATGCGCATCAGCGGCGTCTTCGCTATGGGACGCAGCGCCGACCCCTATTGGTCAGATCGGGTGATCGGCGAGCTGGAAAGCTCGACCCCGGAGATGCGTTATGAAGCAGCCATGGCCTGCGGTGAGCTGGAGCTCTCGGCCGCCGCACGCCTCCTAGCCGACTTGGTCAACGATCCTGACCGCGAGGTGCAAGAAGCGGCCATCTGGGCTCTGGGTCAGATTGGAGGAGATGAGGCCCGCCGCATCCTATACGCCTGCTACCAGGGGGGCGACCAGTTCCGGCGCGAGGTGGTGGAGGAAGCTTTGGAACAACTGGAGTTCATGCACGGTTTCCTTGACATACCCTTGGATGACCTCTCCGACCTGTACTGAGCTCTGCCGAAGTATGTGAGCGAATGGTGAAGCGTTAACGCCACACCGTGTTGCTCGCTCTCCAATTTTGTGGAAGAGACGGCCAGGTGAAGGCTCTGCCAGCTATACTTTACAACAACATTGTACCCGTTTTCATCGCCATCGGCCTGGGCTATACCCTCGAACGCAGGCTGAAAATGGAGATCAAATCCGTCTCCAGGACCATCTTCTATGCCCTCAGCCCCTGCCTGATCTTCTCCTCCCTGGTCCAATCCACCGTTAGCAAAGGGGAGTTCTGGCGCATCGCGTCCTTTGGGATACTAATCACCCTGGGCGTGGCGTTGGTCGCCTGGGGCGCGACCAACGTTTCGCTTCGACAGGGCCATGGAGAGCGCCTTCTTGCTGGCCACCCTCTTCGTGAACGCCGGCAACTATGGCCTCTCAGTCAATCTCTTCGCCTTCGGTGAGACGACCCTGGCTCGGGCCGTAATCTACTTTGCGGTGAGTAGTTTGCTCATTAACACCACAGGCATCTATCTTGCTTCCCGGGGCAAAGCCACAGCTTTCGACGCCTTCCTTAATGTTTGTAAAGTGTCCATCGTCTGCGCCGTGTTTTTGCCAATTTTGTCAACCTGATGAATCTGAATGTAACGGGATCGCCCCTTTTTCGAGGCGGTGGAGATGGTGGGCAAGGGGGCTGTACCCCTCATGCTTTTGCCCTTGGGGATGCAATTGGCCAAGATTCCCATGGCCCAAGGGATGAGGATCGTGGGCTTGGCCGCTTTCATCAGGCTGGCCGTTGCCCCCGCCATCGCCTTGCTCCCGGCCGATTGGCTGAACCTGGCGGGCTCGACACTGCAAGCTTGCGTCGTCGAGGTCAGCATGCCCACCGCCGTGACGACAACCGTGCTTGCCATCGAGTTCGTTGTCAAGCCGGAGTTCGTAACCAGCGTGGTTTTCCTTTCCACCCTGGCTAGCCCCGTCACTCTCACACCCATCATCGCTTTGGTAAGCTGACCTCGGGGGCGAGTTTGTGGCTGCCCTCGCCGGATTGCCGAATCGGCTCGACTGAGCCCTCGGCCTGAGCTCGGAAGGTTCAAATCTCATAGAAACCACCAAAACACCAGGACACTAAGTTTTTCAATTCTTTTTCTTTGTGCCTTTGTGTCTTTGTGGTTAATTCTCGGGTGAAGACGGAGGAGTAAATACTGTAGTGAACGGCAATAGCGACATCAAATGGCATACCCGATCCATTGAAGAGGTAGCCAGGGTTCTGGAAACCGACCTCAAACGAGGTCTGACGGCGCGGGAGGCCCAGGCCCGTCTGGAGAAATACGGGCCCAACGAGCTTCAGGAACAGCCTCGGCCAGGCTTCTGGAGGATGCTGCTGGATCAGTTCAACCAGTTCCTGGTGCTGATCCTCATCGTTTCGGCGGTCGTCTCTTTCTTCCTCGGCGAATACCTGGACTCAGGAGCCATCATGGCCATCGTAGTCCTCAACGCCATCCTGGGCGTCGTCCAGGAGTCCAAAGCTGAGGAGGCCCTGGCTGCCCTGCAGAAGATGGCTGCCCCCAATGCCGCCGTGCTCCGCGATGGGCACCTGCTCACTATCCCCGCGCGCGAGGTGGTGCCAGGCGACGTGGTGCTATTGGAGACGGGCAACTACATCCCGGCCGATGTGCGCCTCACCGAGAGCGCGAATCTGCGCATCGAAGAGGCACCGCTGACGGGCGAGTCGGTGCCGGTGGAGAAAGAGGCCAACCTGGTGCTCGAGAAGGACCTCCCTCTGGGCGACCGCCGCAACTCGGTCTACACGAGCACGTTGGTCAGCTACGGGCGGGGCAAGGGCATCGTGGTAGCCACGGGAATGAGCACTGAGATCGGCCTCATCGCCGAGATGATTCAGTCCTACGAGGAGGAGCCGACCCCCCTCCAGGTCAGGCTGGATCAACTGGGCAAGTGGCTGGGCATCGGCACCCTGATCGTATGCGGGATCGTATTCGTCGTCGGCGTGCTGCGGGACACCGAAGTGGGGATGATCTTCCAGCCAGGCGGCGGCCTGCTGGCCTACCTGAATGCCTTCAGGCAAACCATCATAGAGATGTTCATGGTCGCGGTGACCCTGGCTATCGCTGCCGTCCCCGAAGGGTTGCCGGCCGTGGTCACCATCGTCCTGGCTTTGGGGATGCAGGAGATGATCAAGCGCAACGCTCTGATCCGAAAGCTGCCCGCAGTGGAGACCCTGGGCAGCGCCACCGCCATCTGCTCCGACAAGACGGGGACCCTCACCCAGGACAAGATGATGGCCGTGCAGATCTACGTTGATCGCACCATTCTCAGCATCAGCGGCAAGGGCTATAATCCAGTGGGGGACTTCAGCGATGACGGGCGTACTGTAGACCTGGGGGGCTATCCGGGCTCGAGATTGCTCCTGCGGGCCGGGCTCCTCTGCAACGACGCTCGGCTGGAAACGGACTCAGATACTTCGACAGAGCTCAGTACAGGCAGCGAAGAAGGCAAGGGCTGGCGTATGGTAGGCGATCCCACCGAGGGAGCGCTGGTGGTAGCAGCAGCCAAGGCAGGCTTTTGGAGGGAAGAGCTGGAGCGGGATTACCCCCGGCTGGCCGAGATCCCCTTCGACTCCGAGCGCAAGCGGATGACCACCATCCACCCCGACCCCAAATGGGGAGGCTACGTGGCCTACGTCAAGGGAGCCCCGGACATCATCATCGAGCTGTGCCAGCAGGTCATCGAGGACGGCCAGGAGCGGCCGCTGACGGCCGAGAAGCGCCGACGGATCCTGGAGGTCAACGAGGCACTGTCCTCCAATGCCCTGCGCGTGCTAGGGGTAGCCTATCGGCCTCTGCCGGAGGTTCCCAGGAACCCAACGGTCGAGGAAATCGAGAGAAACTTAACCTTCGTGGGCCTCATCGGCATGATTGACCCGGCCCGCCCAGAGGTGAAGGAAGCCATCGAACTGGCCCGGCAGGCCGGCATCAAGACGATGATGATCACCGGCGATTACAAAAACACGGCAATAGCTATCTCCGACGAGTTGGACCTGCTCTCGCCAGGCGGCCGAGTGCTCACCGGCGCTGAGCTCGATCAACTGGACGATGCAGCTTTTGCCCACATGGTCGAGGAGGTGGAGGTTTATGCCAGGGTCTCGCCCCAGCACAAGGTGCGCATCGTGGAGGCCCTTAAGAAGCAAGGCCACGTGGTGGCTATGACTGGCGATGGAGTCAACGACGCACCAGCTCTGAAGCGAGCCAACATCGGGGTGGCTATGGGCATCACCGGGACCGACGTCTCCAAGGAGACGGCGGACATGGTGCTCACCGATGACAACTACGCTTCCATTGTTTCGGCGGTGGAGGAGGGACGCGTCATCTACTCCAACATCCGCAAGTTCGTCTACTATCTCCTCTCCTGCAACGTGGGCGAGATCATGATCATCTTCCTGGCGATGATCGCTGGCTTGCCGGTGCCCCTAACCCCCATCCTGTTGTTGGTGCTCAACCTGGTGACCGATGGCGCGCCTGCCCTGGCCCTGGGGATGGAGAAGGGAGATCCGGATAACATGAAACGGCCGCCCCATCGGCCGGATGAGCCGGTGATCAATCGTGAGATGGTGTGGGGCATCGCCATCCAGACTGTGGCCATCACCGCCGCCACTCTGACTGCCTTCATCATCGGCCTGCGCTGGTTCCCCCACAACGTCACGGCGGCCCAGACCATGGCCTTCGCCACGTTATCCATCTCGGAACTTTTCCGAGCCTACACATCGAGGTCTGATCGGTACTCCCTGTGGTCCATCGGGGTGTTCTCTAACAAGTGGATGCAGTGGGCGGTGCTGGCCTCGCTGATCATCGTGCTGACCATCATCTACGTCCCCTTCCTGGATCCCGTCTTCGATACCGCCTTCCTGGGCCTGAGGGAGTGGCTGGTCATAGCCCCCCTCATCCTGGTGCCGGCTGCCGCCGCGGAAGCGAACAAGTATTTCCTCCGTCAGCGACTTGGGGGTTAGAGGTTGGAGGTTGGAGCTTGGATCAGCACCTGTCCCACGAGCGCGTTATGAACGCAACCGAGCCTGTACTGAGCCCCGCCGAAGTAGGGGTAGAAGAAAGGCCCTACGAAGTCAAGTTAGCCATCTTCGAAGGGCCGCTGGACCTTCTGCTGCATCTGATTGAGCGAGAGGAACTGGACATCACCAAGGTCTCCCTGGCCCAGGTGACGGATCAGTACTTAGAGTACATCGGTCTGCTGGTGGAGCTAAACGCCGGAGCTCTGGCCGACTTCCTGGTCATCGCGGCCAAACTCTTGCTCATAAAGTCCGAGATGTTACTGCGCCGGCCACCAAGAGCTCCTGGCGAAGAAGAAGAGGACGTGGGGGATGAGCTGGCCCGCCAATTGATCGAGTACAAGAAGTTCAAGGAGGCGGCGCTGGAATTGAGGCAGAGGGAGGAGATGGGCCTCAGGGCCTACGTGCGCGTCGCCCCGCCGCCCAAGCTGGAAAGGCCCTTCGGCTGGGCTCAGGACAGGCCCTTAGACCTGGGGGACATCTCGCTGGCCGACCTGGTAGAGGCCGTGCGGCACGCCTTGGACGTTCGCCCCCCGATCCCTTCTGTATCCGAGGTGGTAGCGCCCTTCACCATCACCGTTGCCGAAAAGATGGCCCTCATTGAGGAAAGGTTAGAGAGGCACCGGCGGGTCAGCTTCAACCGCTTGTTGGCCCACGCAGCCTCGCGCCTGGAGATCATCGTCACCTTCCTGGCCGTCCTGGAACTGATCAAGCTGAAGGGCATCGAAGTTCAACAAGAGCGCCTCTTTGGAGAAATCGTCATCCTGCAGAAGCAGGTCGAGCTTGCTTCCGCTTAAGATTTGCCACGAATTACACGAATTTCACTAATTTATCCTCTTTTCTTCGTGTTAATTCGTGAGATTCGTGGCTGATTTTTGGTCTCCATCGTTCTCCCTGGAAAACCACCAAATTAGGCACAACGCCAAAAGCACTCCCAAGGCGTCTAAACCGACATCGGTGAGGTTGCCCTCGCGACCGGAGACGAAGGTCTGGTGGAATTCATCTAAAGCAGCGTAGAACAGCGAGAGAATGAAGGCACCCCCGAAGGATAGCGGAGCAGGCGATCCCCTCTCCTTGGAGATGGCTCGCCAGAGGAGAAAGGCCAGGACACCGTACTCTGTCACATGCCCCGCCTTCTTGGTGATAAGGTCAACTGTGTTGTTGGGATGACAGGGGAGGTTGGGCTGACCGGAGATGACAAAAATCAACCCCATCCAGAGCAGCACCGGCAGCCAGTAGTAGAGCCATCGTTTGTCCCGAAGTTTAGCCCCCACGGTCATCACTTTGCCCCTCAAGACATCCCTCCCCAAAAGGCGTCGGGTTACGGGTACCGAGTAACATGTGAACGGTCACCCGTCATCAGCCCTTTGCCCCTCGGTACGCTTCCTCCACACTCGCAACCAGCTTTCCCCAATTGAAATCTCCAAAGACTCGCCTTCGCGCACCTCTGCCCAGCTTTGCCCGCAGGCTCTCATCTCGCAGTAGCTTAACCACGCTGCAAGCGAAGGTATCCGTCTCGCCGGCGGGCACGAGGAGACCAGAGATGCCATGTTCGATGTACTCCCCATTTTGCCCCACGTCGTCGGCCACTACGGGCACCCCGGCGGCCATGAGATCTATTAGCTTGACGGCGCACTTGGTGCGGTTGATAAGGGTGTCATCATAGGGATAGATGGCCACATCGGCTGCGGCGAAGTAAGCTGGGAGTTCATCTGGCTCGACCCAATCAACGTAGAGTAAGTGATCGGCTAGCTCCGCCTCCCGCACCAACTCCAACAACCGCTCCTCTTCCCCAAAAAAGCCCTTGCCCACTACCAGCAGCTTTGCCTCCGGAACCTTGGCCAGCACTCGCTGAAAGACACCGACGGCCCACTCGACCTCGAACTCAAAGAAGCGGGTGTAAAGAAGCACGATCAGATGCTCAGCTAAGTCGGGTTGCCTTCTGATGGCCTTTGAACCTTGAACTTGGAACTTGGAACCTGAAACGATCCCGTTGGGCACGTAAAACACTCGGCCTGGCTCAACCCCCAGGCTCCAGACTATCGTTTCCAGCGCTCGGC
>Ga0209979_1004452_pt1 | contig 11589 bp, 6 predicted proteins | sample AnhtaG_FD_183114 | JGI IMG/M metagenome (GOLD analysis project Ga0209979, IMG submission 183114) | Deep subsurface microbial communities from Anholt, Denmark to uncover new lineages of life (NeLLi) - Anholt_01485 metaG (SPAdes) (version 2) | ecosystem: Environmental > Aquatic > Marine > Oceanic >...
AAGACCCTACCTGACGGCACCATCTCTGAGGTAAAGATAGTGCCCTTCTACGACAGAACCCAGCTCATCCACGAAACCCTCGGCACCCTGGAGGGAGCCCTCACCGACGAGATCCTCATCACCATTATTGTCGTCATCATAATGGTGATGCATCTCCGGAGCTCAATGCTCATCTCCGGCCTTTTGCCGCTGGCGGTGCTTGTCTGTTTTGTCGCCATGAAGATGGCGGGGGTGGATTCCAACATAATGTCCCTTTCGGGGATTGCGATCGCCATCGGGACCATCGTCGATATGGGCATCATCATGTCCGAGAACATACTCAAGCATCTCCAGGAGGCAAAACCGGGGGAGACCAGGCTTGAGGTCATATATAATGCCGCCAAAGAGGTGGCCGGGGCGGTGGTCACTGCCATCAGCACCACTATTATCTCGTTTTTGCCGGTCTTCACGATGACAGGACCGGAAGGGAAACTCTTCAAGCCCCTCGCATACACAAAGACTTTCGCTCTCTTAGCTTCGGTGATGGTCGCGGTCGTCATCCTGCCTCCCTTCGCCCACATGTTCTTGAGAGAGCGTGTTAGCTCGCGAGGCCGGCGGCTGATCGTCAATTTCGTTATCGCCTTAATCGGGGTCGTCGTCGGCTTCATATTCCTCTGGTGGGCCGGGGCGTTGATCGCTTTGGTCGGAATCTACCGGCTCATTGAATCTCTCCTTCCAGAGAAAATACGGAAACCGGTGGGGCCCCTCTCCATTCTCCTGGCAGCTCTTCTGGTGCTCGTAATCCTGACCCATCACTGGATGCCTCTGGGAATAAACAAAGGAACGATAAGAAACTTAGTGTTCGTGATCCTCGCCATCGGAGGGCTTCTGGGCTTCTTCAGATTGTTCCAGCATTTCTACGAGCCGATATTGCGGTTCTTTCTGAGGCAGAAATTGCTTTTCTACTCTTTGCCTCTGGCCGCTGTGATCTTCGGTCTGGTAATCTGGCAGGGGTTCGACCGCGCCCTTTCTCCTGTCTCGGCTGGCCTTAAACTGTTCGGGGTCTCGGAGGATTCGGTGCGCAGCACCAGGCTTTGGGTCAACGCCTCCCACAAATTCCCCGGGCTGGGAAAGGAGTTCATGCCGCCCCTCGACGAGGGTTCCTATCTCTTGATGCCCACTACCATGCCACATGCTTCCATCGGAGAAGCTTTAGACATTCTCCAGAAACAGGACATGGCCATCCGAAGCATCCCCGAGGTGGAGTCGGTGGTTGGCAAAATTGGCAGGGTGGAGAGCCCTTTGGACCCGGCGCCGGTCTCCATGGTAGAAACCGTCATAAACTACAAGGCGGAATACAGCCCCCCGGATCCCGTGACCGGAAAGCGTCATCGGCAGTGGCGGGAGCATATCCGAACCCCGGATGACATCTGGAAAGAGATCGTTGAGGCCGCACAGATCGTGGGGACGACCTCGGCACCCAAACTTCAGCCCATCGCGGCTCGCATCGTCATGCTCCAGTCCGGCATGCGCGCCCCTATGGGTGTGAAGGTTTTTGGTCCCTCCCTCGAGGAGGTGGAAAAAGTGGGACTTGACATTGAGAGGTTCTTAAAAGAGGTTCCCTCCGTGGACGCCCGGACCGTCTTCGCTGACCGCATCGTGGGCAAACCCTATCTGGAAATCGATATCGACCGAAAGGCAATTGCCCGCTACGGTGTGAATATCCGCAAGGTTCAGGATGTGATCGAATTCGCCATCGGAGGTAAGAGGATCTCGACCACGGTTGAGGGCCGTGAGCGATATCCTATACGGGTGCGCTATCAGCGGGAGTTGCGGGATAATATCGAAGCTTTGGACAGGATTTTAGTGCCGGCCGCCGACGGCTCCCAAATCCCCTTGATCCAGTTGGCGAAAATCCGTTACCTCCGCGGTCCCCAGGTAATAAAGAGCGAGGATACATTTCTGGTTGGATACGTCGTCTTCGACAAAAGATCCGGCTATGCGGAGGTGGAGGTGGTGGAGAAGTGCCAGAAGTATCTTGCGGACAAGGTCGAAAGCGGAGAGCTTGTCATCCCCGGCGGGGTGAGCTACAAGTTTGCGGGCTCTTACGAGCACCAGGTGCGCTCGGAGAAGACCCTGATGATCGTAGTCCCCTTGAGCCTTCTGATTATCTTTCTGATCCTCTATCTCAACTTCCGCTCGGTATCGACTTCGCTTCTGGTGTTCACCGGCATAATCGTCGCCTGGTCGGGAGGCTTTATACTCATCTGGCTTTATTCCCAGAGCTGGTTTTTCGACTTCTCCATCTTCGGGGTCAACATGCGCCAGCTTTTTCAGATACACCCCATCAACTTAAGCGTTGCCGTCTGGGTGGGGTTTCTGGCGCTCTTTGGGATTGCCTCCGACAACGGGGTAGTGATGGGAACCTATCTGGAACAGATTTTCTCGAAGCGGCCGGTTAAATCCATCGAGGAAATTCGGGAGAATACAGTGTGGGCGGGAGTGCGCCGGGCCCGTCCCGCCCTGATGACCACCGCCACAACCATTCTGGCTCTCTTGGCGGTCCTGACCAGCAAGGGCCGAGGCGCCGATGTAATGGTACCGATGGCAATCCCAAGTTTCGGTGGGATGCTCATAGCTCTGATGTCGATCTATGTGGTGCCGGTTACCTACTGCCTGACCAAGGAATTGCAGTTCAAAGCCGGCTCCCGGAGAGGGCTTGGAATGACGTCCGCGGAAGATAGCAAATGAGGCCGCTTCCAAAACCCAAAGCTTAGTCTCTGCCTGCAGTTGCTTCCCGGAGATCCTCTAAAGGAGGGCAATCGTAGCCGCTGACCCAGACTGAAAACGTGCGGCTTCAGACTCCAGATAGGACTGCGAATCCGAGAAACATCCTTTCTCAGTCCACGAGATGAATTACGTGAAGATGATAGCTCGCGATTGCTGCCGATGCAGACAACTGCTATAACTGATTAGAATGCAGTAGCTTGGACAGGAAGACAGGGATGACCTCGCAGACGACAGAACTTCTCCGTTCTGCTTCCAACTGAAATAGCCCCCGAGAGCTACGAGACGATTTCATCAACTGGATTATGACATGACGGTAGCAAAACACACAATAGCGCTGATCAACGGAGGGGAATGAGTTATTATCTCTTAGCTCGAGGCCGTCTCCAGGACTTCTCAATATATCTGCATCTAGGAAACGCTGAGCACCCCTTGAACGTCCCAAATTTGCCTCGTTTTACCACTAATGGACTTTCTATGCCCTTTTTCAGACACTCGGGACAGAATTCATCAGTGAGATCACCGGCAGCTTCCGCTTCATCGAGTTCCAAGTCGCGTATGACCTCTTCAGCTGCATTCCCGCCTTCCATCCGTCTCATGCGCTCTCCTGTGTCCCTGTGGCTGAGGATGTTCAGGCTTCCTTCCCATGTGATCCTCCTGTCAATGATGGCGATTTTTTGGTGCATCCTCTTTCTTTGAGTCACGTTGACACCCCATTCCCTGAGAAGATTGACAACCCGGTCAGCTTGCTCAGATAGGTGACCACCTTGTTCTGAAGGCGGTTTCATATACACTCTTATATTGACTCCCCGACTTGCGAGACTTACGAAGTATTTCATCAGTTGCCCTGTTCTGTTTGACGAAGCAAACGGACTCAGGATTATCACACCTTTTTGGCTGGACTGGAGATCACTCAGGAACTGAGGCCAGAAGCTCCTCTCATCATACGAGGTGCCTTCCTGCTCCACGTGCATAGCGATTTCGTCCATGGTGGCTCCAGCCCACCTGCCAAGGCTCTCTGTAACATAGGAGTCCTTGGATGTAATCTCTTTCGAGCGCTTGACAGTCCCCGATTCATCAAAAACATCGATCACTTGCAGCAGTCGGGCATTCCCGCCGAATGAGAAGGATAAGTGCTCCCTGTGGGCAACGAGGTATATCTTATCTCGGGCACGAGTGAAAGCGACGTTCAGTAACTTAGGCGCATCAGGATTATCCCGATCGTTCAACATGGACCATCGCTTTGCGCCAGGCCCTTCAACACAATCCAAGATTATGGTCGATTCCTCACCGCCCTGAAAGGAGTGAGTCGTTCCTATTCGTATCTTTCGGTCAAGGCCTCTATCCTTGGCAATTTTATCAATGAGTTTTGTCTGTGCTCGGTAGGGGGAGACTATGCCAATTCGCCTGTCTGGGTGTTCCTTCAGAACTCTGTGGGCTATCGAGACGCTAACTAATGCACTATATATGTTGAAGCGGCCCCCTGATGAGATTTGACTGGCCCAAGGGTTAACATCTGACGTGTCTATAATAGTGAGTGGCTCGTCGCCACTTATGGAATCAGAGAATCCACATGTTCTGACACGATCAGCGTTGGCAAGCCTTGATTCGTAGAAGAGGCGATTTGGTATATCTGCAATCTTTGGATGCATTCGATACTGCTTGTTTAAGAGCTGAACCCTATCGTCTGACCCAACAGATTGGATGTCTATGCCCAGAATGTCAAATATGCTTCTCTTAAGCCACCGCTGAGCTAGGGCTTTCCTAGAGATACAGATGGGAGGTAGTTGCTGAAAATCGCCGACTATAGTCACCGCTGAAGAAGCTCTACTTACTGCCCAATATAGATGAGGCAAGGGCGCCATGCTCGACTCATCAGAGATAACCACGTCGAATTCTATGTCGGGGAACTCCCTTGATGAGAACGTCTTAGTCAACGTCGTCGCGACCAACCTCGCATCCCCGAGGATTCCCCTCTGGAGATCGTCAAGCAACCGGTTGATCTCTGCAATCCTTGAATCGATTGAGTCTATCTTCACTCCTATTGTGTCCACCTGAGACCGCACCGCGTCTGGGGTGCTCCCCAGGACATCCAGTCCTCGCTGAATTTCGATTTCTAACGTCTGCAGCTCCCCCTTTTTTGCCTGAAGAACCTCTTCAGCCTTCAGGAGCTTTGCGGCGATCTTCTCTCTAGTTCTCTTCTTGGTGTCAATTCGTATCCTTAATCCGTCAATCTCCTCCTGGATTCTCTCGGGATTCAACCCCAGGAAAAACTTTTTCAGCTTGCCAGAATCATGTGCCTTCGCCAGTGTCTCATACCTCGTCTCCAAAGTCTGTTCGTCCGCATCAAGCTCTACCTCGTTTTCATCCTTTTGATTCTTCAAATCGCGCAGCGACTTTTTCAGCACTTCAATTTGAGATTCCAACTCGTCATGTGTGTCAATTTGGGATCTGATCTTACTATATTTCTCCAGGCTGTGACTCAACTCTCCTCGGCCTGTGAGCAGATGTTGCTTTTCCTCGATGAGGGGTCTGCCCAGTGTCTCAGCAATATTGCCGAGCAAGACCATCGGGTACTGTTCTAGGGATTCTTTCTGATGAACACCCAATCTCACGAGCTTTCCTTCTTCATACAATGAAGAGCCTTGCATTTGGTCCGCAATTTTCTCCAAGGCTTCATCCACAGCAGTGTTAGCGTGTGACACCACTAGAACCCGTCTACCGGCCTCCAGATGTGCCTGCGCTGCTAGACCGATGGTCACTGTCTTACCAGTGCCCGGAGGCCCCCAGATGAACGCTGCGCTTTTCCAGAATGATTCACAGACTGCGGCTTCTTGTGAGGGGTTTGGAGGATCCTTAATCGCAACGTATTTGGGTTCCTGCCGGTTGGTGTCCAATGACGCCGAAAGACCTTGAAAGAGCTTCTCTGCTAGTGCGAATTCCTCTTCAGCCTTCTTAGGTGCCTCTAGGTATTTCTTCTTAAGCAGTTCAAGCAGGTACCACAGATTGGTTATAATCTTACCTTCCTCTATATACTGACCTAAGTGCTTCTCGATTGCTATATGAATATCCATCCCTTGGACGGCGATTATTTGACAGGAGTAGGTTCGAGACTTCACCTCCAGATCACCAGGAGTGTCGTCCATTGTAACCAATGGGTTCTCCAAGCGAAAAACGTAGATGTGTAAACCCGCACTCTCTCTCTGGAATTGCCCATTGTAGACCTTGACGATGTTCCCTCCCCTCCCGCCCTTCAGGGCCTCAATCTCCTCGTCCAGGGCTTGAATGAACTCCCTAATACGGTCTGTGATTGTATCGGTCACCAGAGTAGGACGCGAGTAGTACTTGTTCTGAGTTTGCTACGTTTATATCGCATATGATCGACTATGGTCAAAGCTTGACGCATTTCTCGTAAAAAACTAGGATTTGAAGAAAACCGATCAGGCCATATACGGCCATGCGCTGCATTAATAAGAATGAACTTGTCGACAAAATATCGTTCATCCTGAATCAATTGTCAAACAACTCATTAATGGCTTAACCTAATTGGTGTACACAACGACGCCGAGGATAGGCTATTAAGCTATGCGCGGTTTTGCTGGGCAAGATCTGTAAGGGCGACAAAAAGTCTACGGTGCCTTTGCAGCAATCCCACATAGCTCTTTTCTCTTTTCCCGGCTTTTGATCTTACTAATCTGACGAGGTTTTGCTTTTCGGCCGCTCTCCAATCGGAAAGATCCGGTATCGATGCCAATAGCGGGCTCCAGCGCTCGAATTGCAAACGCTCAGGAGCCGTCCACGATTTCAAATCCCCGATGTTCAGCGCATTCCTCACCGATCTCTTTGATACCGCCAGAGCCTTGCGGTTGTCTTCCCGGAATCGATCGGCAATCATGCTGGTTACGGCCATTCCGATATCGGCCACCAGAAGCTCTTTGAATGGCTTTTCGGATTTTGGCCTTAAATCGATAACGAGATCGCTTCGGGCAAGTTTTTTCAGTGTCTTGATATCGGTGCGATAAGTCTTGTCACGCTGTATTTTCTGCCATTCGTTCTGCGCCAGCTCGCTTATTCGGGGATCGAGGGACCGGAATCCGAGCTTGAAGTAAAACCAGAACGATCCTGACTGAAGCCCCTCCTCGTTTTCGTGGCCGACCTGCCACCGCCGCATGAGAAACGCTCTGGCACCGAAATGATGATAGAATACCCTGAAGAAATGCTCGAAGATGAGCGCTGCTTCTCCTGAACGGAAGGTGTCGAAAACGTTAATCGCGATTTCACAGCGCTCGAAAAAAAGAACCGCAATGCCGTACCCGATGGGGACGCCATTTTTCACAAGTAATGCGCTGTAGTTGGCCTCCAGGGGCATCCGGTATTCGGGAAGCATCCCCGGCATGAATATCTCCAGCCCGCGCCCCACTGATGTCATATAAACCTCTTCAGAATTGGCGTAAAGCACCGGATAAAGCTCACGGTGGCGAGGCAACTGAGCCCCTATAAGCGTGTTTATTATTTCCGTCCCGGCCTTCTGAGCAAGAAGTGAAAACGATGGCGACCCCTTTCTGAGTGAGTTTTCTAAATAGACCTTCGCCTTTTTCAATGCGGCCTTGTGATAATATATTCTCTGGGGAGGAGTCTTAGCTAAAGTCCGGGCTGCTTTTGTTCTGCCAAGCTCCCACCTTAGCGTCAATTCGGCGTTGTCATAAAGATGCTGCTTTATCTCCAACGGTGCCTCCAGGCCGTCTAGTTTTTCTAAAAGCCAGTCCAGGGAGGTTTGTCCACCCCTCATAGCTTTTCTTACCCAATCTTCTGTGGAAAGGTTTTCATCGTCAACCCCGTCGCTTTCCATATACAACGTGAATAAACTCAGCATCGCCGAAAGCGGATCGGCTTCCTTTGTGTTATAGTCATCCCAATCTATACCAACCGCCGCCCCATAAGTTTTCACCAACCAGCGGGCCATGTGAATGCCGTATGGGTAATGGATCGTTGTATCAACGATGCCGGAATCATCTATCCGGTCGTCATCGAGTCCATACTTTTCCCTGAAGTGCTTAATCCTTTTGACGAAGTTAGCCAGCTCACCGTCCACGAGCTTCAAGAGCCGGGGGTTATCGGGATAGGCCTGCATGCAACAGAGGGTATCGTGATATTTCTGAAGCGATGCTGGATTTCTGATTGTTTTCTGTGCCAGCGCTCTGATGATAGCGGCCTTTTCCCTTGAGTCTGCCGGAGAGAATGCGAACTTGAGAGCTGCTAATGATTCTATCAGGTCTTTCGTTTTTGGGGCTGACGACGATTTACCTGTCATTTTGGTGCCTCTCCGACCATATCGCAGGGAATATAATGCCAATAGACGATTTAATTCAACTCTGTAATGATTGGCCCACACCAATCGGCTTGCCATACTTTCAGAAAATATGAAAGGCGGCCAGGTTTTGATCCTCCTGGCCGCCCTCTGTTTCAGCCCGTCTGACGATGGTCGCTTGAGCCCTCGTAAGCGATTCTCTTTCGGTTTAACTGGGAATCTAACGATGAGCTAACCGGCCAGCGGTTCTTGCTCGTCTTGGTGGAGCGCAATGTTAGACACGCTAGCGTTCAAGACGCCCTTTTCGTTTGAGTTCATCGAGGCCAATTGATTCACACTCATAGCTTGTGCTGTACCTATACGCTGGCGGGACTTTCTCTTCCTCAAGCGCGCCGTCCTCATCAACAATATCCGTTGCCCGTAGATTTTCAGGTGCGAACCAAAAGAGCTCACTCAGCTTTGGCGCATAACATTCGAAAAGGCCCAGTGGGCTTATGCGTCTGAAATATACCTGGTCGCGAAGATCAAAATACTCCTCTATCCATTGATCAATATTACATACTTCAAGCCATTCGCCAGGTCGTGGATATCTCCATTCTTCCGATTTCTTGGCATTAACTAACTTGGGAAAGAATCTCCTCGCAATTTCGAGCGCTTTAGATTTCACATTGTATGCGCCAAGTCTAAGCCCGTTCACATTACGAAGCTTTTCCGGCAAGCTGCCAAACTTGGTGTCGTCCAGAACAATCGGAAAGATGTGCAGCTTAGACTTCGCGTTCGCCACTCTGTCAATCACTTTCTTAAGCTCGCGATGCTGTCCGGTGGCGTCACGAGAGTATTCAGAGGCCACGAAGATGAATACTTGGCACCCTTGAATATTCCTCTCGATCTCTTGCCACGTATCTTCCGCTAATGTTCTGCTTATTGAGTAAACCCACGGCTTAACACCGGACTCTCGTAGGTGTCTAGCCAGATTTCTTACAATGTCCTCGTTTTCATCCGGATAACTTATGAAGAGCTGATGCATCGCTTAAGCCTTTGTGTGTGCGCGCCTCATGACAAGGCACACCTGCGACTTTGGACGGAAGCGGAGAAGCCAGTGCGAGTTGAAGCTGTCGTCAGGTGGCTAATTGTCTGACACCAGATTAGCTCCACAATAACGACATTTTTTCGCTTCCGCCTGAACTAGTTCAGCACATTCAGGACATTTCTTAGTTGGGGCACTTACTTCTGTTTTCATTTCGCGACCTATCAAGTAGGAAACTACAAAACCTATGAGACACACTATAGCCATGAAAATTGAGACACCACCAGTCAAAAAAGCAAAAAGACCACCGCCAATTGCTGCGCCCGCTACAGCTGCGTCTGACCCTGCAGAACCCGCGACCGTTTTCGACACGTGCTTTCCGGCAAATATCAGTCCCGTTGGAATCATCGCGAGCCATTCTGCGGCCCCTATCAAGAAACCTCTTGAGAACACTTTGGACACGGTTTTTGTCCCACGCAGCATTATGTAAATTGACAAAATCCACCCTCCGAAAAAGGTGATGCAAACGAACAAAGCAGACGGAGGTTCATCTTTGAAAAATACCATAGCAGCCATCACATAAATGAGAAATCCTGAAAACAATCCCATTATTATCGCAATAATTGCTTTCATCATAACTGCCTCCTGTTACTAATTACAAAGACACCGGACTATTGTTTATATGGTTTCTGTATAATACCTTTGCCCCCGCGATTAGGATGCTTCGGTTTACTACTGACAACCGATGAAGAGCCCGAGGGCCTTCGATCCACTCTCCAAACACATATGACGCCACCACTGTGCTGCATGAATTTCTCGGGCTTTTCAGTGTATTTTACATATAATATATCTCTGATAAAAAGTCAAGAAAACCCTATCTTTTCAAGCAATACCGTAAAGTACCTCTTAACTTCTAGCTCCAATAGTCCAAAATCCCCTGAGGACATACACATAATATCCCTTAGGAATAATGTCCTGGTAAGCATTCTTATTTCAGCTTAATTAGCAGTCTAACACTTAAAGCTCACCTGCCGCCATGAGGCATAGCGACATAGCGGTCACGTGGAGCGCCTGGTTAGGCTTTTTCTAAAATTGCTATTATATTATTTCTGAGCCATCTCATCGGTTTTGTCATCAGGAGCCGTATCCAGAGAAGTTCCAAAATGACAATAGGTGGAATGATAGCAAATTGCGCTGAAGAGCATATCATCCTTATTTTTTTGACTCGGAAGCCACACTGTTCCGATAGCTTTTCTATCTCTGACCTGGAATTGATTTTATAGAATGCAGGAAATACATCTTCTTCTTTGCGGCTTTGCAATAAGAATATAAGCTTATCTTTTATTCGTTCAGGAATGAGCCTTGCCATGACAGTAGTATAGCTTAGTTTATTTGGAGTGTGAAAGATCAACTTACCTCCGGGTTTCAATATTCTATGAATTTCTTTCAATTGGATTTCTGGCCTATTTAGATGTTCTAATACCATGTTGGATGTTATCAAATCAAAAGAATTGTCAGAAAATGGTAGATTTGATATATCACCCCTTATTCTATTTTCAATTGTTCTATGTTTTGTTAATGAATGGAAATCATAATCTAATCCCACAATTGTTTTGCATTTTTTTACTAATATTTTTTCTTCATCATATCGCCATGGAGGCAGCAGTTGATGCCCACAACCTAAATCCAGCCATATATAGTTGGTTTGACAATTATCTGCTAAAATCTCTTCATAGATATATTGTGAATATTTAAGCTTTGGGGCGATTATTGATTGGGATTTCCAGTAAATTCTATACAATACATCTCGGTTAATCATGCTTTCTCCATAAGAAAAGCCTAACGTTCTGCATGACCGGCTTTGGAAAGACGTGGGAAGCGCGGCTTTTCAAAGGACATGTCGAGGCCCGGGTTGGCACTTTCTGGATCGGTGCTGATGTGCTTCAACGTATGCACGAAGGACAGCGTTGATTCGGGTCTGATAACCCCAATACCCACGTTGGCCAATCCAGAGTCACGGCCGCCTTGTATCACTGGAGTTGTGTCTTGGATATGTATTCCTGACCCGCGCCTCGAGCACCTCCTTTCCATCTGTTCGCAACGGGAGACCGGGAAGGTGTTCCTTCAGTGTAGTTGCTACGATTCACTCCCGTCTTTGCTATAATGTTCAGCGCGGTCCCCCAGGAGCAGTCGGCATGGTGAATATCGAGTCTTTCACTGGCACGTTATGTCTGATCTCCCTGAACTCATAAGTGGTTGACCCTCCTTTTCGACTGGTTTCAATCCGGTGAGGGAAAAGCACGTTGTCCACCTTGCGGTAGTCTTGCAAGTCCCAATAATAACCGATTCGAACCAGCAGACCTGTCTCGACCTCGAAATGAAACGCGTAGTGCGCTTTGCTGCGCTCGTGTGGGATCACTACGTATACTCTGCCTCCTCCTATTCGCTCTGTCCCACTCAGAGACAAACCGGGAAAGTACTCCTTTAT
>Ga0209979_1004453_pt1 | contig 11587 bp, 7 predicted proteins | sample AnhtaG_FD_183114 | JGI IMG/M metagenome (GOLD analysis project Ga0209979, IMG submission 183114) | Deep subsurface microbial communities from Anholt, Denmark to uncover new lineages of life (NeLLi) - Anholt_01485 metaG (SPAdes) (version 2) | ecosystem: Environmental > Aquatic > Marine > Oceanic >...
CCTCGAACGACTTGGGATGGCGCAGAAATGCGTAGATCGCAAAGGGCAGCGACTCATGCACGGCCACGCTGCGCCCCAAGCGCCTGGCCGCATCAGGGGGAGGGACTTCTTCGGCAATCAGGGTTCTGACCAGCACCATCTTGTCCCAAATCTCTGGTGTCCGGGCGCAATCCACGAGACCCTGGGAGAACTCCTCGAACGGGAACGCCCCTTGCGGGGCCAGCTTCACGGCCTGGGCGACGGCCCAGGCCAGCACGGCGGCGCCATCCACGCCGATGGGATGGGCATGGGTAACGGACGCTGATGCGCGGGCTTGCTCGTAGAGATCTGGCGAGTCGTGAAAGAACAGCCCGACCGGCGCAATCCGCATGGCCGCCCCGTTGCCGAACGAACCCTGTCCACCAAACAGACTGCGGGCCGCCCCTGAGTATGACGTCCCATGCCTTTCCACCAGGGAGAAAACGGTGGGTGGACCCGCGGCATATCCCCGCCAGGGCTCGCGCTTGAAGTTCGCCCTAAAGGTATCACCCAGGTGCTGTTCGTCGAGCTGCCCGACCTGGGTGATGGACTCGGCCAGACCAATCGCCATCACCGTGTCATCCGTGTAGATGAGGGCGTCCGTTTGTGTTATCGCTGAGCGCAGACCCGCCTCCCCCAGGCCCCGGAAGGCCAGTTCACCGATCGCATCACCCAGGGCACTCCCCACCATTCCACCCAGGAACTTGGATTTCAAGACGATCTGGTTCGCCATTTAGATGATGCCCCGCCTGCGTAGTTCTTCCTGTACCTCAGGCGACAGCATACTGACAGGTACGATGAGGCCGTCAATCATGACCATGCCTTTGAAAGGGTCACTGTCGCGCATCCTTGGGGTGGAAAACTCCGGATGCCAGTAGCGCAGGTTGAACATATCGCGGATGGTCTTGGCTTTTTGTCCCACGGTGCTCTGGGAAATGCCAAAGTACTGGGGAATGTCTCTTGCTGCGACGTAAGGCTCCGTATTGTGGTCGAACAGGAAGTTGATCTGTCCCAGGGCGTAGATGATGGCGGCAGCCCAGGTGTTGACGCGCCCCCGCAAGAAGGGCACCTGCCACTTGCGCTTCATCTTGAGGATGAGTTTCTCGGCCAGTTGTTTGTAGTCTTCATCCAGGTATTGGTCGCAGAATTCGCCAATCATTTTGATCAATTCCTGACTGATGCCTTCTATCTTCTCTTTCTCAGCTTTGGTGCGTGCCATTTCAAACCTCCTCGCGATATTCGGCAGAGAATCATTCCCTGTCCTCCAACAACAGGCCGGCCACCGTCCGTCTGCCCCGCGTTCGTGCCACTGGCACCATGGGAACCAGTTTTGTGCCCGCTCCAGGCTATCAACCCGGCCTGGACCAATTCCTGCACCCAGGCCTCTACCGCTGGACTCAGCGGTACGATGCGCCCGACGGGCTTACCCCGCTCCGTAATGACCAGTGTGGCTCCAGCCTTGACTTGCTGCATGTAGTTGCTTAGCCGCGCCTTCAGCTCTCGAATGCCTACTGTCATTTCGGTCATGGGCACATCCCCTCTAGTTGTGGTCACATCATACTACAAGAGACCGCATACAGCGAATGGTCGAATAGCAGGTGCGGCGTTGCCATTCCGCACACTGAACACGCCAAATCTATCTCAGGAAACTGAAACTCTCAACCACCCGCTCGATAGGTGGTAGGAGCCACTGCGGGCAGAGGCCCAACCCTATGCAAAGGACGATCATCCCGAGGATCATGAGGGAAGCAATGAAGGGCTCTCGCTTCACCTTGGGCTCAGTGGACGGACCTAAGAGGGTGCTCAAGCCACGCAGGTAGCCAAAGGCTACGCCCGCTCCAGATAGCAGCATAGCGAGGGCCAGCCCAGCACCTGGCTTAAGCAGCACCTGGCTTAAGCCAGGTGCTGGGCTGTGATACCCAGAAAGGAGACGATAGATGGCCCAGCGGCTTGGGAAGCCAGCAGTGAGGGGCATCCCAGCCAGGGATAGACCGCCCAGTATGAGGCCAGCCGTTGAAAGAGGCAAATGCCTGGCCACTCCACCCAAGCGGTGTCCTGAGCCCTTTGTCCCTGGGCCAAAGGACCAGGGGCCTGTCGAAGGGTTAACGAAGGAATCGCTTCCGGTACGGTGACGCACCACGGCCAGCCCCATGGCCGTTAACATCAGGCCCACGGAGCGATGTGTAACCTGCAAAAGGGCAGCGGCAAGAGCAGAGGGGGAAGCAGTCCCTAAAGCCACCAAAGTGCACCCCATGTCGCTCAAGACAGCGTAACCCAGGAGGCGACTGAAATCCCGCTGGGCGAAGGCCAAAAGCCCACCAACCGTGGCCATTAAGAGGCCACCCAGGCGCAGGAGATGAAAGACTTGTGGATCTTCAGACAGCCAGGGGTAGGATTGCAGGAGATTCAGCAGCAACAAAAGCACAACGGCGTTGGCCACGGTGAGAACGAAGGCGGCCACCATAGGCGGGGCATCTACGGCCACGGCGGAGACCCAACCATGAAAGGGCACCACCGCCAGAAGGATGGCGAATCCTATTGCCAGTAGAACTGTGGCGTAACGGAGGAGGGCCAGATTGTCGAGGTTGACGGCCTGGAGGTCTATCAGCCAAGGGGCTATCAGCAGAGGGGGAATAGCCAGGCTCACCATGACCAGGTACTGGAGAGCCCCACGCCTTGGGCCCTCTCTATCGCCCTGGATGATGAAGACAGCAACAATGCTTGCTATCCACAAGAAAAGAACCGCGAAGAGGAAATGGCGGATCATGACCGCCGCGCCGACCAGGCTCAAGATGATCAAGCCCAAAGGGAAAAACAGGCGGCCCTGGGATATGCGCCAGGCAAAGAGGAAGGCAACAGCGGCCATCAGGTAAATGAAACCCAAAGTGGAGCAACCGGCAAGCTCCAGGGCAAACTCTCGTCCCAGCACCATCATCGGCTCGCCCAGGGCTACCTTCCAGCCAAGCACCGAAGTTAGGCCAGGAACTGAGAGCGGGCGGTCGAGGGGCAAGCGCCAGCAGAGGCTAGCCATAACTAACGCCGTAGCCGAAGCGAGAGAGGCGGCAAGTAGCGCCCAGCGTCGTGAGAGATAGACCACAGGGGCCAAAGTCAAAGGCAAGACGATTAGGAACAGAGGGCCAGCTAACATCTCCCCCTCTCCCCTGCTGTCAATTCAGATCCCGAGGCTGCGCCCTGTCCTGAGCCCCTCGGCTCCGCTCGGGATAAACTGCGTCGAAGGGCTGTCGAAGGGGTGAGATAGGCAATGGCTAGAGCGATGAGGAAGTTAGCTATCCCCAAGAAGCCGGCCACACTCAAGCTGTGCTCCAGCGCGGCATAAAACAGCTCGAAGCCGGTGATAACGGTGAGAAGCCCCATGCCAGCTTTCAGCGGTTCCTCGGTTAGCATCAGAACCAACAGGCCCAGCGAGGCCAGCCAGTAGCAGGCAAAGCCGATGTCCGACGGCACCTTGGGCAAAGAGTAATATTTTGACAGACTGTAGACAGCCAACCCCACGAAGAGGGCGGCCAAAAGGCGAAAGGAAAAACCCGCAAGCGAGGCTCCTCCCCTAATTGCACGGAGGGGCGAGCGGCCGTTCTCAGCAGCCTCCTGCTCTAATATCGGTCCCTCCTTCGACCCCTCGACAGGCTCGGGACGACGCGGGCTCAGGACTCCGTCCCCGCTCACGCCGACAGGGCGAGCCGTTAGGTATAGGACGACACATACCAGAGCGCCGATGAGTACCTTGGTCAGGGCTACCTCGGGTTGGATGAGCCGAGTTAGCAAGAGGCCTACCAGGACGTACTGACCCAAGAGCGCTGCTAGCGAAAAGCGCCAATCCCTGATGACGACGATGAGGCTAGCTGTGATGACCAAACCGGCGATAGCCGGCGTGGCCGTAAGAAAAGAGAGTTTGGCTAAGACATCCGGTAAAGTAGGCACAGCTTCTCCGGTGCATCGCAATTCGTATTTTACTAACCCTAGGCCTCGTAGTGCAGGATTTATCCCCAATATCACCAAGGTTTTGCGCTGCATCACTTCGGGGCTGGATTCTAGCCCGTAGGCGATGTCCCGAGCCTGTCGAGGGGTCGAAGGAGCTTCGCTCTTTCAGCCGTTCGGCCGAGCTCAGGCCGAGGCCCGGAGGTTCACCTCCGGGCGATGCTTAGTGACATTGGGGTTTATCCCTGCGATTTGGCGGCAAACCGCACTCCACGAGATTTAGACGACAACCGCGTAGCTCCTATTACTGAGCCTATCTGCCCCGGAGGAATAGAAACACAAGAAGGCCCATGACAGCGATCCAACTCAAGTATCCCTTACCTTCGCTCACCCTCCCCACTATCTCCAAAGTGCCCGCTGCCCCGGTAACAATCTGTCCGAGGAGGCTATAAAGCCATTCCAAGCGAAGGGCCGTCGAAAGCTTCAACCAAAAGATCTCAATTGGATCGAATATCCTCTGACGATGACGTTGGAGCAGGTAACCCCCCAAGGGAGGTAAAAAGAAAGCCACCCATCGGGCAATGGTTGTCGAGCGGAGCAAGCCCACCAATGTAGGGAAGGGGACTACCTCGATCAAGGATCTTAGCACGGGTGGGTGCAGCCCCAAAATGAGGATGGGCGCAGCTAGCAACGCTGCCCCCACCACGGACAACCTCTCATAAGCAAGCTCTGACGGGGATGGATTGATGGAGACAGCTGACCACATCCTGAGCAAGGCAGCGAAGAGGAAGATCTCTGCCAACAAGCTCAGAGCTAGAAAAGCCAAGTGGCTGCCTGTCAGAAGGGAATGGTAAAGATGCCAGCGGCCAACAAAGCCCGAGGTTAGAGGCACTCCAACCAAGGAAGCAATAGCCAGGCCCGAGGCCGCTCTTGGCCAAAAATTACCTGGCTCAAACCTGTCCTGGCTCAAAAAGAGGAGGCCGAGGCAGAGGACAAGGTTTAGGCTCGGCCATAGAATAACGACCCTTGTGGGTGGTTTGGCAATGGCTAAGGATGCGATGGCGTAGCCTACTTGGCTGATCATTATAAAGGATAAGATCTTGCTAAGGTCGGCCTCGGCCCAAGCCAGCAAAGCGCCAATAGCAAAAGCCAAGCTGCTAGCGATGATCAGTGCCTGCCCATAGGGCAATCCTCCATCTTTCGACAAGCTCACGACGCCGTTGGGCCAGGCAGAGAGGCGGGCCAGTAGATATAGGCCAGCGCTGGCGGGAACAAGGTGGAGCAGGGATCTAGAAGCCAGCCTAGCTTGAACACCGATGGGCATCCAGAGGTGGAGGGGATAGAGGCCCGCCCGCACCAAGGCTGCCAGCAAAATGAGGCCGAAAACAGGTGTGGAGATAGAACTTGACCTAAGTGAAAGGCTATCGTCACCTTGGCCCAGGAGCAAAGCTGCCGCAAGCAGGCTCAGGCAAGCTAGACAATTGAGGTTCAGGATGCGAGGGACACTCCTCATTCTTGATCCACCGTGGTCGCTGGCAGCCAGGGCCCAGAGAAAAGTCAGATCAAAGATGACCCAACTTAGGCACAAGGTGATCAAGTTGGCCGAGAAGATGAAACTGAGGCCAGCGGCCAGGAGGGTTAATAGGGCAGCATAGGATGACCCTTCTAGATCTTCGGAGCGGCCCAAACACGTGGCGATGGTAGCCAGTCCCGCAAGGGCTACCAGGGCAGCGAAGAGGAAGGCTAAACCATCAACATAGTAAGCCAAATCGCTCCCGAAGAAGGGACGCCAGCGGGAGATAGTGCCGTTGACTGGCAAGCCCCGAGCGAGATAGAGCAAAACTAGGAAAGCACCGCCGATTATCAACAGAGCCAGGAGACTTCGATTCCGAGGCCCCGCAGCCCTGTTCAAGAGCAAAAGTGCCAAGGCACCTGCTAAGAGGACGACCATGGGTGTGGCAACTAAACCAGCCATTTGTTCTCCCAAGTCCAAGGAGAGGGAACACCTTCCCTTCACACCGCATTTTGATGAAGTCGATCTGTTATTCTATCACAAAAGGACAGCAGAGGCAAAATAGACAGAGAGCATCCTTCGTGCTATAATTAACCCAGCATGCCGGGGATCTGCTGAGCTCAACCATCTGGCAGGAGTCACCGACCAGGACCGTAGCATTCATAAAACCCGCACCCAGTAATGCTTCTGAGAAGGGATCACACGATGGATCTTTTCGAATACAGCCGTCTAGACCAAATCAGCAAAGAAGCGCCTCTGGCAGCCCGCATGCGACCTCGCAGCTTGGAAGAATTTGTGGGACAGGAGGAAATCGCAGGGCCAGGAAGGCTGCTAAGGCGAGCTATCGAGGGCGACCAACTATCATCCCTCATCCTCTGGGGGCCGCCAGGAACAGGTAAGACCACTTTGGCTATGATCATCGCTAACACCACCAAATCCTACTTCGCTGCCATCAGTGCCGTCATGGCTGGTGTCGCCGATATCCGACGAATCATCGCTGAAGCCAAGAACAGGCGGGGCATGTATGGCCAGCGCACCATAGTGCTGGTGGACGAGATCCACCGTTTCAACAAAGCCCAACAGGATGCCCTTTTGCCTCACGTTGAGGATGGCACCATTGTCCTCATCGGTTCGACTACTGAGAACCCCTACTTCGAGGTCATCCCGCCCCTGGTCTCCCGCTCCCGGGTCTTCCAGCTCAGACCCCTGAGCGAGGAGGAACTGGCGATCATCCTGCGTGGGGCCCTGGCCGATGAAGAACGGGGCTATGGGAAGCTGATGGTCGAGATCGACGACGAGGCGATGGCCCACGTGGTGAGGGTGGCCGGGGGAGATGCTCGCATCGCCCTTAACGCCCTGGAGCTAGCTGTCGAGACGACAGAAGCCGACGAGGGGGTAATTCACATTGACCTAGCTATAGCTGAGGACTCCATCCAGCGTCGGGCCCTGGCTTATGATCGGGAGGCCCACTACAACACGGTGTCCGCCTTTATTAAGAGCCTGCGAGGAAGTGACCCCGACGCCGCATTGTACTGGCTGGCTAAGATGATCTACGCCGGCGAGGATCCCCGCTTCATCGCCCGACGGATGATCATCTTTGCCTCGGAGGATGTGGGCAATGCCGACCCCCAGGCCCTCGTCCTCGCCACCTCGGCCGCGGATGCCTTGGAATGGGTAGGCCTGCCCGAGGCCCAGTACAACCTGGCCCAGGCAGCCATCTACCTGGCTACAGCTCCCAAGAGTAACTCGACAGGAGCCTACTTCAAAGCCCTAGCAGATGTGGAACGGGAGGGCAAAGTTGAGGTGCCCGACCACCTCAAGGACGCCCATCGGGATGCCGGGGGGTTGGGTCATGGTGAGGGCTACAAGTATCCCCACGACTATCCAGGCCACTACGTGTCTCAACAATATCTACCCAACCAGTTGCAGCACAGACACTACTACAAGCCCAGCGATCAGGGATATGAGAAGTTGATAAAAGAGCGGTTGGCGAAGTGGAGAGGGGAGCACGGCGCATTAGAGAAAGAGACAAATTGAGTTGGCAGAGGATTAAAAACCAAGGCCCCGCTTTTCCCTCAACGCGAAGTGGGGCCTCTTTGTGGGCCTGGCAATGATCTCCTCTGCCCTGTTATCCGACGTGCGCAGAGTCCCGCCCCTACCAGCGCCCGTCCGGTCACCAGGTGGCGTCGATGTCGTCGCAGCGTTCGCCCCAATGGGCGGCCACGCGCGTGATGTCCACGATGTCAATGTCGCCATCATCGTCCAGATCGTAGCGCGGTTCCCAGTGACGGGCGTATCGTGTTGTGTCCCCAGTATTCAACGATGACATCCATCAGATCGCTTGATGCAACGTCGGTGTGGTTGTTGGGGTCAAGGCCGTGACGGAAGTTGAAGGCATCTACCTCCTCCGTCCACGGTTCCCAAGCAGGGTCCCACACCCACAGGGCATGGTTCATGCCTTGCTGCTCGAACAAGTCCATCTGATCGTCCATAAACTCAGCCGCGCCAGACTCCCAGCGCATCACGCCGAACTCATTTACCGCCACCGGCACGCCATGCGTGGCCTTGAACGTATCCACGGTCGAGAGTAGATTATCCAACCAGGCCCGGTTAAACTGGTCATCGTCCCCGTCCCAGTCTGTATCGAACACGCCCGGGTAAGTGTTGGTGAGGGGAGGTTCTTGATGGGTATAGACAAACGGCTCGTATTGATGCACCATGTAGACCGTGCGCGGGTCGTCGGTGGGCTGCAGGTAGGGCAGCCACTCGACGGCGCTGTAGCCCATCCCGCCGATGAGGATGGGCGTGTCGAGGTCCACCTCACGGATAACAGTGGTGATACGCGGGTATAACTGGTTCCAATCGTACAAAGTGCCCCCATAGTTTGCATAAAACTGTTCCGGGGCCCAGATGTCCAGCGCATCGTAGAGGGCGTGGCTGCCCACCTCGTTGGAATTGGGTTCGACCATCAGGTCGTAGCCCACGACGATGGGGTTGTTGCGGTAGCGTTCCACCGTGTAATGCCACATCGCCGCCCATGCGTCTTGCGCCGCCTGGTTCTGCCACATGGAATCATTGAGGTAGCTCTCATCGAACCAGTCACCAACCTCATCCCAGACAAAAGTGAACTCGCTACGGCCCGGCCCGGTGCGGAAAGACATCACAGCGAACATGTCGGCCTCGGCGATCATGTCGAGCAGGTTGTCCAGGTTCTCCTGGATGTCCTGGTCCAAGACGTAGGGCGGGGTTTCGGTGAACAAGCCGGGGTGGGAGATGTTGACGTAATTGGCGCCGCGCAGGCGGGTCCCTTCTGTCCACAGCGCCCACTTATCAACGCCAGTTTCAGCGGTCGGCGTTGGCGTCGGCGTAGCCGTGGGTGTCGGCGTGGCCGTAGTTGTCGGGGTTGAGGTCGCTGTGGGCGTAGATGTCGCGTTCCCTGTCGAGGTCACCGTGGCAGTCGGGGTCGCCGTCGGGGTCGGAGCCGGCTGAGCAGCGCCTTTCAGGATCAGCGGCAGGTAGACCCGCCGGCCAGGTGCGGGTGAGACCGTGCTGCTCGGCGTGGCCGTCGGGCTCGGTGGTGAGCTCGTTCCCCGGATCACCACGGCGGCTGCCGTGTCCAGCGTGGGCAGGGTCACGTTCAGCCGGCCGTCGCTGACACCGTAGTCGAGGGTTCCCCCCGTCTCGTCGGGTGCGTTCGACGTCACCGTCGTCGGGCCAAAACCGGCCGGCAGGCGCACCGTGATGCCCAGGTTGCTGTAGGTCCGCAGCTTGTCGAAGTTGGCCAGAGAAATGATGATGAACGGGCCACCCAGATCCGTGCCGGTCCGGGCCTCGATCAGCACCCGCTTCTTGTGGAAGTCTGACAGGTCCGTGGTCAGCACGTCGCTGGTCACGGCGCCGAAAGAGTAAGTGGTGACGCCGGCCAGGGCGTTGGTCGCACGCGGCTGGCACCATTCGTCCATCACGCCCGTGTTGCCCGTCACGGCCAGCTTGCCCCCGGCCGCCGCGTAGTCGAGCAGCAGCGCCGCCTCGGCGTCGCTCAGGGAGGCCGCGTTTGGCAGCACCAGCCAGGCGTAGCGCGTCAATCCTTCGGCCGTGCTCAGGACAGTCCCTTCGGCGGTGCTCAGGCGATGTCCTGAGTTTATCGAAGGGACAAGCTCGGCCAAGGACCACTGGCCGGTCACGATGTCGAAGGGGATCTGGGCCTTGAGCAAATCCTGCGAGCGCTCCCGGTATTCGCGGATGTAGATCGTATCCGCGTAGTCGAACTTATCGTCGCCGGCGTTCTCGCCGTCCAGGAAGTCGCGGGTACGCGGGCTGTACCACACCGCCACCTCGGCCAGCGAAGTGCTGTGGTAGGCCAGGCCAGCGTTGGCCGCCAGCCAGGGGAACACGATCGGCCGGCTGCCGGTGCTGTCGTCCAGCATCTCCGGCCCTTTGGCCTCGTAGAAGTTGGCTCCCTCCGCCACGTGCACGCCGGCCTCGCGCAGGCTGTCGTCCACTGCCCCAGCGTAGGTCAGAATCCAGCCCGGCTTGCCCTTGTTGGCTGCCACGCCGGACTTGACCATGAGCGCATAGTCGCGCCACTGCTTGAGGGTCGCGTTGGCCATGCCGGTATCGTCCTGATCCACCGGCTCCAGCTCGTGGGCTGTGGCCACATGCGGATCCCCGATGAACTCCAACGGATCCTGGGCGTACTGGGTGATGAAATTGGAGTCCATCCCCCAGTTCTCGGTGAAGAAGACCAGATCAGGATTCACCGCCCGGGCCGCAGCGGCTACGTCCTCCACGAAACAGGTGATGGACTCAATGCGCCAGCGGACGAATTGCCGCCAGGTCAGATCATCCCAATCCTTTTCGGGGATGCTGGCGTGGCCATAGACGGCCTGGAACGCGGCCTGGCTGTAGGGGTCGTAGGAGGGCCACAGGTCGTCGAACTGGCCGATATCGTTCAGCAGGTAGATGACGTCAATCCACAGCCCGTCGGCGCCTGCTGCGGCGATGTCCTGGATACGGTCGATGTAGAACTGCCGGTAGGTGGATTCGGGCGACAGCCAGGCATCCAGGTCATCCTCCTCCAGCCAGAAGATGTCCTCCACGCCGCTGAACTGGACGGTGTTGCCGTGACGGTCGATCTGCATCCACTCCGGGTGCTCAGCCGCCGGATCGCGCCCGGTCTCGACGCAGCCTTCGCACACCAGCTCCAACCCGGTCAGGTACGATACGACTTTGAGGCCCTTGGCGTGAGCGCGAGGGAAGACCCGGTCGCGCATCAGAGCCAAAACCTGATTGAACTCGTCATCGTCGGCCCAGGCGGTGTAGCTCCAGCCGGTGGGCGCGTCAGCGACGAGCACGGTGACGCCCTCGTCGGCTGCCTGTTGTAGTTTAGCGTCAATCTTGGCGTCGCTCATATCTAGCTCGAAGGCGGCCCCGGCCAGCCGCGCCTCAAAGGCCCAGTCTGGGAAGGCGGTCACGGCCAAGGAGGGGTTAGGGTTAGCGATAGTCGGTGCCCTGCCGAAAGGGCCTGCGCGAGAACCCAGTACGACCAGCAGACTGAGCACTGCAATCCCCAGGATGAGCCATCTGCGGTTTCGCCACATGTTCTCAATCTCCCGTTTTGGTTAACCGGGCACTTGCATTCTCCTCAGATGATTCAATTATGCGATAGATTTGGGCTTCTGTCAACCTCGTCCGAAAAGAAAACAAGGCCAGTCGCCAGATAGAGGCGAATGGCCTTGCTAGCTCTAAAGCCAGGCGCTTTACCCCTACGGATAGTTCTTCAAGATGATGGGCAGGTAGATCAAGTAACTTGGCGTGACCGTGCCCGTCGGTGTCGCCGTAGGCGTGGCTGTGCTAGTTGGGGTGGCTGTGCTGGTCGGTGTGGCCGTTGGTGTTGTGGGGGTGGCTGCTTCCACGATTCCATACCAGTACCCTGCACCCAGCCCATAACTTGTGCTGCCTGAAGGGCCAATTGCCGCCTGGCCCGTGGTGCTGTTGATGGTGTAGCTGGCGGAGTTGATCGGCCCTCCCCCGCCAGCGAGAGGTGCCAGCCGAGATCGAACCCGGCCAGGGCCGCGGCCAAGGCTCCAGCGACCAGCAGCCACACAGCCACCAGACTGC
>Ga0209979_1004454_pt1 | contig 11584 bp, 9 predicted proteins | sample AnhtaG_FD_183114 | JGI IMG/M metagenome (GOLD analysis project Ga0209979, IMG submission 183114) | Deep subsurface microbial communities from Anholt, Denmark to uncover new lineages of life (NeLLi) - Anholt_01485 metaG (SPAdes) (version 2) | ecosystem: Environmental > Aquatic > Marine > Oceanic >...
TGAGCCAGGAGACGCGGTAGGCTTCGATCAAGCGCTGCTCACCCTTTCCAGGTACTCCCCGGAGCGCTCGGCAGTGGTGGGGGGATAAGCATCCCCGCCGACTGAAGTCGGCGGCTCCCATCAAGCCAAGCCGCGCACTTCAGTGCGCGGTGCCCCTGAACCCTCTCGTCACTATTCACCAGTGAAGTCTCCAGACGTCTCTACTTGCTCACCCTCTCCAGGTACTCCCCGGAACGCGTGTCCACCTTCACCGTATCGCCGATGTTGATGAACAGCGGCACATGCACCATGATGCCCGTCTCCAGCTTGGCCGGCTTGGTGCCCCCCTGCGCCGTGTCGCCCTTCACCCAGGGGTCGGTCTCCGCCACCGTCAGCTCCACCGCCGCCGACAGCTCCAGCCCCACCGCCTCGTCGCCGTACATCATGACGTCGCAGGTGGCGTTCTCCCTCAGGTAGTCCAGAGCGTCGCCCAGGCGCTCGCGGCTGAGGGGAAACTGGTCGTACGTCTCCGTATTCATGAAGTAGTGCAGGTCGCCGTCGCTGTACAGGTACTGCGAGGGCTGGCGCTCCACCCGCGCCCGTGGGAAGCGAGCCCCCGCCATCACCGTCCGCTCGATGATGTGGCCGCCGCGGATGTCCCGCAGCTTCATGCGCACCTGCGCCGTACCCCTGCCCATCTTGATGTGGGTAACCTCCAGCACCTGGTACAGCGTGCCCTCCATCTCCAGGGCTATCCCCTTCCTCAGGTCACCGGTCTCGATCATCCAGTCCTCTCCCTACTGCGTTAGCGAGCTGGCCAGCACTCCGGCCGCCAGCAGCAGCCCGAACACCAGCGATAGCTGGCCCGTCTGCTGCGGCAGCAGCGCGATGGCCGGCCGCAACTCCTCCTTTCGTATTCTCATCTGCTGGACGGCCTTCCAGGCCAGCGGTATGCTCACGATGGGCAAGAGCATCCAGGGCGATACTGCGGCCCCGAAGCCGGCCACGAAGGCGTAGGGCGCCAGCACCAGCGCCGCGTAGACCCAGCGCGACGCGTCCTCGCCCAGGAGCTGGGCCAGCGTCCGGGCGCCGCTGCGACGGTCGGCCTGAACGTCGCGCAGGTTGTTGGCGTGCAGGATGGCGTCGATTATGAGCCCCAGCGGCACCGCGAACAGGAACGGCAGCAGGTCCATCTCCTCCGTCTGCACCATGTACGTCCCCAGGACTAATACTGGCCCGAAGGCAGCGAAGATGCCCAGATCGCCCAGCGCCTTGTACTTATAGCCCAGAGGGTCCGCTGTGTAGAACACGCCCAGGGCCAGGCCGATGGCCCCCAGGGCGAGAATGGCGAACCCGGCCTGCCAGACCAGGAAACCGCCGATCCCCGCGCCCACGGCGAAGGCTACCAGTCCTCCCGTGATCACTTCCTTGGGTTGCAGGATGGCGTCCACCAGCGTCCGGTCATCGGCGTCGGCGGAGCTGTCCACGCCGCGTCGGAAGTCGAAGTAGGTGTTGAACAGGTTGGCACCTATGTGGAACAGCAGTCCGCCCAGCAGCGTCAGCACAAACAGGCCGCCGCCGAACTCGCCCGCTCGGTGGGCCAGCGCTCCACCCACCAGCATCGGCACGATGGACGCCGGGAAGGACCAGGGCCTCGTCGCCAGCAGCCAGGCTTTGGGCCGCCGCAGGGGGCCCATCTCCTCCTTGGTCAGCCACTCCTCGCCGCGACGGTAAAGGGTTACCTGCGGGGAGACCCCCGCCGTCATGTCGGATACGGAGAGTCGCTCCGTAATGATGCGGACGATGATCAGCCCGGGGATCGCCTGTACGAATCCCTCCAGCTCTGGCGCCTTCCGGCACATGCGGGCGAACAGCTCCGGATGCTCCGCCGGCAGACCGACGATGGTCGTCAGGCCCATCCCCTGCAAGAAGCGGTCCGGTACCTGCTGCCCTATGGTGAAGGCCAGCCGCGGGTTGTGCTTCAGGTTGGCCGTCGTCTGCGACGTGGCCTCTACCAGACACAGAATGTCGAACCCGTCCTCCACAAAGGACACCGTCAGGGACCAGGGGCTCGCCTCCCCCTCGCTGGCCAGGTTCATGACCCGGTTCTCGGCCAGCACCTGGGCGATACGTCCCTTCAAACCCTCCTTCTTTTGGGCCATATTATCTCTCCTCTTCGACTATGGCCTGCTCGCGACCTTGGGCGCGTGGCTCATCACCCGCGCCTTTCCCTGCTCGATGACTACCATGTCCTCGATGCGCACACCACCCCAACCGCTAATGTATATCCCTGGCTCGATGGTGGCTACCATCCCGTCCTTGAGCTCGTCCTTCGATGTCTTGGCCAGCCGTGGCGACTCATGGATCAGGAGGCCGACGCCGTGGCCCAGCCCGTGGCCGAAGTTCTCGCCGTGGCCGGCTTCAGCGATGACGCTGTGGGCCAGCATATGTGCCTCCTCCCCGCTCATGCCCGACTTCACCAGCTCCTCCGCCGTCAGTTGGGCCGTTAGCACGATGTCGTAGATCTCGCGGAAGCGGCCGTCCCTCTCGTCACCTACCACGATAGTGCGGGCGAGGTCGGAGCAGTAGCCGTCCACCCGCAGGCCCATGTCGATGATGACTGGCTCCCCAGCTTCGATGGGGTAGTCGCGGGGCTGGGCGTGGGGCATCGCCCCCCAGGGGCCGGCCGCCACGATCGTCTCGAAGGAGACGCCTTCGGCCCCGTGCTCACGGGCGTACTTCTCGATCTCCCAGGCCACCTGGCGCTCTGTCCACCCAGGCTCGATGCGCTGAGCGACGGTCTGGAACACTTCATCGCCCAGGTCCACCGCCCGCTGGATAGTGGCGATCTCCTCCGGCTCCTTGATGGCCCGCAGCTCCTCCACCAGCGGCGGCGCCGCCAGCAGCTTCGGCCGCTCCCCCGTCGCTATCTTCTCCAGCGCCTTCTTCATCGCCTGGAAGGCGCCGACGGTGGTGCTCGCCGGCTCAAAGCCGATGCTCTTTCCCGTGAGCCCTGCCTCTCCCACCAGGCCGCCGAACCAGCTCTCCATCCCGTCGTTGGTACGGAACAGGGTGAAGCCGGGCGCCTCCCGCGCCGCCTGCTCGAAATAGCGGAAGTCCACGGCGATGAAGGCGGCGTCGGCGGTGATGAGGAGCCAGCCCGTGGAGCCAGTGAAGGCGGACAGGTAGCGCCGGTTGGCGGCGTGGGTGCGGAAGGTGTCTTCCACCGGCGCGCCAACCAGGAACCCGTCCAGCCCGACGTCTGCCATCTTCGCCCTCAGCCGCCGCAACCGTGCGCTCATGGGCTTGGCTCCTTCAACATGCTGACGAGCGACTCGAGCGCCGCCAGGTAGCCCCGCCAGCCCAGTCCGCTCACCTGGCCCAGCGCCAGATCGGCCAGGACGGAGTGGTGCCGGAACTCCTCCCGCGCATAGATGTTGGAGATGTGCACCTCCACGAAAGGCAGGTTGGCTGCGGCCAGGGCGTCGCGCAGGGCCAGGCTGTAGTGGGTCAGGGCGCCGGGGTTGATCAGGGCCCCGTCGGCGCCGTGGGCCTCCCGCTGCAGAAAGTCGATGATCTCGCCCTCGCTGTTGGACTGGAAGGCGTTGACCTCGGCTCCGAGCTCGGCGGCGCGCTGGCGCACTCTGTCTTCGATCTGGGAGAGGGTGACGGAGCCGTATACCTCTGGCTCCCTCTGGCCGAGGGTGTTTAGGTTAGGGCCGTTGATCAGTAGTATGCGCATCCTTCTGTCGGCGACTTCGTCTTTCGGCCAGGAGGGCGTTCAACTGCACTTGATTATAGAACGCTCGCTCATATACGCGCCTCTGCTGCTCCTCCGTCACGTGGGTGTATATCTGCGTGGTGTTGGCGCTGGCGTGTCCCAGCAGCTCCTGCACCACCCGCAGCTCGGCGCCGCCGTCCAGCAGGTGGGTGGCGAAGGAGTGTCGCAGCAGATGGGGGAACACCCGCCGGTCCAGGCCGGCCTTCAGGGCGTGGCTGCGCACGAGCTTCTGCACGGAGCGGCCGGATAGCCGCCGGCCCTCCCGGTTCACAAAAAGCGCCGTCTCGTCCGCCCGGGCGAGCTTGGGGCGGCCCTTCCGCAGGTAGCGCCGGAGCGCCTCCGCCGCTGGCCGTCCGATGACCACCACCCGTTCCTTGTTCCCCTTGCCACGCACCCGCACCAGCTGCTCGCGCAGGTCTATCCCCACGGCGTCCAGGCCCACTACCTCGGCCAGGCGCAGCCCCGCCGCGTACATCAGCTCCAGGATGGCGCGGTCGCGCAGCCCCTGGGGGGCATCGGAGTCGGCAGCCTCGATGATCGCCGTGAGCTGGTCCTTGGCCAGGACCTCCGGCAGGCGCCGCTCCCGCTTGGGGCTGCTCACGCCCAGGAGCGGGTCGCGCTCCAGCACGCCCTGGCGCGCGAGGAAGCGGTAGAAGGTGTGGATGGTGCTCACCTTGCGGCCGACGCTGGCTGGGGCCGTCCCGGCCTCGCGCAGGCGGGCCAGGTAGCGCCGGAACGCCTGCCGGTCCACCTCCAGTGGGCCAACGCTCTCCTCGGCTTCCAGATAGCCGCCGAAGTCACGCAGGTCGGCGCGATAGTTCCTGAGGGTATAGGAGGAAAGGTTGCGCTCCGCCGTCAGGTAACGGAGGTAGACCTCGATGAGCTCGTCCATCAGGCTGTGGTCGGCGCCGGCTCCTCCTCCGCCACCTCACCTCGCCAGTTGCAGGAGGAGCAGCGACCCCTGGGCTTGCCTTCTTCTTGCTGCCGCTCGGCTGTGAGCAGGCCGCCGCACTGAGGGCAGGCCTGGGCCAGCGGCCTGCTCCACACGACGAAGTCGCACTTCGGGTAGTTGGCGCAGCCGTAGAAGGTGCGCCCCTTGCGCGACCGCCTCTCGACGAGGTGGCCGCCGCAGCGCGGGCAGGCGACGCCTACCTTCGTCAGCAGCGGCCGGCGGCCCTTGCACTCCGGGTAGCGGCTGCAGGCCAGGAACCGGCCGAAGCGGCCGCTGCGGACGACCATGGGCGCCCCGCACTCGTCGCACTTCTCGTCCGTGGGCTCCGGCTGGGGCTCCTCTTCGCCCTCCAGGGGACGGCTGCTGCGGCACTCCGGGAAGCCGGAGCAGGCGAGGAAGCGGCCTCGTCGCCCCCAGCGCACCACCATGGGACGTCCGCACTTATCGCACTTCTCCTCGGTCATCTCCCGCTGTGGCGCTGCTTCCTTGGCGGCGTCCAGGGCGCGCTCCAGAGGGCGGTAGAACTGCTCCACCACGGGCTCCCAGGGCCGCTCCCCGCTGGCGATCTCGTCCAACTCATCCTCCATCTCCGCTGTGAACCCCTCATCCACGAACTCCGGGAAGTGCTCCACCAGCAGGTCATTGACCACGAAGCCGAGGTCCGTGGGACGCAGGTGGCGGCCGTCCTTCTCCACGTAGCCTCGCTCCTGGATGGTCGCCATCGTCGGGGCGTAGGTGCTGGGCCGGCCGATCCCCTTCTCCTCCAGCGTCCTCACCAGGCTTGCCTCCATGTACCGCGGCGGCGGCTCCGTGAAGCGCTGCTCCGGGAGGAGCTCCAGCAGGAGCAACGGGTCGTCGGCGGCCAGGTCAGGGAGCGGGTTCTTGCCCTCGTCCTCCTCCTCGCCGTTGTCCCTGCTCTCCTCGTAGAGCTGGCGGTAGCCGGTGAAGCGGAGCTGGGTGTTGATGGCGCGCAGGAGGAGGGCGTTGGGATCGCTCGCGGGGGCGGCCTCGATCTCCACCGTCGTCTGGTCGAACTGGGCGTCGGCCATCTGGCTAGCCAGGAAGCGCTGCCAGACAAGGGCATACAACCGGAACTGGTCGCCTTTCAGGTGACGGCGGATCGTCTCTGGCTCCCGGAGCGCGGAGGTAGGGCGGATCGCCTCGTGGGCCTCCTGGGCCCCCTTCACCTTCTTGCGGTACTCCCGTGGAGATGAGGGGACGAACTGTCTGCCGAACTTGGCAACGATATAGTTGCGGGCCTCCTTTCGCGCCGTCTCCGCCACCTGGGTGGAGTCCGTGCGCATATAGGTGATGAGGCCCACTTCGCCCTCCGGGCCCAGAGGCAGGCCCTCGTAGAGCTGCTGGGCCAGGGCCATCGTCCGCTTGACGGAGAACCCCAGTCGTCGGGAGGCTTCCTGCTGCAGAGTGCTGGTGATGAACGGCGGCGCCGGCCGGCGGGACTGCACCTTCTGCTGGACGGTGAGGACGCGATAGGCGGCCGCCTTAAGCAGGGCGACCAGCCGCTCCGCCTCTATCTGGCTCCCGATCTCCAGCTTGCGCTTCTTGTCTCCCACGTAGCCCACGAGACGGGCGCGGAACCCCTGCCTGCCGGCAGGCACGGCTTGCTCCGTGGCGCCGTCCCGTGCCTTTGCCAGTTGGGCATCGATGGTCCAGTACTCCTGCGGAACGAAGTTCTGGACATCGCGCTCGCGCTCCACCACCAGGCGCACCGCCACCGACTGCACCCGGCCAGCGGAGAGGCCCCGCCTGACCTGCTGCCAGAGGAAGGGGCTCAGGCGGTAGCCCACCAGGCGGTCCAGGACGCGGCGAGCCTGCTGGGCGTCCACCAGCTGCATATCGATGTCGCGTGGGTGGTCGAAAGCCTGCTGCACCGCCTCGGGGGTGATCGCGTGGAACACCACGCGGCGGTGAGGCTTACCCTCCAGGGCAATGGCCTTGATCAGGTGCCAGGCGATCGCTTCCCCCTCGCGGTCGGGGTCGGTGGCCAGGTAGATGGCCGAGGCCGCCGCCGCCGCCTGGCGGATCTCCCTGACCGCGCGCGACTTCTCGCGGGGGACCACGTACCTGGGCTGGAATCCCTGCTCGACGTCCACGCCCAGCTCCCCCTTGGGCAGGTCCCGCACGTGACCCACAGAAGCCCGCACCTCGTATTGCGAGCCCAGTATGCCGGATATGGTCCGCGCCTTCGCCGGCGACTCCACCACCACTAGGCTCTTGGCTTTCCTCTTGCTCACCCTCAGCTCCCTCCGTAGCTAGCCTGGGCCTCCCTGGCCCGCACGTAGGACATCGGCCCCATCTGGCGGACCAGCCCCTTCAGCTCCAGCATCGCCAGGACGCTGCTCACCGTGGCGATGGGGAGGCCGCTGTTCCGGCACACCTCATCGATGTGCACTGGCTCTCTGGTTATATGACGCAACAACGCGGCCTCCGTATCCGTGGCTGGGATGGTTTCTTTCATCTCTACCTGCTGGGGCACCATCGTCAGGTTCAGCTCCTCCAGCACGTCCTCCACTCTCTGGATGAGCTTGGCGCCCTCCTTGACCAGGGAGTTGGTGCCGCGGCTCTGGACGGAGAAGATGCTGCCCGGTACCGCGAACACCTCGCGGTCCTGCTCCAGGGCCAAGCGGGCCGTGATCATCGCTCCGCTGGTGACGTCGCCCTCCACCATCAGCACGCCCAGGCTGAGGCCGGACATGATGCGGTTGCGACGGGGGAAGTACTCGCCTCGGGGCTGCGTGCCCAGTGGGTAATCGCTCACCAGCGCCCCGCGCTCGGTGATCTCCTGGGCCAGGCGGGCGTGCTCCGGGGGGTAGACGATGTCCAGGCCGCAGGCCAGCACCGCCATTGTGCGGCCGCCGGCGTCCAGCGCCGCCCGGTGGGCGATGGAGTCGATCCCCCGTGCCAGGCCGCTCACCAGGCAGATGCCATTCTGGGCCAGCGCGTAGCTGAGCTCCTCCGCCGCCTGCCGCCCGTACGGCGTCGGTCGGCGGGTGCCCACCACGGCCACGCACCATTCGTCGGCCGCCGTCAACTGGCCCCGGACATAGAGGACCGGCGGCAGGTCGTATATCTCCTTCAGCCGCGCCGGGTAGGCTGGATCGTGCCGGGTGAGGGCGGTGACGTTGTGCTTGGCCAGCTGCTCCATCTCGGCGTCGGGCGAGATCTCGGCCCGCCCTGAGACGATGCGCGATACGAGCCTGCCGTCCAGCCCTGCCGCCTTGAGCTCGGAGGCTCCGGCGTTCCACGCCTCCTCCATGCTTGGGAAGTGGCTCTCCAGGAGGGAGCAGCGGACGCGGCCCAACCCCGCGATGCGGTTGAAGGCCACCCAGTACTTGAGTTCGTCCGGCGCGGTCATGAGCGTCAGGCCATTCTAGCACAGCCCTGACGGTGCGCCAAAACGGAGGCGACGCCTAGACCGTCTTGCCTTCGCTCTGTCGCTCCTCGGCGGCGCCGTCTATCTTGGTAACGCGGACCTTCTTGATGCGCCGCCCCATCACCGTGAGCACCCGCATTACCAGCCCGTCCACCTGCACCTCGTCCCCCACGCTGGGCATCCGTCCCAGGCTGTTGATGATGAAGCCGCCCACGCTATCGAAGTCCTCCTTCTCGATGCCCAGGTCGAACATGTCGTTCAGATCATCGATGCCCACCCGGGCGTCCACGATCGCCTCCGTGGGGGTGACCAGCTGGACCTCCTGCTCCCGGACGTCGAACTCGTCCTCGATCTCGCCCACGATCTCCTCCACAAGGTCTTCGACCGTCACCAGGCCGGCGGTGCCTCCGTACTCGTCGACCACGATGGCGATGGACACCCGCTGCTGCCGCATCTCCGTCAGCAGATCGTCCACCTTCTTGCTCTCGGGCACGAAGTAGGCCGGTCTGGCCAGCTCACGAAGGCTCATCGGGGAGGTGCCCCGCGCCAGATGCTTGAGCGCCTCCTTGGCGTGCACCACCCCGATGACGTTATCGATGGTGTCCTCGTACACTGGGAGGCGGCTGTACCCCTTCTCCACCATTAGCCGGGCCACCTCCGCGAACTCGTCCTCCACGGCGGCGGCGACGATGTCGATGCGGGGCACCATCACCTCCCGCACGGCGGTCTGCTCCATCTCCACGATGCCGCGGATCATCTGCCTCTCCGCTTCGTCGATGCCCCGCTCCGCTTCCTCCGTCTGCACTAGGCGCGCCAGCTCCTCCGCCTCCGACGCCGCCTCCGGGTGCTGCCTCCGCTGCCAGTTCAGGAAGGCCGCCACCGGCAGGTCCAGCAGGCGGGCCGGCGCCCCGAAGATCAGGCGCAGCACCTCCACGAACGGCTCCAGGAACCGTCGCCAGCGCTCCGGGTTCTGCGAGACCAGCAGTGTGGGCACGGACCGGAGCAGCATCAGGGCGGCCAGCGTCGCCAGGGCGGCGATGGCCACGGCGCCCCAGCTATGGCCGCTCTCCTCCAGGACCAGGGCCACCGTGATGGCGGTGATGCCTATCAAGGTCAGGTTGCGGGCCAGGGCCAATGCCGAGAGAGTGGCCTGCCGCTCCTGGGTGAACCGCCGCAGCGCCTCCAGGCGCGATGTGGGCGGCTCGCGCAGGGCCCGCGCGCGCACGCCAGCGATGACGCCTGCCTCGGCGGCCACCACGAACAGGAAGGCGATGACGGCCAGGGCCAGGAGGCTCACCCCGGCCCAACTGTCGCTATCCACCTTGCTTTCGCACCTGCCTTCTCGTGCTCCTGCTCAGGGGGCGCGCGGGCACGCCGGCCGCTGTGGCCCCGTCCGGCACGTCCTCCGTCACCACGGAGCCGGCGCCGGTCTTGGCGCCTCTGCCCAGCCGCACCGGCGCTACCAGCATCGTGTCGCTGCCTACGAAGGCTTGGTCGCCGATGATGGTCACGTCCTTCTTCTCGCCGTCGTAGTTGCAGGTCACCGTGCCGGCGCCGATGTTCACCTCTTCCCCTACCTGGGCGTCGCCCAGGTAGCTGAAGTGCCCTACCTTGGTGCCCCGTCCCAGGCGCGAGGCCTTCACCTCAACGAAGTTGCCGATGTGTACGCCGGACTCCAGATGGCTGCCCGGCCGCAGGTGGCTGAACGGGCCCACCTCCACGCCGGATTCCAGCACGGCTCCCTCCAGCACCGAAGCGGCCACCGCGCAGTCGTCCCCGATACGCGAGTCCATGACGACGGCGTTGGGGCCGATGGTGCAGCGGGCGCCGATGACGCTGCTCCCGGCGATGGTGGTGTTGGGCCGGATCTCCGTGCCCCTGCCGACCTCCACCCCTGGCTCCACGTACGTCGTCGCCGGGTCGGTGACACGCACCCCGGCCTCCAGTAGCCGTACGCAGGCCAGGAGCCGCTGGTGGGCTTGGGCCTGGAGCGCCGCCAGCGTATCGCCGGTGGCCGTCTCAGCCACGCTTATAGCCTCCCGCCGGCGCTGCAGGGCGCCGGCTGTTTGCGCTTCATCTTCAACCTAGTCTACCAAGGGGACGTTAGGGACACCGTTCATACGGTGAGACGCGAAAAGGCCGCCGTCTGTTAGGCAGAGGGGGAGGGAGAGCACAAGGAGGGGAGAGCCGCTTCTATCTGGAGGGTCGTCGCTACTCAAGGTGATGATCAGCCCGTTTCTCGATGGCTATCTCGTGAAACCATCCTATCGGCAAGCGCGAAGGCTGTCAAGCGATGGGCGGGCTCGATGACGTGCCAGCAATCCATTCCTTTGCCGGGCAGCACCGCACCCTGAGGCCTGCCTGCCGGCAGGCAGGTACGCTATAATTCCTTCGAACCTGCCTACCGGCAGGCCTGCTAGCTTCGACAGGCTCACTATAGGACTATAGAGGGATGAAAACCGACCAGATCCGCGAAGCCTTCCTCCGCTTCTTCGAAGAGTGGGGCCACAGGCGCATGCCCAGCGCCCCCCTCGTCCCCCCGGGCGATCCCACCCTGCTGTTCACCAGCGCCGGCATGGTCCAGTTCAAGCCCTACTTCATGGGCCAGGCCAAGCCCCCTCACCCGCGGCTCACCACCGTCCAGAAGTGCTTCCGCACCAGCGACATCGACTCCGTGGGCGACACCTCCCACCTCACGTTCTTCGAGATGCTGGGCAACTTCTCCATCGGCGACTACTTCAAGGCCGAGGCGATCCCCTGGGCCTGGGAGTTCGTCATCTCCAAGGACTGGCTGGGCCTGGACCCCGACCGGCTGTGGGCCGCCGTCTACCTGGATGACGACGAGGCGTTCGACCTGTGGCGGCAGTTCCTGCCCCCGGAACGCATCCGCCGCTACGGGGAGGAGCATAACTACTGGTTCTCCGGCGAGGTCGGCCCCTGCGGCCCCTGCTCCGAGATCCACTACGACTTGGGCTCCCAGTTCGGCTGCGGCCCCCAGTGCGAGCCCGACCACGAGGACTGCGATCGCTTCCTGGAGATATGGAACCTGGTCTTCATGACCTACTTCTGCGACGGCGAGAAGCGCGATCCACTGCCCGCGAAGAACATCGATACCGGCGCCGGGCTGGAGCGCATGGCCGTGGCCTCCCTGTTCGAGAGCGACGCCTGGAAGGATAAGAGCAAGCTCCCCTCCGTGTACGACACCGACCTGTTCGCGCCCATCATCCGCCGCATCGAGGAGCTGTCCGGCAGGCGCTACGGCGAGGATGCGGCCGTCGACCGCGCCCTGCGCATCGTGGCCGAGCACGCCCGCGCCGTGACGTTCCTCATCGGCGACGAGCGGACGCCTGTGATCCCCTCCAACGAGGAGCGCGGCTACGCCGCGCGCCGCGTCCTGCGCCGGGCCGTCTACTTCGGCCGCCGCTACCTGGGGTTGGAGCAGCCGTTCCTGTCTGACCTCGCCGAGACGACGATCCAG